>WNFO01004097.1_pt1 | contig 12533 bp, 17 predicted proteins | sample 5400251 | NCBI WGS metagenome assembly WNFO01 (sample SAMN13153354, study PRJNA577476) | soil metagenome | isolation source: 100 cm saprolite under Madrone tree | place: USA:California | collected 2016-06-14
TCCTGCCCCGCATCCTGGGCGCGCCGATGGCGAAGGAGCTGATCTTCACCGGCCGGCGGGTGGACGCTCGCGAGGCCAAGGCGATCGGGCTCGTCAACCACGTGGTGCCGGCGGGCCAGGCGCGGGCGAAGGCGCTGGAGATCGCGGCCACCATCGCGGACAATGGACCCATCGCGGTGCGCCAGGCCAAGAAGGCGATCGCCTGGGGCGCCGAGACCGATCTCGAGACCGGCATGGCGCTGGCCATCGAGGCCTACAACAACACCGTGACCACCGAGGACCGCCTCGAGGGCGTCCGCGCCTTCAACGAGAAGCGGAAACCCAGATTCACCGGGAGATAGCCATGGCCGACATGACCTTCGTACTCACCGCCGAGCAGAAAGCGCTCAAGGCCGCGGTCTACGATCTCTGCAAGCAGTACCCCGGCGAGTACTGGCGGGACCTCGACTCCCGGCGCGAGTATCCCGAGGCCTTCATCAACGAGCTGACCAAGGCGGGCTACCTCGCGGTCCTCATCCCCGAGGAGTACGGCGGGGGCGGCCTCGGCATCATGGAAGCCGCCCTGATCCTCGAGGAGATCAACCGCTCGGGCGGCAACGCGGGGGCGTGCCACGCCCAGATGTACATCATGGGCACCGTGCTCCGGCACGGCTCCGCGGAGCAGAAGCAGCAGTACCTGCCCAAGCTCGCCACCGGCGAGCTGCGGCTGCAGGCCTTCGGGGTCACCGAGCCCAACGCGGGCTCGGACACCACCAAGCTGCAGACCACGGCTGTTCGAAAGGCTGATCATTACGTGGTGAACGGCCAGAAGATGTTCATCTCGCGCGTGCTCCAGTCGGACCTCATGCTGCTGCTCGCGCGGACGACTCCGGTGGACCAGGTGAAGAAGAAGACCGACGGGCTCAGCGTGTTCCTCATCGACATCCGCGAGCTCAAGGGCAAGGGGCTCGACGTGCGGCCCTTGAAGATGATGATGAACCACTCGACCAACGCGCTCTTCTTCGACAACATGGAGATCCCGGCCGGAAGCCTCATCGGCCGGGAGGGCAAGGGCTTCTCCTACATCCTCGACGGCATGAACGCGGAGCGCATCCTGGTCGCCTCCGACTCGCTCGGCGACGCCCGCTGGTTCATCGAGAAGGCGGTCGCCTACGCGGGCCAGCGGGTGATCTTCGGCAAGCCGATCGGCTCCAACCAGGGGGTCCAGTTCCCGATCGCCAAGGCCCACGTCAACATCGAGGCCGCCGACCTCATGCGCACCAAGGCGGCTCGGATGTTCGACGCGGGCATCCCGTGCGGGGGCGAGGCCAACATGGCCAAGTACCTGGCCTCCGAGGCGGCCATCGAGGCGGGCAACGCGTGCATGGACGCCCACGGCGGCTACGGCTTCGCGGAGGAATACGACATCGAGCGCAAGTTCCGCGAGTCGCGCCTCTACCGCGCCGCGCCGATCAACAACAACCTGGTCCTGGCCTTCGTCGGGGAGCACGTCCTCGGCATGCCGCGCTCGTACTAGCGGATGCTCGGTCCCGTCCTCGAAGGCGAGCGCGTCCGCCTCGAGCCGCCGCGGCCGGAGTACCTGCCGGCCTACCAACGGTGGTTCGCCGACATGGCAACCGTCGGGGTGAGACAGGCATCGTGATCGGCGAGAAGGACGAGTGGGGCAAGGGCTACGCGGGCGAGTCGATGCGGCTCCGGCCGCGCTACGCGTTCCGGGAGCTGGGCCTGGAGACGGTCACCACGCTGGTCGTGCAGCGCAACGACGCCAGCCGGCGTGGCCTCGAACGGGCGGGCTATCGGCAGTGCGGGCTGCGCCGCCGCTACTACTTCATCGACGGGCGATGGCACGACGCCTGGCAGGGCGAGATCCTCAAAGACGAGTGGGAAGCGACCCAGGAGAAGACACCATGAAGCTGCCCCGTCGCGTGACGATCTGCGAGGTGGGAACGCGGGACGGATTCCAGATCGAGCCCGACTTCATCGCCACCGATCGGAAGATCGACGTGGTGAACCGACTGGCCGCGGCCGGCCTGCCGCGCATCGAGGTCACCTCGTTCGTGTCCCCCAAAGCGATCCCCCAGCTCCGCGACGCGGCCGAGGTGATGGCCGCCATCGTGCGGCGCCCCGGCACCGTCTACTCCGCGCTGGTGCCCAATGACAAGGGGGCGGTGCGCGCGGTCGACGCGCGGGTGGACGAGATCCACACCGTGGTCTCGGCGAGCGAGAGCCACAACCTGGCCAACGTGAACATGACCATCGCGGAGTCGCTCGCCAAGCTCGCCGCGGTGGCCGAGGTCGCGCGGCGCGCGACGGTGCCGGTGGTCTCCGGCGTCTCCTGCTCGTTCGGCTGCCCCTTCGAGGGCGACGTGCCGGTCGATCACCTCGAGTCGGTGGTAGCGCGCCTCGTCGACATGGGCGCCCGCGGCATCGGCCTGGCCGACACCACCGGCATGGCCAACCCGGCCCAGGTCGGGCGCGTGCTCGAGCGGCTGGTGCCCCGCTTCCCGGGCGTCGAGTGGACGCTCCACACCCACGACACCCGCGCGATGGCCATTCCCAACATCATGGTCGCCATGGAGCACGGGGTGACCCACTTCGACGCCTCCATCGGCGGGCTCGGCGGCTGCCCCTTCGCCCCCGGCGCCTCCGGCAACGTGTGCACCGAGGACCTGATCCACTGCCTGCACGCCATGGGCGTGGAGACCGGGGTGGATCTCGACGCGCTGATCGCGGTCTCGAAGCGGGTGCAGGAGATCGTGGGCCGCGCCCTGCCCGGGCAGCTCGTGAAGGCCGGCAAGTGGGACCGGCGCTATCCCTTGCCCGACGGCGTGCGCGAGCGGATCCCGACCCGCACTCTCGCGCGCCCATGACCAAGACCGCCACGCGAATGCTGCGATTGATGGACCGCGCAGTAACCCTGTGGCGCATCCCGGTCATCGGCCGGGCGAAGGGCCGCGTGCTGCGCCGCCTGCTGCTCCGCCACCAGCCGCGGCGCGGCATCGAGGTCGGCTCGCTCTTCGGCTACTCGGCGATCCTGGTGGCCGGCCACATGCCGCGGGGCGGGCACCTGGTCTGCGTGGAGCAGAATCCTTACCTGGCCAAGTTCGTGACGAGCAACGTGGAGAAGGCGGGGCTCGCCCGGCAGGTCCGGGTGGTGGTGGGCGACGCCCTCCGGGTGCTGCCGCTGCTGCGCGGCCCGGTCGACTTCCTGCTGATCGACGCCAACAAGGAGGACTACCTCGACTACCTGCGCGCGGTGGAGTCGCGTCTGGTCAAGGGAGCCCTCGTGGTCGCCGACAACACCGGCATGTACCGGCGTGACGTGAAGCCCTACCTCGACCACGTGCGGAACGATTCGCGGTACGAGAGCCGCGAGTACGACTTCGACTTCGACTGCATGGAAGTCTCGGTCTTCCGCGGCTAGGCAGGCATGTTCGGCGAGAAGCACGACCCGGAATTCCTCAAGCACCTCTTCGAGACCACCGAGATCCTGCGCAAGCCGGTCGCGGGGATCATCGCGGGCTACCACGTGCTGCCCTACATCCTGGTGGGCCCGCAGGAGACGCAGCCGGCCTCGTCGGTGGAGATCCGCGGCAAGATCAAGGTCTCGCCGCGTCTCGTGCTGGCCCCGGGGCGCGCCGGCCAGACCTACGGCGATCTCTTCAAGGAGCACGAGCTGATGGACGAGGCCCTCGTGGCCCGGGTCTTCTCCTTCGCGTACTCGAACCGGCACCAGGTGACGCTCGAGAGCGAGGACCTCAGGATCCAGCGGTCGGACCGCAATCCGCAGGCCCAGGTGGAGCGCGCCCTCGACGAGCTCTCCCAGCGCGAGGTCATCAACACCGGCGTGATCCTGGCCCCCAACGTCCGCTTCTACCCGGTCTCGCTCGACCGCTTCATCACCGAGATCCTCGACCAGGAGTTCAAGCCGTAGCCCATGCCCACGAGGGACGAGTACTTCCCCCGCCCGCTCGGCGTCCGCCTCGAGCGCCGGCGGAGCACGCCGGCGGAGGTGGCGCGCCGGCTGGAGGGCCGGGATGCGGCGGCATCCACCAGGCGCGGGGGCCCATGAGCCTGGGCGAGTGGGTGGCGAGCCTTGCCGGCCACGACGACAATCATCTCGATCAGCTGCGACAGACGCTGGAACTGCCCTGAAGAGCCCCCTCACCCGGAAGAGGGGAAGGAGGCGGAGGACGCCATGACCACCACCGACAAGTACGACTGGGACGCGATCGTGAACGGTCTCAACCAGTACCTGCGCCTGCGCTCGATCCCGATCGGCATGAAGCTCTTCGAGATGGTCGAGGAGATGGAGGCGATCCCGAAGATCCGCCGTCCGAAGGCCAAGCACACCACCGACCAGATCGTGGCCCAGGCCCGCCAGCTCGGCTGGACGGTGGGCATCACGATGGCGGACCTGGTGGGAGCCCAGTGCGGTGCGGTGATCGGGCTCTCGCCGCAGGACGACGAGTGGCTCTCCGGAAAGCGCATGGCCGGGGTGTGGTTCAAGACCCAGGACGACGCGAGCCTCCACCAGCACGCGATGGACTGCGTGCCCTACGGGCGCTACCGCGCGATGGCGGTGGCCCCGCTCACCTCGGGCCGCCTCGATCCGCCCGACATCTGCCTGATCTACGGCACCCCGGGCCAGATGATCTTCTTCATCAACGGGCTGCAGTGGATCGGCTACAAGAAGATGTCGTTCACCTCGGTGGGCGAGTCGGCCTGCGCGGACTCGTGGGGCAAGGCGCTCAAGACGGGCGAGCCCGCGCTGACCATCCCCTGCTACGCGGAGCGCCGCTACGGCGGGGTGGCCGACGACGAGATGCTGATGGCGATCCCGCCGCGCTTCCTGCCCAAGGTCATCGAGGGGCTGGCCGCGCTCAGCAAGAACGGGCTGCGCTACCCGATCCCACCCTTCGGCATCCAGTCCGACGCGGGGGCCGGGCTCGCGGTCAGCTACCCGGGCCCGGCCGCCGGGGCGGGCGGCCGCTGACTCACCTCAGAGCCCGAGCGCCTCGACCACGAGCCGGGCGAGCTCTCCGCAGGTCCTCGCGCTCCCGCGCGCGGGCCGGATCGTCGATGAGGTTCGCGAGCTCGTAGGGAGCCGCCGCGAGATCGTAGAGCTCGTCCACCCCATCGCGGTTGACCCAGTGGATCAGCTTGGCCCGCTCGGTCCACACCGCCTTGTAGGTCGTCCCCACCAGCCAGGGCGTCGCGTTCTCGCTCCAGTACTCGACGAGGAACGAGGTGCGCCAGTCGGCCGGGCGCCGGCCGCCCAGCAGGGGGACCAGCGAGCGCCCCTGGACGTGTGAGCCCGGCGTGCCGCCCCCCAGCGCGATCATGGTGGGCGCGATGTCGAGCGCCCGCACCAGCGCGTCGGGCCGGGTGCCGGCGGGCACCAGCGGCGGGTAGCGGACCAGGAACGGCGAGCAGATGCCTTCTTCATAGCCGAAGCGCCGCTCCGGCCCGAGGGCGACGCCGGAGAGCGAAGGCACTCCGGCAGCCTAGCATGGCCGGTCCGCCCGTGACTCTGAGTTTCAAAGTACTTGACATACTGAACCAAGGGCGCTATTCATGACTCCATGCCCTCGAGTGCCGGCAACGAGCCGATCTCCGAGTCATCCACCCTCCATGCCCGGGCCATGGCCGATCTCCGCTTCATCCGGGAGACCATGGAGAGCGCCTCCGCGTTCTCGGCGTTCTCCGGCTGGGGGCTGATCCTGATCAGTGGCGTCGCGACGGCGTGCGGGCTCGTGGCGGCCCGGCAACCCACCCACCTGGGTTGGCTCATGGCATGGGTGGCCGCCGCCGGCGTCTCGGCGGTGATCGGCGCTCTCTCGACAGCGCGGAAGACCCGCACCGCGCGTCAGCCGCTGATCCCGGGGCCGGCCAGCAAGTTTGCCCTGAGCCTGGCGCCCGCGCTCGTCTCGGGAGCCCTCCTCACCGGCGCTCTCGAGCGAGGCGAGCGCTTCGATCTGCTGCCAGGGACGTGGCTTCTGCTCTACGGGGCGGGACTCGTCGCGGCCGGCGCCTGGTCGGTGAAGGTCGTTCCGGTCATCGGCACCACCTTCATGGTCCTGGGCGCGGTGGGTCTGCTGCTCCCGCTCCCGTGGAGCAACTGGCTCCTGATCGCCGGCTTCGGAGGGCTGCACGTCGCCTTCGGGTTGATCGTGGGGAGGAAGCACGGTGGCTGATTCGAGCGCGGCGCGGCGGCAGCGGTCGGAGGCTTCGGCGCCGCGGGGCCAGGCGCCGCGGTCCGCCGGGGGACGAGGCTCCGCGAGCCTCGACAACCTCATCCACCACCGCATCCGTCTCGGCATCGTGAGCGCGCTCGCGGCCGTCGAGTCGCTCACGTTCAATGAGATCAAGGCACTACTGGAAACGACGGACGGGAACCTGAGCGTGCACGCCCGCAAGCTCGAGGAAGCCGACTATGTCACCTGCACCAAGACCTTCGACGGCCGGCGCCCGCGGACCGAGTATCGACTCACCGCGGTGGGCCGGCGCGAGCTCACACGGTATCTGACCCACATGGAAGCCCTGATCCGCGCGACGCGGGACACGCTACGGCGTTGACGGTTGACGTCGGGCTCATTTTTTTTGCGAGGAGACTTTGACATGCAAAGTACTTCAATCCATGTGGCCGTCATCATGGATGGCAATGGGCGGTGGGCACTCCGCCGCGGCCTCCCGCGCTCGGCCGGACACCACGCGGGCGTCGAAGCAATCCGACGTCTCGTCGAGGCGGCGCCCGGGGTCGGGATCGGAACCCTGAGTCTCTTCGCCTTCTCCTCGGACAACTGGGCCCGGCCCGCGGAGGAGGTACAGATCCTGATGGGGCTGTTCGCGCGGTTCCTGCGAGACGAGGCCGGTCCGCTGAAGGCCCACGACGTGCGCCTGTCCGTGATCGGGCGTCGGGACCGGCTGCCGTCCGAAGTGATGTCGGCCATCTCGGCCGCCGAGGCGCTCACCGGCCGAGGGGCCCGCCTGCACCTTCGCGTGGCCGTCGACTACTCCTCGCGCGACACGATCCTCGAAGCGGCCCGCCTCGGCCGGCTGGACGACCCGACCCGCGAGAGCTTCGCGAGTCGCCTCGGAGAGGCCCATGGAGCGCCGGCGCCCGACGTGGATCTGCTGATCCGTACCGGAGGCGAGCAGCGCTTGAGCGACTTTCTCCTGTGGGAGAGCGCGTACGCCGAGCTCTTCTTCACGACTCGCATGTGGCCCGACTTCCACGAGGACGACCTCGCGGCGGCGGTCGCGGACTTCCGCGGCCGGGATCGCCGCTTCGGCGCGCTGTCGGAGAGCGGAAAGAGATGAGCGCCATGGCCCGCTCGTTCCTCCTGTGGTCCGTCGCCGGCGCCCTCGGAGGGCTCGGCACCGGCTTCCTCTTCGACGCGGCCCCCGGCCTCAACTGGGCCATCTGGACCCTGGCATCTGCCGGCAGCATCCTGCTCTGCGCCCGAGTGGGGGGTTCCCCGATGCGTGCCACCCTCCTCGTACCGCTCGCCCTCGCGGTCGGCGTCGGGGTCGCGGCCGCCGTCACCGCCGCCCCGCCCTTCCATGCCGTCATCGCCGGTGGCGTGGCAATGCTCCTGGCGATCGCCGTGCTTCTGGCCGGCGATCCGGGGTGGGAAGGGCTGACCGCAGCATTCATGCTATGGGCGCCCGTGGCCACGCCGCTCCTGGTGGCCGGAGAGGCGATCCGGCGCGCGTTCGAGCTCGCCGGCCTCGTCGCGACGCCTCGCTACCGGCCTCTCCTCCGCGGCGGGCTCCTCGCGCTCCCGGTGGTGGGTCTCTTCACGCTGATCCTCGCGAACGCCGATCCGGTGCTCGCAACGTTGCGCGACGACCTGGCCGATGCGCTGGCCCGCCTGGAGTTCGTACCCCGGCTCATGTTTTTCGGCGTCCTGTTCACCATCGCGCTGGGCGGGTGCGGCATCGTCCTGCACCGCGGCCGCGCCCGGAGCCCGGCGCCGGCGGAGCCGGTTCGGACACCCCGCCTCTCGGACACCGAACGCCTCGTCATCCTCGGCGCGGTCGGCGCACTCTTCGGCGCGTTCCTCCTCCTGCAGCTCACCTACCTCTTCGGCAACGCCCCGATCATCCGCGGATCGGGTGTCACCTTCTCGGAGTACGCTCGACAGGGCTTCGCCGAGCTGACCACGGTGGCGACCCTTTGCACGATCCTACTGGCCGGGTTGGACCACTGGGCCGCGCGCGGCCCACGCGAGGGATGGACGCGCATCGCGGCGGTCGCGGTCGTCGTGCAGGTCGAGGTGCTCCTGATCTCGGCGCTCCGTCGCCTCTGGCTCTACGAATCTGCCTATGGATTCACGACCGTGCGGCTCTACGCCCACGCCTACATGGTCGTGGTCGCGCTCTTCCTCGGAATGCTCGGCTGGGGGCTGGCCAAGGGCTTGACGTCGGGGTGGCTGGCGCGAGGGGCGGCGGGGATCGCCGCCGTCGCGATGGTCGCCCTGATCTACTGGAACCACGAAGCGTGGATCGTCCGACAGAACGTCGGGCGCTTCCTCCGGACAGATCAGCTCGACACGTCCTACCTCGTCTGGGGACTCTCGCCGAACGCCGCCCCGGCTCTGGTCCGCTCGGTTCCCCATCTACCGCCCGCCCTGGCCGACTCGGTGCGCGGCGGACTTCGGCAGCGCTACGGACAGGCCGCCCACGGCGCCCCCTGCCGCTGGTTCGAGTGGAACCGAGGCCGGGAACGCGCGGTGGCGGCTCTCCGCGCGGGCGGCATCGTGCGAGGAGACGCTCAGCTACACCCTCGCGATTGCATCCTGATCCTCCCCGCGAGCGGCCCTCCGGCGTGACCGGCGCGAGCGCGCCCGGCAGCAGCCCTAGGGCAATCGACCCCCTGGCGTGATCGGGGCGACGAGGGGCGCGCGCTCCGGGTGCACGTGCCCGCAGCCGCCGCACGTGCGCAGCGAGAGGCTCGCGTCGAAGTGCTCGATGGCCGCCTTGAGCTCCCCCTCGATGTCGGCCACGTGCAGGGTCACCTGGTGGAGGAGCCGATTGCACCGCTCGCAGAACCAGAGGAGCGACTCCTCCTGCTCGGGGCGGCGCTTGACCTCGATCACCAGGCCCCACGTGTCCGCCGGGCGGTGGGGCGCATGCGGAACGAGCGCGGGCAGCAGGCACATCTCGCCCTCGCGGATGATCCGCTCGTGCCGCCGGCCATCCTCCATGTACTCCAGCCGCATCGCGCCCCGGAGCATGTAGAAGATCTCGTCGGAGGGGTCCACGTGGAAGTCGCGACGGGCGTTCGGCCCGCGGACGACCATCGCGGTGAACTGCGAATCCTCCCAGATCACCTTGTTTCCGACCGGCGGCTCGAAGGTGGCCCGGTTCTCCTCGATCCACTGCCACAGGTTGAAGGCGACGAGGCCTCGCACGGGGTCACCTCCGCAGGTAGATCACCCGCGACACGAGGCTCATCACCACCTCGCCGCGCTGGTTCTCGATCCGGCTCTCGATCTTCACCGTCCCACGATCCGGCCGGCGGCCCTCGACCTTCTCCTTCACCTCCGACTCCACGGTCAGCACGTCGCCCGGGCGCACCGGCTTGACCCACTTGAGGTCGTCGAAGCCCATCGCCCCGGTGGTGGCGTGCACGGGCGTCATGTGCTCGACCACCATCCGGATGAACATGGCCCCGGTGTGCCAGCCGCTCGCGATGAGGCCGCCGAACATGCTCTGGCGCGCGGCCTCCTCGTCGAGGTGGAACGGCTGCGGATCGAACTGCCGCGCGTACTCGACGATCTCCTCCTTCGTGACCTCGTAGCGCCCGAAGCGCATGACGTCGCCCACCACGACGTCCTCGAAGTACTTCATGCGGTCGCCGCCGTGGCGGTGGGCCGCCGCCGGTACATCGTGATGCCGACGATCGCCACCACGACCTCGTCGTGCTGATTCACCATCTCGACGCGGCGCCGGACGAACCCGATCGGCTTCGACTTGGACGGCCACGTCTCGAGCACCTCGGTGCGCCCGGTCAGCGTGTCGCCCGGCCGCACCGGCTTGAGCCAGCGGCAGGAGTCGAGGCCGGGCGAGCCGGTGGCGGCGGCCTGCTCGCGCCGGCTCGCCTCCACCGAGAGGCGCATCATGAGGGCGCAGGTGTGCCACCCGCTCGCGATGAGGCCGCCGAAGATGCTCCGGCGCGCCGCGTCGGGGTCGGTGTGGAACGGCTGCGGATCGTACTTGCGCGCGAAGGCCAGGATCTCGGCCTCGGTGATCGCGTGCGAGCCGAGCTCGGGGCTCTCGCCGACCTTGAAGTCTTCCCAGTACTTCACGCGTGGCCTCCGTGGCGCCGCCGTGACCGGGCGCGGCGCGCTCCGACCAGGATAAGGCCCAGGGCCAGCGCGGGCAGCCAGATCCATCGGAGCTCGGACTCGAGCACCGCCGCGCCCCGCGCGGACGATGCTCGGACCAGGGCCACAGAAAGGCCACGCCGCGGTGGCCGAGGCCCGCCGAGTACGGGACACCCCACTGACGGGTGACCACGTCGAGATCGGGCAGCGCCGAGACGAGCGCTCCCGCCACCAGCAGGCGTCGGGGGACCGCGTCACGGCCGAGGCCCACCCCGAGGACGAGGGGCACCGCCGCGTGCGAGAAGGCGGTGGGCACCGGGCCGATCCTACTTGAGCTCGAACTCGAAGGTGCTGACCACGCGGATGCGCTTCATCGGCGTGCTCGTCGCGCTGAACGGGGCCGACTCGTCGCCTCCGTCCAGGCCGAAGATCTGGATCGAGCCCTGGTTGGCCGAGCGGATGCTGCCGACCTGGGCGCCGGAGTCGGCCGCGAACTGCTGGGCGGTGGCCCGCGCGTTCCGGGTGGCGTCGGCCAGGAGCTGCGGGCGCAGGTCGTTGAACTTGGAGACGATGTACCGGGGATTGGCCGCCCCGCCCTCCCGCTCGCCGTCCAGCACCACGCCCGACTTGAGCAGCTCCTCGGTCGAGCCCAGCGCGGTGCGGACCAGGTCGACGTTGGCGGTCTTCACCACCACCGAGGTCGTCACCACGTAGCGGAAGCGATCGGAGGCCTGGGGCTGGCCGTACTCGCGGGCCAGCTTGTCGACGGTGCGGGTGGGCTGGCGTTCGATCTCCGCATCCGGGAAGCCCTGCTTCTTGAGGAACGCCACCGCCGCGTCCCGGTCGGCGCTGATGCGGGCGTGGGCATCCGGGAGCGTCTCGCTCGCCCGACGGAGGCCGAGCGTCCAGACCGCCTGGTCCGCCTTCACCTCCCGCTCGACCAGCCCCTTCACCGTGACTGTTCGGGCGTCTGATCTGAAGCGCAAGGCGCCCCGGCCGACGAAGTAGCCCGCGACCGACAGCCCGATCACCAGGCAGAGGCCCACGATGACCGCGGGGAGCACCCCCGACCGCCCTTCCATGTACGCCATGTTCGTCCTTTCCGGGGCCGCGCTGATTTGATTCAATTGGCGCGACGGCCCGCCGCCCGCAGTATCGCCAGGGTCATGACTCCCGCCACCAGTCCCCAGAACGCCGATCCGATGCCGGCCGGCGCGACGCCGGACGCGGTCACCAGAAGCGTGACGAGCGCCGGCTCCCGTTGATTCTCGTTGCCGACCGCGGAGGCGAGCCCGCTGCCGATGGTGGCCAGCAGGGCGAGCCCCGCGATGGCCGCCACCAGCTCGGCCGGGAACGCGAGGAAGATGGCCACCACGGTGGCCCCGAAGATCCCGACCAGCAGGTAGAAGAGCCCCGCGAAGACCGCCGCCACGTAGCGCCGCCGTGGATCCTCGTGGGCCTCGCGGCCCATGCAGATGGCGGCGGTGATCCCGGCCAGGTTCAGGGCGAACGCGCCGAAGGGGGCCAGCGCCAGATTGGCGAGCCCGGTCCAGCCGATGAGCGGCGATATCGGCACCGTGTAGCCGGAGGCCCGGATGACCGCGACCCCCGGCACGTTCTGGGACGCCATGGTGACCACGAACAGGGGCAACGCCACCCCGACCACCGCGCCCGGGTGAACCGGGGCGTGACCCAGACCGGCCGGGCCAGCGCGAGGCGGACCGCGTCCACGTGCAGGAGCCCCTGGACGAGCGCGATCGCGACCCCGGCCAGCAGCGCCAGGATCACCGCGTAGCGGGGCGCGAGCCGCCGGGCGGCGAGATACGCGAGGAACATGGCGAGCGCCAGCGGGAGCTGCGTGCTCATGGCGGTGAAGAGTCCGAGGCCGAAGCGCAGCAGCACGCCGGCCAGCATGCCGGAGGCGATCGGCACCGGGATACGATCCATCGCCCGCTCGAACCAGCCCGAGAAGCCGACCACGGTGATGAGCGCGGCCGAGACCAGGAACGCGCCGGTCGCCTCCTCGATCGAGAGCCCGGCCCCGCTCGTGACCACGAGGGCCGCCCCCGGCGTGGACCACGCTGTCACGATCGGCGCCCGGTAGCGCAGCGATAGCAGGGTGCACGTGAGCCCCATGCCGAGCCCCAGGGCGAGCATCCACGAGCCGACCTGGGCCTCCGTGGCGCCGACCGCCCCCGC
>WNFO01008669.1_pt1 | contig 12533 bp, 13 predicted proteins | sample 5400251 | NCBI WGS metagenome assembly WNFO01 (sample SAMN13153354, study PRJNA577476) | soil metagenome | isolation source: 100 cm saprolite under Madrone tree | place: USA:California | collected 2016-06-14
CTGCCGATCGCGCGGCAGTCGCTCGAGCCTCCGGAATTCAGCTGGGTCGGCGAGACGGCGCGCCATGTCGGCACGGTTGTGCATGCGGCGCTGGAGGGATTCGCGGGCATCGCGGAGCTACCCACGCGCGCCTGGATCGAGGGGCAGCGGGACGCCTATCAGTACCAATTGCGCCGGCATGGCGTAGCTGACCGGGAGCTGGCACGCGCCGCGGACCTTGTGGTCGAAGCGCTGGCACGGACCGTGAGCGACGAACGCGGCTGCTGGATTTTTGCCTCCGAGCACCGCGAGGCGCGCAGCGAGCTGGCCCTCACCGGTATTGCGGCTGGCCGGCTCACGAGTGTGGTGGTCGACCGCTCTTTCGTGGATCGAAACGGGACGCGCTGGGTGATTGACTTCAAGACGAGTCGCCACGAAGGCAGCGGCCGCGAGGCCTTTCTCGCGCAGGAGATGCAACGCTACCAGGCGCAACTGCACACCTATGTCGCGCTCGCACGGGCGCTGGGACCGCAGCCGGTGCGAGCGGGGCTGTATTTTCCGCTGCTCGGCGCATTCCGCGAGGTTGGTTAATTGGCTGAAAGTCGCCTGCGGCACTTTCAGCGGCCAACCTAGCTGCTGTTTCAACCCGCGGGCAAAAGACGTGACTTTTGCCCGCGAAATGCAGGCCGTGTCCCGCGGCGGCGAGCGCTAGGGTTCGATCTGTGCCTCGCTCGCAATGAACGCTCCGCCGGACACGGTGCCTCCGACATTCACGATCTTGTTGGCGGCCTGACTGAAGAACGCTCCGGCCGTCAGCGCCGATCCGTCGGCTGCGCTGAACTGCGTCTGTGCGGTCGTCGTCACCATGATGCCGAGTATGGTCAAGGTTGGGGAACTGACGTTGGTTGCCGTGCCCTGCAGATAGGACAGGGCTGCGGCAGGCTCGCGCACCACCACCGCGGCAAGCAGGCCGCCGGCCGGGGCCGAGGTACCGCGAGCCTCGATGTAATCGCCGGTACGCAGGTCGCGGAAGCTGAACGAACGCAGTTGCAGGCTCGAGTCGTCCTGGAATTCGGTCGTGGCGTCGGTCGTGACAGTCACTCCGAGCACGCGCACGGAGCTGCTTGTCGGCAGGCTCTCCACGAGCCCGCGAACGAGGCTCGAGCTGTCGGCTTTGGCCTCGATTTTCGTGGCTACCAATGTCCCGGAGGAGTCGAACGAGCCTTCCGCCTCGACTCGCACATCGACACCGAGCGTGACGCCGTTGAGAACCAGCTGGCTGTTGGCATTCGTGGTCACGTGCTGTCCGTTGAGTACGAAATCCGCGTTCGAGGTGAAACTGGTGATGATGCCCTCGACCTCGGCCGGAGCGCCGGTCGCGCCGCCGAAGCCCTGCATCACGTCCACGCTGGTGGCGAGCAGGGCGCCCGTGGTGGTGAATCCCGCTCCCTTCACTTTGACTATGCTGCCGTTTGCAAGCGTGCCGCTCGGTGTCACCGCGCTGTAATCCACGACGAGCGCGTTCAATTGGAAGGTGCGCACGGTGGTATCGAGGGTGTGCACGACCCCCTTGGTCTGGAGATCCTTGCCGGCGGGCTCGAGCTGGATGCGCGAGGCAACTATCTGGCCGGCCGCATTCGGGAAGCCGCTGACTTGTACGAGTGCGCCGGCCTTCAGGCCGGCGATACCGGCGGGCTGAATGTGGTCATCGAACAAAGTGGAGCCGGTCACCAGCACCGTCTGGCCCAGCACGACGAAGGTGCCGGCCGCGGTGTTGACCTGGGCGACCGCTCCGGCCACCTCGCCACTGAAGGTCACCTGGGTCGCCGTGCCGGTCTTGCCGTCGGCGTTTATCGCTCCTTTCACGGTGACGACCTGGCCGACCAGCAGCTGTGATTCGCTGCCCACCTGGTCGTCGACACTGATCTGCGCATTGCTCGTGGTGTATTCGACACCACTGACGAAGATGCTGCCGAAGCCGGTGACGGGTCCGTAGGCAACGCCCGTGCCTGAGCCCTGGATGCCACCGAGCTGGGTGTTCGACGAGCCTCCGCACGAAACGAGCAGCAGAGCCATCGCGGCGCTGATTGTTGTGAGTTTGTGGTTCATGTTGCTGGCTCCGAAAATGCTTATGCATTCTGTCAAGAGGCTCGTCAGTCCTGGATGTGGTACACGCCGGCTCCCAGACGAATGGGCACCTGGGCCGAGTCCTGCTCACGGGTGTCCGCTTCATGCTCGGTGAGCCATGCGTCTACTCGCTCTAGGAATCTCTGGCCTTCGCGATTCAAAAACTCCCGGAACTCCGGCAACGCGCTCGCGCTGATCCGGTCATTCAGCGCCGCGCGTTCAAAACGCGGCGGCCTGTCGGCGTTTCGTGTCAAGTTGTGGTCATACGTGGTTGCGACGTCAGCGATGACCGTGCCCCACAGACGTATCAGTTGCCCGTCCAGTGTCTGCGGAATGTAGGTACGTTGGAGCGCTTCGAGCCGTCCATTTTGGGTTTCGCGTACAGCGCCTGCGGCGCGTAACTCCTTAAGGAGAGTCGAGGGACGCACGTCACCGGCACCAACCCTACCTAGTAGAGAGGCGAACGTCGGACCGCTGCCTTCCATTGCGAGCAGCGCCGGCTTGCCCTCCGCATCGAGGAATTCCGGGTCCTGGTGCCAGGCGGAGAGCAGGAGGGAGGCCTTTGTCACGTAGCCGGTCCATGCACCGGGTGTCGCATCGATGCGTGCGCGTTGCTTGCGCACTTCCCGCCGCGCCAGCCCAGTTAGAATCGCCATGCGCGATACGTTCGTCTGGCGCCCGCGCTTGCCAAACTGCTGGGTGGCCACCTCAACGTAGGCAGTCTTGGCGAGCTTTGCGAAATCCTTCCACGGAACTCCGCAGCGGATCAGCACATGCACCAAAGGCTTCAGCCATTGGCGGGCCGCTGCGAGCACCAAGGTCGTGGAGGCGGATGCCATAACGGAGGGCAACTCACTCATGTCAGCGATCTCTTCGACGAAGCACCGGCGGTGCGCGGCAACGCCCGGGCAGCTTTGGTGCGCCACCCGGGCGTTTGCTCACAAGCAAGCCGGCCTTTTTATTGCTCGCACCGTTCAGTTGACATCGCCACTATCACTGTGATTGTGAATCTCGATCTCGCTCGCCGTCACGACCATGCCTGACAGCGTGCCGCTGACCTCAACGCTATGGCCGACCGCCTGAGTGAGGAAGTCAGCGAGTGTCAGCGTAGCGCCGCCGTCGCCCTTCAGGGTCGCGGACGAAGCGTCGATCGTGATTCCGATCACAGTGAAGTCAGGCGAGGTGCCCGCGGTGAACGGCCCATGCACGCTGACCGTAGTGCTCGCAGATACGCGCTCGATGCGGGTTGCAACCATCTTGCCGCTGCCGGCCGGACTCTCGAAGCCGCGCACGTCGACCGTGTCCCCGACCATGATGTTGCTGAGGTTGAATTTCTCCAGCTGAGTGGAGCTCTTGTCCTCGAAGCGCGTGGTCGAGGTGACGGTGACTTGAACACCGAGCACGGTGAGCGTGCCTGCAGTGTTGTCGACCGCCGTCGCCTGCGATTCGAGCTCGATGCCGCCGTTGCGGTGGAAGTCCACGACGCTCGCGACCAGGACGTTGGAGCTGTCGAGCATGCCTTCGACCTCGACTTTCGTGTTGAGGGCGAGATCGGCTGCGGTGCCGTCGTGATAGACGGTCGAGCTCGTGGTCGTCACGGGCTTGTCGGCAACATCGAAGTCCGTCGCCGATACGAAGCGGGTGATGAGTCCTTCACGCTCCATCTCGCGCTGATCGCCGGCCGCTTCCTGATCGCTCTGTTCCTTCGCAACGTGGGTCGCGGTCAGCGTCACGGTCGTTGCATCGAACATCGTGCCCTGCGCTTCGACTACATCGCCATTGCTGGGCTGGCCGCTGGCGAAGCCGCTGAGATTGGCGCTCGAATAGTTCACGACGAGCGCGTTGATCTTGAACGTGTGCGCGGTCGTATCGAGGCTTGCGACGCTTCCGAGGACCTGCAGCTCGGCACCGGCGCCCGCGAGCTCGACGCGCGTCGCGACGATGTTGCCGCTCGAATCGAGCAGGCCGCTCACGCCGATGACGTCCCCGACCTTCAGCCCGGCGAGGCTTGCCGGTTGGATGTCCATGCTGAAGGAAGTGCCCGCGTTGATCGTTACGCTCTGACCAAGCACCGTCACCATGCTGTTCGTGCTATCGATCGCGGCGATGGGGCCTACTACGCTCTCATCGACGTCGATGGTCTCCGCGACCCCCGTGTTGTCAGTGTCGTTCTGCTGGGCCTTGACGCGCGCAACCTGCCCGACGGCCAGCTGCGATTCAGTGGCCGTCCGGCCGTTCTTGCGAACAGCGGCGCTCGAAGTTGTGTAGTGCCTGCCGCCGAGGTAGATGCTGCCGAACCCCGTGATCGTGCCGGTCGCCATGACCGGCGTTAGATTCGACATGTTGTTGCTGGATCCGCCACCGCCGCCGCACGCAACGACGAGCGCCGCCAGCGCTGTACCTAGGGTGATTGGGATGATCTTGGACATGACTGCGCTCCTCGTCGATAGGGGGGTCGGTAAATTCCTCTTCGACCATATGTGAGATTATTTGTCTCACATATGCAAGATGTCGCTATTCGACGTCGGAATCGTTTTACATAATGAGACGCCACGCCGACGGTAGATTTCGGCCTTGACGCTCCTGGTGGCAGCTTCATCCGCGACGTTCCGGGCAATCGCGGCGGCTGCGCCGCCTTTATTCGGAGCACTAATCGCCGGCAAAGAACCAACGGTCGCGGGCGAACTCATCACGAGTGATCGCCGCTGGCACGTCGGCTGGCTACGGTATGTGTCGATTACTCACAGAAGCGAGCAGAGCTCGCTGGCTCCGTGATCGCGGCGTCGAGACAACTTGAGTGGCAGCGTTCACCCTGCCTGAATGATTTCGGAACTGACACCCGGCGGTGCCCGCGTGGTCGCGTTCTTCCAACTTCGACAGATCTCGATGGAGCAGATCCTGCAGCATCTCGATCTCCGCTCGCAGCAGATCGCGCAGCCGCCATGTGACCAAAGGATCAGGCAAGTTGATCCACTTGCAGTGCGGAAAGCGCGCGCAGTGGCTCGCGCAAGGCCTCGAGCAAGCTCCCGTCATGCGCAGAGGCCCTTCAGAAAGTCGCGGCCAGCGAGAATGGGCGCCGTCCCTGCGCATCTGGAGAGCCCAGGTATTGAATGTCCTTGGCCAGCTCGGCAGAAGCACCCGGGCGCACCGCGACGAGTCCTTGCAGCTCAAATCCAGGTCCGCGAGTGAGCCGCAACGCGCCCTCGACCGCAAGCGGCCCGCCTAGATCGCGCAACTGCCCCCTGGGTTCGCCGCTGCCGCCGAGAAAGGTAACGGAGTAGCTGCCTAGCGGCGTCGTGTTGCCCCCGCGCTGCTCGAGATCGTGTGCTTCGATACGCCCCTGCAGCTCCGTGATGACGCCGTTCTCGATGCGCGCCAGCGCAAGGTCGACATGGGCGTTGCCGCGCAGATTGGCGGGCAGCTGCCGGATCAGTGTGGGATCGAGAGGCATGTCGACCGCGATGTTGCGCGCGGTGACACTTTTGTTCAAACCAACCTCAACATCGGCACGTGCAGAACTGTCACCTCTCGTCACGGCAACCTGAGCGGCGAGCTTGCCGGCGAGCAGGCGTGCAGGATGCACCTGCCACGTCAGATCCCCGACAGAGGTGCCATGAACAGTCAACCCCGAACACGTGCCGCTCCAGATCGATCCTTCGACAGTGGCGCACGAGATGGGGGCGGGGGGAGAGGCAATAACCCAGCTTGCGGGCAAGCGCGCGAGCACGATCACGGCGAAGGCGAGCACCGCGGGCAGTGCGATCCAGAGCTTCGATTTCGCGGGGACCGCGGAGACGGCTCGCTTCATGGAAACCGGGCTTCAGCCCGTGCGCAACACGACGGCCGCGTTCACGATGCCGGGCGCACCGGCATTATCGATCGTGGCGGCATCGACGCGGATGCCGTTCTGCTGGGCGAGGCGCGCCAGCCACGCCACCAGAGTGTCGAACGGCGCTTTTTCCAGTCGCACACTCAATGCGCCCGCACCGCTTGGCTCACTGCCAGCCAGCGAAGCGCCGAGGCCGGATTCGCGCGCGGAGCGATCGACGATGACGAGCAGCGATCCCCCCGAGGCGGTGGCCTGAGGCCCGGCGGCGGCCAGCTCGGGCGCGACGCCGCGCATCCAGACGAGATCCGCCTGCTTCCTGCCGACGCGCTCATGTACGTGCGCCACACTCCGATCGAGCGGCACGATGACGCCGAAGATGAGCAGGGCAGCGGCGAGCGCGCCACCGACCATGACCATGCGGCGCTCACGTGGTGTCATCGAGTCGAGCGACAGCTTCATGACCCGATCGCCTTCTCAAGAGCCGCCGGAGCGGACCTGAATGCGGCCCTCGTAGCCCGAGCCCGCCGCGTTGCCGGCCGTGAGATTCGCCTGCCATCCGTTGTTGCGCAGCGTCTGGCTCATGCGCTCGAGGCTGGCCGCATCGGGAGCCGAGATCTTCAGATCGAGGGAGCCGTTGTGAAAGCTCAGGGCCTGCACGACGGTGCCGGGAGCGGCGCTGCGCGCCTGGGCGAGCGCCTCGAGAGCGGCCAGCAGGCCGGAGGAGTCGGCGCCGCTGCGTACGGCGGCCAGCCGCTGCTCCATACGGCGTCGCGCTTCCACTGTGCTCTGTTCGCCGGGCATCGCTGCCTGAAAGGTCTCGCGGATGGAGGCATCGAGCCGGTGTTCACTGCGTTTGAGCACACTCAGCTCCGCGGCCTTGCCGGCTACGTGCAGCCCGATGAAACATGCGAGCAGGATTGCGGCGCTGCGCCATGCCCGCCAACCGACCGAGCTCGACGTGGTGGGCGCGTAGGGGCCCTGCAGCAGGTTGATCGGTGCGGCTGTGGGCAACTGCTGTGCAAAGAGCGCCAGCGGTCCGTTTGTGAGCAGCTGGATCTTGATCCCATCGAATCGCTCGCGCAGTGCTTCGACCTGGGCGGAGTGTTGATGCCACTCTGCGGCGCCGGCGTAGAGAATGAGGCCGCGCGCGCCGGTCGCGCTCATCCCAGGCGCTGCCTGCGCGATCTCCAGGGCCTCGCCGAGCGCATCGCAGGGCAGCGTGACGGGCGAGCCGGAGGGTGGCCGCACGACCACGATATCCCCCTCGAGGAGCACTACGGCCTGGCCGGGGTTGTGCGGCAGCAGGTCGCTGTCCACATACATCGCCTCCGGCTCGAGGCCGCTCGAGCGCAGAGTCGTGAGCCACTCCTCGACCAACGCGCGTGCGACCACGGCGACCGGTGTCCGCGGGGACTCGCCCGCTCGCTTGCCGATGGCGAAGTGCAGATCATCGATGTCGTCGGCGAGGCTCTCTTCCAGGGCGTATGGCACGAGCTGCGCCAGCTTGGCGGTCCCCTTGGTCGGCACCTCCGGCTCCGCGAACAGCACGTCGGTTCCCGGGACGAGCACGCAGACACGGCGCCCGGCGGTGCGCGCCGCCGCCAGCGACAGGGGGCCGCTCTGGGGCGGTCCGACGGCTGCACCGCGCGCATCGACCACCAGCCATGTGGCTAGTTGTTCCGGTGACCGCGGGAGCCTTAGCAGAAGCCAGTCAGCCATGTGCGGAATACTACCCGAGCCTTAAGCATGAGCGACGGCCAGGCTCTTGTTTCGTTTGCAGGTCAGTCCGGGGCATAGCTGCGCAGCAGCGGCCGCACCGTGCCGGTGCCCTCCCGGTAAAGAAGACTGTACAAGTTGAATTCGGTGCTGCCAATGGTGACATGGCTCGTGAGGCGGAAGTAGCTCGAGGTTTCCGCGAGCTTGCCTTGCACCTTGGCGTAGGCAGCGGGCGAGTCGAACGCCTGTTTGTATTCGGCCTCCTTCTTTGGGAAACATCCATTGGCGCTCACCCGGTTCTTCGCCAGACCCTCGGGATCGAGGCTGAACGAGCGCTGCCCGGGGATGTACGCATCGAGCACGAAGCCGGACGCCGAGCAGACATTGAGCGTCACGTCCGGCGGCAGCGCCGTGACGTAGGGCGCGAGCTTCAGGTAGCGGTCGCGCCCGAAGCCGGGCAGCGCGAGCAATTCAGTCGTGCTCGTTATGTATGTGTTGGGTGTGAGATAAGGTGGATCCTGCCCCATGTAGAGGCTGTCTTCGGCGCCGTCGGGGACCTGCGGCTGGATGTCCGGATCGATCCAATCGATGAGGTAGCCTGCCCATTTCGGCTCGAGGTCCAGCATCTGCAGCAGACGCACGAACGCCGCCAGTGCGTCCTGGTCCACCGTGCCGTCCTCCTTGACGAGCGAATTGAGATTGAAACGGCCCGCCAGATCCTCGAGCGACGCCTCGAGCATCACGCCCGGGACGACCTCGAGCGGGCCGAGCGGCTTGGCCCAGGCCTGGTTCGGGTGGGTGGTCTTCGGGTCGTCGCGCGCCACCTCGCGCAGGCCGTAGGCCGCTAGCGCTTCGGCGCCCTGTGCTATCAACAGGCTCTCATCGAACGCGTAGCTCGCCGCGCCGCGCCGCGCGGTCATCGCGTTCTCATACGCGATGGCCGCGGCGATGATCGTGCCCAGAGCGACGAGCAGAATGGCGACGAGCAGCGCGATTCCGCGCTGCCATCGGGGAAGGCTGCCAAGGCGCGAGGCGGCGATACGACCGCCGGCGCTCACCCGGCCACCTCCACGATGCGCACGACTTTGCCCCAGTCCTCCATCTCCAACGTAATCTCGACGGCGATCGGGCGTCCCCGCAGAGTGACCTGCTGCGCGAAGCCGCCCGCGACGGCGGTGATGGGCGGCCACTGGTCCTGCCATTGGAGGGACTGGTCCATGTAACGCACCGTGACCCCTTTGAGGTGCGTCATGAGATCGCGCTTGATGGTAGTGTTGGATTGCGTGGGATCGAGCACAGTCCAGTATTCCCGGCGCAGCGTGCCGTTCTCGAAGAAGTATGCGACGCGTTGCAGCCCGGGGCGTTGCAGACCGTTGGGGTTGGTCCAGCCGCCGCGTGTCAGCGCTGCGAGCGGCTGCGTGGTGGAGCTGCCTTGCAGCGCCGGCTGCAGGGGGTCTGGCTGCCTGTGCCGGGGGCGCCCGGAAGCGTCGCACCGGTGCCCCACAGCGGATCGGTTCCCTTTGGAGGGGCGATGGCATCGCCGGCGATGCCGGTCACGGTAACGAACCAACCGTTGTCCTCACCGGCCTGGACGTCCGCCGGCCGGACCTTGACGTCGATGCGCAGGATGCCTTTCACCTCGGTGGCGGTCACTTCCTGGCGCCAATGCCAGCTGCGACCGGCGAACTCCACATCGCCCGTCGTGTTTCCGGTGGCGGGCGGCGCCGTCTGCATCTTGAGCCGCAGGCTCGCGATCTGATTGAGCGCGACCCACTCGGCGAACGTCTTGTCGCGCAGATAAGCGGTCGTGCTCGCCGAAGAGCTCAGGGCGCCCAACACAGCGGCCATGCCGATCGCCACGATCGCGAGCGCGACGAGCACCTCGATCAGCGTAAATCCGCCGCGACTGCGCCCTGCCGTCGTTGCGCGCCTCACGCTTTGCTTTCCACCATGGGCTTGGCCACGACTTGTCCCTTGTCATCCTGTGCGACGGTGACGCTGCGGACTCCGCCTTCACGCTCCACGGTGACTTCGAAGGAGGTGAGATCGCCGTTCGCGAAGATCATCACCTGCGGGGTCTTATCTTGCGCGTCGCTGGGGCGGCGCAGCACCACCGGGCGACCCTCCACGATGAGCTTGAGATCGAGGCCGTCGGGGAGCTTGCGCGCGCGCAGCGCATCGTCCTCGAAAACACTGCGCCAGAGTCCACGACGCGGGTCGTACGCGACAAACTCATAGCCGTCCTCTTGGACGAGGAGGCCGTAGTCACGCGTTTGCAGCTCCGCCTGCTCGCGTGAGTAGTTGAGCAGCGTGAGCAGACGATTGCTCTCCTTTTCCAACTCGTTGTCGCGCCCCGTGAGACTGACGGACAGCAACACGCCCGCCGCGACCACGCCGATGATGACCACGACGACCAGAATCTCGATCAGCGTGAAGCCGCGATGGCGTGCCATCAGTCGCATGGGGAGCCGGCCGCGACTCTAGTCGCCGATGTTCCAGTTGCCGATGTCCGCATCGATCCCTTCCCCGCCGGGCTGGCCATCGGCGCCCAGGGAGAACAGGTCGTACTCCCTGCCGTGGGTGCCGGGATAGACGTATTGATAATCACTGCCCCACGGGTCCTTGCTGACCCGTTGGATGTAACCGCCCGGGCGCCAGTGGCGGATGGACGGATCCGTCGGCTGTACGACCAGGGACTTCAGACCCTGCTCCGTCGTCGGGTATTTCGAGTTGTCCAGCCGGAACATCGTGAGCGCCGTCTCGAGGCTCTGGACGTCCTGCTTGGCCTTGGCGACCCGCGCCTCGTCGACCTTGCCGATGACTTCCGGGATGATGACCGCGGCCAGCAGTCCGATGATGATCACCACCACCATGATTTCGATGAGCGTGAAACCGCGTGCCCGCTCGGGCCCCGTCCGGCGGCGTCTGCTAACCTCGTGGGCGTCGGAAATGTAACTCATGAGCTTCGCGGGTCCATGTGGCGCGGCAGATGACACCGCCGTGAGTGGCTGCGGATCATAACAAATGCACGCCAACCGGCCTGTGAACGGCTTCAGTGTTCGCGCGCGACTACCGGCCCCGTCAATGGCTGGCGATCGTGCTCGGTGCGATTGCCGTAATTGATTGCGGCCTGTGGCTCCGCGATTCGACAGTCGCCTGGTACGTCGGTTCCTCCGGAGCGCTGCACGGGGTCATGGCCGCCGGAACGCTGGCCCATCTGCGCCGGCGTGATCTTGACGGGTGGATCCTGGCTGCGTTCCTGCTGGTGAAACTCGGCTATGAGCAGTGGGCTGGGGCGCTGCCGTTCTCAGGTTCCGGGGCGGGCGTCGTGGTCGATGCCCATCTGTACGGTGTGCTGGGCGGTCTAGGACTGGCCGCAGTCCAGAAACCCGCACCTGGCTCGGTATAATCCGTCAGCGAATTTGACCGAGGAGCGCTGGATGTCCTTTGGGTTTGTGTTTCCGGGACAGGGCTCGCAGTCGGTCGGAATGCTCGGCGCCCTTGCCAGTGCAGACGCGTCGGTGCGCGCTACTTTTGACGAAGCCTCGGCGGCGCTGGGCTACGACCTCTGGCAGCTGGTCCAGGAGGGCCCCCAGAGCGGCCTCAATGCGACCGAGCGGACCCAACCCGCGATGCTTGCCGCGGGCGTGGCCACCTGGCGACTTTGGCGCCACCAAGGCGGTGCCGTGCCTGCGGTCGTTTCCGGGCACAGCCTCGGTGAATACACGGCGCTCGTGTGCGCTGAGGCTCTGGAATTCGGCGCGGCGGTCGACCTCGTGAGATTCAGGGGTCAGGTCATGCAGGGAGCGGTGCCGGCGGGCGCCGGGGCGATGGCGGCAATTCTGGGCCTCGAGGACGCCGCGATCGAGCAGGCCTGCCGGGATGCTGCCCAGGGCGCCGTCGTCGAGGCTGTCAACTTCAATGCCCCGGGCCAGGTGGTCATCGCCGGACAGGCCGAGGCCGTGCAACGCGCAATCGATACTGCCAAAGCTCGCGGTGCCAAGCGCGCGGTGACGCTGCCCGTCAGCGTCCCGTCGCACAGCAGCCTGATGCGTGGGGCCGCCGAACGGCTCCGTGAGCGACTGAAGGCGGTCGAAATTCGGGCGCCCCGCATTCGTTACATCAGCGCGGTGGACGCCCTGGCCCACGAGCAGCCCGCCGATGTGCGCGAGCTTCTGGTTCGCCAGCTATCGAGCCCGGTCCGATGGTCGGACACCGTCCGCGCCCTCGCTGCGACCGGCATCGGGCAGCTGCTCGAATGCGGTCCGGGCAAGGTCCTCACGGGACTCAACCGGCGGATCGAGCGGCGCCCAGGACTCGAGTGTCTGGCGCTGGAGGATCCCGCATCGATTGACGCCGCACTCGCGGCGACGAAGCAGTGAGGTCACGCATGCCTGAGAATGAATTTGCACTCGTGACGGGTGCTTCGCGCGGGATTGGGCAGGCCATCGCCATGGCTCTCGCCGGCGCAGGTGTGCGCGTCATCGGCACGTCCACGAGTGCAGACGGCGCGGCAGCGTTCGCCAAAGCGCTCGCGTCGCACGGATACAACGGCCGGGGCGCAGTGCTCGACATAGGCAGTCCCGCATCGATAGACGCCCTCATGGGCGACCTGGAGGCGGCGGGCGAGATGCCGACGATCCTGGTCAACAACGCGGCGATCACGCGCGACACACTGCTGCTGCGGATGAAGACCGAGGACTGGGATCAAGTCATTACGACGAATCTCACCTCCGCCTTCCGGCTGTCGAAGGCCTGCCTGCGCAGGATGGTCAAGGAGCGTCGCGGCCGGATCGTCAATCTCACCTCGGTGGTCGGGGTGACCGGCAACGCGGGCCAGGCCAATTACGCGGCGGCCAAGGCCGGTATTTTGGGATTCACG
>WNFO01014197.1_pt1 | contig 12533 bp, 8 predicted proteins | sample 5400251 | NCBI WGS metagenome assembly WNFO01 (sample SAMN13153354, study PRJNA577476) | soil metagenome | isolation source: 100 cm saprolite under Madrone tree | place: USA:California | collected 2016-06-14
CATCCGCCAAACAGATCTACTTTGTGCCGGGTGAGCACGACATGCTATCCGACAACGGCGAGCAATTTCTCGAGCGCTATGGGAAAGGCACCAAAGGGACTGGGTGGTACAGCTTCGATCACAAGGGTGTGCATTTCGTTGGTCTCGTTAATGTCGCCAATTTGAAGGCTGGAGGCATGGGGTCGCTCGGTCACGAACAACTGGAGGGGTTTGAGGCCGATCTCAAGAGCCGCTCTCCCAGCACTCCGATCGTGCTCTTCGCACACATTCCGCTGTGGACCATCTATCCCGATTGGGGCTGGGGAACCGACGACAGCGAACAAGCTTTGTCTTACGTTAAGCGTTTCGGTTCCGTGACCGTGTTAAACGGCCATATTCATCAGGTCATGCAGAAAGTCGAAGGTAAGGTTTCGTTCCACACTGCGATGTCAACCGCCTTCCCTCAACCGGCTCCGGGAAAAGCTCCCTCAGCCGGACCCATGAAGGTGCCAGCGGACCAGTTGCAGCAGGTGTTGGGTATCACCGACGTGAACTATCTGGTCAGCGGTCGCAGTCTTGCAGTCGTCGATTCCCCGCTCGGAGACTCGGGCTCTTCGGCTTGAGGGAATGGCGGCGCTCCCGGCGATAGTTGACTCAATCGCCAAGGATCCGGTCCGATCAAACTGGTCCAAACAAATTGGTCCAAACAAGTAAACGTCAAGCCAGAAAATCGAACCAGGAAAGGAAACAAAGAAATGACGAGGAGAAATGTGTGGGTTGCGGGTTTGGCGATGCCGATAATGATCGCGCTGCTGCTGTTAGCGGGATCAACAAGCGTCACGGCCGCTGACCAGCCCCCCGCGGCGAACGCGGAAGTAAAAATCGATAATTTCAGTTTTGGGCCGCAGACTGTCACGGTACCAGTCGGAGCGACGGTTACATGGATCAATCATGATGATATTCCCCATACGGTCGTGAGCACAGACGGCGTGTTCAAGTCCAAGGTGCGGGATACGGATGAAAAGTTCTCCTACACGTTTACTAAGGCGGGAACATATCCCTACTACTGCACGATCCATCCGAAGATGGCTGGCAAGGTCGTGGTGCAGTAGCGCCGCTTTGAACCAATATGACTCTTGACTCGCCACAATTCGCGGTGAGGACAATGGCAGACGATGACCTGGATCTTGTCCATGCCAGCAAGAATGGGGATGTTGCTGCTTTCGAGCAACTCGTAAAGCGATACGATCGCAAGCTGCTCCGAATCGCCCACAACGTCACGAATAACACCGAAGATTCCCAGGACGCGGTTCAGGAGACCCTTTTGAAGGCCTTCCAACACTTGGGCCAATTCCGAGAGGATTCCAAATTCTCAACCTGGCTGATTCGTATCACTGTAAACCAGTCGCTGATGAAGCTGCGAAAGCGCGCAATAAGAGAGGTGTCCCTGGATGACGACTTTCAGGCAGATGGAGACGTGCTTCCAATGGAGGCCGCCGATTGGGCTCCCAATCCTGAACAACTCTACTGGGCGTCTGAATTACGAGAGATCCTGGTCAACACCCTAAGCGAGCTGCGGCCGATCTTGCGGGCGGTCTTCGTGCTGCGAGATATTGAAGGCCTTTCAACGGATCAGACAGCAGAAGTGTTGAACTTGAGTCACACCGCAGTGAAGGCGCGGCTATGGCGAGCTCGGTCGCAGCTTCGCGAGCGCCTGAACAAATACTTCGGCAAGCAAACGACCTCTGGGTGTTTTTTTCCCAACGCAGGTTTTCTCGATGATTGTTGCAAGTCTCCCCTGTTGTTTGGGCGGGCGCTGCCTCTGGTTACCGAGTTGCAGCGTCCGCATTTTTGCCGTTCGCACCAGATTCTTCTTACTGCGGCGTAAAGGTTGGTTGCGGAGGTCTACAATCATCCGAATTTGCTGTGTGTCCGAGCGAGGTTCCAGAAGTTGGAACACCTTAAAAGGATGTACAATCCATCGGTTCAAGTAGCGGAAGCACAGTTTGACCTTCAAGGGGGTTTTATGTTCTTGTACCTTGCAAAGCGGTTGGGTCTAGTGACTACACTTGGTCTGGTTATTGGCGCGTTCATGGCCAGCTTGTTGTATGGCACCACCTGTGAGCAAGCGTTAACCCCAGCTGGAGTTGCGCACCAGTACTCAGACCACGCAGCTACAATTCAGAATCTTGCGTCGAATAAGCAATTTGACGTTCTAACCCAACACAACGACGTCGCGCGAACAGGAGCTGCCACGCACGAGAACATACTCACGCCATCTAGCGTGTCGAATGGTAGCTTCGGTTACCTCGGGGCTGTCTCGGTAACGGGAAAGATCTATGCACAGCCTCTCTATGTGGAGAAGGCGGCGGTAGCGTGCGACACCGCGACGGGGCGGGTACTAAGAAACGCGAATATCGCTTACGTAGCGACTCTCGAGAATTTCGTATATGCGATTGATGTGGATCGGCAAGAAGTCTGTTGGAAGACACAAAAACTCGGCTGCGGTCAGCCCGGCGCAGGACTCCTCGGGATCGATCCGCGCGGGGAAGGCGGCATTCGTGTTGGGATCGTGGCTACCCCGGTCATTGACCTGCAAAAGAACGTTCTCTATGCGATTACACGTAACTATGACAGCAGCGCTGCTCTGGCTCAGTTCTTCGTCAACACCATCGACACACGCACAGGTACACTCATCGCCCGAGTCGAAGTTACCGGCGGTGCAACCGGATGTGGAGGACATCCGTTTGTTCCGAACGCGCACAACAACCGGCCGGGACTCCTGTTGGTGAATGACAAGCTGTTCCTTGCATTCGGCAGTACAGCAGGAGAGGACGCCAATGTGAGATACCACGGATTTGTCTTTGGCTTCGACGTTTCGGATCCCGCGCATCCGTTTCCGATGCCCAGCGTTTTCTGTACCACCCCGAAGACACTGGGAGGGGGCATTTGGATGTCAGGTGGAGGCCTTGCTTCGGATGGCTCCTCAATCTACTTCATGACTGGGAACGCAGCGTACGTAGTAAGCGGAGACATCATCGAGCCAGATTATCAGGTTCTCGACCATCCTAAATCGGGGGAATATCCCGACAGCTTTGTCAAACTCAGTGTCACGGATTTGTCCATGCAAGCGAGCTACACCGACGTTCGCACTGCAAGTGACTTTCCGGGGATTCCATATTTATTCGATGATCCGGCGAGTACGACTAAGCACACGATTTTCTGGGGGCGCGAACGTTCGGATGCAGATTTGGGTTCCGGTGGCACATTGTTATTAGGCAACCGGGTGATTGGCGGGGGCAAGGATGGCAGAATCGATGTGCTCGACGTGAACGGTTTGGCTCGCACGCAATCTTTTCTGGCATTCTTTGATGCTGATACGGACGAGGGAGCCGACATCAGCTATGGGTACACCTACAACTACTACAAGCCACAATATTATGTCGGGCCGAATATTCATGGCGGGCCCGTCGCCTGGGACGTTCGAGCGCGCCCTAACTCTCCTTCTGTGTATGTCTATGCCTGGAGTGAGAAAGACGCGCTGAAGCGTTTCACGTTTATTCCAGAAACAGGCAAGTTCCTGGCGCAGGATGCTCAAGACGCGAGTCCGTCGAACCCAACGCCGTCACCGCATGGCTCGGTGATAAGCGGACTTAAGTCAATGCCAGGCGGCATGCTCTCGATTTCGGCAAACGGATTATCTGATGGCATCGTATGGGCTGTCATCGAAGAGCCATACCCCAGATCCCGATCGAGTAGCGGACGTTGTCTGGGAGGAACATCCAACCCGTCTAAGGAATGTGCAGGGTGTTTTCTTTTGAATGGTACTTTCGTTGAGTACTGCGATGCGAAAGAGGGATACGTTGCTGGACGTCTCTACGCATTCGCCGGAGATGACAACGGAATTGGGCAACTGCCATTGATTTGGGGGGACAAGCGCAGCGCAACGCCTAACAATCTAATTCCGCGTTACTCCAAGTTTACCCCGCCAACAATCGCGCATGGCAAAGTGATCCTTGCAACCGCAAACGACGAAGTGCGCTTCTACGGACTGCGTACATCTGACTGTTCGAGCTGTGAACCTCGAAGCAGGCAGGCGGACGATATCGTTGCAGCCTGGAACGACACCGGCTTGGTATCGCTTGCACGTTATCCCTCGACCGGTTCCACATTTGAACCCCACGTCTGGTGGAAGAAGCCGGTAGCAGACGAGAAATGGGGTGACTCGGTGAGGTGGCTTTCGGGTGATTTTGACGGCGACGGTCGGTCTGACGCAGTGGCGATCTGGAACGACGGCGGGATGAACACGCTGACTCTGCGACGCTCCATAGGCACAACAGTCACGACCGAACAGTGGGCCATTCGCGAAGGAACATGGGTTGAGTCGTCTCAATGGCTCGTTGGTGACTTCAACGGGGACGGACTTTCCGACGCGGCGGTAGCCTGGAATAACGATGATAGGACTTCCATCGGCGTATATCTCTCCGAGGGCACACATTTTGAAGAGCCCGTCCAGTGGGCGCTGCGGGACGGTGGATGGGACGATTCCGTCAAGTGGGTATCTGGCGACTTCGATGGCGACGGGTTATCCGACATTGCGGCCATCTGGAAAGATCAGGGGGGAATGAACACCATTACCATCAGAAAGTCAACACGCTCGTCCTTCATGATCTCTCCCGGGATTACTCAGGAAGGTGGGTGGATGGATTCTACCCAGTGGCTTGCTGGCGATTTCAACGGCGACGGCCGTTCCGACATCGCTGCTGTTTGGAACGAAACCGGGAAAGCAACGTTTGCGGTGTATCTCTCCGTCGGCCTACAGTTCGCGCCGCACGAGCGATGGGCGCAACGCGATGGCGACTGGGATGATTCCGTCAAGTGGGTATCTGGCGACTTCGATGGCGATGGGCTGTCCGATATTGCAGCCATCTGGAACGACCAGGGGGGAACGAACACAATTACGGTCAGGAAGTCGACGGGTTCGGCATTCATAACGAAACGTTGGAGCTGGCGCGATGGCGCATGGTTGAATTCCACCAAATGGCTCGCAGGCAAATTTCGTTGAACTGTTCCCCCAAGTGGCGCAACTGGGCCATCTAACCAATAAAGGCACTAGATTCAGAGGTCTGCACAATGGAAGCACTGGTCAAGCAGACGGAGCGTGAAGTTATCAACTTCGGTGAGTCATGGAAACAGGCGAACGCGAGGCGCAAGCGGGAGATTCAAACTGCTCTATTTCCAGAGGGACTGGTCTACGACCAAAAACACCTCTTTTTGAACCACTTCAATCGTCTGCTTGTTATTGATACTGAAAGCCCAATCGACCCTCAGTACATCATCGACGATGAAGAAAGTCTCGTTGGCGTCCCCGACGGGATTTGAACCCGTGTTACCGCCGTGAAAGGTCGCAACGCAACGCCCTGTAAGGAACGGGTAAGAAGGCGAAGAAACGGGCGAAACTTGTACCGTTCTTGTACCGCGTGTTTCGCTGGGTTTCTGATTTTCGTACAACTTATCGTGCATCTCAATGTCGCCAAACACGCGCTGCGTTGTACCCTATGTCAGCGATGGCGTGAACATCCCGCCGGGCGCCCACCACGCATGCACAAGAGGTGGTGAATAGAGCGCTCCTCGCTCCGCAAAAACCCCCCTGCCACCCCATAAGGATGGCAGGGCTACTTCAATCACAGCGATCGGTTATTGTGCGTAGAAGAAATCGGCGAACGCCTGTGCGTTCGGCGTTCCCACGCCAGTCATGTTATCCCAGCCCTTAGCCGTGTTCAGGCCGGGATCCGTACCGAATGAGATGACAGCCGCCGTTTCTAGATCAGGAAAGACGTCCCATATTGCGCTGACAAACCGGCGCTCGGTCGGGGTTGCGTTAGCCAACTGCGCCGCAGAGTATTGAGTGGTGCCGTTCGAGTCCTGAATCGACCCGGTCACGTTCGTCTTCGACGTAACGGGCACGATATCGGAGATGGTTCCCGCCGGCAGGGAATAGAGATAGGGCGCCGCCTGACCGAGTTCCGTTCCGCCTCCAGCCAGCGCTTCCTGATTGGCGATGGCCCACAATGCGGAGAACATCGGAGTAGCCAGGCTCGTCCCACCAACGACCTGCCATACCTGTTCCGGCGACTGACCGGGAATGCTAATCAGGATCGCGGCTCCAGTGAAGGGATCCGCCAGCCAGGAGACGTCGGGAAGTTGGCGATACTTGCCAGGCACCAATAGTTGCTGGTACGGCGGCTTGAGGAAGCCGCCGGTACAGATCGGTCGGCGAAATTGAGTATGCTTAGTGACGCAGTTGCTCGGACCACCGCCCGAGGCGAAGAAGAAGCCTCCTTCTGGCGGATCGTAAACCGTCCCCTCCTTAGCGAGCAGGCTTCCATTGTTCCCCCAACCCGCCTGCCAAGCGATCGAGTTGTTGAAATTCAGCGCCAAAGTGACCCCACCCACAGCCGTGGACCAGGGAGAGTCCGCCGGAGCGCTGACAGTGGGCAAGAAAATGCCATCAGTGAGCTCAAAGTTGCCACTGTCTCCCGACGCGAAGTTGAAGGAAATCCCGGCAGCAGCGCCAATCTCTGAAATCAGGTTCTCCGTGTCCAGTTCCGTCGCCGCGGTGAGCGCCTCCGGCGAACCATAGCTGCCCGAAAGCACATTTCCCAGTCCATAGTTCGCGACATCAAACTCGGCCTCGTTTACATCCTGGAAAGATGCCGACGGCGGAACCACCAGGTTGATGTTGGCGCCCGGTGCGACAGCGTGGGCCCACTCCACGTCGAGGTTGATTTCGACCTGGTCGTAGGCAATGCACTCGCTGTGCGCCGTGTAGGTGATGGCGAAGTTCGATGAGGTTAGCTTGGGCAGCCCGAACTTCGTCGAAAATTTATTGGCATCGCTCCGAATCGAAACCGAACCGCACCAGTCGACGATGGCAATCGTCTGGCCCGTACCGTCGTATCCCTCATTATATAAGCCGGTGAGGTTGTAGGCAGTTTGGATCTCCGGTGGCGTGTAACCACAGCCAGGGCTGGTCGCGCTCGGCATATTCAGTTTGTTGCCCGAGTAAGTGCCGATCGGCAATTCACCGTCGCCGTTCGTGGAAAATGACTCTGTCTCCGTGCCCGTGAAACATTGCTGCGAAAATAAGGCGGCATCGCTTACAGCTGCCGGTTTCGCTGCGGCGGTCTTAGAGCCGCCGAAGTTTGTCGGCTGCGTGACCAAAGTATGCTCGAATTGCGCATTATCGAGTCCCGATACCGCTCTCACCAATGCACCTGCCGGCCCGGCTACATAAGGGTCACCGGCATTGGCGCGGATCGTCTTGCCGCCCACCTGATAGTTGTTGAGCTGTACCTGGAAGGCTTTCTCAACATCGCCAATCGTGCCTCGCGCCCTAACGTAGAAGTTATTGGGACCCGTCTTCACCACCGTAAGATTGTGCGCCGCAAAAAACTGCTGCACTGTCTTCGCTTCTCGCGCCGTTGGCGCGAAGCGCGCAGCGATGTCGTTCGGTTTCAGCCAATGATGGTAGCTGGAGGAGTTGCGATCATAGAGCGACTGGGTTAGCGCGTCGAATTGGCTGCGGTTGTGCAACTGTAGCCAAATGCTCACTTCGATAACCTTTGCCGAATCCTCGGCTCCAAGATTCTTCGCAGTCGCTACGTAGCTCGGTGTGTTGTTCGCTATGAGGTTGCCGCCTGGCGTACTGGCCGATAGGGGCGCACAACTCATCGCGATCACAGCTGCGACGCATGACAACCATTGAAAAACGACATCTGCATTTGCTGGCCTGCTCTTTCTGTTCATTAGTTCCTCCTGGGAAATTACATGAAAAGCACCCTTCGCTCGCTAGCGAAGCGCTGGGCCTGCGGAAATTCAAGGAACAGTAACATGGGGAAGACAGCGGCGCGTCTTCTCTATAGGGGGTATTTTGACCTACCCGTTCGGGTAGTTCTTTCAGGCTTCCAGCAGACCCTGCTGGATCGCAATCACTACCGCCTGCGTGCGGTCATTGGCGTGCAGCTTACGGAAGATGTGTTTCAGGTGCATCTTCACCGTGTCCTCCGAAACAATCAGAAGGTCAGCGATCTCTTTGTTTCTCTTTCCCTGTGAGACCAGGCCCAGCACCTCGATCTCGCGCCCACTCAGCTTTTCCGCGCCGATATACCGGGTCAGCTTGCCGACCGACTCTTCCGACAGCGAGCGACCGCCTGCGGCGACGTGGCGCACCTGTGCTGCCAGCGTGGCGCCATCAATGCCCTTCAGCAGATATCCGCGGGCGCCGAGATGGATCGCCTTGTAGATTGAGGCATCCCCTTGGGTGGAGGTCAATATCAGTATGCGGGCTTCCGGATCGGTCTTCAGAATCGCGCGTAGAACCTCGAAGCCGCTCTGGTCAGGAAGTCGAAGGTCCAGCAACATCACTTCTGGCCGAAGTTCCATGTACATCTCCAGCGCCTGCCGTCCGTTTGCTGCTAAACCGACAACGCTGATTTGATGTCGAGTCAAAAGACCGGCGACCCCTTCACGGACCATTGGGTGATCGTCCGCAATCAACACAGTCACCATCCTCTCTCTCGCGTCTTTCGTAGGATCCAACGATTTTCTCCTCATCAGGCGCGCTTGCGCCACCAGCTCCAGGCGATTTTTCGGATCGGCACCCGCAGCATCACCGTTGTGCCCGCCTCCGGAGCACTCGTGATCGTCAGAGTAGCGCCGATGCGTTGCGCGTGGGTCGCCATGCCTCGCAGGCCGAAATGGCCGGGACGTCCTTGCAGCCGTACCTCTTCGCTAATCCCTCGGCCATTGTCGCCCACCTTCACATAAACGGCGTTCTCCAGAAAATGAACGCGAACAGTGATCAGTGTCGCATTGGAATGACGGAAAGCGTTCGCAAGCGCCTCGCGGCAGATGCGGTACACCTCATCACGTACCAGAGGATGTATGTGTGTGGCTTCCCCTTCGCTGCTCAATTCAAAGGCGGGGCATTCCGCTACCCTGAACTCTGCCTCCGCGTGGCGCAGGATCTCGATAAGGCTGTACTGCGCCATGGCGGTCGAATGAAGATTTGAAACCATGTTGCGGCTGCGAGTGACCATTTCCCGCATCTGTGTTGTGAGCATCTCCACGGAACCCTGCGCATACTGCGGATTCTCCATAATCTGAAAACCTATCAACTCCAGCTTTAAGGTTGCGCCGGTCAGGTCCTGGATCACCGTGTCATGGATCTGGGAAGCAATGCGTTCGCGTTCGGCGACGCGCTCCTGGAAACGCATATTCAACCGCTCCGCGCGAATGCGCGTGCGCCGGCGTGTCACCTCCACCAAAACTCCTGCGATCAGAAGGACCGCAAGCGCTCGAAACCAGCTTGTCTGCCAAAAGAATGGCCGGAGTGTGAAACCCAGCGCGGCAGGGTGGGAATCTCCCAAACCCTCGCGATTCACAGCCATCACCTGAAAGCGATAGGTTCCTGGCGGAAGGCCAACATAGGAGACTTCGCGCGATGTTCCTGCTTCGATCCAGTCACGATCCCATCCCTGGAGGTGATACCGGAATCGCGTCTGCTCGGGCGCGGCGTCAGTCAATCCGGTATAGCGGAACGTAATCCGATGCCGTCCCGGCGGCACCGTGAGGCTCATCGCCGGTTGTTGGTGCTCATCTACAATTACCCCGTCCATCGATGCTCGTGCGGGGGGCTCCGGAGCCAGCCGCGAATCGACCACCGACAAACCGTGCGAGGTCGCAAACCATATTCGCCCGTCCGACGCTCGCATTGCCGTCACATGGTTCAGGGGAAGAACACTGCGGCTCTTTAAGCCATCCGTTTGGTTAAAGACCGCCGGCTGCATTATCGCGTCATGCCCCGCAAGGTAGTCCTGCCATTGCTGCTTCCGGAATCGTGCAATCATGGTTGTCGTTGCCACCCAAAGATTGCCCTCGTCGTCTGCCACCACATCTAGCACCGTGTTCCCGGGCAGGCCATTCTCCTGGGTCAGTAGACGAGCCTTGCCATCGTCGGCGTGGAAGAGCAGGCCGTGGAATGTAGCGATGGCCAACGCCCCCGGCAGCCACGCAACGTCGAGAACTGCAGATTCCGTTCGAGCTATTTCCAAAAATCGTTTACCATTCCAGCGGTATAGTGCCTTGTTCGTCCCCACCCAGAGAGAGCCCTCCGGATCGAGTACGAGATTTGATACGTCATCTCCATCGAGACCCTCCGCCGTTCCCATTTTCCGCACGCGTCCACCGCTCATCACGAAGAGTCCGCGGTGCAATACGGTAAACCAGACGGTGCCATCCCCCATTCTTACTGGTGTGGAAATGTATCCACGAGGAAGGGACGAGAGTTTTCGGAAGCGATGCCCGGTCCATGCAAAGATTCCATAATCCGACACTGCGACCCCGGGCATATCTCCGTTCTCGAAGAATCCCCGCACCTGTCCTGCCGGAAGACCCTCAGCTCGTCCGAACAAACTCCAATCTCCGTTTTGAAAACGTGCGATGCCATTCTCCACCGTTCCTTCCCAGATGGCACCTCCATTCTTCTGCTCAAAAACGGAATCGGGTTGGCTTCTGCCTTCTGTCACCGCAGTGAGTGGCGTGTATGTGGAGAAAATCCCAACGTGTAGGCGCTGGAGTCCGGCGATGGTGCCAATCCAGATATCCCCGTCTCTGTCCTCAAGCAACGTGCGCACATCATTGCTCGCAAGACCGTCACGGTCGGTGAGCGTCTCTATCAAATTGCCGGATTTACGACTAAGCCCATGCAGGCCGCCACTTGCCATCCACAAGCTGTGGTTGCGGTCCACCATGATGGAAACGAAGTTTGTAACTCCGGGATTCTCAACCCGCTGGAAACGTTTCCTGTTGAAGCGGAAGAGGTGGTGGCCATCTCCCGCGTACAGTTCCCCGAAAGGGTCGCAGTACAACATTTGTACGTTTGGCAGCCGATACTCGGCATTCACTTTGCCGGCATCCTGCAAAACATGTACGCTGTCCCCGCTAGCTATCCACAACCTTCCGTCGGATGTCTCCGCAATTGCCTTAGGTGAAACCGAAAATGTAAGCCGCTTGACCTCAAGACGCATTCCGTTCGTGTGCGCTAGCTTTCCTCCGCCGTAAATCCAAAGACCTCCGTCCCTCCCGGGCGCGAGCAAAGTTATCTCGTAACGCGCCTTTCCCTCCAGAGAAAGGTGTGTAAATCTGCCCTGCTGGTACTGGAACAGACCCGTATTCGTGGAAATCCAAAGACCGCCCGTTTCATCGGGGAAGAGCCCTCTGATATCGTCCTGCATCTCCGGCGGTCCAACATTGGTGAAGCTTCGGAAGTTCACTCCATCGAAGCGGAGGAGACCGTTCAGCGTTCCTACCCACAAAAATCCATCCGGCGTCTGCGCAAGCGAGGTTACGAAGTCCTGAGCCAGACCTTGGTCTGTGGTCCATTTGGAAAGGACATCGCTTCTCAGCGGAGGAATCGCGGAAGACTTAATAGTGCTTTGGCAAAAGCCACAGCCTGCAAAGCTGAACAACAGAACGCCTACCCGAACCTTTCGCACAAGCTCTCTCCACTGCTTAATTTCGGTTCGACAGCCTGCGAGACACGGTTCGGCATTCTCGTAAACAACGCAGGGTTGGGACCTTGAGTTGAGTCAGAGATGCCGCTTGTTCCCAAGAGACCCATGATCAAGAGGTCGGGGAGGGTTAGGGCCCGGCGCACGTGCAAGGCGGAGTCTCGCGGTCATTGTCACCAGATCGGCGAGAGAGTCAGCCTTCATCTTTCGCATCACCTGACCTCGGTGTGCCTTTACCGTAATCTCGCTGATGTTGAGCTCGCCACCGACCTGTTTATTCAACAGGCCGGAGGCTACCAACGCCATGACTTGCCTTTCGCGAGGCGTGAGCGACGCGTAAGAGTCCCGGAGCGCCCGTGTCTCCGCCTCGCGACCAAGTGTGGCCTGGCTGCGCTCGATGGCGTTTCTGATGGCACTCAACAACACATCGTCGCCGAATGGCTTCGTCAGGAACTCGACAGCGCCCGCCTTCATGGCTTGGACGGACATCGGTATGTCACCGTGACCCGTAATGAAGATGATCGGCATGTCGATCCGATCGCTGGCGATGCGTTTCTGCAGATCGAGACCATTGAGGCCTGGAAGAGAAACGTCAAGTATGAGGCAGCTCGGAACAAGGACCCGTGGGCGGCTGAGAAATTCCTGCGCGGACGCGAATATTTCCGGCAGCCAGCCTTCGCAGCGAATCAACAACTCCAGCGATTCGCGTACGGAGACGTCGTCGTCAACGACGAACACGATTGGTGTGCCGTCCGACATGAGTGATGACCCCACTTCATGGCCAAGTGCACGGGCTAAATTCATTTTATATCCTCCTGGCGCAGCACGCAGCAGATCGCCTAACTCACTCGAAGTGCGATATTGAGCGCTTGAAGCAGAGCCGTGTCACTGAATGGCTTGAACAGGCACTCCACCGCACCCTGTTCGAGCAATCGCGAGCGCGCAGCCTCATCTCTCTGAGCGGTGACGAAGATGATTGGA
>WNFO01005743.1_pt1 | contig 12532 bp, 13 predicted proteins | sample 5400251 | NCBI WGS metagenome assembly WNFO01 (sample SAMN13153354, study PRJNA577476) | soil metagenome | isolation source: 100 cm saprolite under Madrone tree | place: USA:California | collected 2016-06-14
GGCTGAAGAGGAGGACCAGTGCTGCGTCTTCACCCGGCAGCGAGCTTCATTGCTCCGAGGGCGAGACGGGCTCGAGCTCATGCGCGCCTTCCTCCGGTGGCCGCCTCCCAGGGCGGCCGGAGGGTCGTGCATTTCACCAACCGGAAGAATGACCCCCGCTTCTCTTCAGTCCCTGTCGGGAAGAGTTTGCCAGCCCGTATGTGAGATGTCGAAGACCACCTCATCGGGGCCGGCCCATTTCATTTCGAAGTTGCGGTGGCGGCCGGGAGTCATGGCGACGTCGAGGCCGTCTTTCTGGGTGAGCCGCCTGGCCTGGACGGCCTCCAGCCTTTGAGAGGCCTCGTCGAGGTCTTCCACCTCGAAGCCAAAGTGGTGGATGCCGTTGTAATTGGGCCCGTTGGCTCCCACGTCGGCGTCTTTCTCCGTCTTCCAGTTCAGGATGGCCAGGTTGATGTAGCCGTCGGTCAGGAACACCGCGCCGCTCGGGCTGCGGCGGATTTCCTTCAGTCCGAGGCCTTCTTTGTAGAACGCCGCGACCTGATCGGGGTTCTTCGTGGTGAGTGCGATGTGCTTGATCCTCGCCATGATGTCTCCTCCTTTTTCATGGTTTCTTGAGCGTGACGTCCTCGTACGGCGCCGAGTAGGGGAGGCCGAGGATCAGACCGATCCCGGCCTGCTCGATACGGGGGCCGATGCCCGCCATCGCGCTCAGCTCGTAGACGGGCACGTGCATGACGCGCTCGTGCAGGATGCGCTGGATCTGATGTAACAGGGCCTCACGCTTCGTTCGATCGATTTCGCGAGCCTGGCGCTGGAACAGGTCCTCGACCTCGGGCAGGACGCCGTAGGCGTAGATTCCGGTCGTGGTCACGTAGGCCTCGAGGCGGGTTGCCGCGTTCCCGCCGGAGCCGTTGAGTCCCATGAGCACGCCCTTGAGTTTCTTGTCACGCCAGGCGGTCAGGAACGCCGCACGCTCCATCGTCCGGATACGCGTGCGGATGCCGACGGCCCCCAGATACCCGGCGAGCGCCTCGCCCATGGCGTACAGGGGCGGATACGGATAAAAGTCTCCGGCGTCGAACCCGCTCGGGTAGCCGGCCTCGGCCAAGAGCTGCTGGGCCTTGCCTGGGTCGTAGGGTGGAGGATCGATCGGGAGCGCGAACTCGAAGGACCGGGGAATGATCGAGCCGGTCAGGCGCGAGGTGCCGAGCGACTCGGCCTGATTCACGGCCTGACGATCGAGCGCCTGGCTCGCGGCCTGCCGCACCCGCTTGTCGTGCCACGGCGACTTCGGATCCCACTGGTCGGGCAGGTCGAGCCAGAAGACGCCATTGCCCGTCTGCCTCGAGACGACCCTCACATGGGGCGTCCGTTGCAGGTCCTCGGCGACCGGCCCGTTCACCTGGAAGATGACGTCCACATCGCCCTTCTTGAGGGCGGCGGCGCGTGTCGTGTCGTCGGGCATGACCTTGAACACGAGCCGCTTGACGCTCGGCGTCTTCCGCCAGTAACCCTCGAACGCCTCGACAACCAGCTCGACCCCGGGCGTGAACGAGACGAACCGATACGGGCCGGCGCCGACGGGAGCCTTCTTGAAGCCATCGTCGCCGACCTGCTCGACGTATTTCTTGGGGACGATCCACCCGACACTCGAGGCCGTCGTGCCGAAGTACGTCAGGAAGTCGGGCCAGGGTTGCTTGAGGTGGAACCGCACCCGTCCGGGGTCCACGACCTGCACCTCGCGGACCTTCTCCTTGATCTGTTTGGCGCCCCCGCCCCGGTAGCGCTCGAAGGAGAACTTGACGTCTTCCGCGGTCACCATGTCTCCGTTGTGGAACTTGACGCCCTTCCGGAGCACGAACTCATAGGAAACGTGCGCCCCCCACGTCACGCTTCCTTCGGGCGCCGCGCAGAGCGGAGCGGCCCGGGCGAGGAGCAGGAGCGCGAGCACGAGAACCTTGCTCACAGCGCGGCTCGAAAGTGAGCGACGGTGCGAGTGACGGAATCACGGGCGGTGTCGGGATCGTAGCGAACGAACGTCATCCCTCGTCCCGGTCCCATCGAGATCTGGCGGCCGCCCGTGGAGGCCGGATTATCCCATTGATGCGTGGCCTCAGGATGCACGACGACGTCGGCAGCATGGCCGCCTTCCTTGAGCGCATTGGCCAACGCGATGCAGGGAGCAGCCAGCGTCCACGTATCCTGGAGGCCGACCATCATCAGGAGGCGACGCCGGCCCGGGAGGCCGTCGCGGGCCTGCATGTCGCGACAGCCACCATAGAGGGCCACGGCACTGCGAAGCCCGGGCGCTCGAGCTGGATCCAGACGCATCGCGGCCTTGATCGCGGTGCTCGCGCCCATCGAGAACCCGAGGACGCCGATGCGCTGGCCGTCGAGCTGCGGATAGCGGCTCAGATGCTGAATGACCGCGGCCAGGTCTTCCACACGTTCATCCGTATCGATCGTGCCGGGAGGGCGCCCACAGACGCTCGTGAACGGACGGCCCTCGAGCGGGAACGACCGCACCGACAGCCACGCGAACCCGTTCGCCACCAGGGACTCTCGATAGGCGTTCTCCCGATTCAACGGCCCCTCAGCGCTCCGACCACCACAGCCGTGCAGCAGGATGACGACCGGGAACGGCCCCGAGCCCGCCGGCGTGCCCGAGAGGATGCCCGGCTCCAGCATGGCGAAGCGGTCGAGCCCGGCGTCGCGCAGGCGGCCAGGCCCACGAGGGCGAGGCACCGATATAGCCGTCGGGCGATCACTGGATCGTCTCCTCACCGCGGCTGCGTCACCGTGTCGATGAGCGCCAGCTTTCCCTCCTTCACGACCTTCAGGCTCCGCTCCAGGGCAGGGCGGATCTCCTCAGGGCTGACGATGGGGCCATCGCCGTACAGGCCGAAGCTCTTCGCCAGGGTGGCGAAGTCGGTGGCGGGTCCCTCCAGGCTGACCCCGACCCCGACGTTGTCCAGGGAGCGCTGCCTCATCCTGGTCACCGCGAGCTGGTGTCCGACATCCTGATAGTAGGACCTGTTGTTGAACATGACCATCAACATGGGGATGTCATGATGCGCGGCGGTCCAGAGAGACCCGGGGGTGTACAGAAGGTCACCGTCGTTCTGGATGCTGACGCAGACCTTGCCCGTTCCCCTGAACGCCAGCGCGACTCCCATCGCCACGCCCATCCCGGTCCCCGTTCCACCGCCGCCGGCGATGCATCGCGACCCGTCCTTCATCTCCCAGAGCCGTCGTTCCCAGCCGCTCAACGACCCGTGCACCAGGACCCAGTCCTGGCCGCGTATCGTCTCCCAGATCTCGGCAGCGAGGCGGGCGGTCGAGATGGGCTTTTGCGCCCACCAGCGTTCCTTCAGGTCCTTCTGGACGCGGGTGGCGACTGCCGCGTGGATCTCCCGAGCCCTCGCGGTCCTCTCGGCGATCCGCCGTTGCAGAGCGCCGTCCATTGCGCTCTGGCACAGACGAGTGAGCTCCCGCAAAACTTGAGGCCCGCTCCCGAGAATGGCGATATCCGCGGGCACGAGCCGGCCGTGGCTGCTGGTCCAGCTCCTGATCCCATACTCTTGCAGTCCGACACGAACGAGCTTGGTCCCCTCCCGGATGACGCTCTGGTGGCGCCGACTGTACCCGGAGGGCACCCTCGGCAGGCCCGCCGGAACGATACCGGCTTCCGGCTCTGGCCGCGTTAGCGCAGCTTCGATGTCCTTGACGCCGACGGTCAGGACCAGGTCCGCTTCCTTCAGCACCTCGACGCTGGCGCCGCTGACGTTCAGAGGGTGAAGATTCGAGAGATTGAAGGAGGAGCCCTGCTCGATCACTGGAATCCCGAGAAGCTCACTCAGCGACTGCAGCGCTTCCGGTCCGCCCGGCGCCCGTCCTAATCCCTCGACCAGCAGAACCGGCCAGCGCGCCTCCCGAAGCGCCTTCGCTGCGTCGGCGATCGCCTCGGGGTTGCCCGAGGGAGGGGCGGGGGGGCGGTAGCGGCTCAGATCGGGAATGGCAAAGCCGTCAGGAAGCCGGCTCTCCTGTAGCTCGACGTCGAGGCACAGGTAGACCGGGCCCCGGGGCTCGGTCATCGCGATCTGGTAGGCGCGGAGAATAGATTCGGCGACGCTGAGCGCCCCCTGGGGCTGGTCGTCCCACTTCACGTAGTCTCTGACGATCTGCGCCTGGACTTGCGCCGTGTGGATCCAATCGATCCACGGCCGCCGGTGCGTCGAGTCCAGCGGCCCGGTGCCTCCGATGATGATCATCGGAGCGTTGTTGAGCCAGGCTTCGTAGATCGCCTTGCTCGCGTGCTGCAGGCCGACGATGTTGTGAACCAGCGTGGCCTGAGGCCTCCCGGTCGCCAGGTAATAGCCCTCCGCCATGGCGACCGCCACCTCTTCGTGGCTGCAGGTGATGACCTCGGGCGAGACATTTCCACCGTAGGTCACCAGGGATTCATGCATCCCACGGGTAGTCGCGCCTGGATTCAGGGTGACGTACTCGACGCCGAGCCGATTCAGCAGGTAGACGACGAGGTCCGACACGTACTCGGGTTTTCCAGGGCTCATCGCTGCCTCTCCTTCAGCTATGCGTAACCGCCGAAGACGGCCCGTCGTAGTTCTTTCCAGAAGCAGTCGACGTTCTTGAACCCGGCCGCCTTCAACGCCGCCAAGTGTTGGTCCAGGGTAGCCGGAAAGGGCTCCCGGGTCGCAGTCGTCGGAGATCGTCTCCCGTGCCGCACCAGCGCCGCGAGATCCTCGGCCGAGGCGCCTTCGCGGTGGCGTCGCGCGGCCGCCACGCCGTCGTACCGCTGGCGCAGCGCGGCGGTCGGGGCGTTGATCAAGTCCGCGTTCAGGAAAGCGCCGCCCGGCTTCAAATGCGCGCAGATCTCGCCGTAGATTTCGCGGATGCGCTTGAAGTCCCGCAGGTTGTGCAAGCAGCTGGACGAAACGGCGGCGTCGAACGAGCCGAACTGCTGGGGTAGCCAGCTCACCTCGAAGAGGTCGGACTGATGCAGTTTGAAGCGCTCCCCATACTTCGCGACGAGGTGTCGTGCGCGATTCAGCATCGGCTCGGAGCCATCCTGCGCAATGCACGTCGCGTGAGGATACCGGTCGAGGATGAACATGCTCACCGGCCCGTAGCCCGCACCGACATCCAGGATGGTAACGGTTGCGTCGTTGGGAAATGGGAAGAGGTCGCAGATCAACTGGAACCGCTCGGCTCGGCTCGGGTCCTCAGCCTGCTGCCGCCTCACCCACTCGTCCACGTACGTCTCCGAGGCCCAATCGTGGTGGTCGCGCCGCGGCCCATCGCCTCTTGCGCGGCTTCCCTGACGCGTCCTCATCTTCACGCCTCCCGCGCACCGCCCGGCCCGCATCCTGCGGCAACCGTAGCGCCAACGCAACGAGGGGGTCAAGGACCGGCTCGGCGAGCGAGCGCGCAGTCTGTTGGCCCGTTCGGAGCAGGCTGCTTGTCCACAAGCGTCCCGCCACGAGGTACTCTGACCACACCGCGACGCGCCGCCTCAAGAATCTCGCACGCGAGCCGGACTACCGACATCACTCGCGCCGAGATTGAAACAGTTCAATCGGGTTCCCGGACGGGTCGTCGAGCAGGATTTGCGAGCCGCCCGGTCCGGTCACGATGTCGTTGCGGAAATGGACCCCGGCGGCGCGGAGTCGATCTACTTCGGCCGAGAGGTCCTCGACGATGAGGTGGATACGGTTCCAGCCGCCTGAAGCGGGCCGGCGGCCGTCGGGCATCGGGCGCCCGGCCGAGCTGCTCGGTCCGCTGAGCAGCAACCGCAGGTCGCCGCGGGCCACGTCGGCAAAGGCCGGCGCTGCCTTGGAGATGAGCGTGAAGCCAAGGTGAGTCGTGTAGAAGGCGACGGCGGCATCGACGTCGTCGACCATGTACCGGACGTTGACAGTGGTCATCGTTCGTGTTCCTCCGCGCTATTCGTCACCCACAACCCGATTCGTCGTTCTGATCTCATCGCGGCCATCGCTGTTGGTCGCGCTCAAGGCGACACGGCTCATCGTCGCCTCGTGCGCAGTCAGCGTATTGGAAAACATTGACCCGTATACGGCCAGCGGGAGGCGGTTGCGCTTCAGGTGTATGCCCCGCCGCTGAAGGGCCTGTTGATGTCGGAGAAACTCTGCGGGGCTGAAGCCGGAGAATGCGACGAAATCGCGGATGAGGTGCGACTGGTCGAAGGATCCACAGTCCAGGGCGAGGCGACTCCAATCTGGCGCCGTGGCCCGTCGCGCCAGTGTTGGTGTGAGACCGACCTCGGTCTTGAAGACCTCGCTGAACCTCCGCTGGCTCAGACCAACACGCTCGCTGACGTCGCGGACGGTGGTGGGATTGGATCCGCCGAACGCGTGGAGGGCAAAGCGCACCGCACCGTGACGTATGACGGAACCAGACAGACGCGCGAGGAGCGCCGCTTCCAGGACGCGGAACTTGTCGATCGGAGCGGTCGCGGTCCGGAGCCGGTCGCGAAGCTCGCGAGCTGACCGACCCCACAATGTCTCGAGGTCGACGTGGGTGTCGATCACGAAGAACCCGTCGTAGGTTCCTGAGACGATCGCCCCGGAGAAGCGCTCGCAGAGGCCGGGTCGCACGCGATCGTAAACGCATCCGCTCCTTGAGATGCGCCGGCCGGTAATCGTTGTAGAGCCAGAAGTCTTCGATGAAGTCGGAGAGTGGTGCGGCCGGGATGTAATAGCGGCATAGCATGTCGTTGAGCGTACGCTCCGTATGCAGACCGCGCCACGAGCAAAATGATTGCCTTGGCATGTTATCGTGGACCGATAACGAGATGACATACCTAGCCGGTGTGGGCGACGTCTCCACTCCCACGCGGGCCCTGCTTTCTGTCGTGTTGCAGCTCGGCGTCTGGCCCGCCTCGCGGCCTATCTCTCAACAAGGTACGCTTCAGGACGTGAGGTACGCTTCAGGACGTGCACCAAACAAGCCTCACAGTCGTCGCCCGCGGCGAACGCGCAGTTGGGGCGGCGTGACGTCATAGGCGTCCCGGCGCGCGAAGGCCGGGACTGCTAGCCGCATGCACGAGACAACGCTGGAACGCGCGATCACACTCGCGATTTTCGCCGCGTCGTATGTCGGGCTTGGCCTCGGTCGGTTACCGGGACTTCGCGTCGATCGCACCGGCGTCGCGATCATCGGCGGGACGCTCATGGTCCTCAGCGGCGTCCTGCCGTGGAACGACGCTGTTCTCGCTGTGGACGCGCACACGCTCGTGCTGCTCTTCGGGATGATGATCGTTGCGGCATACCTCCGGCTCTCGGGATTCTTCAGTCTCGTCACGCTGTGGACCATCCGGAAGGCGCGCACGCCCCGCAGCCTGCTCGCCGCCGTCATCGCCGCCGCCGGTGTCCTCTCGGCGCTCTTCGTGAACGACGTGGTATGTCTGGTGCTGGCACCGCTCGTCGTCGGCATGACCCGCCGACTCGCGTTACCGCCCGTTCCATACCTGGTGGCCCTGGCGACCGCGGCGAACGTCGGTAGCGTGGCCACGCTCACCGGCAATCCTCAGAACATGCTCGTCGGAAGTTTCTCCACCCTGACATATCGGGAATTTCTCGTGCGCGAAGGCCCGATCGCGCTCCTCGGCCTCGTGTGCGTCTTCATCGTCGTGTGGTTTGTGTATCGGCGAGAGCTTCCCGAGGCGTTGACAATCTCGGAGGTCAAGGATCGGGTCTCAGTCCACTATCCGCTCATGGTGAAGACCGTGGCTGCGGTCGGGGTGATGCTCATCGCGTTCCTGGCCGGTGCCCCCATCGCGCTCGTCGCCATTGGCGGCGCCGCGTACTCACTGTTCACCCGACGCGTGAAGCCGGAGAAGGTCTATCGCGACGTGAACTGGCAACTCCTCGTGCTCTTCGTCGGGTTGTTCGTCCTGACGGGCGCCGTCGAACGAGCCGGTCTCGTTGAGGATTTGGCCGCCTGGGCGGGCGCCGTGGGACTTCATCGCCCAGCGATCCTCACGGTAGCGACCGCGGTGCTGTCGAACCTCGTCTCCAACGTCCCGGCCGTGCTCCTCTTCAAGCCGCTGATCTCATCCTTCGGGGAGCCGAACCGCGGATGGCTGATCCTCGCGATGGCATCGACGCTTGCGGGAAATCTCACCATCCTCGGCTCGGTGGCGAACTTGATCGTGGTAGAGGCCGCTCGAGAGGCGCGTGTGGAGATCGGATTCCTCGAGTACTGCCGCGTCGGGGTCCCGCTGACAGTGCTCACCCTCCTCCTAGGTTGGCTGATCCTGATCACCGTGCCGGCGTGACGGCCGGCCCTCTACGAGCTGCGTATGGCCGAGGGGAGAGCAGGAAAGACCATCAAGAATTTGCCCACGCTCAAGCGGCGGAAGGGTAGGCACCAGCCCGCCCATGCATGACGCCAGCCGGCGGATGTGAGCGGGTCAAAAAAGCGGTTCAGCTGTGTAATTGCGGCGGATTCTGGGCGATGGTGTGCGAAGCTGCCCTGCCTAAAGTGACTCTTATTCAGCGGGTCCGCGGTTCGAGTCCGTGACGGCCCAACACGATCGGGCACTTCCGGAACAGTGGAGGTGCCCGATTTGTTTTTGGCGGCGTTGGCGTCCAGGCATTGCATCGCGAGAGATAATCTCCAGCGAGGCCTCTAAGCGGCGCAAGATCGCCCAGCCTCGTCGCGGTCAGAGTCGGCCTTTTTTGCGTATGTCGATGTCGCGCCGGCCCGTTCGACTATACGGCGAGGTGGAGACCACGAGACCGGCGCGATCCTGCCGGTGAGGGAGGGCCCGCCGACATAGTGTCGCCAAGACAAGCGGCGATACCGGACTCGATACGCCGCTCCATCGTGGACGAACGGTCATTGAGAGGAGAAGAAACATGGGCACAGCACATAGTGAAACCACAGCATCGGCCAGGCCCGCGGAACGAGAGATCGTCATCACGCGCGTCTTCGACGCGCCGCGTGACCGCGTGTTCAAGGCGTGGACGGAGCCCGAGCGCGTGATGCGCTGGTGGGGGCCGAACGGCTTCACCACGCCTGTCTGTAAGATCGATCTGCGCCCGGGTGGCGTCTTTCACAACTGTATGCGGTCGCCCGAGGGCCGCGACTTTTGGTCCAAAGGCGTCTATCGCGAAATCGTCGCGCCGGAGCGGATCGTCTGCACCGATTTCTTCTCGGATGCGGAAGGCGACCGTGACGGCGACGTGCGCCGACTATGACGGCAAGACGAAGTTCACCCTGCGTCACGCCGTCGGATCCGCGCCGGCCTCGGAGCGCGATCAGTGCCAGGCGGGCTGGACCGAATCCCTGGATCGGCTCGCCGGATACCTGGCGAGGGCCTGAGGACGAGGAGACCGATCATGAACTCAGGGGCTCGCGGCCCTCTTTCTGTTCGCCGGTGGAACGAAGCTGGTCCTGTCGCTCGAGACGCTGAACAGCATGTCGAACCAGACGCCGCTGCCGGGCCTCTTCCTGAGATTCATCGGCGTGGCCGAGGTGCTCGGCGCGATAGGGCTGATCCTCCCCGGACTCCTGCGCATTCGGCCGGCCCTGACACCGCTGGCCGCCGCCGGGCTCGTGATCATCATGATCGGCGCGACGGCGCTCACGCTGGCGGCCGGTGACGTTGCGCCGGGGCTGATCTCGCTGGTGGTGGGGCTCCTGGCGGCGTTCGTCGCCTACGGCCGCTGGCGGCTGGCGCCGCATCGCGGGTCGTCTCAGCCGACAGTGCTCCACGCGGCCAGCTAAGTACGAAAGCCTGAGCAGGAGAAAAACCATGCCCGCCGATCGAGAGCTTGTCTTCACGCGTGTTCTCAGTGCGCCGCGCAGCCGCGTCTTCACGGCGTGGACCGATCCAAAGCACGTGGCGCCGTGGTGGGGTCCGCATGGGTTTACGAACCCGGTCTGCGAGCTGGACGTGCGGCCCGGCGGCGCCATCCGCATCCACATGCGCGGACCCGACGGCACCGTCTATCCGATGACGGGTGTCTATCAGGAGATCGTCGAGCCCGAACGGCTCGTCTTTACCAGCGCTGCGCTGGACAACGAGGGCAATCCACTCTTTGAAGTGCTGAACACCGTCACCTTCGCCGAGCAAGACGGGAAGACGACACAGACGTCGCGAGCGCGTGCCGTCAAAACGACCGCCGAGGGTGTCCCGTATCTCGAGGGGATGGAAGCGGGCTGGACTCAAAGCTTGGAACGCCTCGAGGCCTATGTATGCTCATCAAGAGCCTCATAGCTCTCGCAGTGATCGTTCTCGTGTCTGGCGTCGTCGTTGCCATGCAGCCATCCGAGTTCCGCATCGCGCGGACGGCCACTATCTCCGCCCCGGCGCCGGTGGTATTTGCGCAAGTGAACGATTTCCGCAAGTGGGAGGCATGGTCCCCGTACGAGAAGCTGGATCCGGCGATGAAGAGAACGTACGAGGGCGCGCCGGCCGGAACCGGCGCAATGTACACGTGGGCAGGCAACAACCAGGCGGGCGAAGGACGCTCGACGATCACCGAGAGCCGTCCGAGCGACCTGATCAGAATCAAGCTCGAATTCGCGAGGCCCTTCGCCGCCACCAGCACCGCTGAGTTCACTTTCAAGCCGGAGGGCAATCAAACCGCCGTGACGTGGAGCCTCGCCGGCAACAAAAATTTCACCGCCAAGGCAGTCCATCTGTTCATGAACATGGACAGAATGGTCGGCGGTCAATTCGAGGAGGGACTGGCGCGACTGAAGTCGGCGGCGGAAGCAGCGCCCAAGCAATAGCGCCGGGGATGTCGATCTCGAGCCGGCGCGTTCGACTATTCGCGAAAGGAGTCGAGGCGCATGATCACGGGGCTGGATCCCACCCGATGAAGCTCTGCTACGGCTGGGTCATCGTCGGCGCGGCGATGGTTGTGACCTGCGTCGGATTCGGGGCGATGTTCTCGCTCGGGGTCTTCCTCCAGCCCATGTCCGAAGCGATGGGCTGGTCCCGCACGGGTATCTCGACGGCCGCGCTCCTCAACTTCCTCTGCATGGGCGTCGGATCGTTCTTCTGGGGCACGCTCTCCGACCGGATCGGCACGCGCGCCGTCGTGCTCATCGGCGGCGCCCTGCTCGGCCTCGGCACGGTGATGGCGAGCAAAGCGCCTACCATCGGCCAGTTCCAGATCTCCTTCGGCGTGATCGTTGGCTTCGCGGCGGGCAGCTTGTACGCGCCGCTGACCGCGACGACCACCCGCTGGTTCACGCGGCATCGCAGTCTCGCGGTCGCGCTCGTCTCGGCGGGGCTCGGGCTCGGCTCGACGACGACGGCGCCACTCGCTCGCTGGATCATCACCAACTACGACTGGCGCACCGCCATGCTCGTGCTCGGCGATCTCGCGTGGCTCGTCATCATTCCCACCGCGCTGCTCGTGCGCGAGCCACCGGCACCGGCGACCGCTGGAGGCCCCGACGTGGCGACAAGCGCCGACGGGCGCGAGCTCACGGCGGCGCAGGCGCTGCGCACGCCCCAGTTCGCCGCCATCGCCTTCACCTACTTCGCGTGTTGCGCGGCGCACTCGGGACCGATCTTCCACATGGTCACCCATGCGATCGACCACGGGGTATCGGCCATGGCGGCGGCCACGGTGCTGAGCGCGGCGGGACTGGCCTCGCTGAGCGGCAAGATCATGTGCGGGCTCGTGGCCGACCGCGTCGGCGCCAAGCGCGTGCTGGTCGCGGGACTCGCCCTCCAGGCGGTGGCCATCAGCCTCTACCTCGTCACCCGCGAGCTCGCGCACTTCTACGCGGTGGCGTTGATGTTCGGGTTCGCGTACGGCGGCGTGATGCCCCTTTACGCGATCCTCGTGCGCGAGTACTTCGGCGCGCGGATCATGGGGACCACCTTCGGCGCGGTCGGCTTCGCGTCGACGCTGGGCATGGCGCTCGGGCCGCTGGCCGGCGGCTTGCTGTACGACGCGTCCGGCAGCTACGCATGGCTCTTCATCGCCTCGTGCGGGATCGGCCTCGGGGCCGTCGCCATCGCGTTCACGTTCCGCCCGTCCCGCTCGCTGCCGGCCGCGCTGCCGACGCCGAGCGCGGCCCACTGAGTGGAAAGATGGGTATCCACGGAGTCCAAGCCGGGTTGACCTCCATGTAGACTGGTAGCCGACGACCTCTTTTTTCGCCGGGTATGTCGATTTCCAGCCGGCCCGGTCGACTATACGGCGAGAGGTGAAGTCCATGGGCCCTGCGTGCAGCAGCGCGGGGCGGGGCCGGCACGAATCTCTGGAAGGAGTAGGGGGATGAGCGGAGTACGGGTACTGGTTGGCACGCGCAAGGGCGCGTTCGTCCTGACGTCGGACGGAAAGCGCAAACAGTGGGACGTCACTGGCCCGCACTTCGGGGGCTGGGAGATCTACCACCTCAAGGCATCTCCAGCCGATCCGAATCGGCTCTATGCGTCGCAGTCTTCCAGCTGGTTCGGGCAGGTCATCCAGCGCTCGAGCGACGGCGGCAAGACGTGGGAGGCGGTGGGCAACAAGTTCGC
>WNFO01016044.1_pt1 | contig 12532 bp, 7 predicted proteins | sample 5400251 | NCBI WGS metagenome assembly WNFO01 (sample SAMN13153354, study PRJNA577476) | soil metagenome | isolation source: 100 cm saprolite under Madrone tree | place: USA:California | collected 2016-06-14
TGCTTGTTCTGCGTGAAGTCCACTTCCGTCCGCGGCTTCATATCAAACGTCACCAGCGCCACCCAATCCTTCTGATTCAGGTTGGGAAAAAGCGCGCTCGCCCAATACTTCGCTTGATAACCGAACCAGCCATAAAACCGCGCGCTGAATTCCATCAGCACCACTATCGTAATCGGCGCATCCGTCGGCCCAAAGCTCGTGATGGTTTGTGGCTGCCCATCCTCCAGCACCCGGAAATTCTCTTTCTTCAGTCCCGGGATGATGTCGCCATTCTGCGTCGCCGCCACCACGTCCAGCGTCACCACCGGCACTTCCACCGAAACCGTCACTCCTGCTTCCTGCGGTTTCTGTTGTTGTGGCGCGGCCGGTTTTTGCGCGGGCGCCGGATTCTCCTGCGCGGGCGAGGTCGGTTGCGGTCCCGCGGGAGCCTGCGCCCAAATCGCTGCGCCTCCGCCAGCCAGCGCTCCGGCCAGAACCACTCCGCGCAACATCGCCTGCAAATAGAAGGCTTTCATCCGTTTTCCCCTAAGTTCCCCGGCACTCGCTTAGATGCCGATTTTCCGCTCCGCGTCGTCTGCTGGTTGGACGTATCCCGTGTGAAATATGTAACGCCCGCCATCACCGGATTCCAGTCCTTCTGACACTGCATGTTAGTATGGAATTTACTTATGGCAAAACGCATTCACAACTGGGGGGTGTTTACGTGCTGCGCAGGCACATTTCTTTTTCAATTCTAAGCCTGTTATTTCTGTCCGGATTCTTTACCTGTAATTTGAACGCACAAGTCTCGCAGAAGCCTCTTGCTCTGGGCATTCCACAAACCCCTCCTCTTGTAGGAGACACCTCCGCCCTCGCTCGTGAAGCGCAGGGCTGGCTCGTCGAACTCGTTAAAATCAACACCACCAATCCGCCGGGCAACGAGCAGCTCGCAGCAAAATATATCGCCGGTATCCTCGCCAAGGAAGGCATCACCGCCGAACTCCTCGATCTCGCCCCCGGCCGCAGCGCCGTCGTCGCCCGCCTGCGCAGCAGCGCCGTAGCCGATCCCTCAAAAGCGCTCCTCCTCGTCGCCCATATGGATGTTGTCGGCGTGGATCGCAGCAAGTGGTCCGTCGATCCGTTCGGTGGCGTCATCAAGGACGGCTACCTCTGGGGTCGCGGCTCCCTCGACGACAAAAGCATGCTCGCCGCGAATCTCGCCGCCTTCATCGCCCTCAAGCGCGGCGGCGTCCACCTCAATCGCGACGTCATTTTTCTCGGCACGGCCGACGAGGAGCAATTCGGCGACGCCAGCATAAAGATGATCATCGCCAAGTATTGGGACAAAATCGCCGCAGGCTATGCCTTGAACGAAGGCGGCAAAGCTGTCCTTGGCAAAGACGGCAAGATGCAATACGTCGCCGTCCAGGTCAGCGAAAAAGTTTCCGTCAACGTCACTCTCACCGTCACCGGCAAGGGCGGTCACGCGTCCACGCCGACCAGGGACAATCCCGTCGTCCATCTCGCCGCAGCCGTCGATAAAATCGGCAACTACAACACGCCTGAGCATCTCACTTCCGTCGTTCGCCGCTATTTCGAGGCCCTCGCGCCTCTCGAAGACGAAGAGACCAGCAAGTGGATGCGCGTTATCGACACCCCTGATCGCGGCGAACATGCCCAGCGTTTCCTTGCCGAAGCCAATCCGATGTGGAATTCCATGATGCGAGACACCATCGCCCCCACCATCCTGCAAGCCGGTTTTCGCGGCAACGTGATTCCTTCGGAGGCCCACGCCGTTCTCAACATCCGTCTCCTCCCGGGTGACACCATCGACGTCCTCGTCAACGAGTTGAAAAAACTCGTCAACGATCCGCAGGTCCATTTCGAGATCGCCCCCGAAGGCGGGCTCGCGGCACCCAACTCTTCCCTCGAAAACAATTTTTTCAGTTTGATCACCAGGGTCTGCGCCCAGGAATTTGGCGGCGTGCCGGTAATCCCGTTCATGTCCACCGGCGCCACGGATTCCGCGCAGCTTCGTCTGCACAATGTCCAGGCCTATGGCCTTCGCCCGTTCCCGGTCAACGAAACCGATGACGCCCGTGTCCACGGCGACGAAGAGCGCCTGCCGCTCGCCTCGTTCCCCAAGGGCGTGGACCTGATGGTTCGCATCGTAGCGGAGTTTTCCGTCAGCAGGTAACCACCCGGCTGTTCTACAATTGGAACCTACTCAGCGATGAGCTCGCGTCACTCCAAGATTGTCTGCACTCTCGGCCCGGCCACCAATTCGCCGCGCATGATCCGCCGTCTGCTCGAGGCTGGCATGGACGTAGCGCGCCTCAATTTTTCCCACGGCACCCATGAAACCCATGCGCAGTCGATTGCCATGGTGCATGCCGCGGCCGCCGAACTTGGCAAGACCGTCGGAATTCTCGCCGACCTCCAGGGCCCGAAAATCCGCACCGGCGCCCTTGCCGGCGGCGGCACCGTCAACCTGCGCTCCGGCCAGCAGTTCATCATCACCACTGCAAAAATCCTCGGCGATTCCACGCGCGTGAACACCACCTTTCGCCCGCTGCCCCGCGAAGTGAAGGCCGGCGACCGCATCCTTCTCTCCGACGGCCTCATCGAACTCCGCGTCGAAAAAACCCGCGGCCAGGAAGTCATCTGCCGCGTCGTCAATGGCGGAGCGCTCGGCGAGCACAAGGGCATCAATCTCCCCGGCGTGAAGCTGCGCGTTCCTGCACTGACGCCAAAAGACCGCGAAGATCTGCGCTTCGCATTGGCCCACAATGTGGACTTCATCGCCGCCAGCTTCGTCCGCCGCCCTGAAGACGTGCTTCTCGCCAAAGCCCTCATCCGCCGCGCCAAAAAGGATACGCCGGTCATCTCCAAGCTTGAAAAGCCCGAAGCCATTGAAAATCTCGAAGGTATTTTGCGCGTCTCGGATGGCGTGATGGTTGCGCGCGGCGACCTCGGCGTTGAAATGAATCCCGAAACCGTTCCCGTCGTTCAGAAAAACATCATCGCACGCGCCCGCGAATTCCGCCGTCCGGTCATCACCGCCACCCAGATGCTCGAATCCATGACCCAGAATCCCCGCCCCACGCGTGCCGAAGCCTCCGACGTGGCCAATGCGATCTTCGATGGTTCCGACGCTGTCATGCTCTCCGCCGAAACCGCTTCCGGAAAATATCCCATCGAAGCTGTTTCCATGATGGCCCGCATCATTGAGGAAGCCGAAGCCAGCATTCAGGAATATCCGCGCCCCACCACCGCGCAGGAACAGCTCAAGGTCGCCGAAACCGTCGCCGAACTTGTTTGCCACGCTTCCAGCGAATTGCACATGAAGCTCATCGCGGTTTTCACCCACAGCGGGTTCACCGCGCGCCTCGTGTCCCGTTATCGCCCGCTCGTTCCCATCGTCGCGTTTTCTCCCGAAGCGGCCACCCGCCGCCGCATGTCTCTTTACTGGGGTGTCACTTCGCGCCACATCTCCGACATCAAAAAAATCGACGGCCTCGCCGACCTCGCGGAAAAGCGCCTTCTCGAAGAGCGCCTCGTCAAAAAAGGCGACGTCATCGGCATCGTCGCGGGCACACCAATGGGCATCCGCGGCACCACCAACTTCATGAAGTTTCACGTTATCGGCGGCCTGTAGAAGTTAGTTGATGAATCGTCTTGGGGGCCCTTGGGTTTTCTTTGCCTTTGTAGGGGCGGGGCTCGCCCCGCCCTCTTGGGTCACTCTTGCCTTTGTAGCGGCCGCCGTCCGCGGCGGGCGCCTTTCGCTCAGCCATGACACGTCGCGACGCCACGCCGCTTTCAACACTCAAATGGGGAAAATGATTTCCAACGCAAGAGCAGAAGTCTAATTCACCCAGCTATCCGGCCGCGAAGGCGGCTCATCTTTCGTCTTCTTCATGTACACCTGAAATCTCTTCCGGTTCCGCTGGTACTTCCAGTCCGCCATCTCATTCCGCACGCGATACAAAAACGACCCGCGCCGCAAATAAATCCATCCGATCAGCATCCCGCCTAGATGGCATAAGTGGCTGACACCATCACCGCCCGACCCTATTGTCCCAAAGAATTCAATTGCACCCATAACCGCTACAAACGGCCGCATTGGAATTGTCAGCGGCAGTGGAAAAAGCCAGATACGCCGGTCGGGAAACAGAATCGCGTTAGCAATCAGAATTCCGAATATCGCTCCGGAGGCGCCTATTGTTGGCGTGTCCGCCGGCCGGTGCCCCCACAGCAGCGGCATTATTTTCACCAAGATCGTCAGGATTCCCGCGCCCACTCCGCAGATATAAAAATAATTGAGGAACCTCTTTTTTCCCCACACCAATTCCAGTTCCCGCCCGAACATCCACAGCATCAGCATGTTGATCAGCAGATGCCACAGCCCCCCGTGAAGGAAAATGTAGGTGACCGGCTGCCACACCCGCAGGCCGGGTATTGGGCCAAGCGGTACAAGACCGAAGTGATAATTGATCCAGATCCGCGCCGGAATTCCCCAGATCAGATCGGCGAATGTCTGAACGAGAAATACGCCCGCGCAAATCAATACCAGGAGTTTTACCGCAGGCGTAATAAATCCGCGCCAATCAAATCCCACCCGCGGCGCGAAGGTTGAGCTCATAATTGCAGTGTACGGCGGCCCCAGCCACCCAGTCAAAAGGATAAGAGCCGGACGTCTTTTCTCTGTGCTCTCTGTTCTCCTTCTCTGTGCCCGGCGCCCGCCCCGACCCTGTCGGGGTGTTAAATCTTTTCTCTCTCTTAATTCTTATTCCTTGCCAATTGCCGCTCAGTCCAGCTTCTTCCGCGCGAAATAAAACAGCGACGCTGCCAGCAGTCCGAACATGAACACGCCGAGCAGCGATTGCGCCTGCGTCGGCATGGCCAGTTTTTCGTTGAACGCCAGCGAAGCCCAGTGCTTTGGCCCAAGGGCCAGCCAATCCGGCAGCCGGGCCAGAAAACTGTCTGGTTTTGCCGCGTCGGCAACCACTCGCAAGACGATGGCCAGCAGGCCGAATACGCCTCCCGCCGCGATCAAACCGGAAGAGAAGAGCGCGCCGGGGCTGGCTTCGCTTTCATCTTTTTTCTTGGTCGTGACTTCCACCAGCCAGCGGATCAGCCCGCCCGCAAACATCGCGCCGGTTGTGGCGATGGAAAGATACGATCCGGTGGCGAACGCCAGCGAGCGCACCCCAAGTATCTCCACCGCAATCACCAGCGCCACACCCATCAGCACCAGCCGCCACGGCAAACGCTGATTGAGTATTCCGTTGATGACCGTGGCCATCAGCCGCGCTTGCGGTGCCGGCGCTTTGTCGCTGCCAATGCCTTGCGCCCACTGAAACTCGATTTGCTTGCTGCCCCCGTCGTAGAGATATTCCCCGTCCGGAATTTCATGCGAACCCAGCGAATTCACCAGCACGTAGCTCTTGTTTTGATAAACAAACGTATCGCGTTCGATCTTCACCCCGCTCGGCAAAGCTTGAATGTTCACGGGAATCGCCGTCGGGATGTACTTCGTCAGCCCCTTGTTCATCAGATTTAGCGTGGCGCCGATCGCCACAGTCGAAACGGTGACGCCAACCAGAAGCCCCATCTGCTGCCAGAAGGGAGTTGCTCCCACCAGATAACCAGTCTTCAAGTCTTGCGAAGTCGCGCCGGCAATCGCCGCCGCGATGCACACAGCCCCTCCAATCATCAGCGCGAGGACCGCGTATCTCGGACTGGTCCATCCGGCGAGCAGGAAAATGGCGCACGTCGCCATCAGCGTTGCGATGCTCATGCCGCTGATCGGATTCGAAGAATTGCCCAGCAGCCCGCTGATCCGCCCCGCCACGGTTACAAACAGGAATCCAAAGACCACCACGAACACGGCCGCAAACGCGTTTTGGTACCACTGTGTTTGCGCTCCCTGGATAGGGAAGAACGTCAGCACCGCCCAGATCATGGCAACAATGACGATCGATCCGCCGATCACCCACCGCATGGGAACCTCGTAGTCAATGCGGCCCGAGGCGCTGGACGAGTTGGATTCCCGGTTCCCTTCGGCGCGAACATCTTTCAGGCCGGCGCTAAGAGCAGAGATGATCGTCGGCATCGTCCGCAGCAGGGTAATCAGCCCCGAAGCGGCAACCGCGCCTGCGCCCATCGGCCGTATGTAGCTGCTCCATATCTGGTCCGGCGACATCAGCGGAATCGGAATCGTCGACGGGTAGATCGGCGTGTTGCCGGCCAGTTGCCCATAAAACTTGATGGCAGGCATCATCACCAGCCACGACACGATTCCTCCCGCGAACAAAATTCCCGCCACCCGCGGCCCGATGATGTAGCCGACGCCGAGATATTCCGACGTGATCGCAGCGCGGAACGATGCGCCGGGAAACCAACTGGGGCGTGCTTCCGGTTGCCCCGTCCAGGCCTGCACCGTGTTCATCAGGAATGTGTAAACGCCGCCCAGTCCCAGTCCCCAGAACACGCGCCCGGCAAACGATCCGCCGCGCTCTCCGGCAACCAGCACGTCGGCGCAGGCTGTGCCCTCGGGGAAAACCAGGTTGCCGTGCTCCTTCACGATCAACTGCCGCCGGATGGGAACCATGAAGAGAACGCCCAGCCAGCCGCCAAGAAGCGCGATAGGAAAAATCCGCCAGAAGGTGAAGTCGGAGCTGAAGCCAAGAAAAATCAGCGCCGGCAAAGTGAACATCACCCCCGCCGCAAGCGATTCCCCCGCCGATCCCGTCGTCTGCACAATGTTGTTTTCCAGAATGGTCGATCGCCCGAACGCCCGCAGAATGCTGATGGACAGCACCGAAATCGGAATCGACGCCGATACCGTCAGCCCCGCGCGCAATCCCACGTACACCGTCACCGCGCCGAAAAGCAATCCGAATAGCCCGCCAAGCAGCACCGCCCGCAACGAAAATTCGGCCAGCCTCTGCTCAGGCGGACAACCCCGCAAGCCATCCGCCCACCCGCCTCAGCTAGGCGAAGGGAGGCTCTTCGCCTTCGTCTTTGATCCCCTCCGAAAATCTCCGCGCACAATTCTCCGTGCCCCTCCAGGAGCACCATTCCCCCGAATGGTGTTCTGCTCCTGGCCTTCCACCGGTCAGGCAACCCAGACCCCGGGTTCTCTTGACATCTTGCTTACTGGTCAGTATTGTCACCTGCATTCGATATTAGGGTCGGTCCGTACGGACTTTGTGGGTCTCCCATTTCCAAGCCTGTGTTTACCTGGCTCTGGATCGGGATTGTCCTACTCCATATCTACCGGCACCCATCTCTAACATCAGGAGCCTCGCGTGAAACTCCGCCGCCTCGCTTTCCTTCTGATTCTCGTTGCCGCAGCTTTGCTCTTCAGGCCTTTCCTCCCCACCACCTCGGGCGACGACTGGCAGCCCATCGACCCCGCCGACCTCAAAATGACCAGTGAGCCCAAAGCCCCCGGCGCTCCCGCCATCTACCTCTACCGCCAGGTCGACCGCAAGGATGCCACCCGCGCGGCCACAGAATACAACTATGTCCGCATCAAGGTTTTTAACGAAGAGGGGCGCAAATACGCCAACGTCGAAATTCCCTACCAGCGGGAACGGACCACCATCAGCAACTTGAAAGCCAGGACCATCCACTCCGACGGCACCATCATCAATTTTGATGGCAAGACCTTCGACAAAATGGTTTACAAGACGAAAACCCGTAAGTACCTCGCCAAGACCTTCACAATGCCAGACGTGCAACCCGGCAGCATCATCGAGTACCACTACAACATCGACTTGGAGGACAATTTTATCTTCAATTCGCATTGGATCTTGAGCGGGGAGCTTTTCACCAAGAAGGCGAACTTTTCCCTCAAGCCATTCGAGAGGTGGTACCTCCGCTGGAGCTGGCCCGTCGGCCTTCCCACCGGAGCCGAGCCCCCCAAGCAGGATTTGGGTACGCCCGACCACATGGTCCGCATGTCCGTCCATGACATTCCTGCATTTGTGGAGGAAGAGTTCATGCCTCCTGCGGACGAGTTGAAATTTCGCGTCGACTTCGTCTACTCCCAAGACGGGTTCGAAGATAATCCCGACAAATTCTGGAAAAATTACACTAAGAAAAAATATGACGAAGTGGAATCTTACTCCGACAAGCGCAAGGCCATGGAACAGGCCGTGTCCACCATCATCTCTCCCGGAGATTCTCAGGAGACCAAGCTCCGCAAGATTTACACCCGCTGCCAGCAGATTCGCAACTTGAGCTATGAACCGCGAAAAACCGGGCAAGAGGCGAAACGCGAACTAGCTGTCAACAAGAATGTCGAGGACATCTGGAAAAACGGCTACGCCTACGGCTGGTATGTTGACTGGCTTTTTTTGGGTTTGGCCCGTGCCGCCGGTTTCGAGGCTTACCCCGTCATTGTTTCCAGCCGCGGTGAATATTTCTTCCGGCCCAACGTGATGAACAGCTCCGAACTCAACGCCAACGTCGTCCTCGTGGTCCTCGATGGTAAAGAACGCTATTTTGACCCTGGGAATGCTCACGCTCCCTTTGGAATTCTCCCGTGGTTCGAATCGGGCGTACCCGGGCGCAAGCTCACGCGTGACGGCGGCGTTTGGGTGACCACTGACTTCTCTTCGAGCACTGATTCCCAGATTCGCCGCAAAGCCGATTTGAAATTGTCGCCTGAAGGGACCCTGGAAGGTAAAGTCACGGTCACCTATACCGGCTTGCAGTCCCTTTATATCCGCGCAGAGGGCGCCAACGAGGATGATACCGCCCGAAAAAAACTTCTCGAAGATCAGCTGAAGGAGAATATTCCGGCGGCTGCGGACATCGAAGTTAAAAATCAACCCGAATGGCAAGGCTCCGACACCCCATTCGTCGTGGATTACGACGTGAAAATCGACGGCTGGGGTTCCACTGCTGGGCGCAAGGTCATTCTGCCGGTCGGCCTTTTCAGCGTCCCCGAAAAACATCTCTTCGAACACTCCGACCGCACACTCCCGGTTTATTTCCGGTACTACTATTCCAAGGACGATGACATTGCCATCGAGGTGCCTGCTGGCTGGAAAACAGCCAGCGTTCCCGCGGCAGAAAACAAGGATGCCAAAGCTGCTCTTTACACCCTCAACGTCGCTGGCGACAAAAATTCCGTTCGCATCCATCGCACTCTCCGCAGCGACTTGTTCATGGTACCTAAGGAAACCTACCTGGCCTTGCGTTCGTTCTTTCAGATCGTGCGGACCTGTGATGACGAACAGATTGTGCTCGAGCCTGGAGCCGCTGCCGCCAATGCAAACTAAACTCCGTTCTCGGCGGTTTCGTTTCGCGCCGCTGATCTTCTCGCTGCTCGGATGTTCTTGCCTGCTCGCTCCGGCTATCCGCGGCAACGATGCTCCTTCCTGGATGCATGCCGTTGCCAACGCCACGCTCCCTGAGCATGATGAAAAGACGGATGCCGTCCTGCTGTACTCCGAAGAAATTCTCACCGTCCAGCCCAACGGCAAAATGAAAGAAATCGATCGGGCGGTCTACAAAATCCTCAGGCCCGACGGCCGCCATTACGGCAAATGGCATTTCTACTTCGATGACGAAACTAAAATCTCTTCTTTGCACGGCTGGTCCATTCCCGCCTCTGGCAAAGATTATGAAGTAAAGGACAAGGACACAACCGAGACCGGCTATAACAGCGTCGCCGGCGGAGAACTCTTCAACAATCTCCACTACAAATGGTTGGATATCCCCGCCGCAGAACCAGGTAATGTCGTCGGTTATGAAATTGAAAGGGAACGCCGTCCGTACATCTTTGAGGACGACTGGGTAATTCAGGAAACCGTGCCCGTCCGCGAAGCTCGCTACACGCTCCAGTTACCGCCGGGCTGGGAGTACAAAGCAGTCTGGGTCAATCATCCCGAGGTTGCCCCAAACTCTTCAGGTGTTAGTCAGTATCAGTGGAACGTGAAGGATTTGCCGGCCATTCGTCCTGAACGCAGGATGCCCCCTCATGCTGCTATTGCCAGTCAGATGATCGTCCACATTTTGCCCCCGCCTGGTTCCGGCATCACAAAGTCCTTTACTACTTGGAATGAGCTGGGTAAATGGTACGGCGACTTGTGGAAGAGCCGCATGAATGAGAGTCCTCAGATCAAACAAAAGGCGGATGAGCTGACAAGATCCATTCCATCCAAGATCGACCAGATGCGCGTCCTGGCCAATTATTTGCAGGACAATTTCCGCTACGTCGCCATCGAGTTGGGGATCGGCGGCTGGCAGCCGCATCCGTCGGAAGACATTTTTGTTCACAAGTATGGGGACTGCAAAGACAAATCTAATTTGCTGTCCGTCATGCTCCGCGACATCGGCATTGATTCTTTCCCAGTCTTCATCAATACGCACCGCGGCGCGGTCGGACCCGAAGTGCCCCCGGGGCTTCATATTTTCAATCATGCCATCATCGCGGTTCGGCTTCCCGACGAAGTAAACGATCCTGCTCTTCTCGCGGTCGTCAAGCATCCGCAATTTGGGCGGCTTCTGTATTTCGATCCCACGGATGAAGAGACACCCTTTGGCTCTATCCGCGGCGAGTTGCAGGCGAACTACGCCCTGCTCGTTACCCCGCAAGGTGGCGAGCTTCTTCCGCTTCCAACTCTTCCGCTCTCCATAACGGGAATCAGCCGGCAGGGACGCCTCACTGTAGACAGTCATGGCGTTCTTCAGGGAAGTGTCCAGGAGGTCCGCGCGGGCGACTCTGCCATGTGGCAGCGCTACTCCCTCCGTAAGGTCGAAAAAGATGCGGATCGCATTAAACCTGTCGAATCCCTCATGGCCCATTCCCTCAGCACTTTTCAGATCACCAAAGCCTCTATAACCAATCTCAATCAGCGCGATCTGCCCTTCAAATATGACTGGACTTTTTATTCCCAAAACTACGCCAAAACTGCTGGCAACCTGCTCTTGTTGCGGCCTCGCGTCGTGGGGACCAAGGCTGACGACATCCTGGAAACCAAAGAGCCTCGCAAGTATCCCGTCGAGTTTGAAGGGCCCCGCCGCGATACTGACACCTTTGAGATAAAAATCCCCGTGGGCTACGAGGTGGATGAACTTCCGCCGCCCACTGACGCCGATTACAGCTTCGGCAGCTATCACAGCAAAACCGAAGTCGTCGGTGACGCCATCCGCTACTCCCGCACCTTCGAAATCAAGGAACTCAGCGTCCCCACCAGCAAGGTTGACGACCTCAAAAAGTTTTACCGCATCATCGCCAGCGACGAGCGCAACACCGCCGTCCTGAAACCCGCATCTCATTAGCAAGCGCCGCCCCTGAGAATCCCGTTCCTGTAGCTCACCCCTTCAGGGGTGAGGCCTTCCCTAGCGCCGGCAAAATCGAGCCGCAGCGTTGATTCCACTCAGCGCGGACGCGTGGTAAGGCCGGCTTTTTTCCAGAGTTTTTCCCAGTGCCAGACGCCGGGAGTTTTGTGGAGGACGCGGTAGCCGGCCTGGTGAGCCAGCATCAGAATCTGACCGCGATGATGCGCCTCGTGCGAGAACATGTAAGCGAACATGGTCCCTCCGGCGGGCCACGTTTGCGTCCAGCTGCCGCGAGAGAACTTTGCCACGCGGCGATCCGGAGCCGCCGAGAGAGCATCCGTCAACATGCGCAGGCACTGAGCGGCGCTTTTCTTATGCGCGGCGGCGGCCTGCTTCATGGTGCAGCGGTGGGGATCGAGCGGCGCCGGACACTTCAGGTGCGGCGCGGAATTCTTCAGCCACACCAGCCGGTTGTTATGCAGATGCGCGAAGATGGCCGCGATTGTCCGCCCACCGCCTTTTTCGCCCGGCGGCTGCGCGCGCCACGCCCGAGGATCGAGCTCTGAAAGGATCAACTGGTTCATCGCATCGTTGCTCGCATAAGTTTCGAGCAGCGAATCGCGAATCTCGGCAAGCGCCGCGTGGGACTGGACTGCCATCGAAGCTCCGCCCATTTACCGGGATTTTCGATTCGGACTCCCGGCTCGCGCATCCTAATGCTCCCTCCACCCTCGACGCAACAAATTTGTGACCAGGGGCGGCTGCGCGCGTGGCGTAATCAAAACGTGTCGGCAGATAACCTCTGCTTGTGTTGTCTCGCCTCTTTCACAATAAAATCGTTGCTGTTTGAAAATAGCGGGCAGGCGGCGCCATCGCCGCCTACCCGCTCTGGGCTGAGCCCACCGGGATTACTTAACTGTGAGCGCTATATTTGCTGAATGACTGATTTGTCCGGAAGTGGCCGTCACAACCAGCGTACTCATACCGGCCTGTGTGCCGTTGTTGGTGGCCGAGTTGGACCCGCCGCCGCAACCGCTCACGCCAATCAGCAAACTACCGAGGAGAAGCAGACTCGCTGCGCTCAGCAACGCGAACCGGGTTGATTTCCTCGCAGAGAACTGCCCACCCCGCGAATAAATCAGAATCACGCACACTCCCAGGCACATCGCCGCGAGTGCCGCGGCTCCTCCCATCCTGTTGAGAGGATGGCCGGGCATGTAAAATCCTTGCCCGTACATCCCACCCGGCATTC
>WNFO01006243.1_pt1 | contig 12528 bp, 10 predicted proteins | sample 5400251 | NCBI WGS metagenome assembly WNFO01 (sample SAMN13153354, study PRJNA577476) | soil metagenome | isolation source: 100 cm saprolite under Madrone tree | place: USA:California | collected 2016-06-14
GGGCGGCTCCGACGAGGATGAGTGGAAGTAACGAGGTAAGGAGATAGGGATTGATGTTGAGGGTTGGTATGTCCCGAGCAGGACCTGGCGAGTGGGAATACTACCCCCACACCCCTGGTGTTCTCGTAAGAGCGGCAAGCAAAGGACTTGCGGGATGCGGAACTGGGAAGAGCGTACGGAAGATGGGAGGCGGTGTTAAATGCGCCGCGATGTGGAAAGACGTTCCCGACTGCCCCCTCCCCCGGTTTTTTGTAAGTGTCATTTAGGGGCTTAGCCAGGCCGTAAGTCTTTTGCCCGCAACACTTGCGGGGAGATCCATAAGTGTTGCAGCTAAAGGACTTATGGGGGCGAAGTGCGGGCGACAAGTAACGACTTGGGACGGGTAGGTCGACTCGCGATGCTCGCTCAGGACGCGGATCCTTGAAGGATGCGCGGCGCGCGTGCCGAACGAATTGGCTGGCGTCCAGCTCATGTGAGAGCGTAGCACGGCCAGCGCTAACTGCCAATAAATATTATGATATAGATATCATTCGAAGGGGACGGTAAGACGTTGAAATGTTTGCAGGTTACAAGACTGAAGGTTGAAATTCAGGGATGAGGATCCGGGACGGAAAAGTGGGAAATCTTGGGGAATGAAGGTTCCGAATGAAGGAGGAAAAGAATCGAAGACGGGTTATGACCTTTATACTTTACCGAAGAACGGCTAAGGAATTAGCTTAACATTTCCATCTTATGAAGATTGGCGGGCGACAAATCCGACTCGCAGGTTCAGACCTGAGCAACCACCTCGCGTGCCGACACTTGACCACGCTGGATTTGCAAGTGGCGCGTGGTAAGCGGACGGCGCCAGATTGGGCTGCGCCAGACCTGAAGGTGATTCAGGAGCTGGGGCTGCGGCATGAGACGGCGTATCTCGCTCATCTGGCAGCGCATGGACTCACGGTGGAGAATCTGGGCTACATCGAGCATCACGAAGAGCGGCGGCTGGTAGCGGAGACGCTGGCGCTAATGGACCGTGGCACACAGGTGATTGCGCAAGGGGCGTTGAGCGACGGGGAATGGTTTGGGCGGCCGGATGTGCTGCGGCGGGTGGAGAAGCCGAGCAAGCAGTGGACTTGGTCGTACGAAGTGGCAGACACGAAGCTGGCGCGAGAGACGAAAGCGACGACAATCCTGCAACTGTCGCTGTACTCGGATTTGCTTAAGCAAATTCAAGGGACGCTGCCGGAGTTTCTGTGGGTGGTGTCGCCAGGCGAGGGATACGCGGGCGAAAAATATCCGGTGCTCGAGTATGCGGCGTATTACCGGCATGTGCGAAAGCGATTACTGAAGGCAGTGGGTGAGGATGCGGGTAAGGAAACGTATCCAGAGCCGGTGGAGCACTGCAACGTGTGCCGATGGTTTCGAGAGTGCGACGCGAGACGGAGGGCGGATGATCATCTGTCGCTGGTGGCGGGAATCCGTAGGCAGCAGCGGGACCAATTTGAAGAGTGGAATGCGGAAACGATGGCGAAGCTTGCGGCGCTGCCAATTCCGCTGCGGGAACGGCCGAAGCACGGGTCGAAGGCAGGATACGAGAAGGTGCAAGAGCAGGCGCGGGTGCAGGTGCAGGGGCGGACAGAAAAGCGGCCAGTGCATGAACCGATCCTGCCCGTGGCTGAAGGAATGGGATTTTGCCGGCTGCCGGAGCCTTCAGTGGGCGACGTGTTTGTGGACTTGGAAGGCGATCCGTTTGTGGGAGAGAAGGGGTTGCAGTATCTGTTTGGGTTTGCGGTGCTCGATGTGCCGGGAGAACTGAAATACGAAAAGCGATGGGCTTTGAATCGTGAGGAGGAGAAAAAGGGATTTGAATGGCTGGTGGACGAAATCATGCGGCGCCGGGAAGCGAACCCGAAGATGCACGTGTATCACTTCGGGGCCTACGAGCCCGGAGCGTTGAAACGTTTGATGGGAATGTACGCGACGCGGGAAGACGAGATTGACCGATTGCTGCGCGCGGGGGTAATGGTCGATTTGCATCAGGCTTACAAGCAAGGTGTTCGAGCGAGCGTGGAGGAGTACTCGCTGAAGACCGTGGAAGCGTTTTATGGATTCGAGAGAGAGACGCCGTTGGAGGCTTCGCGGGTGGCGATGCGTTATGTAGAGCACCGGCTGGAGTTGGGCCGGATGGGGGAAGAGCTGCCGGATGAGATTCGGGAAAAGATCGAAGGGTACAACGCCGAAGATTGCGTTTCGACCGCGAGGCTAAGGGACTGGTTAGAGGGGGAGCGGGAAAAGTTGGTGGCGAGCGGTATTGAGGTTCGCCGGCTGCCGGAAAAGAGCGGCGATCCTTCAGAAAAGTTGAAAGACAAACTGGATCGCATGGCGAAACTGACGGAACTGCTTTCCACTGGAATTCCTGCCGACCCGGCTGCGCGGACAGAAGAACAGGCCGTGCGATGGCTTTTGGCACAGCTTTTGAGCTGGCATCGGCGCGAAGACAAACGCGCGTGGCAGGACGGCTACCGATACGCGGAGATGAATGACGAGGATTTGCTGGATGAGCGAGTGGGGCTAACGCGCATGAGTTTCGTCGAGCGAGTGGAATCCGGTCGGCAGGTGCCGACGGATCGCTATTCTTTCGAGCCGCAGAGGAGCAATGTGCGAGCCGGAAAAGAACTGTATTACGGCGACGAGAAGTTCGGCGAAGTGGTGACGATCGATCAGGCAAAGGGCGTGGTGGACATCAAGAAAACCAAGAAGACCGTGGAGGTGCATCCCCCGACGGTTTATATGTGGAGCGCGCCGTTGCCGACGGATTCGCAGGCGGGGGCACTCTACCGGATCGGCGCATGGGCAGCGGAAAACGGGGTGGATGCTGCAGGCCGCTATCGCGCAGGACGAGACTTGCTCCTGCGACGGCCGCCGCGGCTCATCAACGGCGAGAAGTTACAGCAGCTCGCTTCCGAGACGGCGGTGAACACGGCAAATCGAATCGTGTTGGCGCTGGAAGATTCCGTGTTTGCGATCCAAGGTCCTCCAGGATCGGGGAAAACATATGCGGGCGCGCGAATGATCTGCGAACTCGTGAAGCGCGGGAAGAAGGTCGGCGTGACGGCGCTAAGTCACAAAGTCATCCGCAAGCTGCTCGACGATGTCGTGGACGCCGCGAGTGAAAAGAGCATAGCGGAAGTGCGATGCCTGCATCGGGACAATGAAGGAGAGCAGAGCGAAGGAGTGGCTGTTGCAAGAGAAGGCAACGAAGAGGCGTGGGAAGCACTGAGGATCGGCAAGTCGAATGTTGTGGGTGGAACGTCGTGGTTGTGGTCGCCGGAAGCCGCTTTCGAGGCGGTGGACGTGTTGTTCATCGACGAGGCGGGGCAGATGTCGCTGGCGGATGTGCTAGCGGTCTCGCAAGCAGGAAAGAAGCTAGTGTTGCTGGGCGATCCGCAACAACTGGAGCGGCCGACGAAAGGAAGCCATCCGGATGGGGCGGAGAAGTCGGCGCTGGAACACCTCCTGAATGGACGGAAGACGATTCCGGCGGACTTGGGATTTCTGCTGCCGGAAACGTGGAGACTGCATCCGAAAGTTTGCCAATACACCTCGGAATTTTTCTACGATGCGAAGTTGCGTTCGCATCCGATTTCGCTGAGCAGGGTGCTCGAAGGTCACAAGTGGCTTGATGGGGCAGGATTGTGGATTGTTCCGGTGGAACATGAAGGGAATCGCAATTCGAGCGCGGAAGAAGCGGAGGTGGTGGCGCGGATCGTGGAGGGATTGCTGAAGCCGGAGGTAAAGTGGTTTCGGAGCGCTGGAAATCCACGGAGCTTGAAGGAAGAAGACATTTTGATTGTAGCGCCCTACAACGCTCAGGTTGCGGATTTGTCTGCACGGCTGCCGAAGATGCGCATTGGGACGGTGGACAAATTTCAAGGGCAGGAAGCCCCGGTGGTAATTTATTCGCTAACGACGTCGTCGCCGGAGGATGCGCCGCGCGGGATGGAGTTTTTGTACAGCTTGAACCGGCTGAATGTAGCAACATCCCGGGCGATGACGACAGTGATTTTGGTCGGCAGCCCAAAGCTCTTCGAGCCGGAATGCAGAACGCCGCGGCAGATGCAACTGGCGAATGCGTTTTGCGGTTACCTGGAAATGGCTATTACACGTGATCCTTCCTCGATGAAAAACGCTTAACACAGAGCTCACAGAGGACACGGAGCAGAAGGAAAGGGCGTCCCCTAGAGGGACGCCCTAGAGACAAAACCGATTCACTACAGGAGATTCGCGGACCGGGCTCAGCTGATTTGCTGGGGCTGCTCGGCGCGCTTCTGCTTGATCTCCTTGACCTTGTCGACGAGATCGTCGGCTTGCTTGAGGAGGGCGGCGCGCTCATCGGCGGACTCCACCATATCGGCCTTGCGGCGATAGAGGAGGTTCAAGTAGGCCATGGCGTCGTCATAATCGGGTCGGATCTGAATGGCTTTCTGGAGGTCGGCGATACCTTCTTCGACGAGCGGACCGAACTTTCCAGTGTATTCGTTGCGCAGAGCGGGGGGAAGGGGATCGGTATCCCTCACCTGCTTATTGACGTGCTCGCGGTTGTAAGCCGCGCGCAACTCACCATTGGCACGGAAGGCCAGGGTCCAATCGATGACGCCGATCCAGTAGTAGGGCTCAGGGTCATTGGGCTTCAACTCGATGTGCTTCTGATGGTAGGACTTGGACTCCTCAAATTTTTTGGGATCGTAGGGAGTGCCGGCCATCTGGAAGAGGATGGAGCCGATGCCGTCGATAGCGCTCAGATTGTTGGGATCGATTTGCAAAACTTCCTTGAATTCATTGACGGCCTGGGTGCCGAGGCGCACATTCTGCTCGGAAGGAGCACCGGGAATGTACTGGCTGGCGTAAGCGGTGGCCAGATAGAGGCGGGCGTTCATCAGACCAGGATCGAGCTCTTTGGCCTGCTTGAAATCCTCGATGGCCGTGTCGTACTGGCCGTTCTTGTAGGCGGCGACACCCTTATTGAGGAGATCGCGAGCCTTCAATTTGTTGCAGCCGGAGAGGCCTGCGGCGAGGAGCAAGAGCGCCGCGAAGGCCGAAGCCCGCCGAGCCGTTCGAACCGAAGATGCATGAGTCATCGAAGCATCCATCCCTGCTGTGCGCGTGACCCCAAGATTGCCGGGGCCAGCGCCCGGATATTCACGTCCGCCCTGCGAGGGGCATTTTAGAACTGTTAGAGGCCCTTTTCCAGATCAGGCGTCAGCAGGCCAACTGACGCAATCCCCGAGGTGTGCAAGGCATCGATCACTTTGGCCACCACACCAAATTCGACCGGTGCATCGCCGCGAATAAATGCGACGCGAACCGCACGCAGCTTGAAAACTTCTTCAATCCGCGCGCCGAGCCGGTCCCAACTCACCGGCTCCTGATTCATCCGCAGCGTCCCGTCCGCCAGCACCTGAACAACAACAACCGAGGCAGGCGGAGGGGCCACGACATTGTCCGTCGTGGGAGGCTGGGGAACCTGCGCGTCCAGCCCCTTATAGTGCGCCGGAATGATCATAAAGATCACCAGGAGCACCAGCAGGATATCGATCAACGGAACGACATTCATATCCGAGACGATCCCGCGCTTACCGCCAACGAACATTCCCATGATCCACCTCGTTTTTGGTGACTCCGACCGGGTCGGAGTCACCATTTCGGGCAAATGCCCCGCGAGGAGGACTCTCACAATCTGCGAAAACGGACGGGGCAAGCCCCACCCCTACAGACCTGCGAAAAACTATTGACCGGCTTCGAGCTTGGCGGTGATCAAACCAATCTTGTCAATCCCGGCGCCGCGCATGATATCGATGGCGCGGGCGACGTCCATGAACAGTACATCGTTGTCGCCTTTGACGAAAGCAATTTTCTCGGCGCGCTCCTTGAAGATGGCCTCCATGCGAGGACCGAGGCCGTCCCAAGTAGTGTCTTCGTTATTGATCTTGAGCTTGCCGTTCATGTTCACCTGGACGACAACGGTCTTGTTTTCAAGCTCGACGTTTTGCTGCTGGTTCGGCGAAGGCTGAGGGACGAGCGTGTCCAAACCCTTCGGCGTGAGCGGGGTGATGACCATGAAAATAATGATCAGCACTAACAAAATGTCGATGAGCGGGACGACGTTGGGCGTCGCCATCGCTCCGCCGGATTCCCCTCCTACATCCATCCCCATAGCGAGTCTCCTGTGGGCCTGAGGCAAAGCGTCTCCGCAGGCCATGAAACCGCGCCGGGTGGGATCCGGCGCGGCGCTTCAAAAGATCAGCAAACGAACGGTGCAAACAGGTACTACGGTCCTCAATCCGCGGGAGGCGGAGGAGGAGGACCATTCTTCTGGTTTTTCTCGGTGAGCAGACCGAGCTGATCGACGCCGGCAGAGCGAATCTCATCGACGACGGCGACGACTTCGCCGTACTTCGCGCGAGCATCGCTCTTGACGTAAACGGTCTTGTCAAGACGCGTGGAGATGCGATCCTTGATCTGACCGGTGAGATCTTCCTTGGGCATCTGAGTGTTGCCAAGGTAGATTTTGCCGTCGCGGGTGATGGCGACGATGATGGCGTCGTCCTTGTCCGCGTCCTGCATGTCCCGGGGGTTGTCGGTCCGCACCATGTCCACCGATTGGCCCTTCTGCAACATGGGCGTGACCACCATGAAGATGATCAGCAGCACGAGCATGATGTCGGCCATAGGAATCACGTTGGGGGCCGCCATCTGGGGTCCGGCTTGTGGCTTGTAGGCCATGACAGGTTACTTCTTGGCGCCGCGGCGCAAGATGAAGTAGTTGATGAGCTCCATGGAGGAGTTGTCCATCTCCACGTCGAAGGCTTCCACTTTATTGGTGAAGTAGTTGTAAGCCCAGACGGCGGGGACGGCGACGAGCAAGCCGAAAGCGGTGGTGACGAGCGCTTCCGCGATACCGCCGGCGACGGCCGACAGACCAGTGGCCTTGTTCGACTCGATGCCTTTAAACGCGTTCAAGATGCCGACGACGGTGCCGAAGAGGCCGACGAACGGCGCGGTCGAACCGATGGTGGCGAGGGCCGAGAGGCCGCGCTTCATTTCGGCGTGGACGATGGCGACGGAGCGCTCGAGACCGCGCTTGGCGGCGTCGATGACGTCGGAGTCGGAGACTTGCTGAGAGGCGGACTGAAACTCGGAGAGGCCGGTCGCCACAACCTTGGCGATGTGGCTCTTCTTATTGCGCTCAGCAATGGCGATGGCTTCGTCGAGCTTGCCTTCCTTGAGGGCACCGGCAACCTGCTGAACGAAGACGCGCGATTGCTTGCGCGCCGCGCTGTACATCAGCGCGCGGTCAATCATCACGCCGAAGGAATAGATGGAAAGAACGAAGAGGATGAAGACGACTGCTAACGCCAACTTACTCATCGAGCCCAACATACTGCGCAGGTCCCAAGTACTGGGCTGCTGCAGCAGGAAGGCGAAAAACACATACAAGGTGGCTACCATTCGTTTGCTCCTTAAGTTTCAAGTGACCCCCGACCGGGCCGGGGATCAACGAGAGTGTTTGCTGAAATTGCAACGCGGAATGGCGCGCCTGTCCCACGACCGGCACGCCAGCCCGTACTACTGGTTGAGAGAAAAAATCACGTCAATGGTCGTGTCAACTTCCACGGGATCGCCATTGAGCAGAGTCGGCTGATAGCGCCACTGACGCACGGCATCCAGCGCGGCCTGCTGCAGCAACGGATGGCCGTTCATGACTTCGAGCTGCTGAATCGTGCCGTCCTTGCCGATGATGGCGTGCAGACGCACGGTGCCGGAGATGCGGGTCTGGCGCGCCAGCGGCGGATAAACCGGCTGAACACGGTTTATGATGCGCGCTGCCTGAACATTGCCGCCTACGCGGAGCGGACCGGTCTGCCTCGGCCTCGGTGGGGGCGGCGCTCCGCCCATGCCTCCGATGACGCCACCGAGGACACCGCCCATGGAGCCACCGGCAACGCCGCCCGGGACTCCACCGGTCATGCCGGTAGCCATATCGGGCTCGGCGTCTTCCTTAATAATCTTGACGTCCTTGGGGATGACCTTCGGCGCCATCAGCTTGCCAGCATCCATCAAGTGGGCCTGCGGCCTGACGTGGACCACCTGAACAGCAGCAGGAGGGGGCGGTGGTGGCGGCGGAGGCGGAGGCGCGGTGAGCATCGTCGCCATCATGGTCTTCGGAAGCGCCTCGGTGTAAATCAGCGGAATGAGGATCAGGATCCCCAAAAAGGCGAGCTGAAATAGCATCGAGAGGAAGACCGTCCAAGGCTTGTTGGTCTTCTTCGGATTCGGACTGGAAACCACCATTTCTTCAAACATGGGTCCTACCTCCTCCCGGCGGGAGCAAGACGTCCTGGGACGTTTTCGCTACCGCGGGCTTTGTTGCCGGCTGCGGGTCCGGTGCCTGCCGCCACGCCCTGTCCGCGCCAGCGATTCCAGGCGACGACGAGCGGAGCAGCGATACCAAAACTGGAGTACGTTCCTACCACAATCCCTACCACCAGGGCAAAGGAGAAAGCACGAAGCACCTGGCCGCCCATCAGGAACAAGACGAGCACGGTAAGGAAAGTCAGGCCGCTGGTCAAGATCGTTCGCGAAAGAGTCTGATTGATGGACTTGTTGACCACGTCAGCAAACGATTCGTTGCGCAGCAAGCGGTTGTTCTCACGAATGCGATCGAAGATGACGATCGTGTCGTTCATGGAATAACCGACCAAAGTAAGCAGCGCCGCGATGACCGTCAGCGAAATCTCAAAATGCAGCAGCGAGAAAAAGCCCAAGGTGATCAGCACGTCGTGAAACACAGCCAATACCGCCGCCAGCCCGAAGATCCCTTTGTCGAGCAACCGAAGAACGAACCCGGCAAAACCTCTCTGTGCGAAAAACTGCTGGCCAACCGAGGCACCGCCCTGAAATCGAAAGGCAATATATAACAGCATGCCGCCTAAAGCATAGAGGGTAACGTAAATTGCCTGCTGGCGAAGCTCGGCGCCAACCTTGGGGCCGACGATCTCGACGTTGCGAATGGCGAAGGGGCCGAGGACGTGGCTCTGTTTCAGGACGGCGAGGACCGGCGGGGTCACGCCCGCAACCTTCGAGAGGTCATCGAAATTGGTAAGCACGCCGTTGGCGCTTTTGTCGCGGTAGTCGAGAATCTTTTTAGCGAGCTGCTGGTAACGATCACCGGCACTGGCGGAAAGAAGCAGGGGATCCTTTTCCGTGAGAAGTGCCGCGAGCGAAGTCGGGGTGGCGGAATTGAAATCGGCCTTGTTCGAACTCGAAACTCCATAGGTGGCGTTCAGCGCGCCCAGTACTTTCTCTCTGCTGGCCTGGAGAGCCTGCTCGTCTTGGCCTTTGCCTTCCACGAAGATGACGACTTCGTTTGAATTGGGATTGGCGATATCGCTGATGCTCTGGATTTCGGTGTTGCCGAGCCCCTGAGCAGCGAGGCCGCTGCGGAGCTTGTCGAGGTTAGGAGGCTGCGCGAAGCGAACATCCACGTTGGTGCCACCTTTGAAATCGATCCCGTAGCGAATCCCGCTGCCGAAGAGAATCGAGGCCCACCCAGCGAGGAGAAGAATGCCGCTTAAGGCATAGAAATACTTGGCTTTGCCCATCCAGTCGATGTTGGGCTGTTTGAAGAGCTCGATCATGCGGCCTTTACTTCCCTTCCTTAGACACCAGAGGAAGTGGAATGTTCCCGGCACATCGCCCTCTACTTAATGTAGAGGAACTCGCGCCACGAACCCACTCCCCACTCGTTTGGAATCGAATGGGACACTCGCTCCAGCAGTCCTAGTACACCCTAAATGCTCAACTCGGCCTGACGGTCCATTTTCGTCAGGTGAAACTGGAAAATTGTCTTGGACACGTACACGGCCGTGAAGATATTGGCAACCAGACCTACGACAAGCGTAATGGCGAACCCGCGGATTGGCCCGGTTCCAAAGACACCCAAAAACGCCGCGGAAACCACAGTCGTTACGTGCGTATCGATAATCGTCAGGAAGGCTTTGTCAAAGCCGGCGTCCACGGCGGCGGCTGCGGACTTGCCGTTGCGCAGTTCTTCGCGGATGCGTTCGAACACGAGAACGTTGGAATCCACGCCCATGCCGATGGTCAGGATGACACCGGCGATGCCGGGCAGCGTTAAAACAGCTCCGGACATCGCGAGAAACGCCAAGAGAATGACTAAGTTGAGGAACAATGCGAGCACGGCGTTGGCGCCGGAGAGACGGTAGTAGACGAGCATGAAAAGCATTACGACGACGAGGCTAAGAACGGAAGCCTGCACGCCGTGGCGGATCGAATCGGCTCCGAGCGATGGGCCGACGGTACGCTCCTCGAGATATTTGATCGATGCGGGCAACGCGCCGGCGCGGAGAGTCAACGCCAGGTCGTGAGCCGACTCCTGGCTGAAATTGCCGGTAATCTCGCCGCTGTCCTCAATCTTGCCTTGGATGGTAGGTGCGGAAATAACCCGGNGGCCAATATTTTGCTGAGTGAATGGCCCGAAGCGCCGCGCGGCTTCCGGCGAGAGGGTGAAATTCACCTGCCACAAGGTAGGATTCGTGTTGTTGCGATTTTCCACGGCGCTGCGCAGGTCGCGGCCGGTAACAGCAGCCGCGCGGCTCAACACATACCAGGTTTCACCGGTATCGATTCCACCCGCGGCGTTGCGCGTCTCCGAGCGGCCGGGGACGATTTCCGTGCCTGGCGGCAGAACCCCGCCGTGACGGCTGAGAGCTTCTGTCTGGGAAGTATACGTAGCCGGATCTTCCACCAATTTTAGTTCCAACTGGCCGCCAGCTTGGATGACAGCCTTGGCGCGAGTGGGATCGCCTTCGCCGGGGAGTTGCACGAGAATTTCGTTGGCGTTGCGGCCGCCACGGGGCTGGATGGTGGGTTCCGTCAGGCCCAGGGCGTTGATGCGTCGCTCGATGGTTTCGAGCGTCTGCGTCATGGTCTGTTCCTGGATGGTGGCGACAGCGCTGGGGCGCAGAGTGAGGGTGTAGCCGGAGGGATCACCGGCAGCGGGCGCCATGTCCCAAACGTTGTTGAATTGAGCGCTAAAGATATCCCGGAATTGCGAGAGCTGGGCGGGATCGACGTTGCGAACAAGAATGTGCGTGTCGTCCACACGGCGCACTTCATCGTAGTGAATATTTTTCGAGCGCAGCAGGGTGGTGAGACGGTCCACGGTCGTGTCCGTCTCCTGCGCAATGGCTTCCTGGACCTGGACCTGAAGGATCAGGTGCGTGCCGCCCTGGAGGTCGAGGCCAAGCTTGATCTGCCTGGAGAAATTATCCCTAACCTGGGCGACCGAGGTGGGGAACACCGGGTAGCCGAAAAGGAAATAGATGCAGAACAGAATGACGGCGAAGATGAACAGCGCTTTCCACTTCAGATTGGGGTTCATGGTCAGAAAGTAAGACGTGTAGTCCGGCGAAGGGTGGGCTTATTTGGCATCTTCCGATGCCTCCACCTGGGCAATCGCCGCACGCGCGATGCGAATTTTAACCTGCGGTTCGCTGGAGATTTTTAAAATGACCGAATCGCCATCGATACCATTGATGGTGCCGTAGATGCCTCCGCTGGTGATCACTTTATCACCGGCCTTGAGCTCCGCGAGCATGGCCTGTACTTTTTTGCGCTGGCGCTGCTGGGGCATGATCACCATGAAATACATGATGGCGAACATGAGACCTAGCGGGATCAAGAAGCCGCCGAAACCGCCGCCAGAAGCTTGCAATAGGATTACTGCCATCATTTCCTTTTGGTCCAGTCCTTCTTCGTTCGATCTGCGTTTTCAGTAGTCAGTTTTCAGTTCCCACTAATCAATGCTAAAACCGAGCTCTTGTGTCTTCGCCCGGCTCCGGTTCATCTGTCTTCTACTCTCAACTCGTTCCGCGAACTGACTGAGTTCTGGCGGCCGCATAGGCATTCTTCCGAAAGAAGAACGACAGAAACGCCCCGCCGCGGGCAAAGCACCCGCGCTCCTATATCGCCGACATCTCTTCGATTCGTTTTGGCGCCCCGCGGATGGCTCGCGCACTTCCGGGAATTCAGCCTTCAGGCTGGACCCACAGCATAACGCGCGTGCATCTCAGATGAGAAATTCGCTAGGTTCCCAAACTCGATAGCCTCGCGGATTTGATGCATTATGTCAAGGTAAAAGTGGACATTGTGGTGGGTGGCGAGAATCGCCGCGGTGATTTCTCCCGCGGCGAAGAGATGACGAAGATAGGCGCGCGAGTAGCGGCGGCAGACGGAGCAACTGCACTTGGGATCGATGGGCCGCTGATCCTGGGCGTAGCGCGCGTTCTTAATAAGGACGCGGCCTTCGCTGGTGTAGAGGCAGGCGTGACGCGCACCGCGTGTGGGGAGCACGCAATCCATCATGTCGATGCCCAGCGCGACGTAATCCGCGAGCTGTTCCGGGCGGCCAACGCCCATCAGGTAGCGCGGGCGGTCCTTGGGTAGCAATGCCGTCACTTCGGC
>WNFO01007806.1_pt1 | contig 12524 bp, 10 predicted proteins | sample 5400251 | NCBI WGS metagenome assembly WNFO01 (sample SAMN13153354, study PRJNA577476) | soil metagenome | isolation source: 100 cm saprolite under Madrone tree | place: USA:California | collected 2016-06-14
GCCAAGACCGACGAGGCGCGCCGCATCATCGAGGTGGCCGTCCACAACGACAGCACGCTCGTGCGCACCTACACGCTGCCGCCCGGCGCGCCCAAAGATCGCGTGCAGATCCTGCGCAAGGCGTTCCAGGAGACGCTGCGCGATCCCGCGTTCCTGGCCGACGCCGAGAAGCAGAAGCTCGAGATCGAGCCCGTGACCGCGGAGGAGATCGAGCGTGCCGTCGAATCGCTGTTCAAGCTCGAGCCGGCCATGATCACGAAGCTCCGGACCATCCTGCTCGAATGATCGCCCTGCTCGAATGACCGCGACGGGTGTCGTCAAGCGGCTCGACGAGGTCGTCGACGATTTCGCGAGGCGCGCGCGCTTCTTCCGCGAGCCGATGACGCCCGGCCGGGCCCGGACGTTCGTGCGCCAGCACCGGCTCAACACGCGCCAGCGCAACTCCGTGCTGAAGCTGCGCGTGGCGACCAACTGTCCGATCTGGGATCTCCGCGTGAGGATCATCGCCGCGTGCGCCGAGGAAGTCATCGCCGACCACGCGCACGGGGGTGGTCGGCCGCACTGGCAGATCCTCGAAGAGCTGGGCACTCGCATCGGCCTGGGCCTCGACGAGATCCGCGCGGCCGAGCCGTTGCCGTCGACGCTGATGTGCTGGCACGCCTGGGACGGCCTCATGAGCAACCGCCACTGGCTCGAAGGCCTCGTCGCCAACACGTGCGCCGAGCGCGTGAACGTGCCCGGCTATGGGATCGGCCTCGTCCGCGAGCAGGGCTGGTTCGGCATGGAGCGTGATCGCTGGGGAAAATTGTTCGGGCTGAGCGACGATCAGCTCGAGTTCTTCGGCTTGCACACCGAAGCCGACATCGAGCACTCGAACCTCGGCTGGCACGCGGTGGCCGACCACGCGGCGCGCCTCGGCATGGAGGACGCCGCCGTCGAGGCGTGCCGGGTGAACCTCATCGTCTGGGAACGCTACCTCGACGGCATCGCCGAGGCCGGAGACCGCGAGCGTCCCTAACGCAAGCGGCCGAGTCCTCGGCGCTGGTAATACGCCCACCGTGACTCGAGGCTCTGTGCGTTGTAGATCCGCTTGCGCTTGACCAGCGCCTCCTCGTCCGACGTCCACACGCGCGGCACGCCGCCCGGCACCATGAGCTGAGCGCGCGCGATCTTGTCGAGGAGCAGCGCGTTGACCGTAGCTTCCTCGATGCTCTCGCCCGCCGTCACGATACCGTGGTTGACCAGGAAGAGCGCGGGCCGGTCGGAGAGCGTGCGCGCCACCGATCGGCCGAGCGCCGGCGTCACGATGAGATCGCTCGTCTCGGTGAAGCGCGGAACGTCGGGCGGCACGAAGTTGGTGCCCTCGTGCATGATCGGTCGCAGCGGCACGTCGAGCGACGAGAAGACCGTGGCGGGAACCGGGTGCGTGTGGACGACGCCGTTGACCTCGGGCCGGGCCCGGAAGACCTCGGCGTGGATGAACACCTCGCTGTGACGCGGCAGCCGGCCGCGGAGCACTTTCCCGTCAAGGTCGACCAGCAAGAGCTGCTCCGGGCGGATTTCTTCGAGTCCGAGCCCCGCGGGCTTCATCCAGAAGGTGTTCGTGCCGGGGACGCGGGCGGTGGCGTGGCCCCAGACGTCGTCCCCCTGCCCGGCAGCAGCGAGCATGCGGCACGCTTCCGCGAGCCGGCGCTTCAGCGCGACCTCTCCCGTTCCGCTCCGTGCCTTCGCCGACTTCTTCATGGCCTCGCCTCCTCGTCCGGCATCGATGGGCCTTTACTCTACTGCCAAGCGCTGCTAGGGTGGCGCCGCATGAAGCGCCTGCCGCTCCTCGCGGTGCTCGTCGCTCTCGCTTCCACGGTCCCGGCGCAGGCGCAGTCGCGGTTCTTCGAGGGCAAGACGATCCGCATCGTGGTCGGCTTCTCTCCCGGCGGCGGTTACGACACCTACTCGCGCACGATCGCCCGTCACATGAGCCGGCACATCCCGGGGAATCCGACCATCATCGTCGAGAACATGACGGGCGCGGTGAGCCTGCTCGCCGCCAACCACACCTACAAGGTCGCCCGTCCCGATGGCCTCACGATCGTGAACTTCCACGGCAATCAGGTCGTCGGCCAGCTCCTGGGTCGCGAGGGCATCGAGTTCGACGCGCGCAGGTTCAAGTACGTCGGCGTGCCCATGCGGGACAGCGCCGCGTGCGCGCTCACGAAGGCGAGTGGAGTCACCACCCTCGAGCAGTGGAAGTCCGCCAAGACGCCGGTCAAGATCGGCGCGGTCGGTCCCGGCGACACGTCGCACGACGTCGGACGCGTGCTCCAGGCCACGGTGGGGCTGCCGATCCAGCTCGTCCGCGGCTACAAGGGCACCGCCGAGATCCGGCTCGCCGCCGAGTCGGGAGAGGTCGCCGGCGGGTGCTGGCAGTGGGAGTCGATCAAGTCGACCTGGCGCAAGGCGCTGGAGGGTGGTGACGTCAGCATCGTGCTGCAGATGGCTCCGAAGCCACTGGCGGATCTCCCCAACGTTCCCGTCGCGCTCAGCCTGGCCAGGACCGACGAAGCGCGCCAGCTCATGCAGGCCGGCATCGTGGTGCCGACCGCGATCAGCCGGCTCTACGCGTTGCCGCCGGGCACGCCCGACGATCGCGTGCAGATGCTGCGCAAGGCGTTTCTCGACACCCTGCGCGATCCTGAATTGCTGGCCGACGCCGGCCGGGCCAAGCTCGAGATCGATCCCATCGGCGGTGAAGAGACGGAGCGCCTGGTGGCCGAGCTCTTCAAGCTCGATCCCGACGTCGCGGCCAAGCTCAAGGGCATCCTCCGATAGCCGAGTTCGTCAGCGCCTCGCTGGCCGGGCTGGTCCAGGTCTTTCAGTGGCCCGCGTTCGGCCTCATGCTGATCGGCATCGCCATCGGCTTCGCCGTCGGCATCCTGCCCGGCCTCGGTGGACCGACGACGCTCGCCCTCATGCTCCCGTTCATCTTCAAGATGACGCCGGTGGAGGCGTTCGCGTTCTTCCTCGGGATGGCGGCGGTCACCAACACCACCGGCGACATCACGTCGATCCTCTTCGGGATTCCCGGCGAGCCGACGACGGCCTCGACGATCGTCGATGGCCATCCCATGGCCAAGAAAGGGGAGGCCGGCCGTGCGCTGGGGGCGGCCATCATGAGCTCGCTCTTCGGCGCAGTCTTCGGCGCCCTCGTGCTCGCGCTGGCCATCCCGATCGTGCGCCCGCTCGTGCTGACCTTCGGCTCTCCCGAGTTCTTCATGCTCGCGTTTGGTGGCCGGTTGTCTCGGGCTGTGGTTCGCCACCATCGGCCTCGATCCCGTCTCGGGGATCCAGCGCTACACGTTCGGTCAGCTCTTCCTGTGGGACGGCATCGGCCTGGTGCCGGTGACGATCGGCTTCTTCGCGATTCCCGAGGTCATCGATCTCGCCATCCAGGGCTCGAGCATCGCCCAGGTCGAGGTCGGCCGGCTCGGCGGCGTGTGGCAGGGCGTGCGCGACACGTTCACCCACTGGTGGCTGGTGCTCCGCTGCAGCGCCATCGGTACCTTCATCGCGATCATTCCGGGCATGGGCGCGGCGACCACCCAGTGGCTCGCCTACGCTCACGCCGTCCAGAGCTCACCGGACCGTGAGCGCTTCGGCCGCGGCGCCGTCGAGGGCGTGCTGGGACCGGGCGCGGCCAACAACTCGACGCTGGGCGGCAGCCTCGTCACCACCGTCGCGTTCGGCGTTCCCGCGAGCGTCACCATGGCCATCCTCATGGGCGCGTTCCTCATCCAGGGCCTGGTCCCCGGGCCGTCGATGCTCACGCCTGCGCCCAAGGGCCACCTGACACTGACCCTGTCGATGGTGTGGACGATCGTGGTCTCGAACGTGATCACGGTCGCGATCTGCTTCCTGTTCCTGAAGCAGCTGGTGAAGATCACCCAGATCCGCGGCGCGTTGTTGATCCCGTTCATCCTGACGCTGGTCGCCGTCGGCGCCTTCGCCGAGAAGAACGTGTTCGAGGACGTGCTGATCGTCCTCCTGTTCGGCGCGCTCGGGTGGGTGATGGCGCGACTCGGCTGGCCGCGGCCGCCGCTCCTGCTCGGCCTCGTGCTCGGGCCGCTCGCCGAGAACAAGCTCTTCCTGTCGACCGACAACTACGGCCTGGCGTGGACCCTGCGGCCAGGCGTGCTGGTCCTGCTCGCGATCATCGTCGCGGGCTTCCTCGTTCCCATCATCACCGAGCGTCGACGGAAGAGGCGCGAGGGAGCCGCCGTCGCTGTCGCTCCCGAAGCGACGCGTCTCGAAGGGCCGCGCGGGATGCACCTCGACGGCGCGACGGCGTTCAGCGCGGTCATCGTGGCCCTGTTCGCGTGGGCGCTCTGGCAGAGCCGAACGTTCGGACCGCGCGCCGGGCTCTTTCCCTGGGCCGTCGGCGCGCCGGGACTCCTCCTGGGCCTCGTTCAGCTCACCCGCGATCTCAGCGGACGGCGTGAGACACGCCAGACGGATGAGCCGGGCCCCGAGGTGCCGGCCGAGGTGGCGAGGCGCCGAAGCATCGAGGTGTGCGTCTGGATCGCGGCCTTCTGGGTGGGGATCTGGCTGCTCGGGTTCTCTCTCGCCACGCTGGTCATGACCCTGCTTTACCTCAAGATCAGCGCGCGCGAGCGGTGGCCGCTCAGCGTGCTGCTCTCGGTGTTCGGGTTCGCCTTCGTGTATGGGCTGTTCGAGAGGGCGCTCGGCGTTCCGTTTCCCCCCGGCCAACTTCTCGTCTGGCTGGGGCTCGCGGCCAGCTGACAGCTACCTGACACCGCCAGGCGTGTTCTCGGGCACCAGCACCGACTCGATTTCAACGGGTCGCGTCGGTTCGGCGTTGGCGGTGGACGGAAACGCCGAGGTGAAGAGCTTGCCGCCTTCGACGCGAAAGTTGACGATCGTGCGGGTCCCGACGAGGGTCGGGAACATCTGGTTTTCCACGATCTCCGCCTCGTAGCGCCCCGTATCGCTCACCCGATACGAATAGACCACGCGGAATTCTCGGTCGTTCCGGCGGCACTCGCTCACGAAACGCTTCTCCGAAAACTCGACGGTGCAGCCGCCGGGGCCTTCGCTGATCGTGCCGTCGGCCATCCGGGCGACGACCTTCTCGCTCCTCCACCTGCCGAGAAGGGCGGCGGCGTCCCGGCGCGCGTTCGGCGCTTCGCTCGCGGGCGGGACAGCGGGAATGGACACATCGACGTGATACGTGCCGGCGACGCTTCGAAGGTACTTCGTGAGCTCGGGATCGGTGTTCTCGAGGTCGAACGCGCGCGACTCGACTTTCGCGACGGTCTCCGAGCACATCTGCCGTTTCGCGTCCTCGGAGGGCATCTCGGCAATCACCTCGACGAGCAGCGTGCTCATTTTTTCGATCTGTCGTGGCCCGTACTCGAGGACTTTCCGCGCCTCGGCGCCCTTCTCGGTCTGATCCTTCGCGGCCGCCGCGACGAATCCCGCTTTCATCATCGTGCTGAGCCGCAGGTAGCCCGCGTGCCGCCTGATCCACCCCGCGTACGCCGTCTGCGTGTCCGCCTGGGTGGCCGGGTAGGCCTTTCCGCAGAATTCCATGGTCTTCTTCACGACCTCGCGGCGACCGATCGGAGCCACGAGCGCGGCACCGAACCGCTGATTGTCGTTGCTGTAGGAGAAGATCTCTGCGCGAGCGTCCACGAACGCGAGACACAGTCCAGCCACCGACAGCAGGATGCGCGCGCAGCGTTTCATCGTCGTGTCGCGATCGTGATACGTCTCGCCGCGGACCCGGCAAAAGCGACGCTACATCCCCGCTCCGCCGCCGAACCGCTCGTACGAGCGAACCGTCACTCGGTAGTTGGCTCCGGCCTGGGGAACCGCGTTCTTGAAGTACAGGCGGTCACCCGCCGAGACCTCGCCGTTGACGTAGAAGAGGGTCGTGGGCAGCGGCTGCCCTGTGGAATCCGTGCCGTCGACCGCGAGCTCGATGAGCCGGTAAGAATAACCCGTCTGGTTGACGACGTAACCCTCGATGGCCGGCTGGCCACGCTTGGTCGTGGTGGCGTTCCAGGTGACCTGCAACACCCGATCGGTCGGAGAGGTTCCGAAGCTCTGCGCGAGCGCCGTCCCCGTGGTTGCCAACGTGATGAGCATCAACGCAAGCGCCAGCCCTCGGATCGTCATCATCGGTCCTCCGCGATCTTATTAGACGCTGATCCGGCCTCGACGGTTCCCGCGAGAAGCCTGAATCCTTCGCCCGAGTCCAGGCGTCTCAATTCTTGATGAAGACTGTTGGATGGATTCTCGCGGTTCTGTTCGGATTCGCGTTGTTGCTGGTGCCGTTGATGGCCAGCCGGGCCCAGCGTTGGCCGGACTGCACGGGACAGGTGGTGATGCTGAGAGGCCCTCACGGCGAGCCCATCGAGTGCGTGTGCAGCGGGGGGGCGATGGCGACGTGCTTCACCCCTGGGCCCTGATCCCGGGACAGAGAGATCCGGGCCGTCAGCCGATGTGGGCCGGCACGCGGATGCCGAGGGACTCGAGCTTCGGCCGGACGCGGTCGGTGAGGACGCCGATCCGCGCCAGGTTCTGCACGAGCGTCCCGTGCAGGTCTTTCTTGAACGTCTGCCGGAAGAACGAGGACTCTCCGCCGACGGCGCGCGCTTTGCGCACGTGCTGGATCTCGTTGATCTCGGTCGGACTGAAGCCCATCTCCTGGTAGACCTCGGTGGGGAAGAGGCCGGTCAGCACCTTGCCGAGCGACCAGCACGTGAACTCCTCGACCTCGCGCCGCTCCGATTCGCTGAGCTGGGCGATGGTCGAGGGCAGGCTCAGCATGCCGAACCCCATGTGCCGTGACTCGTCGCGCAGGATGAAGCGGCAGATCTCGCGCAGCAGCTCGTCCTTGGACGTCTCGGCCAGCATTCGGAAGAGCGAGACCGCGAACGTCTCGGCGACGAGCTGGAGCGCGATGGTCTTCACGTACCAGCGCGAGTCGCTGAGGATCGTGTCGAAGAGCTCGCGCTCGTTCTGTGGCATCGGGTAGGTGAGCCCGCCGAGCTTGTCCCGGAGATAGCGGTCGATCACCTCGGTATGCCGCGCCTCGTCGACGACCTGCGTGGCCGCGAAGTATTTCGCGTCCGGGCCCGAGACCGTCTCCACGAGCTGGCTGCACGCGAGCATGGCGCCGTGCTCGCCGTAGAGCAGGACGCTGAGACGCCAGGCGGTGAAGCGGCGATTCAGCTCGGCCCGCTCACGCGGCCCCAGGCGCTCCCAGTACGGCGTCCCGTAGATGTCGATGAGCTCGTCGGCGACGACCGCCGAGTCGAGGTCGACCGGCCGGCTCCAGTCGATGTCGCGAGAGACGTTCCACTGGTCCCGCTTGGCCTGCTCGTACAGGCGCCGCAGCTCGGGCTGCTCGACAGCGTAGGCGTGGTGGAATACGGTATCGTACCGGGCGGTCACCGTATGGTCGGTCGACATGATCACCTCTTACAGGAGCTTAACATGCGCAGCACCGATCGGTTCCTGACGACGCACACGGGGAGCCTGCCGCGCCCGGCCGATCTCATCCGGATGATGTTCGCCAAGGAAGAAGGCGTGCCCGTCGATCCCTCCGCGCTCGACGCGCGCATCCGGTCGGCGGTGGCCGAGGTCGTGAGCAAGCAGGTGGGCGCCGGCGTCGATCTCGTCAACGACGGCGAGATGAGCAAGCCGAGCTACGCCACCTACGTCAAGGATCGCCTCAACGGGTTCGGTGGCCAGAGCCATCCGCTGCAGTACCGCGATCTCGTCGAGTTTCCCGAGATGGCCGCGCGGGTGTTCGGGGATCCCGGCCGCTCGCGTCGTCGCACGCCGGCCTGCAACGGGCCGATCAGTGTCCGCGATCCGCAGGCGGCCCGGCGCGACGCCGACAATCTGAAGAGCGCCGTCGGCCGGCAGGCCGGGTTTCTCACCGCCGCCTCGCCCGGTGTCATCTCGCTGTTCTTCCACAACGACCACTATCCGAGCCACGAGGCCTATCTGTTCGCCATCGCCGAGGCGATGCGCCAGGAGTACGAGACCATCGCCGCCGCGGGCTTCGTGCTCCAGGTCGACTGTCCCGACCTCGGCATGGGCCGCCACATCCAGTTCGCCGACCTCGGCCTGGAGCAATTCCGGAAGATGGCGCGCCTGCACATCGACGCGTTGAACCACGCGCTGGCGCACGTGCCGCCCGAGCAGGCGCGGGTGCACCTGTGCTGGGGCAACTACGAAGGGCCCCATCATCACGACGTGCCGCTCGCCGACATCATCGACGTGGTCTTCACGGCCCGGCCCAGCGGCATCTCGTTCGAGGCGTCGAATCCGCGGCACGCCCACGAGTGGCGGGTGTTCGAGCACGTGAAGCTTCCCGACGACAAGGTGCTCATCCCCGGCGTGCTCGACTCGACGACCAACTTCATCGAGCACCCGGACCTCGTGGCCGAGCGCATCGGGCGCTACGCGCGGCTGGTCGGACGCGAGCGCGTCGTGGCCGGCACCGACTGCGGGTTCGGCACGTGGGTGGGCCAGGCCGCCGTCGTTCCCGACATCGTCTGGGCGAAGCTCGCCAGCATGGCGGAAGGCGCGCGCCGCGCGACGAAAGAATTCTTTTAGCTCTTCCAGCCGGCGTCGAAGTGCGTGCCCGGATGGTCGAGGTCGATCACCAGTGGCGCGTGGTCCGAGGGCACGGGCTTGCCCTTGCGGGCTTCGCGGTCGATCTCGGCCCACACGACGCGCTCGGCGACCGGCGCCGTGACCAGCAGGTGGTCGATGCGCATGCCGAAGTTCTTGTGGAAGTTGCCGGCGCGATAGTCCCACCACGTGTACCGGCCGGGCTGCGGATGGTGACGGTGGTAGGCATCGAGCAGCCCCCACTCGCAGAGCCGGCTGAACGCCGCGCGCTCGGCGTCGGAGACGTGCGTCCCCCCGTGACAGGCGGCGGGATCCCACACGTCGTCGTCGGTGGGAGCGACGTTGAAGTCGCCGCCGAGCACGAGGGGCTGCTTGGCATCCGCGGCGTCGGCCAGCCAGCGGGCGAGCCGCTCGAACCACGCGAGCTTGGCCAGATAGAACGGCGAGCCGACGACGCGGCCGTTCGGCGCGTAGAGGCTCACGACGCGCACGCCGCCGCACACCGCGGACACCATGCGGGCCTCGGCGAGTGGCTCGTCGTCGCCGACGTCCTCCGTCTTCGGCGGCCGGAGCGGCTCACCGAAGTTGGCCACGACGTCGCCGACGCCGACCCGGCTCGCGATGGCCACGCCGTTCCAGCGCCCCTCGCCGTGGTGGGCGAGCTCGTAGCCGACGTTCTTGAAGACGTCGGCCGGCGCGTCGGCGTCGGTCAGCTTGGTCTCCTGCATGAGCAGGACGTCGGGCTTGGCGCGGTCCAGCCACCACGTCACCTTCTCGAGCCTCGCCTTCAGCGAGTTGACGTTCCAGGTCGCGATTCGCATGGTCTACAGCGCCGACTTCACGATCCGGCCGTTCGCCTCCACGTACCACTTCTCGCTCGCGAACGTCTTGCCCTGGAGCGTCGCCGCCATCCAGTCGGCGATCAGGATCGGCGGGAAGGGCCCGAAGTTGGCGGAGGGCACGTTACCGACCGAGTGACGCGAGTCCTGATAGACGACGAGGCGCTTCGGTCCCTTGAGCGCCTTCAGCAGGCGCTCGGTGTGGATGAGTGGCGACAGCTCCTCGTGCTCGCCGGCCACACAGAGGTAGGGGGAGTGGATGAGCTCGGCACGGCCCTCCCACGTCATCGTCTTGCGGAGCTCGTCGAACTTCGCCTCGTCGCTGATGCCCGACATGTACATGAAGCGCAGCTTGAAGGTCGGCGATGCCTCCTCGAAGATCGTGTGAAAGCCGGGCTCGTGACAGACGGCGGAGACGGCGATGGCGCGCAGCCGCGGCTCGTGGGCGGCCGCGATCGTGCCGAAGAACGAGCCGAACGAGTTCCCGGCGACGCCGATGCGCGCCCCGTCGATCTCGGGCCGCTTCGACAGCCACTCGACCGACGCGGTGCCGGTGGCGGCCCACGCCTCCATGCTGAAGTAGATGTCGAGGACCGGGCTCTCGTACTGGCCGGGGCCGTCGATGGCCAGCACCGCCAGGCCGCGTGAGAGCCAGCGGTCACCGTACATCGCGACGCCGATCTCCTTGAACGAATCCATCCCGGGGATCGAGACGACGGCGGGGATGCGGCCGCCCGTGTAACCGGGCGGCAGGTGGAACCAGGCGGGCAGCGACGCCCCGCCGGGCAGCGGGATCCACGCCGCCTCGACGCGGTGGTCGGCGAGCTGCGCGTACTTCGTGTAGCACTCGCGCTTCCTGCCGTTGTAGAAGCGGTTCAGGTCGTTGTTCTCGTCGATCGGCCACTGCGCGGCCGCCCAGTGGACGGCGGCCATGAAGTAGTTCTCGCGCGCCGTCACCAGGCTCTGCTCCTGCTCGGCGGCCAGCGCCTTGCTCTCGCGCCGGCGCGCCACGGCCTCGAACGCCGGCGAGGCGTCGGCCAGCTTGGTGATGCGCTGGCGCAGCCCCGCGAAGTCGGCGCTGGCCTCGACGCCGCACGGCGCCGACAGATAGATCGAGCGCGGCTGGTCCCAGTCCATGCCGACCGCGCGGATGGTGTTGTCGAGGAGCCAGCGCTGCTCGGTGAACCGCCGGGTCGTCGGTCCCTGTCCGCTCATGATGTTCCTCCAGGCCCACCGAGACATGCCCGATTCTCCGCCCGATCGCAAGGGGGCCGCGCTGGACGGATTGTCCGACTGTCCGATTGTTGACAAGCGGACGCTGATGTAAAGTACCGCCCACACCGCGGGGATCATTCCAGTCGCGGCCATCAGTTCTTTCCGGTCTGGCTCGCTCGGCAAGGGAGAAGACGTCATGCGTCTACGACGCCTCCGCACCGGCCTCTTCGTCATGCTGACAGCGCTCGCCGGAATCGTCCTCACGCTCGCGGCGTCCGCCGACGCCCAGACGCCGAAGCGCGGGGGCACGCTCCGCGTGTCCTATGGCAACGAGATCGCTCACCTCGATTTCCACACCGCCCCCGGCTACGAAATGATGTGGGTCGCGATGAACATCGGGTGTGGGCTCTTGAACATCACGCCCGACGGAAAATTCGTCGGCGACGCGGCGGAGTCGTGGCAGGTCTCGCCCGACGGCCTCCTCTACACCTTCAAGCTCCGGAACAACGTGCTCTTCCACGACGGAACGAAGGTGGACGCGACAGCCGTCAAGTTCAGCATCGACCGGCTGATGGATCCGGCCACCAAGTCGGGCATGCGCGCCTTCTACGAGCCGGTGCACAGCGTGGAGACGCTCGACGCCGCCACCGTGCAGGTACGGCTCAAGCATCCTTACGCATTCTTCCTGCACATGCTGGCCGCGTACCGCACCGGCCTCGTGCTCTATTCCCCGGCCGCCACGCAGAAGTACAGCCTCGACGACCGCAAGCAGGGGAAGCCCGGCGCCGTGGTCGGATGCGGGCCCTTCAAGCTCGTGGAGTGGGTGAAGGGGAGCCATCTGGTCATGGACCGCTTCGACAAATACTTCGTGCCCGGGCTGCCCTACCTCGACCGTGTGGTGATCCGCGTGATCAAGGACCCCGTGACCGAGATGGCGGCCTTCAAGGCGGGCGAGATCGACTTCATCGCCTCCTTCTCCCCCGAGCACGTCGACACGCTGAAGGCGCAGAGCCCGCAGGCCCAGATCATGACCGGCAAGGAAACGACGCCGATGATGGCGGCGATGAAGGTCACCGTGCCCAAGGATGGCAAGCCGATGTCGACGGAGCGCGCGCCCCACCCGATCTTCGGCGATCTCCGCGTCCGCAAGGCCATCGGCTGTTACGGCATCGACCGGCAGGAGATCGTGAAGATCGCCTTCAAGGGCCAGGCGACACCCTGGGTGGGCATGGCGCCACCGGGCACGCTCGAGTCGGTGAACGTCAACCATCTCTGCCCCTACGACCCGGCCAAGGCCAAGGCGATGCTCGCCGAAGCCGGGTATGGCTCGGCGAAGCCACTCACGTTCGAGCTGATGACCAACACGGAGAAGTCGGTCTTCAGCGTCATCGCCACCGTCATCAAGGAGCAGATGGCCCGTATCGGCGTGACCGCGAACATTCGCCTGGTGGACAAGGTCACGTGGATGAACGCCACGCTCCAGGACGGGCCGTGGGACATGTACGTCGAGGATCTGCTGTCGCTGATCACCATCGACAGCAACGGCTATCTGTCGACGGCGTACGTCTCGACGAAGTCGTCGGCGTGGAGCCACCCACGCCACACCGACACCAGGGTCGACGATTACTACGCCCGCTACGCGCGGGAGCTCGACCCGACCAAGCGCAAGGCGCTCGCGAAAGAGTTGCTCGAATACATGGCCGACAAGATGTACTGGAACACCATCTCGGGCTCGCCGTTCTACATGGTCGCCCAGCCGTGGATGAAGGGTTACACGTACAACGCCGAGTTCGAGGTGCATTACGA
>WNFO01004101.1_pt1 | contig 12522 bp, 15 predicted proteins | sample 5400251 | NCBI WGS metagenome assembly WNFO01 (sample SAMN13153354, study PRJNA577476) | soil metagenome | isolation source: 100 cm saprolite under Madrone tree | place: USA:California | collected 2016-06-14
CACTTCATAGAGGGCCTCGAGCCGCGTCTCGCGACGGCCCGCCATGCCAAGCTGTACATCAACTCCGTGACGTTCGCGCTGCCGCTGCTTGAGGAAGAGGCGCATCCGGTCGATCTTCTTCTGATGGAGGGCATCCGCAGCTTCTATCCGAAACTGTATCTGGCAATCCGGGAGAACGCTGAGCTGTTTCTTAGCGGCGGCCGCAATTCGGACCAAAACACGGAAAGCACGCAGCGGCGGCGCATCGCAGACTTGCTCCGTGAATCCGCGCCCGATATCACACCAGAGCAGTGCGCAAGTTTGCGTCGTGATCTGCTCGAATCGCTCTTTCCCAGACTTGGAAAAACATGCTACGGGCACGACCGGGAAGCCGACTGGGCGCGGGAACAACGAGTCTGCTCGCGGCAGCACTTTCAGCGTTACTTCACGTACAGCGTGCCGCCGGACGACATTGATCTGAACGCTGCATATACGCAGGCGCTTGACTCTTCCGAGAATTGCTCGACGCAGTCCGAGCAAAACGTGCACTCGTAGGTGCAGGTGACGGCATTAGTCTGGTTCCGCAACGGTGGCGGACTCGTTGATGGCGGTCTATGCTTGCCACGCTGTTGGGTGCCGTTTCCCGCCTCGCCCTCAGGAAAGTTCTTCTTTTGAAATCGCGCGCGGTTATTGCAACCGTCCTGGCCCTCGTGCTTGCGTCGGGCACCGCGCACGCCCAACAAGGGCCGGGCGGCGAGCCTGGCCCTGGAGGGGCGAGCAGCCCAATGATGAAGGGAGCGAACAATACGTCCGGCTGGAACCTGATGAGCGCCGAAGAGCACAGGGCACATCAGGCGAAGATGTCCTCGATGACAACTTACGCCGAATGCAAGGAATACATGGAGAAACATGACCAGGAACTGGCCGATCGCGCAAAAGCCAAGGGAATGGTACTGCGCAGTCCAAATGAGCGAGCGTGTGATCAAATGAAAATGATGGGCCGCTTGAAATAGCATTGCCGGCCGTAGGAAGCCGACCTCACTGGCGAACGTGCGACCGCCTGCTTGACGATTGACTCGGCCGTACGCCTCAGCACGACATGGCACGGCCCGGAGCCGGGTTGCCGAAGTCGGTCGCTGCCGGATCGGCGCCCGTGATCAGGCGAATCGCGACCCTCCAGCGCTCATCTGCGTAACCTATCGATCGGAACGGAGACGGTCGCCGGCGCGAGGCAGTACTTGTCATTGCACGCCTGCACGCGCAGACTGGCTGGCGACAGCAACTTCGATGACGCCTGGGGTAAGCGGGCGCGCAGCATGAATTCTCCCTCGTAGATCGCAATCCCCTGCGGCGCGAACGATGGCTTGAAGGTCCGTGACGCCGGGTAATCCACCTTCATGTCAGGATGGCCAGAAAGTGTCAGCTCGGTCGGGATCAGCTCCGGCTGCGACGCCGGATTCGCATTGATGTGAAAGCCCGGGGCCACCTCGACGGTGACCACCAGCTCGGTGGCGGCCTGGGTCGATAACAAGGAAGCGCGGGCGCGGACCTGGTCGGCTGAACTCGGCACGCCAGGGATCCCCGCTCCACGGGTGCTCACTGGCGCTTGCTCGAGCGCCGCGGCGAGTTGCGGCCGACTCAACGGGGCGATCAATCCGCCCCATTCCGATGGCGCCGCCGTGATTTGGGCGGCGAGCGGTACCAGCGCGCGCCGCGCAGCGTCGGCGTAGCGCACCTCGCCCCTGATGCTCGCCAGTTCCAGCAGCAGAGCGATCGCGGAGGAAACCCCGGATGGTTGAACCCGGTCGCCATCGCCCGGGGGCTCCACGAGCAGATTGGAGTCCCAAGTTTCGAGCAGGCGACCGCCGCTGCCGACGAATCGCTTCAGCATGGCATCGGCGAGCTTCCCTGCCCGCGCCAGCCACTCGGCGTCACCAGTATGTCGGTACAGCGTGAGGCAAGCCCGGCTGAGCAGCGCGTAATCATCGAGGAAGGCGTGCTCGCCCGCCTCGCCATGATAGAACTGGTGCATCAGAACGCCGTTGCCCGCGTTGAATGCATGTGTCCATTCCCAGTTGGCCGCAGCAAGGGCGACGCGAGTCAGCGCCGGCTCGTGCAGATCGTCTCCGGCCTCCGCGAAACCGATGATCGCCAGGGCGTTGCCGCCGGTCACGATCTTCTCGTCGCGCGCCGGCTGGGGACGCTTCTGGCGAGCAGCAAGCAGCGTCTCGCGGATCGGCCGCAGCGCTTCGAGGGCGGGCAGCAGCTGCTTTTGGCTTGCCAGAGACTGCGCCTTTGTGTGATCGAGCCGCACCACTCCGCCGTCGACTTGTTTGTGGCCCGCTGGGGCGCGGGGCATCGGGGTAAGCGCATAAAGGTCAAAAAACCGCTTCGCTCCGACGTCGCCGAGCAACGCCTCGGTCTGCGCACGGGTCCACACGTAGCTCGCACCTTCCGCGCCATCGACCTCGGCGTCCTGAGCGCTGTAGAAGGCCCCGCCGGGCGCCTGCATCTCGCGCGTGAGGTACTCAGCGGTCCGTCGCGCAACCGTCGCGTACAGCGGCTCCTGGCTGATGGCGTAAGCGCGCGCGTAAACGCCCAGCAGCTGAGCGTTGTCGTAGAGCATCTTCTCAAAGTGCGGCAGCGACCAGCTCGCCTCGGTGCTGTAGCGATGAAAGCCTCCCCCCAGCTGGTCCATCACGCCCCCTTCGGCCATCGCGGTCAGGGTTTGCGTGACCATGCCGAACAACTTCGCGTCGGGGTGGCGCATCTGCGCGGCAAGCAGAGCAAACAGCAGCGGTGCTTGTGGAAACTGGGTGTCGCCTCCGCCGCCAAAGCCGCCGTTCACCGCATCGAAGCGTTTTGAGGCTTCAGACACGACCGCACCCAGCCATTGTCGGGGCGCCGGTATCGCGGCACCGTTAGCCGCGAGTCCGGTCTGCACCCGCTGCAGCTCTTGATACACCTGATCGCCTACCTGCATCACCTTGGCCCGATCGCCGGTCCAGGCGGTGTGCAGATCTTGCAGAATTCGCGGGAAACCGGGTTGAGCGCCTCGATCCGCAGGCGGAAAATAGCTGCCGGCGTAGAACGGCTTGAGATCCGGGGTGAGGAACAGGTTGTTGGGCCACCCACCGCCACCCGCCAGGATCTGAGTGGCGAGTATGTAGATGCGGTCGATGTCCGGCCGCTCTTCGCGGTCGACCTTGATGTTGATGAACCATTCGTTCATCAGTCCTGCGATCTGCGGGTCGGAGTAGATCTCCCGCTCGGCGACGTGGCACCAATAACACGTCGAGTAGCCGATCGACACGAAAATCGGCTTGTCCTCGCGTTTGGACGCGGCTAGTGCCTCCGGCCCCCACGGATACCAGTCCACCGGATTGTGGGCGTGCAGCAGCAGGTAGGGATCGTGGCTACGAATCAGGCGGTTGGTGTAGGTCCTGCCGTCGAACGTCAAGCCTGGCGAAGCGCTCGACGAGGACGCTGCGCTCGAGGCGGCGCAGGCATCGCTGGTCCAGCCGGCCGTGAAAACTCCAAGCGCCAGCGCGAACGTCCTCATGAAGCGGGATTTCACTGCGCGGCTCCGTGGGCGACAAAAGCCTCGGCCTTCGGATAGAACGCAGACCACGCGAACCAGAACGCGACATAGGCTGGAAGCTCCTGTCCCGCGCTGTCGAAGGCCTGCGCGGTCCGGTGTTCGCGATCGAAGCGGATGAAGACCACACCACCTCCGAGTCGGTCCTCGATCGTGCCGCTCGGGCGGTCGCGGAGCGCTTTGGCGAGCTCGCTGAAGGCGTAGGCCTTGCGTGCGCCGTTGAGCTCGACTCCAAGCACCGGCTCCTTGGGCGGGAAGCGGTCGCCTGTGGTCCCTGTAGGAAACATGATGCGAGGGCTCGCTGCGTAGCCGGCGTAGGGATCGCGGCCGTAGTCACGGTTGAAGCCGGTATCCGCGGACAGGACAAGCGTGTCGGGATGGCGCGTTTTCCAGTCCGCCCATGTCGTGTGGGTCAGCGTGACCGGCGGGAGCTTCTCCCCCTTGAGCGGGCCCGTAACGGCCTCCGCCGTGATCTGCGACCATAGCGACTCGGTGGGTCGGTCGTAGAGCAGCAGGTCGCTGTTGTAGAGCAGCCCCGAGACGCCGAATGTCGTCGTCCGGCCTCCAGCTCGCGCGACGTACGCGATGCCGGTCCCGCACAGCGGGCAGTAGGTGACGGCGATCCGTTCATCGCCGAAGCGATCGTTGACGATTTCGTGCCAGTTGAGGATCTTGACGGGGTACGCTTTCACCACGCCGTTGCGGGCAAGGCCGAGGACCCGATCTGTTGTGGCAAGATTCGCGGCACCGGCTGGCATGAACTTCGGTGCATCGATCGCTGGAATACCGTCCCTGCCCGGGCCACCGTGCAGGATCTGGTCGGGTGGCACCAGCGAATCCTTGAGCTCGAAGCCGTTCAGGGTCTGCGCGGGCGCCAGGGGAGCCAACATGATCAGCCCTGCGAGCGCCATAACAAGGTAAGCGGGGTGCGCGCGAATGCCCATAAGTCACAATGAGCCTTGAATCATTTCATTCTGGTGTGGTTCAAGCCGCCGTGTCAGCTTCGCGGGTGGTTCCGCAAGCAATCATCTGCTGCGTTGAGCAGGATGCTGCGGTGACCACGCGAACATCTTCGGACCCAGAAGCACTCCAAGCCCAAGGAACACGACTGCCGACCCTAGGTTCCACATCAGGACCATGATCGTGGCGTCGAACGCGTGCAATAGCGAGAGCGCCGATGAAGTCATGGCCGCCACGGCGAGGCTGCCGGTCAACGCGACCGGCGTCGGATGCAGCGGCGCCGCGTGGCGCAGCATCACGAACATGAGCAGCGACAACGGCACGCTCGTGAGCACCAGAGTGGCAAAGCAGCGCGCCGCTTCACCGATACGAAGACTGCCGGCGTCGAAGTCGACCCAGTCGGTCAGGCAGCCGTAACCGATGGTCGAGAGCCAAACTACCAGGGCGGGCAGCGGAAGCAGCAGCCAGCCTCGCGAGCGGTCCGGAAGGCTCACCAGAAATGAGGCGATCGCCGCGAGGATCCCCGTGAGGAGCGCCGCCCCGAGGCTGACGACGAAGGTCGGCTGCTGCAGGCGCCGCACCAGATCCGGCCTGACGCCGTGGCCGACTGCGAGTAGGACCAGTATCAATGCCACAACCGACAGCCAGAACGTGGCGCGTGTGAGCGGTGGCCGCAGGCGCCGAACGGGTGTCACGTTCGCCGCCAGTGCCTCGATCAGGTCGGGTGTGGTAATCATGTCTCGCCACCGGACTTGGTGAGCATCTTCCTCAAATTGTTCATCGCACGATGCATCGCCACTTTGAGCGCCGCCACCGACACGCCGCTCGCCGCCGCCGCCTGTTGCAACGACATCTCCTGCAATTTCAACAAACGGACCGCTTCGCGCTGACCCGGAGGCAGGCGCTCGATCGCATCGCCGAGAATGCGCTTGTTCCAGTCCGCTTCGCCTAGGTTCGCATCAGGTGTGGAAAAAGTTACATCCTCGAAGTCGAGCGCCACTTCTCTGGCTCTGGTCCGTCCCTGCCGGCGCAGCCGGTCGATGATCCGGCGCTTCGCGATGGCGACCAGCCAGGGTCCAAAGGGACGGTGCGGGTCATAGGTGTGTCGGATCGCGTGCACGGTCAGCAGCACGTCCTGCACCGTGTCCTCGACATCGCCCGGATCGCGGTGATGTCGTCGTGCGAGCCGGTGCAGATAGGGGGCGATACCGGTAAGGAGCCGCCGGTAGGCTTCGCCGTCACCACCTTGAGCCCGAGCCATGAGAATCGACCAGTCGAGATCGCGTGCGGCGGCCTCGTTCCCGCTCGCACCTTCCTTGTCACTGCCCTCGGCCTCGGCGTGAGTGGATGTCGGAGGGACGAGGGTCAAGGGGACCCGGTCGCGCGAGCCTGAGGCCATGTCTTGTGAAGTGCCACCAACGCACCGAAAACAAACTCACTGGCCATGGTCACTGGGATGGCCTTCAAACGCGTCGAAGATACACCCCGGCAGGGCAGGAACGAGCAAAGATATTTTTTGCGCTGCACGTAACCTCTTGCGACGGTCCGGCGAACTTCGGTCTTGTCAGTCTCGACCCGAGATCTTTCCACAGGAGGTTGTCGACCATGGATCGTCGTCTATTCGCCGGTTCCGTTCTTTCCGCCGCGGTTGGGCTGGCCCTGGGCATGCAGGGGCTGGCTGTCCAGGCACAAGGCATGGACATGAGCAAGGCTCCCCAGGCCGTCAAGGACAACATGATGCGGATGCAAGCCAACAAGCTGGAGAAGTGCTACGGCATCAACGCCGTGGGCAAGAACGACTGCGCCGAGGGGGCGCATTCCTGTGCCGGCCAGGCTACACAGGCGCGCGATCCGAAGTCGTTCGTGCTGCTGCCCGCGGGCGATTGCAGAAAGATCCAGGGCGGAAAAACGTCGGCGTGAATGTCAGGAGTGCGGCGCCACGGTCCGCCGGCCGGACGAAACACAACTCGATCCCCGCCCGGGCGGGGATCGGGCTGCGCTTCCAGCACCATCGGCCGGTGCTCGCCTTCGGCGTCACGGACCTTGTCGCCGCGCAGCTGCCGGAGAGCGTCATATGAACGCGCCTGTGGCCGCAACATCTCCACGTTCGCCCGCGCTCACGCTGATCAGTCGCGTTCTGCACTGGCTTGATGGCGTACCGTACACTGTCCTGGCGATTCCGTTACGACTCGCCGTCGCTGCTCTGCCGCGGGCCCGGCAAGTTGTCGATGGACTATCTGCTGTGGCAGCGGCTTCGCGCCGACCACGTCATCGAATGAATGGTGAGGAGATTCCGATGTCCCGCGTACTTCCCCGCCAACCCGCGCCCGAGCTCATTGTCCCTACCTTGTCCGGCACGACATGGAGTCTGAGCGACGCGAAGCCGCAGTGCTTCTGTCTTATCGTGTTCTACCGCGGACTGCACTGTCCGGTCTGCACGACCTACGTCGCCGAGCTTAATAAGTTAGTCCCCGAGCTCGCGACACGCGGCGTCGAGACCATTGCGGTGAGCAGCGACACGGAGGCACGCGCGCGCGAGGCGCAAATGAAATGGGGTCTGTCGCAACTTACGGTGGGCTATTCGCTGGCCATTGCGACCGCGCGCACCTGGGGGCTGTACATATCGACGGGACGCGGCCTGACTACTACTCGCGTCGAAGAACCGCCGCTATTCAGCGAGCCCGGAGTATTTCTGGTCCGGCCCGACCGCACCCTTTATTGGGCATCGGTGCAGTCCATGCCGTTCGCCAGACCGCATTTCCGGGAGATTGTGGCGGCACTCGACTTTGTGATTGCCAAGGATTATCCGGCACGTGGCGAAGCGTGATCGAGAAGCCTCTGCACGCGTCTCGAAGCCAGGCGCGCGACGGGCCTTGCTTAAGGGGCCGTGAACCGGTCAGCATCGTTTTGTGTAACTCCTGGAGAAGACTCATGAACATCGGAATTCGGTCGCTGCTGCCCGTACTCTTGGCGGTGTTGAGCTCGACCGTCTTGCCCGCGGAGACAAAGCCGTTCGACCAGACGACGCTCGAGGCCTTGCAGGCGGCCAACAAGCCAGTGCTTATCGACGTTTACGCGGACTGGTGTCCGACCTGCAAACAGCAAGAGCCAATCCTTTCCGAATTGCTCGCGCGCCCGGAATTCAAGGATTACACCGTGCTGAGGGTCAACTTCGACAGTCAGAAGGCCGTGCGCCGAGCCCTTGGCGTTGCGCAGCAGAGCACGTTCATCGTCTATCGCGGTAAACGGGAAGTTGCGCGCTCGACGGGAGACACCAACAAGGATTCGATCGCTGCGACATTGCGCAAGGCGTTATCCTAAGTTCTCACCGCGAGCGTGCCGGCCATGGGGCTGGGTTGGGGAAGCTACGGCCTCGCCTTTCTCGCTGGCGTGGTGTCGATCCTGTCACCCTGCGTGCTGCCGCTGGTGCCCATTGTCGTCGGCACGGCAATGGCTGCGCATCCTTTCGGCGCGGCTGCGCTTGCCCTCGGACTTGCGCTTTCGTTCACCGCCGTCGGACTGTTCGTGGCCACGGTGGGGTTCGCCATTGGACTCGATGCCGAGTGGTTTCGCAGTATTGCGGCCGTGCTCCTTATAGGGTTCGCTGTAATACTGCTGAGCGCCTCGTTGCAACGCCGGTTCGCCCGCGCGACCACGTTTTTGGGAACCCTTGGCGATCATTGGCTGCGCCGCATTCACCTCGAAGGATTGAGCGGACAGCTGGTCATCGGCGCGCTGCTGGGCCTGGTTTGGGCGCCGTGCGTTGGGCCCACGCTGGGTGCTGCCGCGACGCTGGCGAGCCAAGGCAGAGGCCTCGCTCAAGTCGCGTTGGCAATGACAATTTTTGGCTTCGGCGCGGGCTTGCCGTTGGCGGTGATCGGCTCGGCGTCACGTCGCTTCTTCGCAACAAGCAAGGGGAAACTGCTGCGGGTCGGCGTTTATGGCAGATACCTCCTGGGCGGGCTGATGGCGGTCTTGGGGCTGATGATTCTGGCTGGCTGGGATAGATCGCTCGAAGCCTACTTGGTCGAGATTTCACCGGCGTGGCTCACTGAACTCACGACACGATTCTGATTTGTTCAGGGGAGTTACCCGTGAACCACTCGCTGGCCTTTGTGTTTGCGTCGCTACTTGCGCTTTCGACCGCGGCCATCGGCGCTGACGGTCTCATCGCCATCAAGAGCCCGTTCTCGCTCGGCGAGGCCGCCGCATGTGTCGCGTCGGACGGCGCAACGCGCCACCTGGTCGCGCCGTGACACGCGCAATGCTCGAAGACGGGATTGCTCCGCGCAAGGGGGACCGGTGCTGCATGACGCCGCGTGACATCCTCGTTGCGCGACCCGCGACGCGGCCCCCTGACCATAGTGCGAGTCTCACCGAGGCGCGCCAACGCATGGTCGCGACCGGCCAGTGGTCTGCAAGCCAATTCATGGGGCGCCGTTGGCCGATCGGCTGCGTGGCGCTCGAGATCACGCAGCGCTGCAACCTGGACTGCACGGCTTGCTACTTGTCGGAGCAATCTGAAGCGGTCAAGGACCTCCCGCTCGAGGAGCTGTTCGGCCGCATCGAGATGATTTTCGATCACTACGGGCAGCATACGGACGTACAAGTCACCGGTGGTGACCCTACCTTGCGCAAGCGCGATGAACTGGTCGCGATCGTGCGTCGCATTCGCGAAAAAGGGATGCGCCCGACCCTGTTGACCAACGGTATCCGCGCCAGGCGGGATTTGCTTCAGGAGCTCGTGGCCGTGGGGCTGGTCGACGTAGCATTTCACGTCGACATGACGCAGCGGCGTCGCGGATATGGCGATGAGATTGCGCTCAACGTGCTTCGGCAAGAATACATCGAACGCACGCGCGGTCTGCGCCTGCCGGTCATGTTCAACACCACGGTGACCAACGACAACTTCGAGCAGATTCCGGAGATTGTGGCCTTTTTCGTCCGCAACAGCGACGCGGTGCGACTCGCCTCGTTCCAGCTTCAGGCAGTTACCGGGCGCGGAGTTCTGCGCCGACGGGATGCGCGGATCACGATCGGGTCGGTCAGACGCCAGATCGAGCTGGGTGCCAACACCCCGCTTTCGTTCGATACGGCCCAGATCGGCCACGCGCGCTGCAATCGGTATGCGATGACGATGGTGATCAACGGCAAGGTCTATGACGTTCTCGACGACAAGGCGCTTTTCAACAACGTGCTCGAGCGTACGGGACAGCTGCCGTTCGACCGGCAGAGCCGTTCGGCTGCGGTCAGGACATTGGTGAAAGCGGTGTTGACGAGCCCGCGCTTGGCCCTTCGAGGAGCAGTCTGGCTTGGCCACAATATGTGGCGCGCCAGGGCCGACCTCGTGCGCGCGCGCGGCCGCGTCGATAAGCTCTCCTTCCTCATTCACGACTTCATGGATGCGTGCCACCTCGAAAAGGAGCGCATCGATGCCTGCGTGTTTGCTGCAGCGACGAACGGCGGACCCATTTCGATGTGTCTGCACAACGCCAAGCGCGACGCCTTTATTCTGAATCCCGTCGAATTGAAAACGGGCGGGTCGGTCAGCTTCTGGAATCCGCTCTCTGGGGAGACAACGCCTGCACCGGTCGTACTGCACGGTCCGATCGCCCTTCGACACAGAGTCGCGAAGGGGCGGCTTAAAAGCGCACGTGCCGCGAGCGGAACGAGGCTGCGCACAGGGCGCCAATGATCGTGGCCGCGCACTCCCGGGCACGGCGAGCGCGCCTTGCGTACATGGCCCTGGGCGTCGTGTTACTGATCGTTGCAGCTTTCAACTTGTCGTCGGCAGCGGCCGCGCCGGCGCGTGTGGCGGACCCGGCGCCGGAGGAGCTGAGTGTCCGCGAATGGGAAGCGCTTTGGACAAGCGTTCTCATGCGGCGCGTCAACGACGCGGGCCGTATCGATTTTACGTCGCTCGCCCGGGATCACGCGGACCTCGATCGGGTCGTCGCCTTCATTGCCGCGGTCGACCCCACCTCGCGGCCGCAACGATTTCCGGACCGGATCTCACGTCTGGCTTTCTATATCAACGCCTATAACGCGCTGGCGATGCATGGCATTGTCGACGCGGGTGTGCCCAAAAGCCTCGGCGGCTTGACGAAATTCAGCTTCTTCTACCTCCGTAAATTCGTTGTCGGCGGCAAGTCGATCTCGCTGTACGACCTCGAGAACCAGGTGATCCGCCCGCTCGGCGAGGAACGCATTCACTTCGCGCTTAACTGCATGGTGGTAGGTTGCCCCCGGCTTCCGCGCGTGGCCTTCAGCGCAGACGCCCTGGACCGCGAGCTCGACGTCGCAGCACGCTCGTTCATCGACGAGAAGCGCAACGTCACCGTCGACCCGGAGCGACGCGAAGTCCGGCTTTCCGCAATCTTCGATTCGTATACCAGCGATTTCCTCAGCCACGCGCCGAGCCTGATCGCGTATGTGAACCGCTACCGAGCCGAACCGATTCCCTCCGACTTCAAAGTTCGCTTCATCGACTACGATTGGACCGTGAATGCGCACGATCGTGTCGGCGCGAGCTGAAAAGGCGAGCCATGCCCAACGTGAACAGAGATCCTCTTGACGGCGTCAGGGTTTGCGTCTTTGACGCCTATGGCACGCTGTTCGATTTCGCGGCCGCAGCCAGGAGCTGCCGGGACGTGCTTGGCGAAGCTACCGAGAGCCTGACCGCTATTTGGCGGGACAAGCAGCTTCAATACACGTGGTTGCGTGCCGCCCAAGGTCGACACGCGGATTTCTGGCAAGTAACGGGCGATGCGCTCGACTTCGCATTGGAGACCTTAGGCATTGCGAAGCCTCAACTACGAGAGCGGCTGATGCACCTCTACCTGACGCTCGAAACGTTTCCCGAAGTGCCGGACGTCCTCAGGCAGCTGAAACGAGCCGGGCTGCAAACCGCGATCCTGTCGAACGGCTCGCCCAAGATGCTCTCCGCAGCAGTTAGAGGCGCTAACTTGGAAGGGCTGCTCGACGCGGTCCTTTCCGTCGAGGAGGCCGGGGTCTACAAACCGCATCCCAGGGTCTATCAGCTTGCTGTCGACCGACTTGCGGTACCGGCCCACTCCATTGCGTTCCAGTCGTCGAATGCCTGGGACGCGTGCGCCGCGTCGGCATTCGGCATGCAGGTCGTCTGGTGCAACCGTTACGGTCAGCGCTCCGAGCGCTTGCCCGGTGCGCCCGACCGCGAAGTCACGTCGCTCGCGGAATTGCCGGCACTCGTCGGAGCGGCTTGAAGACAAGAATGTAATCAGTGGGGTGGACGAGGGGATTCGAACCCCCAACAACCGGAATCACAATCCGCGCAGTCTAGCGAGCACTGGCGCTGGTTTCCGGGCAATCCTGGGAATTTCGCTGGAAGATTCTACCTAGGTTTTATGCGGCTTTCAGGGCAGCCGTTCCCAAAAAAAGGAAGGAATGATGGAGATGGTAGCGACGATGCAGTTCCAATGGGCGCGAGACTGGAACCACCGGCAGGGCGCCGTAGCAGTGGAGATTTGCGGAGGAACCCAATGGCAGGTGTTGCAGCAGTAGGGGCGAGAATGAGCCCAGGTGCTTGATCTGAGGGATGGAATGCCGGCGCGCTGTCTAATAGCTTGCGTGGATACGCCGTAGATAAGCCCTTGATTCACTGCGAGGGCGCAGCTCGAATTAGACAGAACGAAGCGCAGGGTCAACTTCGCCGCGGTGGGCCTGTTTTGATTTTATCGCGCCGAAGGGCGGCAAACTGATTCGGTTCCCACGGCCGAATCGCCATCACCAGAGATGTTCCAGTCTGAGTTTCGTGATTCAGGTGCCGTTCTTCTGCCACGAGCGAATCGAACTCGTCAGCGATTTGTCGGATGTGAGCCTGCAACAGCGCGATCGAACGTCGCGAGAGCCTGCCACTGACGAAGACCCGCAACTCGTCGTTCCCCAGGAAGGCTGACTCGAAGAATTCCTTCTGCAGGCGCTCTTCAAAACTGCGCTGGATGGGC
>WNFO01004102.1_pt1 | contig 12521 bp, 2 predicted proteins | sample 5400251 | NCBI WGS metagenome assembly WNFO01 (sample SAMN13153354, study PRJNA577476) | soil metagenome | isolation source: 100 cm saprolite under Madrone tree | place: USA:California | collected 2016-06-14
GCAGGGTGATGGTTTGAGCGGGACCCGCATTGACGGTTGGTGCCTGATTGGTTGGCGGTGCTGCAATGACCATGATCGTGACGTCGGCGGAGCTCGAGAGCGCGCTGTCGGTAGCGCTCAGCCGGAGCACATAAATACCGACAGCGGAAAAATTGGCCGTGGTGGTGCGCGCGTTGACGTTGCCGAACGTAACCGTTCCCGGACCGCTAACTTTGGACCAGGTCGTCGTGAGTGTGCCGCCCGCGGGCAAGCCGTCATCCGTGACCGTGCCGTTCAGGCTGGCGGAGGCCGGCAGGGTGATGGTTTGAGCAGGACCCGCATTGACGCTCGGTGGCTGATTGGTTGGCGGTGGTGGCGGTGGTGCCTCATTGACCGTGATCGTGATGTCGGCGGTACTGGAGAGCGCGCTGTCGCTGGCGGTCAGCCGTAGTACATACGTACCGGCAGCGGAGAAGCTGGCCGTTGTAATGAGCGTGTTGACGTTGCTGAACGTGACGGTTCCGGGACCGCTGACTTTGGACCAGGTCGTCGTAACTGCGCTGCCCGCAGGCAAGCCGTCATCTGCGACCGTGCCGTTCAGGCTGGCGGAGGCCGGCAGAGTGATCGTCTGATTAGAACCGGCGCTGACGATTGGTGGCTGATTCGTGGGCGGCGCCACCGTGAGTTCGAGTACATTCGAGGTTCCTCCACCTGGCGCTGGATTGAACACTTGAATGCGATGCAAACCCTGGGTCAATTGAGGACCCTGGGGAGTAATCACGAGCAAGGTTGAGTCGACAAAATTGTATGGTGCAGGCACCCCATCGTAGTTTACGACCGAGTTGGTTTGGAAACCAGTACCGGAGATGCGAACTTCCAGTGGAGGAATAGATGCCGAAATCTTCGAGGGTGAGATGGAAGCATCCGAGGGCACCGGGTTACTGGTCGGCACGGTGAACGTCACTCCGGTGGAACTCCGCGAGGCGACCTGGACAACCACTGGCCCAGTGACCACACCGTTGGGCACCGTCACCTGCAGCGAGAGCGCAGTGGCTGTGGTCACAATTGCGGGGACCGACGTATTGTTCGCTCCGGCAAAGGTCACGATGTTATCCGCCGGATTGGTGCTGAAACCGCCGCCATTAATGGTAACCACAGTTCCGGGCGCTCCCTGGGACGGGCTCAGGCTCGAAACGGGCAGTAGGTTATCTTCCGGTAGTGCCACGACGAAGGTAGTGAAATGGGTTACCTCGACTGATGCGACTCGGCCCGAACCGTCGACGATGGCGACAAACTGGGTAGGCGTGTACTGCTGAAATAGCGGATTGAAGGTCCACAGAGGGATTCGAGCGCCGGGTGTCATTTGAACATTCAATGGACAATTCAAAACCACAGGGATCTGAAACTGCGTTCCCGTCGGCGTGGCCTCCACGGCCGACACCGGCCGCAGATTTGGAATGGGCCGTGGAAATCCCGAGACATTGACGGTCGCGACGTTGATTGGAGCGTCCGCAGTCAGCGCTTCGGGTGAAATCAGTATCGATACCGAGCCATCCGCCGAAATCACGTTGGCCCCTTTCGAGGCATCGACCATGCGCCCATTCGTCTGCGGTGTTAAGCGCACGCCTTGAGCAGACACATTAGCCAGGAACGTGAACGAGTCCCGTGACCCGAAGAGCTGGAATGCAGAGATTGGACGTGTCGCGGTGACGCGGACATAGCCGCCCAATTGATAGATCGGGCGCTGAAAGAATTCAGCCAGCAGGCGAGCTCTCCGTTCGCCTGGCTTCAAGTTCACGACCATCGAGTCCGTATGTCTGCCATCACGGTCGAACATGTCCAGCGTCACAGTGGAAGGTCCATCGTTCGGATTGAGGAGAGCCAGGCCGGTGTAGTAACCGTTTCCTTCGGCGACCTGCGAGAAGAACAAGTCGGAATAGCCTTCGCCCTGAGCTTCGACGGCCGATAACACGACCCCGTCCGTCGACCCATAATCCAAGAAGCCAAAGACGCCCGACGTGTCAGCTTGAGTCTCGAAGCGGATGTAACCGACAATCAGCGAATCTCCGGTTAAATTGAACATCTGGTCTACACGCTCTTCCAATCGCGCATTGGGCAGAAGTGTTCTCTCCACGATCACTGACGAAGGAGTGCGTGCATTCCCGGCCACCTCCAAGGCTTCGGCCGTAATCCGTAAGAGTTGTGTCTGATCGCTGAAGTTGACCAGTGTCAATCTTGTGGAGTATCCACCCTGACTGGCCAGGTGGGCCATGTATCCCTTTCGCAGCCGTGCCGCTTCGGGAAACGCCCGAATCAAGGCAATGTCGGACCGATTTCGATAGGTTTCAAAGCCGATCAGAGCCTCGGAAGCAGCGCCGACTCCCGACTCCACAACGGCGTATCCTTCAAAACCGGCAGCCAAGGGTATCAGGTCGGTGAGTGCAAGGCCGGAAAATGCGGGCACCTGAATACCCACGCGACCGACTCGTCTTCCGCTGTTCTCATACAGCGAGATGTTTACGTCTATCGCTCCAGGGCTTGTGTTGACCAAAGTTAATCGAGTCAGTGAAGAGGGAATGCCAGATACTTTGGGAAAAATTAACCGGTTCGCGGGTGTCGCGATCAACTCGCTGGCATCGATAAATGTCAACCCGGCATCGAAAAGTGCAAAGACACCTTTCACAGCCGATGATGAAGCAGAGAGCTCAACCCAACCTGTTAGTCCATTAATTCCAGACCCAAATATCTCAACAGCTCGTAAGGCTTTCTGAGTCGAGGCCGGTAAAGTTAACTTGACGGGATTGGTTATGCCGTTTCCTCGAATGATGGAGCCACTGTAAGTTCGCGCGGTCAGCGTCACTTCAGCTTCAGTCAACGTAGGATTGACGAGCGCGAGTCCCAGATCGGCAGCATCGCTCGACTGCAATACAGGCAGGTATAGCTTTTGGATCTGCGCAGGCCGAGGTGCCGCAGCAAGAGCAATCAGTGCAGCGGAGAGCAGGAGTACAGTCCGTGCCAATTTCACAAAACCGCAAGTCATGGATTAGAGTTGTCCTTTTTCCGGGATTGTCCGATTGATGTTGGTGCCTGAGTCAGAACTTCTGACTCTAGATCTTTAGCCACGCATTACACAGATTATGCGGATTTAATCGGTTAAATTCGCGCAATCCGCGACTGAATTAGATACTGTTTTGTTACCGGAACGCGGGCTAAAGCCCCGACTACACGCTCGGTCCGCCGGAAACATTGCAGGCAGTAGAATGATCAAGTGCCATGAAAATCTCAAGAGGAAGTGCACGTGAGAACGCCAGCGGCGAATCACATGATGACGCGCCGGCTGCCTTGAGGCTTGCTGCCAGGACACGATTAAACACGGATACGAACCCCATACCAAATGGACCCCTTTGGTTTATGACGAAGAATAGGTTTCAACTGTCTGCTGGTCCGAGGTAAGCTGGGTCAAAGGATAACTTGAAATCTCGATCGGTATCTCTCCAAGCACCTGTTGTGGAGAAGAATAATGTTACTGCTAAAAGCGGTCGGTTCCAATTGAATGATGTTCTGTTCAGTCAGCGGAAAAACGCGTTTCAACGCGTTGTGGGCGTCGTCGAAATAATAGAATTCAAAGTCCAGGTTGCGCAGCGAATTATAGAAGCCAGACAGACGATGGTCAGTCTCCAAAATTAAGACGTCGATTCGTTCATTAGCGATCATCGTCTTTGCCCCCTCCATTACTTCCTGCTCGTGGCCCTCTACGTCGATCTTGATAATGTCAATTCGTTCGATCTTGCATCGCGCACAGTACGAATCAAGGGTCATCACTTTGACCGCGTTTTCTGTCCTCTCGCTCGATACCATCGTCAAGTGTCCACCGAACAAGTCTTGGCCCGAATCATTTTGTATAAAGCCGTACCCTTCACTTCCCGAAAGGGCCGCCTGATTTAGCTTCACCTTCGACTCGATACGATTCGCTGCCAGATTCTTGGTCAATGTCCGGATGTTCTCCGGGAGCGGCTCAAACGCATGAACCGTACACCCTGTCAATGCGGCAACACAGACGGAATAGCCGCCAATTGCAGCGCCTACATCAAAGAAGACCGAGTTCTCATCCAACGCGCGTTGCACAAACCAGTATTCAGGCTCAACAAGTTCTCTAAACACTGACAGCGTTCCGATGAACTGCGAGGGATAGTCGAAGTTGATGGTCAATCCATTCGTCGCGGTAGAGATGGTACCTCCCGGCGGTTTGAACAGCCTGTATCCTGTATATCGGACCAGCCCAGCCATAGTTCGAACCGTCCCAAAACGCCGCAACCCACCGAGTAGCTTTTTCGTCCCTTTAGTCATAGACAATAAACTCCAATCACAGAAGGAACAGTGAAATCACCAGCCTTGAAAGCCCTCGGGATCGAACCGACGGTGTCCACCTCGTTCCTTTTTGAAAAGTCGCACCTTCGGTCAACAGGCCCCCAGGGTCAGTCCTTCCGGCTGTGGCTGGCCTTCCAGAGCAGTTGCGGAGGGACCATTGCGCGTAGAAGGGGCGCTTGTAGTGCCAGAAGAGTCGGTCAGGTTCCAAGAAATCTTCAAAGATGAAGCGCGTTGCCTGGATGATCGGCTTGACCGAACCCCGAGAGAGGCGGCGGACTTCCTGGCGGCGGACTTCCTGGCGGCGGACCGCACCGACGACTGAGCCAGCAGAAGCATGGCGCTTTCATGCCGCTGTTGGAAAGCACAAAACGCTTTCCACAGCGCAGCGCCGACGGCGGTTAGATCTGACCGAGGCACGGAAGGGATTTCAAGGCGGGAACCCTTGGCTAGCTGGATTTAGAAGACCGCAATTCATTGGATAAAGTTGTCCTTTTCGCTGGATGAGTCGGAGTGATGCCGGTCGCTTCACACGGCATAAGTTAAGTTACGGACACGGTGCGGCGGAATCGGTTTAGTCAGGAGTGGTCCCTTCGAAGGTTAACGGCTGCAGGATATTGGTGGACAGAGCGATTCCGCTCTGAGACCGGAACCAGAGTCTGCCAGAACCGGATTCTCCGTAGATGACGAGTTGGGTTGTATACCCTCCACCGCTGACAATGTGGGGGAACACCAACTGGGCTGGCGGGAGAATCACGTCTTCGTTGCGTGGCGGAGTGGTCGTAATCAGGAAATCCTTGCGCTCATTGTAGCGCCCGCGCACGCCGACAACGCCAATCGGGGCCGTGGCTGTCGCTGTCAGGAAACCCCGGAAAGGTGCATTCAGTGCGGGGAACAGTTCCCGAACGAATCGGGCAACCTGACCGTTGCCGGGAACCGTCAGTGTCACCGGCAACACCGGTGATGAGCCGTTCATGCCGATCAGGCCAAGGTTCACCGTGACAGGAGTCGGCAACGGATTAGTCAGAGCCAAGCCCGACTCGACGGAGCCGATCTGGCCGGAACTGCCCGATGCTTCGGTGTACATTCGAAATGCGAGCCCCGTCGGCACAGCCGAAACACCGGCCTCACTGACGGTGACGCCGTCATTCTTGAACGAAAAGATGGCCATCGCCGTGGGAGCCGTACCGGTGGTCGGAGTGATGCGCACCGAACCGACCTGGGTCGTCTTTCCTGAACTGCCAGTCACCAGGCGAGCTGTGGCGCCAGGAGCAAGCAGGTAGTAGAACGTCGTGTTCGACGCGCCATTGACGGCGACACGCAGCAATGGCGCATTTTGACCGGACGATCCCGGACCGAAAAACTGTACATAACCGGTTATTGCGGAGTTGGAAGGGTTGGTCAGCATAATCTGTGTCATCCAGCCTCCGCCATCGGCGAACTGCGGCAACACAATGGAATTGAAGTTGGTCTCTCCAATGGCCAGCACGGGTAACGTGGTGATCAGAAACTCACTGCGTTCGTTGATAAAGCCGCGGATCGCAACGACACCGAGAGGCACCGAGGAACTGAAGCTGAACGTCCCCTGCATGGACGACCTGCCCTTGAACGGAGCCTCGTTCATAAATGCCGCCATCTGACTGCCAGCGTTCAGCGTAAACGATCCTTGTCCAAAGTCCGTTCCGCCAGCATCGGTGAAATAGAAGGAAATCACCGCAGCCTGAGCATTGGGATTTGCGAAGGCGACACCTGTATTGACGGGTCCGTTGACCTCGACGTAAATGCGGCCGGTAGACATTGGTATCGATGCCGGCACGCTCGCTTCAGTGACCAGTATTCCCGCTGAACGATATCCTAAGATCGTCAGTCCGGACAGCGTCGAGTTACCCGTATCCTGCTGAATGCGCGCATAGCCGATACTGGGCGATTCGATCGCCCCAGCCATGACCCACGATTGTCCACTGCCATCCGGAATCGCAAAGGTCGCAGTTGGCTCTGGACTGGGTGGAGACTCCGGGACCCGAACAACGCCACCTCCGCCTGGACCCGGCGGGGTCGAGGGTGTGGGCGGGGGCACGGGGTTTATCAGAGCGGTTTTGGCAGTCACCACATTAGAATACCCGCTCAAGTTTCCTGCCGCATCTTTGGCACGCGCCCTATACCTGTAGATACTGCCTGCTTGTAAACCTGTATCACTGTAAATGTTGGTCGAAGGCGATGCGATCTGTACGAACGATGTACAGCCATCGCCCAGGCAGCGCTCCAGGAGATAGACCGTAACACCGAGATTGTCCGTCGAAGCCGTCCACGACAGATTGATTTGCGCCTCGCTCGAGGCTGTCGCCATCAGATTGGATGGACTCGATGGCGGAACTGTATCAATAATGGGCGGGCTGCGTACTATACCTAAGAAAATGTCTTCTGTACCGAGACGGGTGTCGGTCCATATCATTACCGCGTCTTGCGGTGTCATGGCTATACCTGTACGATCTCCCAGATTTGCAGTGAAGTCGCGAAACAGATTCTTCTTTGAATCATTTGAGGAAACCGTTGTGATGCGTAGGTTCTCGAACGAATTCTCAGTGGAAGACCTGGCAAGGAATACATCTGCAGCCTCAAACGTGCTGCTCATCCGGGTGTCGTAAAAAACAATATTCACTCTGCTGGTTGAATCGAGCCCAATCGCAGGACTGAACTGATCCGCCAGGCCCACATCGTCGTTGACCCTGACAAATTGCCACGTGTCCCCGCTATTGACGGAACGCCCGAAGCGTATGTCAATGCCATTATTTCTATCTGCGAATGCAGCGTAAATGATCCCGGCCGCGTTCGGGTCCACAGCAAGGTTCAGATTCGGTCCGACGCCTAACTCGGGCATCGCCGGTATCTTTTTTGCAAAACCGATACCGGTTCTGGCGATCTCTTTCGGTTGGCCGAAGTTGAATTCCGGACCATAAGCCGACGCACCGATCATCAATCTTCCGCCGGTGTTGTAAGGTGGACTGGAGTTAAATCCCCAGTCATCCCATCCGACGTACATAGCGTCCTTGCCTAACGCCAACGCGGGGGAGCTAACCTGCCCATTGCTGACGATAGTTGTTGCTGGACCGAAGAGCCCGCCTTCCGGCGATCGCGCCAGATTGATATTGTAGCGGCCACTGGTGGTGGACAAACTGTCCCAGGCTACGTAGCGGCCCGCGCCAGGCCGGACTGCAATCACGGGCCTGCTGTCGATGATTCTATCTGAAGCCTGGTGAAAGCTGACGGCGACCGGCATAGTGAAACTTATGCCGTCTCTCGATTCAACAATCACCACCGCATTCGTGGAGTCTTTAGGATCAGATAGCGTGTAGACGACAGAAAGTATCCCAAGCGAGTCGAACGCGAGGCTGGGGTTCTGAGAAAAAAATACCCTGTTTTGGAAGGAGCGGCTTAGCATCGTCACATGCCATGTATTGCCGCCATCGTCCGATGTACCGACTTTCACGGTATTGGATTCATAGTCATTGCTGGCAACCGCAATATGTTTGGGGTTAACAGAGTCGACAGCAATCACCGGTCGCGATTGAGCTCCGGATCCGGTAATGACACCAGCGTTACCAGGCGGAGGGGAAATACCCGGATCGGATTTTTGGAACCCTGAAGAATCAACCAGACCGGAACTTTCAAATTGGAAACGGCCAAGCAGCGTCGCACTCGTGGATGCTTTCCCGGCCGTATGTTTCGTGATCCCTTCCTCTGAATACGTCACTGCACTTCCGGTCAGAACTGCGTAGAATTCGACTGAAATTTGAAATCTCTGGCGTGAACCGATACCCACAAGGAAAGAAACCGGCGTAGATTCACCAGTGCCGAGGGATTGTAGCGACAACGTTTGAACGTCTACGACGCCTTCGTCCGCACTGAGCAGCACATTAGGCTGCCCAGGATTTTCATCATTCCCGACCTTGCCCAGATACGTTAATTTGAAAAACATCGGCCCAATGATTGGCGGGCCGTTATTCGTCATACTGCAGTTCAGCGAGAACCGGCCAACAAATCCGGGGAACGGAGTGCTGTCGTACGTCGTGTTAATCTGAATCAAGGATACATTTGGGGAGTTCAAAGTCGAAATGTTCACCGTGTAAGACCGGACTCCCCATTGTCCCAGTGAATCGACAGCCTTAACCGAGAAGCTCGCGGTGCCTGATTTGATCGGCGTTCCGGTAATTGCTCCTGTTGAGCCGTTAAGTGTCAGACCGGTGGGCAAAGCACCGATGAAAACACTGAAGGTGTACGGTGATGTGCCTCCCGATGCTGTAACGGTCTGGTTGTATACGATATCGACGATTCCGTTCGGGAGCATGGGTGGTGAAACCGATAATGTGGGACTCACAATGGTGAACGTAAAGTCCTGGCTGGTGGCAAGGTTGCCCGCAGCGTCCCTGGATTTGACCCTGAAATGATATGTGCCTGGGGACAGGCCAGAGAGGTTGACCGAATGGCTCGCCACTGGAGCCGTGTCAAGCATTGTGCTTTGTCCGTAGGTTGATGTCAGGCCATATTCCACCAGTGAATCGGCCGGCTCATCCGTGGTCCACGTTATCCTCGCGTCAGTACTGTAAACGTTGACACTTATGGCAGTGGTGACAGGGAACGCCGTGTCGGCACCGGCTACGAAGCCATTCTTCATGGGAATGGGTCCGGTCGAGACGATCATGTCGTCATACCAGGTATAACCAACAGCATGAGTCTGATTTGGATCTTTATTCGTATGAAAGGTTGTCAACAGAAATTGTCCGAGACCATCGCCGTCAGTTCCGGCCCAGTTAATTCTTGCGGCTCCGTAATCAATAGCGATCTGCCCGTCCACCCACAGTTGAACACGGCTTGTGGGAGCATTGCTGTCGCCACGAATCTCGATGCGTCCGGTGAACTCCATCCACTGGTCGGCAACGTAACGAACACAGGTTGGATTCAGAGGAGCCGAATAGTTGGCCTGGGAACTGAAACCTGAGCCAGCCCCTCCCTGGCTTGTTGCCTTGGCGAAAGTACACCCAATAAAGTCCTGGATGCCATAGTTGTCAGTACCCTGTTGTCCCTGCATCTGAGGGAGGCCACGCATGTGAGTATTCTGCAGGGTCACTTCGACAGTGCTGGAGCTGGTTCCGAGGGGCGGATTTCCATACAAGATTGCCTGCTTCCAGCCATTACAGACAGCCGGGCCAACACATTGGAAGTCAGTCGAAAGGAACGTCGAGTCGAACTTCTGATAAAACTGGAAGTAGATGACCTTGCCCAGCGAAGACCCAGGTCCGATATACGGAAACGTCCCATCACCATTGCGCTTGAAGACCTCTGAAAAGAAGCCGCTAGAATTGGGACCGCTGTTGGAAGGAATCGTGAATTTCAGCGAGGCGGCGCCGGTATGGGAAGTAGCGGTGTCGGTCTGCGGAAAGACACACTGCCCGTTTTGAACTGTCGCGACTGTATTGCCGGGTCCGAGACGAGCGTTTCCGAAAACGTAGTTCGGTTGACCTGCAAAGACAGTATCGCATACTGTTCCAGTCGGCCACGTGTAGTACAAACTGCTCGAGTCGTCGAAGCCGAAACAGCTCATCACGCCAGGCTGACCGCACTTTTCAGTGAAGGACGCGTTCACCGAACTCACAGTCAATAGGAATGACGCCGTGCGAGAAACAGAACCAGCGGTTCCCTTAACCGTGATCGAATACGATCCCGCAGGAGTGGAGGTGGACGTCGACAGGACCAGCACTGAATTGCAGTTTGGAGTACAAGACGGGGTGAAAAATGAAGCCGTAGTCCCCAGAGGCAAACCGGAGGCAGAGAAAGAAACGGGTTCGATCGTGCCCGCCACGGCAACACTAGTAACGGTATTAGTGGCGGATCGTGCTTGCGTTACAACTTGATTGCCTCCGACGGATATAGAGAAGTTAAAAGGAATAGAGTTGTTGACAATAATCGTAACTGGCGAAGCCGTAGCATGGTTTGACGCTAAATCCCTTGCTACAGCGGTGAACGTTTGAGAACCGTTCAGGATTGTCGTAGTGTCTAAAGACACCTCGTATGGCGGCGTCGTATCTTCCGCGCCGAGATTGATGCCGTTCCGCTTGAATTGCACGCCTGCGATGCCGCCAACGGCGCTCGACACGTTGGCCGAGACCGTGATCGTTCCGGAAACAACGGAACCAGAGGTGGGCGAAGAGATGGATATTGAAAGCGGAAACTGGTAGGCGCCGATATCCCACGCCACGTCCTGCGGCCGTAGCGTCCCGCTAAAATCCGTCGCGAACCCCGTCGCATTCAAAGCCACCCCTTTTTCGATTGCAGGGGAATCCGAAATGAGATGGAAATCACCGCCGGCAGGATTCACCGTTATACCGGAGGTACTCGTTTGGATGATCGTATGCGTACCCTGGTCCCACGCCGCGTTGCTCGGAGCCCAGAGATTGTAGTCGCTCGCGATGTTGCTCGACCGGCTCGAAGGTCCGCCGAGACTGTTTCCGAAAATCAGATTGTTGTTGATAATGATTCCTTCGACACGGTCGATCGGTATGGCGAAACCATTGTTGTAAATGGTGTTGTTATAGATTTCGGCGTTGCTGTTGAAATATGACGAATCGCCTGAGAAGGCGATCGCGCCGTTCTTGTTATTGTAGATCAGGTTATTGCGGACGATGATCCCATGTGCTGATTGCATCACGAGTCCCCCGCCTGTTGGATCATTGGCACTGACATTGCCCTCGATGAGGTAATTCGATTTCTCGGAGCCAAACGTGCCAACCAATGTAATGCCGTCACCGTTGTGGGGGTTCAGAAAAACGTTGTTGCGCACAGTGACGTTGAGAAGGCCAGCCTTGAGGTCCAGGGCATCTCCCTGATTTCCATTGGTTCCCGGATCACGAACGGTGTTGCCTTCAATCAGGATGTCGCTGTGATTGTTCCCTGTGGAGGGGCAGCCGCCTTCGCTTGTATATAGATACGTCGCTCCGATATAGATCCCTTCACCAATGCCGCGCTCGATGACATTATTCCGCAGCGTAATATCCTTGGACTTGCCCAAATCCTTACACTGAGGATACTCGGTCACCGCTGGGTCAAATTGGACGGTGGCGCCCAAAGTCGTAACATCATGCGACCAGATATGCTCCAGAACCGAATAACTCCCGCCCCAGACGATCCGCGCACCACTCCCAGTGACTTCAAAGCCACGCAGGGTCACGTAATCAAGCTTTCCATCCCCGTCTTCCGAGGAGAACCAGCCAATAGAGAAGCAGCAGCCACTGGTCACGCGGATGCGCATTTTGCTCGTGCCTGTGTAATCCACCCACGAAGGACTGACATCGTTGGTGTTGTATTTCGACATCCCGTCGAGAGTGAGGCGATTGGAGGATTTGTCGGTACGCCTGACATGGATGGATCCGACAATCTCTTCTGCGCTGTCAGTTGCGGCATTTCTAGCAGAGAAGTAGACAATGACTGGGCCCGCCGCCAGTGCGGCGTTGATCGTGGCCCATCGCCCCAACCATTCTGCCTTCGATGGGACGTTCTCAACCAGAGCTTTCCACGGCGTGTCGGCAGCCCCCGTTTCCACACTACCTGTATATGTTGGATCGACGTAGAACGCGGTCTGGCTGGAAGCTGGGCTGACGGTGACTGTCGTACTGCTGCTCACGTTGAACGTACCGTCGCTGACAGCGAGCTGAAAAGTGTAGATGCCCGCCGTCGTAAATGTGACGGTGGTGCCGAGTGCCCAAGGCGCGGAAAAACTAACAGCCGCGGGGCCACTCGTTAAGGTCCACCGCACCGTGAGCGACTCATCGTCGGGGTCCGTGGCATGACCAAAGAGTGTGAGGTCTTTGGCCGGAAACGCAATGACCTTTGCCGGACCTGCATCGACTACAGGGGGACTTCCGGCGGCAACCGGGTTGACGACGATAGTGACGTCGGCGCTGGCGGATAAGACGCTATCGGTGGCAGTCAATCGAAGCACATATGTACCGGCGAGCGAGAAGCTGGCGGTGGTGCTGAGCGCGTTGACGTAGCCGAAAGCGACGGTTCCAGGCCCGCTGACTTTGGACCACTTCGTCGTCAGTGTACTACCGGCTGGCAAACCGTCATCCATGGCCGTGCCGTTCAGGGTGGCGCGGGCTGGCAGCGTGATGGTCTGATTGGAA
>WNFO01012339.1_pt1 | contig 12520 bp, 6 predicted proteins | sample 5400251 | NCBI WGS metagenome assembly WNFO01 (sample SAMN13153354, study PRJNA577476) | soil metagenome | isolation source: 100 cm saprolite under Madrone tree | place: USA:California | collected 2016-06-14
GTTAAGTACCCCAGACGATGTTTGGAGCCACGAGTTCTTCGAGTTCTTCTATTTCAAGCTCGATTTCCTGCATAGTTCCTCCTCTGTGCCATATCTGTGTACACTCGCCAAATATATTATCATGAACTCAACCAACGCGAGTGATGGCGCGGGACAGCGAAAGCGGAATGTCCCAAATGTCGCGGCAGTAGTCTCGTATTGCGCGGTCTGAAGAAAACTTGCCCATGCGCGCGACATTCAGAATCGACATGGTCGTCCACCGCGTGGTGTCGAGGTACGCACGAGCGGCTTCATTCTGGCAATCGATGTACGACTGGTAGTCCGCCAGCACCAGGAACGGATCCGGGCCTAGAAGTGAATCGACGAGCGGCCGGAACAAGCCGGGATCCTCTGGCGAGAAGGCGCCGGAGCCGATGCGGCCGAGAGCTTCGCGAAGCTCGGAGTTGGACTCGTAAATCGCGCGTGGACGATATCCCCGGCGCTGAAGCTCGGCCACTTCTTCGGCCGTCAGGCCGAACAAAAAGAAGTTTTCCGGCCCCACTTCTTCACGGATTTCAATGTTCGCGCCATCGAGTGTGCCGATGGTGAGCGCCCCGTTCAGTGCCATCTTCATATTGCCGGTTCCCGACGCTTCCTTCCCGGCGGTGGAGATCTGCTCGGAGAGGTCTGCAGCGGCATAGATGCGCTGAGCGTTTTTGACATTGAAGTCCGGAACGAAAACTACCTTGAGCCGTCCCCGGACTTCCTTGTCACGATCGATCGTCTCCGCCACGGAGTTGATCAGTTTGATGATCAGTTTCGCCATCAAATACCCGGGCGCCGCTTTGCCGCCGAACAGCACCGTCCGAGGGGTGATCTCGAAATGGGGATCGCGCTTCATCCGGTTATAAAGCGTGACGACGTGAAGCAGGTTCAGATGCTGGCGTTTGTACTCGTGAATGCGTTTCGCGTGAACATCGAACATGCTTTCCGGGTCCGGCGCAATTCCCGTGACGCCTTCGACGCGAGTTGCCAGATCCGCTTTGTTCTCCCACTTCACTCGGCGCCACCTCTCCTGAAACTCCGGGTCCGTGGCGAGCGCTTCCAGTTTCCGGAGCTGATCGAGATCCGTTACCCATCCATCTCCTATGGCATCCGTGATGAGCCGCGCCAGGCGCGGATTAGACAGCAGGAGGAATCGCCGCGGTGTCACGCCGTTTGTCTTGTTGCTGAACTTCTCAGGCGTCATCGCGTAGAAGTCCGGCAGAACTTCCTGCTCCAGCAGCCTCGTATGCAATTCCGCGACGCCGTTGATCGCATGGCTCCCGACGCAGGCCAGATGAGCCATGCGCACGTAGCGCCCGCCGGCTTCGTCGATCAGCGAAAGCCGCGGGACGCGCGCTTCGTCGTTGGGGAACTTGTGGCGGACTTCGTTGAGAAAACGAGAATTGATTTCGTAAATAATTTCCAGGTGCCGCGGCAGAAGCCGCGCGATGAGATCCACAGGCCAGCGTTCGAGCGCTTCGGGCAGAAGCGTGTGATTCGTGTAACCGAAGGTTCGTTGCGTTATATCCCAGGCCGCGTCCCAACCCAGCAGGTATTCGTCCACGAGCAAGCGCATCAGTTCGGGAATCGCCAGGGACGGATGCGTGTCGTTGAGCTGGGCGGCGAACTTCTTGTGAAATCCCTCGAGCGTCTGTTCGCGCTGGAGATAGAGGCGGATCATGTCCTGAAGGGAGCATGAAACCAGGAAGTATTGCTGCTTCAGCCGCAACTCGCGTCCCGCCACGGCCTCGTCATTCGGATACAAAACCTTGGTGATGTTCTCGTCATCCACCTTGTCGTGGACGGCGCCATAGTAGTCACCGTGATTGAAAGCCTGGAAGTCGAAGGATGTACATGCCTGCGCTTTCCATAGCCTCAGCCGGTTCGCGGAATTGACGCCGAATCCAAGCATCGCCGTGTCGTACGGGGTTCCTTGCACCACGTGTTGTGGAATCCACTTCACTCGATACCGGCCTTCGGCATCGCGGTACGGCTCGGTGTGGCCACCGAACTTGACATCGAAGCGGATCTCAGGTTTCGCAATCTCCCATGGGTTGCCCAGACTGAGCCAACTGTCGGCGACCTCCACCTGCCAGCCGTTACGGATTTCCTGATCGAAGATGCCGAACTCGTAACGGATGCCGTACCCGATGGCCGGCACCTGCAAGGTCGCCATCGATTCCATGTAGCAGGCAGCGAGCCGTCCAAGTCCGCCGTTGCCCAGTCCGGGCTCCTCTTCGTGTTCGATGAGATCCTCGAGATTGAGCCCGAGTTCGCGCGCGGCCTCGCGGAATGCGTCATAGCTGTTGAGCCGGAGAAGGTTCATGCCGAGCTGTGGCCCGATCAAAAACTCGGCGGACAGATAGCAGACCGTGCGCGCCTTGTGTTCGTAATAGGAGTGAGCGGATTTGACCCACCGGTTCAGGAGACGGTCCCTGACCGTGTACGCGACGGCGACATACCAATCATGTCGCGTTGCTACTTCCGGAAACTTGGCCTGCAGGTAAAAAAGATTCTCGACCAGGTCGCGCTTGATCTCGGCAACCTCGAAACCGGTTCTTGCGTCCTCGTTCATTTCCGCCTCAGCGCACCTTTACGTCGAGGGGCTGGCCGGACTGCGAAAGGAAACGAACGTTACCGCTGAGAGAAGCCGCGGCGCCATTACCGAACAGGATGAATTGAGTCGTATATCCGCCGGAGTCCGCGAAGTGAGGAAAGAACATCTCGGATGGAGACGGTGAAGTCGTTTCAGGGACCGGAGGCGTGGTGGTGATCAGGAAATCCCCGCGTTCATTGATCCGGCTGCGCAAGCCGACAACCGCGATCGCCGATGCGCTCGACAATCGCAGCAGTCCCCGGAACGGAATGCTCAACGTCTGAAAGCCGGGTATTTGATTCAGGAAACTTGCCACCTGCGCCTTCGCGCCGAGCGTGAGATTCGTGCCTGCGATCGAAGCGCCACTCAAATCGACGAGCTCGAGACGAACAGTCGTGGAGTTGTTCGAGGTGTTCGTGATTGCGATTCCCGATTGCATCGAGTCTGCGGCCTCGACGTATACACGAAACGCATTTCCGATCGGCGCCGTAGCGACTCCAGCCTCGGTGATTCGAATATCGGAAGGCCTGTAGGCGAAGACGAGAGAGCCTCCGGGCGCTGCATTCTTGTCGTCCGGCACAAGCCACACTGCACCGACGCGCGCCGTTGCCGAACCGCCGGAACTCAGGAACTGGCGGATCGTTCGCGCAGGAATGACATAGTTGAAGCTGGTGCGTGTCTCGTTGTTGATGGTGACCGACATCGGCCTTCCGGACTGATCTGCGAACTGCAGGGCGCCCGCTATCTGGCTATCGGTAGGATTCACAAGAGTGATTTCGGTCGCCCACCCACCTCCGTCGGCAAAGTCCGGAAACACGGCAGACGCCGCGGAAGTATTCGAAGCCAGCTCTACAACCGGAAGCGTTGTGATCAGAAAGTCCGACCGCTCATTCAGGAGGCCTCGGAGCGCAACGGCAGCGACTGGTTTCGAAGAGCTGAATGTCATCGAACCGGCGAAACTCGAAGACCCGTTGAAGGGGGGCTCATCGAGGAATCCGGCGATCTGTCCGTTGGCGGGAATGCTCGTCGTGCCCGCAAGCACATCCTGTCCGTTCGAGTCCGTAAAGAAGAAGGACACGGTTGCCGCTTCATCGTTTGGATTCGCCAGGGCCAGTCCGCTTCTCACGGCGCTGGTCCTCTGAGCTGCGATGCGGCCTCGAGTCAACAATCGCGAGGCCGGCACTCCCGCTTCTGAAACCAACACTCCGTTCGGCCGGTAACCAAAGATCGCCAGGCCGGACGGTGCGCCACCCGAAGGAGCCGTCACCCGCGCGTAGCCGACACTGGGTGTCGCGGAGTCTCCTTGAGTCAAGACCGATGTCGTGCCCCGATCCGAGCTCGTAAACGGCACCGTGTTGAGGCTGGGCGTACCCGGCGATTTAACGAGGATGGCAGCCAGGCACATTTCATCAACAGTCCTTTCACCCCATCGAACGGCAACCGGAGGATTTGATGGATTCTTCGGGTTGTTCGAAGAATTGTCGTAGTACGCTGTCAGCTCGAGTATCGTCCCGGCCGGCAGCCGGACGGCATCCTTGTAGTTATAAAGCGCCTGCCAATGAAAATCCCAGTTGTCGATGCGTATCAATTCGCGGCGGCTGCCATCGGGGAACCGCGCTACAACGGTCATTTCGCGGCCGAGCAAATGCATGTGGGGCACAATGGAGAGCAAGTCGACGTCCGTCGTTATCGGCAGAGATGCTTTGACCTGATAGTGAGGATTGCCCGCCGGAATCCTGAAGATCAGATTGACTATCGCCTCAAATTCCACCGGCTGAAGCGGAGTGGGAGACAGGTAGATTCCCACGCGCGTCAGGTCAGGATCCAATGGCGCCTGTGCGGCTTCGTGAGTGCTGTAGTGAACCTGCATCACGATGCGCGCGCCCTTTGCGATTCGCATACCGGTGCCGAGCGGAAACATCTGCGGCGACATGCCCGGTGCCCATGCGCCAAGCGCACCGGCAATGGAGGTGAAGCCGACGCCGCCAAAGCATGTGTAGCCGGGCCCCGGATCCGCATCGTCCAATCTGGCGGATTCGCCCCGTTCATCCAGGAACAGGATGATGTGGTGAACGATCTTCCGATTTCCCGGCAAAATCTCGTATCCGCGCACGTAGACATCCGAGTTCACATTGATGGAGAGCGGGAAGCACCTGTAGATGTCATCGGAGCCGGACGGGATCGCATAGGGCTCCGTGGGTTGCGCTACGATGTTCGGTTCGCCGGATTGCCAGGTTTGCGGAAAACTGAGCGGCTCCGGCAGATCCCCCTGTACTCCTTCCGGTGCTCCGGCCATCGCCCATTGCGAAAGCGTGTCAATCTCCTGATCGGAAAGGCTGCGTTCACCTTGAAAGACACTGTGGGCATTCACGGGCTTCCATGGCGGCATCTCCCCCGACATGACTGCGTTCCGAATCTCAAATGCATGCTGCCGCGCTTCGCTGTAAGTCATTAGCGAGAATGGCGCAATGTTGCCGGGACGGTGGCACGTCTGGCAGTGCTGTTGAAAAATACGCACCACCTGATTATTAAACGTGACGTTTTGGGCGGAGAGTTCGGAGGCCCCGAAGAGGAATGCCAGAAGTATGCCGATCTTTGTAACACGCATGAAGGAGCAACTATAGCAGCAAGGCGAAGGTATTAACCACAAAGACACAAAGGCACAAAGACACAAAGCCTTTGTGCCTTTGTGTCTTTGTGGTTAATACCTCGCTAGAACACGTACTTCAACGCAAACTGCATGATTCGTGGAGGCTGAGCGGTTCGGATCTGGCCAAACGTATTGCTATTGAAAGCGATCGTTTGATTTTGACCGGTCGAAACGTTGGCTCCGGCTACCGCTCCGCTGATTCCCATCGGGATGAAGCTATTCGTCACGTTGAACGCTTCGGCTCGAACTTCGAACCTCTGCATTTCGTGAATATTGAACGACCTGGACAAAGCCATGTCGAACGACCATGTGCTCGGGGCGACAAGACTGTCAAAGCCGACATTGCCATACGTCCCGGGCATCGGCGTTGCGAACGCTGCCGGATCAATCCACTGCGTGTTGGGCCGCCCGGATTTGTCCTTATAAGGATTCGCAAGGACCTGGTTTGCGCGTTGAAGACCGGTACCGGTCAGCGCATTGTCTATGCCGCTGACAATGTTGAGCGGCGTACCGGACGACCACCGATAGATGCCCGATAACCTCCATCCGGTTGCCAGCACGCTGAGGGTGTGGTTCGAAAACTGCGGCGTCTGCGCGACCGCCGTAAAATTGAAAATGTGCCGCCGGTCCGAAAAACAATTGCCTTGATCGAACTTCCGATCGGAGGGTTTCGTGTAGGTTTCGTTCGCCGGCGGGCCGTTCGCATTGATATCGGAATACGGACCGATGCAATGGGACAACGTGTAGTTGCCGCTGAATGTCAGACCGCGCGCGGCCCGTCTTTCGAGCGACAGCAACATGCCGTGATAAATCGATGTGCCGCCATCGTCGAATTCCGCCAGGGGCCCGATCTTGACTCCGTCCTGCGGCCTTTCCAAAGTCAGAAGACGGCGCGCATCTGTGTTCGCGGTCGTCGAGCAAACGGAGTAGCTCACACCATTGATGGTGCAGGGGAGGAGTCCCATGAAAATCGCCGGATTGATCGAGTTCTGAGTCCAGATGTGCATTGCGCGCGTCGCGAGATAGCTGGCCGACGCGACCCAGTTCCTCGCAACCTCGCGCTGAACCGACAGGTTCCATGAATAGGTCTGCGGCGTGGTCAGGTTCGGCTTATTGGTCAGGAACAGTCCATTCGGCAGAAACGGCGCATTCTTATCCAGCACGTACGGGAACGGATTTCCAATGCCTCTCCACGGCGCATCCAATCCGCCCGGGGGATTGGTGACGGATACGCGTCCGCCCCACGGAATAGACCCGGCGGAATCTTCGCGCCAAATACCGGAGAGGAAAGTATAGCCAAAGGCATAAGACGCACGGACCGAGGTCTTGCCATCGCCTTTCACATCCCACGCCAATCCCAAACGCGGCGCGAAATGCGCCCACTGTGTGTTGATGCCGGTCTTCTCCGGAAAACCGGGATCGCCGGTGTAATAGAAGCCGGCGGGCGCGTTGGCGAAAACGCTGCTCTTGATGCCCTGGAGGAATCTGTCGTGATTGAAATTGTAGACCGGTCCCGGAAGACCGGTGCCGTTGTTTGGAACCATCTGCGGGAAGAACGGCTCCCAGCGAACACCATAGTTCGCGGTCAATCGTGGCGTGACTTTCCAATTGTCCGTCGCATAAAGGTCGAACCGCTTTTCATGGATCTCCAGTTTGTTGGGTGTGCCCTGTTGGAAGGTAAATACTCTTCCGGTCATGAAGTCACCCATCCCCAGACCGGTCACCGAACCATTGAAAGTGAATGAGCCGCCGCTGAGAAAGTTGGCTTGCTGGTTGACTCGGCCGTGAATGGCGCCGACACCGAAAGCCAGTTGGTGCGATCCGCGAACGGTCGTGACATCGTCGTTCAACTGGTATTGGGTCGGTATCCAATAGGTTCCCGTTGGAATTCCGATGCCTAAGCCCGGGAATCCACCGGTTGTGGTAAAACCCGATATCCACTTCGGTGTGTAACCGCAATAGATGTCTGTCGCGCCGGCATCGCAGACGGAGAAATATTCTTTGTTGTACTGGTGATTGCCGACCCGATTGACAGCCAAACGGAATGCCTGAACCGTGCTGGTACCGATCAGGTACGTATCGCCAAAGGCATACGACGCGGCCAGCGCGTCCGTACCCTGAACGGCTGCCAGCAGGTTCGTAGTGAGCTTGCCGCTGTCCGGTTGGTATTGGCTGTTGAACAAAACGCGCCCGAACAAAGAGTGTTTGGCGCTCTTCTGATAATCGACCTTGCCGACATACACGCCGTCGTTTCGTTGTGTCGGTGCGCCAACTGTCACCAGTCCGCAAGCGTCCGGCGGCGCGGACTGGCTTGCGAGGATCTTTTGTGCCATAAAGACCGCCACTTTGCTGTACTGCGCCGGGTCGATCCGGTTGTTGGCGAACGGCGCTCTCAGCGTCCTTGGCACTCCTGCATTGCAGCCAGCGGATGCGAATGTCGTCCAGTCGCCGGCAAGCATCGCGGGTGTGGCAATGAAAGCCTGAACGTTGACCGCGTCCTGACGAAGCTTTGTACCCTGGTAGCCGGCGTGCTCTTGACCTTATTGCCCGTTGACGGGTCCACTGCCGCGAAGTAAGGCGTGGCGTTGAACAAGTCGTTACGGAGAAACTCAAAGAGGTCGCCGTGCAATTGATTGGTACCCGACTTTGTTACAACTGCAACCGCCGCTGAATTTCCGCGTTGCGCTGACAGGCCGGTCGATTCGACTTTGAACTCCTGCGTCGCATCCGGAAACGGCATCGGCATCGTTGTGCCAACCAGGAAATTCATGTGATTGGCCCCATCGAGGCTGTAGTCCACTCCGAACGGCACTCCGCCTCCCACCGAGATCGACGGCAAATCGTTGAACAACCTTCCCGCACTGACGTTTGTTGTCACTGCCGCACCGGACAGGGTGATCAGATCGGTCACCTGACGGCCGTTGAGCGGCAATTCCATGATCCGTTGTTGCTCGATCACTTGCCCGACACCGACGTTGCGTGTCTCCACCAGCGACGCATTCGCCTGCACCTCGACCTGCTCGCTGACCTGGCCCACTTGCAGCACAGGGTTAATCACCGGGCTGCTATTGACCTGCAGCAGGATTCCGGACTGCACAAACATTCGGAAGCCCGGTAGCGATGCCTCCAACTTGTATGGACCGAGCGGCAAATTCGCTAGCACGTACGACCCGGTTTCATTGGTAACCGTGCTTCGGGCGATACCGGTATCGGTCTGAGTTGCAGTTACTTCAGCTCCCGGCAGCACTGCGCCGGATTGGTCTCTGACGGACCCGCTGATCTGAGCTGTCGCTTGCGCCCAAACATCCACGGATGAAAGAGCAAAAAACAACAACGTCGTTCCAAGAACAAATGAAGCACGCTTCATCTTTCCTCCCCACACTTCTGCCATGCTCGTTGAGCGATAAAATGGATACTTGGCGGGAGTCTATGCAGATTCAGGTGGGATTGTCAAAACGATCGGGGATAAACGCGGGCTAAAGCCCGCGACTACATTCAGGCCGAAAGTTGATCCTAAATGTAGTCGCGGGCTTTAGCCCGCGTTTATCCCCGACCGGAAAATGACCTTGACAACGCATCGGAGGTCGTCGTAAATCCCGAGCAGTCAAAAGATTGTTCTTACTGTAGCGGCGCTCTATGAGCGCCGGGTTTTTCGGCGGTCACAGACCGCCGCTACAGTGGACGAATTACGAGGGAGTAGTTGATGCCTATCTACGAATACCAATGCCGAGGATGCGGACACCAATTCGAGTACCTGGTGCTTCCGGGGTCACCTGCGGCGGCCTGCCCATCCTGCCAGCACGAGGATCTGCAGCAATTGATATCGTTGTGTGCGGTGAGTTCCGAAAGTACGCGGCAGTCGCATTTGAATACCGCCCGGAAGAAGGCGGGAGAGGTTCATCGCGAAAAGCAGCATGAAGAACACAAACTGATGCACCACGACGACTAGTGCAGGAAAGGAGTAGCCGCGGATTTCACGGATTACACGGATGGCGCGCGTCAATGGCTTTAATGGCGCGCCATCCGTGTAATCCGTGAAATCCGCGGCTACTCCTTTACCCACTAGAACGCGTACTTCAACGCGAACTGCAGGATTCGCGGATCGCCGACCGTGGTGATCTTCCCGAACTGCTGGTTATTCACATTCAGATTCGCCGCCGCCGGGTTGTTCAGGTTCACGAGGTTCGGCAAGTTGAACGCCTCGGCTCGAAACTCGAGCGACTGATTCTCCCGAACCCGGAAGCTTCGAGTAAGCCCCATATCGATCCGAATGTTTCCCGGTCCCAGAACATTGTTGACAGCCATGTTTCCGAACTGACCGTCGGCCGGCTGCGCGAAAGCGCGAGGGTTGAGCCACTGAGTAAAGCCTTTGTTGGGAGCGTAGGGGTCGGGGAGCACCTGGTTTGCGCGATCCCCCCCAAGGGCATTCGTCAGTGACGTGTCGATGCCGGACGCTATTGTCAGATATTGGCCGGATAAGTACCTGGCAATTCCCGAGATTCGCCAGCCGCCGGCGAGCGCCCGCAAGGTCCCGTTTGAAAATCGCGGTGTTTCATACACGGTGGACATATTGAAATTGTGCCGTCGGTCCGCATTGCAATTTCCGCGGTAGTAACTCCGCATGCCCGGATACTCGTAATTGGCGGGAATGCCGAGCTGGAATTCTTCCATATCACCAATGCAGCGTGACCATGTGTAATTTCCCTGCACGGTCAGCCCGTTGGTGCGGCGATGCTGCACGGAAAGCAACAGGCCGTGATAGTTGGACGTCGCGCCATCGTCGAGTTGAGCGACCACGCCGTAATACTGACCCTGATCTCTGTCCTGCAGATAAAACGCGCGCCGGGTGTCGTAATTGTTACGCGTCGAACACGGTGTGTAAGTAACGCCGTAGATGACGCAAGTGGCTTCGGGCTTCACGATGACGGGATTGATCTCGGAACTGGCCCACAGGTGAATGGTGGAAGTTCCGAGGTAGTTTGCCGTCGCCAGCCAGTTTGAACCGATCTGTCTTTGGACGCTGAGGTTCCACTGGTTGACGTAGGGATCGTTGACCGTCTTCGGGTAGATTGGATAAGTTCCGCGAAGAGGAAACAGCGGATTGCTCAGGTTGATTGGAAAAGGATTGCCTCCGGGAGTTGCCGACCACGGATCATCAAACCCGCCGGGAGGCGTCGTCAGCTGCAGCCCGCCCGCGTAGGGCGCGTTTACCAATACCGGCCCGGATTTCTGAGCGTACGGCAGTTCATAGAAGATCCCGTACGCAGCACGTACGATCATGCGACCGTCGCCTTTCGGATCCCATGCCAGTCCCAGGCGGGGAGCAAACTGAAGCCATTTGTTCCTGGCATACTTGGTGCCGGGGACGCCTGCATCGCCCGGAAACTGGAGTCCGGCCGGAGCATTCGGATACACAGTGCTGTGCACGCCGCGATCGAATGCCGACTTGTCGAAGAACGTCGTGTAACCACGCAGATGCGATGGCGGCTGGTATTCTGCCGCTTGTAGAGAATTCCCGGTGCGGCCTGAAGCATCGACGACATCTTTCCCAACAACAAATCCGTCAAGCCCGTCCCCGTCGTTCCACCATTGAACATCGGCCTCGGATTCCTGTTGAGGCCCAGTTTGCTGTTCTCATGGGTCCGAATAAACGTTCCTCCCAAACCAATCTGGTGCGATCCGCGAATGACACTGAGATCGTCGCCCAATTGGTATGTGAGCGAGTTGTAGGTAGAACGAATACCGCCACCGCCGCTGATGTTGAAGCCGTTGGTGACGGTGATCAGGACGAAACCCGGAACGTAGTGGAAAGTGTTCTTCACTCCGAGGTCGGACAGGTCGAAGTAGTTTGGCGGATAGGCTTCGTTCGATATTCGATTGACCGTTCCATGGAACGAATTCACCATGCTGGGGCTGATCGAATACGTGTCACCCAGCACAAACGAATGGATGCGACTCTGGAGCGCCGAACTGCTGAACGTGAGGATGTTCACGCGGTCATAGTCGTCCAGATTGTGAGTGTAGGAATCCAGATAACGGCCGAAGAGCGAGTGTTTCGCGCTCCATTGATAATCGACCTTGCCGATACTGGTGTATTCGTTGTTCGCAGCTTTTCGATTGAACCGGACCTGGCCGCATGCATCCTGGGCTGCAGGCAGCCGGTGGGCGAGATTCAGAGCCGCCGGTGAGAGCAGCGATTTATCGACGCGATAAATCGAATTGCCGCCGGCATCGACGCCAAGATTTTGGACTGGCGCTCTCAGCGTGCGCTGCACGCCGTTGTTGCACGCCTTCGACGCGAAGGTGGTGAAGTCGCCCTCGAGCATCGCGGGCGTGGGGACGAATTGCGGGGCCGGACTCGTGGACGAGCGTTCAATCGTGGTCTGGTGGCCGCCGAAGAAAAAGAGTCTGTTCTTCACAATCGGTCCACCGAGCGTTCCGCCAAACTGGTTCCGCTTGAGAGTATCGGGCGCCTGCGTGGCCGCGTTGTTGGCGTTAAAGGAATTGTTGCGAACGAATTCAAAAAGAGAGCCGTGAAACTGGTTGGTGCCGGACTTCGTTACTGCGTTGACCGCGGCTGACGAATGGTGTCCATACTGAGCCGGAAGCGCGTTCGTCTCCAGCTTGAATTCCTGCAGCGCGTCGGGAAAGGGCATCGTAACGCCCAGGCCGGTGTATACGTCGTTGTGGATCCCCCCGTCCAGCAAGTACTCGACACCCGCTCCCTGTCCGCCCGCGACCGAGATGGCAACCTGGTTATAACCGCGAGCGCCGTAGGTGAAGTTGTTCGTTGTCTGGACGGCGGCTCCCGAAATCAGGATCAAATCCGACACGCGGCGTCCATTCAACGGAAGCTCCAGGACACGCACGTTGTCCATCACCTGACCGACGCCCGTCGTCCGTGTTTCCACCAGGGCGGCATCCGCCTGGACCTCGATCTGATCCGACACCTGGCCCACCGCCAGAACCGCATTCAGGACCGGATTACTGTTGACCTGCAGCACAATTCCGGTTTGTACATAAGAACGGAACCCGGGCAGTGACGCTTCCAGCCGATATGGACCGATCGGCAGGTTCGGCAATATGTAGGACCCGGTCTCATCCGTTACCGCACTTCGAGTGAACCCTGTGTCGGTCTGTGTCAGCGTAACCTCCGCGCCGGGCAAGACCGCTCCGCTCTGATCTTTTATCGTGCCGCTGACCTGAGCCGTCGATTGCCCAAGGACAACATTGATGGCAAACATAAGCAG
>WNFO01013617.1_pt1 | contig 12518 bp, 14 predicted proteins | sample 5400251 | NCBI WGS metagenome assembly WNFO01 (sample SAMN13153354, study PRJNA577476) | soil metagenome | isolation source: 100 cm saprolite under Madrone tree | place: USA:California | collected 2016-06-14
AACCCTCATCAAGCAACTCAGACCAAGTGAATTTCGCGGTTTCCCTTTGTTTCATCTATGCGACGCTGTTCGAATGACCTACTATCTCTACCCATCCCTCCGGGACCCAGTATTACCTGGTCGCCACTGAGGTAGTTCAAGTCATTCATCTTTTGGTCTTCCCGTCGCGACGCCCTTGTTACTATCAGCTGCGTGCCATGAGACATTGCAAATCGGATACGAACTGAGGAGAGAGTAGTCTGCTTGGCTTGACAACAACGGACAATCCTCACGCGACGTGCCGTCATTATCACTGCGTCTTCACCGTCACAAATGCTGTTCTCCTCTCGATCATGACTCACGACCGAAGTCCTTTCGTCATCCCCAACGATGTCTGTACACGGTCTGTGAGGCGTCTGCGTGGTGTGTCAGCTCAGACGGTGGTACGACGCTTTGCTTTCCCACCTTTTCTGGCATGTCCTCGATCGTCGCGTGGCGTTGATCTTCTGGCTGTTCATAATCATCTTCTCGTCTTATATCAGAGCGGGGCGCATCGTCATTCGTGGCATTCTGACTTCTTTCTATGGCTTCTTTCGAGACAAAGACAGCATTGGACTTCACGACACACTGCGACCACAGCGGGACTTTTCCTCGATGTGTCTGTGGCCGCTATTATCGGTTCTGCATTCCTCACCACAACCAGAACATTTATATTTTGGCACATCTTGGCATAAGATGGCTCATTTACGACGCTGAGCTGTGCTCCCTCGTTAACCCAGTCTCCTGCAACTGTAACCCTCATTATGAATCCTATGGACGCCCAACGTTATGATCTTTCAAATCGCTGTTCTGTCAGTTGTGATCGCTTTTTCCTTACGCTCGAGCACTGATCACTTCTAAAGCCCGCTAATGAGGAGAACGGTGTCTCCGATGCTGCCGCCTCTCTCAGTAAAATTCAACCAGTTTCTCACGGCGCTTCTTTTATTGAGGACCCACGCTCCCCACTTCTTCCGACAACACTTACACCTCTTGAGCATTCCCCTCTCCGCTCCCAGCAATGCGACGCCTCGGCCGTCCCACTTCCCCTTTCCCCAATTCATTCCTCTTTAAGCAACGGTTTTATGGAAGACACTTCTCCTATTTCCGATACACTCAATAAGGACTCCTTGATAAAATTTCCAGTGTCGTCCGATGACGACTTGAAGACGCATCAACACCCCGAAATTCCCCTTCCATCTCTTGTGGCACCGTCGCCCAGGGTCCCCCACACTTCCAGACGACCTCTACAGCCGCTTTTCCATCAAAACGATAGCTCGGAAAGAATTTTTTCGCGTCCCGCTGGCCCATCGCCGATATCTCCGCCTCTCAGCCTGGAGTCGACGCCAACAAGCCCTCGTTTTTGGAAAAGCGCCTGCTCAAGCCCTCTAGGATGGCCTGCAGACCCCTTAAGTCCATCTAATTACCGCTTCAATAACCTAACTTCTGGCCGTTGGGATTCAATGTCCTGTCCCACGAGCCCTATTCTCCGGCCATCGAAGCCGCTTCCCACCCCTACTAGTCCGACTGCGTGTCACGCAATGTTTTCGACTGTCAATCGTCGACTTCGTGCCCTGAGTTCCACGTCAAGCATGACTCATTCACGTCCCATGAGTCCCACGTCGTGGCCGACTTCTCCTATACTGCAGGCTTTCAATATTGACAACTGGGTGCCAGAGAGAGACCCTACTGAGGGTATAGACGTTATCGAAATCATGGTCACGAAGGAGATTCGTGTTTGTATCGAGGAAACTGTAACCGTCTGAGAAGGTAGCGCCGTAGATCGCATCCGCGGGCCAATACTGATAGGCATGGCAAACATTGATCTTAATCGTATATCTGTATGTATTAACTGTCGAATAAAAATTGCTGCGGCTGCGGGTGGTGTGAGAAAAGCGGTGCAGCCCGCAGGCGTGGCAGGTGTGACTCGTGATATGGCCTGAGTTGGATGGGCCAACTCAGGCGGTGCCAGTGTGAGTCAACGCAACGTGGTAAATTGCTTCGCACTCTCTGTACACGTACACATGCAGGCCTAAGCGTCCCACAACAACCACAGTCACTGTTTTTGTTATCTGCCCTGTCTCCTTTCTCGGTGGTGGCTGTTCGGCTGCATGACCCACCTTTGTGAGCACCACTCTTCCTCGTTTCCTTTTGGGGCTTATTGGGTTACCGTCTTTCCCTTTCCCCATCATCCCTCAGCGGTTCACCTCATCTGATGTCAGACGATTCTATCTCTCCTGACGATGCAGATTGGGAGGTCGTTTCAGATGATTGGTGGTACACTCCGCTCAGCATAGCTCCTTGTCCCTTGTCTTGGATCGACCGCGAACCTCGCCAGTCCAGGCCGCGACTTCGTTCAGAAGTCGCAGCAAGGAACTCTCATTACTTGCACGAACGTCTCCTTCTCATCACCAAGAGCATACACGGGGCCAGTGTTTGTTGTCCGAGTTGTCAAGAATGGCGTTACATGGACGGTGGAGGGACTTTCGTTTGCGACGCGATGAGGGAGATCGGAGTTCAGGGAAACTTGGGCTTGAACCCGGATCTAGTCGGGGTGAAGATGGTACTGGCTATGGTGGACGAACTCGAGCGTGCCGTCGGGATTTCCACAGATGAACGTCACATTGCAGGGGAGATCGCGCCCCTCGCACGACGCGTCTCCCAGTTACTAGGAGACCCGCAGCCCGTCGTAAATCCAGAAGACTCTTGGAACCAGTACACCGCAACGGTCTTAGATGGTGACGGAATCGCTCCCCACGGTGTGGCGATCTACCGCCCAGACTTAAACGCAGACCCACCGCCTGCAGATAGTATCACTCCGATACTCGACCTCGACCTCGACCCTCCACGAAGGAAGTCGCCTCGCTTCTCGCGCGAGGTCATCGACCTTACGGATTCGGAGCAATCGGTGGCATCAGAGGCACCACCCGCCACGCCGAAACCCGAGCGGTCATTTGACGCCAGTGGTGACGGCACAATACCTCGTACGTTATTTGTCCTATGTATTTTCCCTAATTCTAACCTGTATGCTCCTTTCATATCTCCGTCAGGAGATTTACCGAAGTGCCACCTTATTCGAGTCCCCTCGTCTCCTTCAATCTCGTACTCTTCCGGTTCTCCCCTCACTTCCGACGGGTTGCGTTCAGAGTCGTCACACACGCGATGCAGCTCCCTACCGCCTGGTGACCTCCACAAAGAGGACTACGACGTCGAGGTTGTGTCGGAATCTACGCCGTCGGATGATGCTGAGATCCCGCTTTTCCTGGTCACCTCCTCTGACCGCCCGATCAAACAGCACTCGCGTACTCGAGCAATCATTGACAGATTACGCTCTGCCGATGCTCCACGGGGGCGCGTAAGGACACCAAGCACACGGAGGAATAGCAACCCAAGCACGCCCGCCAAGAGCCCACGTGTTGGACTCAACAACGCGACCGTCAAGCAGCTCTTCCAGAAAGGCAGCGACGGCTGGATTCGTCTGGCGGATGGCGCCGAGCACACCGCATCGAGAGCGGAAGTTCCCTCTCAAGGTGCATCACGTAATCCCGTAGAAGACTCGGAGCCATCCGAGGGCGAGGGCGAAGAAGTGATCTTCGTTCCGCCCGTTCCGAAATCCACGCGTGACTCGAGGAAAAAGCAAACGCAAGGCAGGCAGCTTCGACGTGGTTCTGGCTGGGTTGATGCGCCACCGCCCACTACGGTGGCACCCGCACATGCTATTACCATAACATCTGCTGGCCCTCAGCGCGGTGCTCACGGCCATCGACTGGCTCAGAGTGCGCAGGTCGCAGCGCCAGCATCGGTCGGCACATTCACATTCCCACCGCCTACATATTACACGTTCCCGGGCCAGCCTGTCCCACAATACATGCCAACGGTGTCATTTGGTCCGCCACCGTATCAGGGATATCGTGGAGGGTATCCCCAAACGTCGCCTCCAGTCATAGGTCCACCTCCCCATCAATATCAGCATCATCAGCATCAGCATCCATATCCGCATCCCTACTTGTATCAATCCCACTGTGCCCCATACGCGAATGCTCTGGCCATTACAGGCTCGACGGGCATCCGTCACGCGCAGTGGTAAAAATCCCTTATTGTTGCTTGGAGCAATCATTGTTTGTCTTTTCCCCCGCATCATTTCCCAAATCACTCAATCATCATTGCACGGACCCGTTCATGCCCTCTTACTTATTACTGTGTACTTCTATGTTTGATCTCGTGTCCTGTTGCGTGCCCCGTCGCCAAGTTTCTGTTCCGCTGTCGATGTCTTCTCTGCTTCGTTTCGCCTTTCGCCTGTTATTGTGCCGTTGTTCTTTTCTCCGATATGCAAATTTTGGTTAGCTTCTGTTTGCCTGTTTGGAATTGGTCTTGATGCGTAAATATTTATAAATAGTGACTACGTATTTTCACGTGGTTCAACAGAGACTTCGAATTGGAATCGCAACACAGTGATAAGAGAATCTTTGCAATGACGACCGAAAAGAAGAAAGAGACACTGGACAACCGCGTCCAGCGGCGTCTCTAACAGAAATTCAATACAGTATCGATACATAGATATACTACCATTTAGTACAACGCGCATACACCTAGCGATACGTAATGTTACGAACCTACAGCACCCATGATCAACAGGGACGCCGAGTCTGAAGAGCCTGTTGATCTTGTGATCAGACCACAACAGCGCGGGGATAATACTCAGCAGGCCAGACAGGGATGGGCGGGCGCTTAGGCAGCCGGCCAGAGGGCCGGATTTGGTACGTGCTAGGGCTAGGGGATGTCAGCGCTGGGGTGGAGGGCGGAGCGCTCGTCCCCACAGGAGAGTTCGTTTGCACATGGAGCACAGGTCGTTGCTGGCGCGGAAAAGAGGTCGTACCCGACACTGCCGGTGAAACAGGGGGCGAGATGGGAAAGGCCGGTGGAACTGGAACCTCAGGGGATGCAGTCTTTGCCGCGGGGAGGGCATCGCACTTGTTGCGGAGGCTGTTGTAAAGGTTCTTGAAGTCCGTGTTGGGTGTCAAGGGCGTGGGAAGGCAATCACGGAGAAGAAAGCCAGAGGAGGAAGGCTGCTGAGCGGAAATTGATCATTGAGTTGAAGAAGAGTGATTGGTAGGTAGGTGAGAATGAATATTAAATGAGACGCGCACGCCTTACTGCCGATAGGGGTTCGCAGGGCACAAAAGCACCCGATGTGGATTCTTCGCCGTTCGCAGTCAGGACATAACCGTCTTCTTCCCTGACGTCCAAATTACTGTCCCCGGAAGCAAGGTCCCAGTGACTGGGCGTAGGGGGACAATCAATCCGCAAGGCAGGACGAATGTATTGTCTCCGAGCGGGTGAACGATGCCCCTGGCCATGATTAGGCAGGTAACCGCTGTTTAGCACGTGTGCGCGTGATACCGACGTCGACGACTCGCTGTGGATCGACATGGCTTGTGGAGCGCGTTTGGGAGGGGGTGGGCGAGAGATGAGAAGCATGGGAAGATCGTGCTGCACTTTACTCGCATCGTGGGCATGCTCTTAAGAGGCTGTCCGACAATTGGACACGAGATGGCCACAAGGTGATGTGGTTGTAACGCGTGTTCCGTGCGTGGATCACTTCGCTGCTGTCCCTCACGATCACGTGGTCTGGCGGACACCCATTCGCAGTGTTGATTAACGTTGATTCTGAGTCCTCTGGACTTGAGTTTGATGACCCACATAACGCAGGTCGGGGATCCTCACAAATTGACAAGCTATGTATGCACTCCGCCAAGCCACCGTCTTCTCTTCCGGGGATCTCTGTCGGTCCCCGACTCCCGCCTTCTTCTGGAAGGCTTGTCCTTCACGATCCCCATCGACAATACACGTAGCCCTGGCATCAATCTGCTCAAAAACCCGCTAGCACTTGCTCTAGAAAGTATGCGCGGACGGACATTGGCCCTGTCCGGGATCAACAACGTCGATTCCGTCAAATTGGACAAGTTGGCCGAGGTGGATGTGTGAGTAGATCTTCCACACGGGTGTGAGAGGGGAGAGCTCTAACACGTTGACAGAGACGTTCATCCGTCAGCATTTATCAGTCGTCTCTACTTTGAAAACCAGCTTTGCTCAGCTTCAATTACCTCGCCACACGGTCACACGGATAATGGTATCCGCGTTACGCTTGGTGACCTTGGTGCGCACATGCTGTTTCCCTGAGCCTCTTCCTCGCGCAAACCTTTTGTCCTGAAGACTGCCAAGACGCGTCGGACATCCTTATATATGGTCAACTTGTCGAAACAGATCATTCCTATCCGACCTCTTCCACATCCTCAGATGCTCTATCCGTACTACGGCTCCGTGCTGCACGTATCATCACACAGCCGCCGTTGAAACAGCCACGACCACCCCGGCCAGATGACCCTGTCCCTCGTTTCCCGCCTGCGCTCGTGCACACTAAGAGGCGACGCGTCGAGGAGTCACCCTCAACCCGACTCAAACGACGGAAAGAGGAGGCAGTACTTCAAAACGCACGCAATGTCATGACACGTATACCCTCAGCAGCTGTGATCCGGAATGCCGAAAGACCGAAGATGCTTTCGCAAGCCAAAACCCTGTCAGATGATGTATTCAAGGTTCCACCAACTCCAGTTTCGAAGGGTAAAGGCAAGGCATTAGACATTGCCAAGGAGCTTGAAAAGGCCAACAAAGCAGTCAGTCGAGCATCATTCCCTTTCCTTCCTACCTACTTATCCAGAGTTGGTTACCCGTAGGTGGTTAAACGTGCTGCGAGTGATTGCCTCGCGAAACATGGGATCCGCAAGGCCGATGTGGACTTTAAAGAGATCTGGGGTTTTATATACCGCGGAACTGAATTTGCTCTGGTCCGTCCAACTCTTTATTTATGGATAATATTATGTTATGAGCCTGAGAGCCTGCTTCCAGAGGAGCCAGATGCAGTCACGTGCCATAGATAGTCGTGCCGCAGAAAAGTTTGCCAAAGTACACGCCGAGATGTACGTCAAGGGGACAATACCAGGAGCATCTTGTGGAGTTCAGGAAGGGCGTATCAGATGTAACAGTATTAATAGTCTATCTAGTGATAATGGCTGAGCCGGGTCCTCCCGCGGCCACCGTGACGACGGTTTGTGGTCACCCTCACGCGCTTTACGTACAATATTGCATGGCCCCAACGTTGATTGACCTAACTCAGCCATTTGATTCAAAACTCCCTGTTTATCCGGGAGATCCGTTATTCTCGTGTAGGCAGTCCCACACTGTCCCCAGGGATGGCTATTCTGTCCACGCTCTCTCATATTCATCACACGTTGGCACACACGTCGACGCACCCTCGCACTTCTTCGCCAACGGCGCCACCATCGACCAACTCCCGCTAAGTACATTCATAGTCCCCGCCCTCGTCGTAGACGTCTCCCACAAGAAGGCGCGCGAATGCATCGCTTGGGATACCGTCGAGCCTATGGCCGACCGTATCCGCCCTGGCACCGCGGTGCTCTTCCGGACGGGCTGGAGCCGCTACTGGGACCACACCACCACCACACCCACCAGCTCCAACTCGAGAGGACCCATCCACCACTATTTTGACCACCCCTGGCTCGCGAAGGATGTTGCGGAGCGTCTGCTCGCACGCGGCGTGCGAGTTGTGGGCGCCGACACGATGAGCCCTGACCAGTCCCCTTTGCCCATATCTTCTGCGGTTAGCAGCAGCGGCGGTGGTAGCAAGACGGTGTCGGATGGAGAGGAGCCAATTAGTGACTTTGGGTTTCACCTCTCGTTCCTGGGCGCAGGAGGGCTTATTGTGGAGAACCTGACAAACTTGGACACATTACTTGCCGTACAGGATGCCGCGGAACCCGACACAGAAGTGATCGTCAGCCTACTCCCGCTAAACATTGCCGGGTGCGACGGGGCACCGGTAAGGGCGGTCGCATGGCTCCAGCCTCAGGGTATCTTTTCTTGACCTATCGCCTATCGGTTCCCCATGTAGCTCCCCTTTTTCTGCAGAAGTCTCCTGAATTCTGTCATTCATGGACAAGTCTCTCGTTCAGGACTCGGGGGTTTCGGTCTCCTCATTTCTTACTTTCGAGATTCAAAATTGTTTCGAACCTTCCACTAGTTCCCATCCGCACCCTTCTAGTACCTATCTCCACATACTAGGCATTGGTCATATGAAGCCTATCGCGTTTACGGCGTTGAGGTTACCGGGATCTCAGGAAGATATCGCCCAAGCCCATCTAGGTGATATAAACAGTCTGACGGGGTCTTCCCCATAACCAACTACCGAAATCAACCAGGTGAGCATATTCATGGCTTCATGTGCCTGATAACACGACCAAGGGATGAGCGATACACGTATCGATACTGTTTCTTACCTGACATGGAGATGGTGTCTTGCGATGCCTACGTCCGTGTATGAGGCCGCGCTCTTAATGGGCGCGATATCTTCTCTCTGACATTCTCGTTCCCCCTCTCCTTTGCAAGCTCGAGATTCACATTGACTTTTCTCACAGAAATGGGGCGCAGATCCCGGTCATGTGTTGGAACGATCATCGCATTACAAGCTTATCGGGACCGTTTACCCTTTCGACTATAGTAAATGGCCATACCGAAATAGAGATACCTATCAGCCACGCCCATTCCGTTGTTCCCCTTCATTTCCTGTTTTGAGATTGAGCTCGGTGCCAGCGGTGTGTCAACTTTGAAAACGACGCAGCTTGTCAATATTTGATCGGTTCAAATGTTCATGCTTTTTCGTCGATTACATACACTATCTACCATGTTCAAAAACACCGTACTTCAGCCGTCTCTCCACCACAAGTATGGCAGTACCCACCCGCAAAATAGTCGTCGACCTGAGCCATCCGCTTGCACCGACTGGCCTCAGCTATTGCACTGGTCATCCGGTGTTCACCTCCGAGCGGGTCATGACACTTGCCCGCAATGGATCTAACGTCTCGCGGCTTACCATTGGATCACACACCGGCACTCACCTCGACGCGCCTTCACACTTCATTGAAGGTGCAGCCTCGGTCTCTGACGTCGACCTTTCGTCGCTGGTCGGCCCGGCCATCGTGGTGGACGTACGCGGGAAGGGGTTTCATGCCGCTATAACCTGGGATGATATAGCACCGCAGGCAGGCAAGCTCGGCCCCGAGGTCACCTTGATACTCTGCACCGGTTGGTCGCGGCACTGGGGCAGAGAGGACTACATGAAAAGCCCACATCTCACTGAAGAGGCGGCGCAAAAGATCATGGAACATGGGGTGCGCGTCGTTGGGGTCGACGTGTTCAGTGTAGATGGAGAGGTACCCGAAGGCTCCCCCGAGACCAACGCCGTACACCACCTATTTCTCGGGAACGGGATACTCATTGCGGAAAATCTGACCAACGTAGAGGCTCTGCTTGACGGAGGCGCCTACTTGGTCAGTCTTCTTCCGATGAAATTGCAAGGATGTGATGGGTCACCGATTCGGGCAATCGCCTGGAAGGTGTGATTAAAGGAGTACGTGTTTGAACATAATATCCGCTCGATCCAGACTCAGGAACTTTCTGATAAGAAAGGGCGTCAATGGCAGAATTGTATGGTCGGGGATTCTAGGGTCGCGTCGTTCCTATGACCGAGTTGCGCTATGATAGGTCCTTACAAAAGAGTAAAAGTAGTTAGATTTGTGCAAGTGAGCGCCAACGGCCCGGGCTGGCCGAGGGCAAAGGGCCTGACCAACTTGGCTCGAGACAACATCGAGCGAATTGACGACAATGAAGGTGCTCCTTGTCGCACTTTCTGCGTCCCTTCTCTTACTCGTATCCACCCCTGCTGCCGTCGCCTTCAAGTCAGGCGACTTCAAGACTTGCTCACAATCCGGATTCTGTCGACGTGGACGCGCTCTTGCCACGCGCGCGAAAGAAAATGCCACCACCTGGCTCTCGCCCTACTCCGTCGATCCACAGTCCCTGTCTCTTGCCTCTGACAGGGCTTCTCTGACGGCCAAAGTCAATTCCGCACTCTATCCGGACATCAAATTCAGCCTCGAGGTCCACTTACACCAAGATGGCACCGTCCGCGTGCGCATGGATGAAGTCGGCGGCCTGAGGAAACGGTACGACGAGGCGGCCAAATGGGCGTTGGCTGCGGAACCTTCCATTAGTACGCACACCCAATGGAAAGTGGGCGCATCCTCGGCGCGCGCGATAATCGGACCAAAACTGGGGCACGAAGTGGTGGTGGAATTCAAGCCCCTCCGTGTTGTTCTGAACAAGAATGGGAGGGAGCAGGTCGTTGTCAACGGGCGCGGCTTGCTTCATATAGAGCATTACAGGAACAAAACAGTAGAAGAACCCAAGGTGGAGTCTCCTGAAGAGGGTGTGGATGCTCAAGAGCAAGAGGTGCTCGAGGTTAACCCAAATGCCTGGTTCGAGGGTGACTCCGACGACGCTTACTGGGAAGAAACTTTTGGCTCATGGACAGATAGTAAACCCAAAGGTATGCTTGGATAAATATTAAAACCTTGCGCCATCCCAAACTCTAGTCATCAGGTCCCGAATCCTTGTCCCTCGATATTGATTTTCCTCACCACGGCCACGTTTACGGTATACCCCAACATGCCACCTCTCTTGACCTGCCTACCACTACCGGAGAAGACCCTTTTTTCAGTGATCCGTATCGTTCCTATAATGCCGATGTCTTCGAGTACCTCGCCTCCGGGACTACTTCCCTTTATGGCTCCATCCCTCTCATGCATGCGCACTCTGCTGACTCAACAGTTGCTGTCTTCAATGCCGTCGGCTCCGAGACATGGATTGATGTTGCGCACCCAACAGCTCGATCGACTGGCACACATTGGATCTCCGAGTCGGGGATTCTTGATCTATTCATCTTTCCTGGTCCTGCCCCTGCGGATGTATTCCGCCAGTACAGTGGCCTCACCGGTGCGGCTCCGTTGCCTGCGCACTGGGCGCTGGGTTACCACCAGTGCCGCTGGAACTATATCAGCTCAGACGACGTGCGTGGTGTACAAAGACGCTTCGACGAGGAAGATATGCCCTTCGATGTTCTTTGGCTGGATATCGAGTACTCCAAGGATCATCAATACATGATATGGGACGAGAAAAACTTCCCTGACCCAGTCGAAATGACCAAAGACGTTGCAGCCTTGGGTCGTAAAGTCAGTCGTCACGTTTACTGGGTCAAGTGAGCCCTGACATCCCCCTCTTCAGATGGTCGTAATCGTCGACCCACACTTGAAGCGCACGGATGATTATCCTGTCTACAAGCGGGCGCAGGAGCTCGGCGTCCTTGTAAAGCAGAATAATGGAAATGACGACTATGAGGGGTGGTGCTGGCCAGGTAGCAGTTCTTGGGTCGATTTTTTCAATCCCATCAGCTGGGACTTCTGGAAATCTCTTTTCAAAACCACCCAAGGATCCAACTGGTCATGGATTGAAAGTACGGAAGATATTCACATCTGGAATGACATGAATGAGGTGTGTAATGTGTTGCTTATCATCGCTTCTGCCTGATCTCAACTGCCTCACCACAACTAGCCCTCCGTTTTCAACGGACCGGAGATTACCATGCCTAAAGACTTGATCCATTATGGTGGCTGGGAGCACCGCGACATTCATAACATCAACGGGATGTTCCTTCCAAGGATCACCTACGAAGGCCTCATCGAGCGAGGGGAGACCCCCAAGCGACCCTTCGTTCTTACACGTTCCTTCTACGCTGGCTCCCAGCGCTATGGCGCAATGTGGACTGGCGATAACCTTGGTACATGGGAGCACATGGCCGTTGGCATCAAGATGGTTCTCGCGAACGGTATCGCGGGTATGACTTTTGGCGGATGTCAGCTGTTTTTTTTATATATTTGTCCTGACTTCGTGTTAACGACAAATTGATACGTAGCTGACGTCGGGGGCTTCTTCGGTAACCCGCAGCCGGAAATGCTCGTGCGTTGGTACTGGGTTGGTTCGTTTTCGCCATTTTTCCGGGCACACGCACATCTGGATAGCAAGCGCCGTGAACCGTATCTTCTCGACGAACCTTATAAGAGCATCGTGCGTAACATCCTCCGCCTTCGCTATTCGCTCCTCCCGGTATGGTACACTGCATTCCGTGAGACGAGTGTGACCGGGCTTCCCGTCTTACGGTGCGTGCATTTGCTGCCGTAAATCCTCCCTCGCTCATTGCTCCCGTTTCATAGTCCCCATTACGTGATGTTCCCTCAAGATGAAACAGGTTTCTCCATCGATGATCAATTCTACGTTGGTAATTCTGGTCTACTCGTCAAGCCTGTCACGCGCCCAGGGGTAACAGAAGAGACCATCTATCTCCCTGAGGACAACGTGTGTTAATTTCACATTGGCGCTATCTCTATCTGTGCTTACCCCATGGCATAAAAGGTTTACTATGACTATTTTACGTATCGGACTTACCGGGGATCCCCGAAGGGAAAGAATGTGACTGTCCCTGCAGACGTGCATCAACTCCCGTTGCTCGTCCGCGGTGGGTCCATCATCCCAAC
>WNFO01008059.1_pt1 | contig 12516 bp, 17 predicted proteins | sample 5400251 | NCBI WGS metagenome assembly WNFO01 (sample SAMN13153354, study PRJNA577476) | soil metagenome | isolation source: 100 cm saprolite under Madrone tree | place: USA:California | collected 2016-06-14
TGGCTTTGCCAGAAGGCAGTTTCTGCGGATGATGCGGGTTGTGTGGTGCGGTCACGCGTTGTGCCTCAGAGCCCTCGTTAGGAAGGGCGTCGAAAGCACAAATTAGAGGCCGCTGCGGAGGCCAACAATGGTACCGTGGACCAGCAGTCCAGTACGCAAGGGTAAGCGGTTCGTTATCAGACTGTTACGGGGATTCCCAGCAGCGCGGGTGGTGTCTAAAAACGCTTCCCGTCCCAAAGAGCAGGCGAGCTCTTTTGGCGCTTTGGAGGGCGCCTATTCCTGACTTGCGACGGCCCGAGCGAAGGTGTCTACGTTCTGCTTATCAATCCAGATGACGCCGGTATTCACGAAGCTGGGAATGGGCGAGAAGGGCTCCTTAGCCCAGATTATGTTGAGGGAGCGGGGCGCGTGGCGGTGCAGGTCTTCCAGCATTTTCAGTCCGACAAATCCCATCGTAAATGGCCTTTGCGCGATGGTGCCCTGAATGTAGCCTTTGCGGATCCAGTCCAGCGTCTCGGGGTCGGCGTCCATGGCGATCACCGTCTTGCCGCTGATGTGGCCGGCGTTCAAGGCCTTGGCTACTCCCTTGCCGCCGAGGGCATCCAGGCAAACGAACGCATCCACTTTGGCTTTGCCGCCGGCGATGACCCTTTGCGTTTCAGCAAAAGCTATTTGCGGGTCGCCTTTGATGTCCACGACGGGTAGCACGGTAATGTGCGGGTAGGCGGCAAGAATCTCCATGTAGCCGCGGTAGCGCTCGTTGAGGTTGGTTTGCTCCGGCATGGTGAAGATCATCACGCTTCCGGAGCCCTGCAAGGAGCGGCTGACGATTTCCGCGCCCATTCTTCCCGCCTCATAGTTGTCCGTGCCGATGAAAGAGAGGCGCTTGCTGGCGGAAGAGTCGGCGTCCACGGTGATTACCGGAATCCCTGAAGCAATAGCTGCGTCGATGTCCGGTTTCATGAGGTCAGGGTCCGCAGGGGAGACCAGAATACCTGCGGGCTTGGTTTGAGCCACGCGGCGAAATTCCTGCTGCTCGGCTTCGGGATTGTAGCTGGCCGGACCGGCAACGGCGCCCTGCACCTGTAATTCGGAGGCAGCTTTCGCAAATCCTGCGCCGGCAGTCTGCCAGTAGGGAATTTGCGTGTTTACGGTCACGAGGAAATACTGGTCATGCGGTCCAGTTCCTGGAGAATTGGGGGCGCTGGAGCATGCGAAGCAAAAAAACGGCAGTATCAGAAAGACAAGACCCTGGAGCCTTCCCGTCGGCAGCATAAGACCCCCTGAACGGAGCAGTCCGAGGCGGATGGGCGGAATCTGGCGCAGATGATAGGCGTCCATGGTGCGGAAAGCAACATGGCCGGGCGGTGATGGATTGCGCGAATTAGCTGGCCAGGGAGGTGGAGAAGCTGTCCTTGGAGGCGTGTTCGTAAAGGTGAAGAATCTGAGTGGCACGCTTGAGTAAATCGGAGGGGAGCTCGCCGGGTTGATAGTCCACCCAGCCCGTGGAGTAGGGAATTGCTGTTTTCTCCCTTGCGACAACAATCTCGAGAGGGCCGACGCGGTTCAGGACCAGCTTGACCTCGCTCAAGCTGCATTCCGACAGAATCAGCAGGAAATCTCCCGCGGTGAGGCGCACGGCAAAGTCGGAGCCGCGAATGGCCTTCTTCAAACGCCTGGCAAGGTCCTTCAACAGAGCGTCCATGGCGGACTGGCCGTAGCGCTGGCTCACTTGCTGAAAGTCGTCGATGTGAATGGTGGCGAGACTGAGCGCGGTGTTTTCGCGGCGTACGCGGCCGATTTCCTTGCCGAGGTGCTGCTCGATGGAAGCCCGGGTGTAAAGCCCGGTGACCGGGTCGAAGCCGCTGGTGCTGGAGATTTCACCCCCGGTGCGATCGGGAAAAGAATCTTGCGGCGCGAGTTGTCTCCGGCGGCGGCGAAAGGACCACTGACGGTAGACGAACCAGGCGTTGAAAAGGATGACCAAGCCAGCGGTGCCCCATTGCGCCTGGTCCGAGCGAATTTCATAGAAATGGGCACTTTGGCGGAAGAGAAACGACAGGAACGACAAAGCCAATGCCGCAGCGGCTAGCAACGTAACCACGCAGGCGGAAAACCAAAGCCACCACTCGTGGCGCGCGAGCTGGCGCAAATCCGATTCCTTTTGCACCGCGCGGAAAGCGCCCGAGCCTTCCAGAGGAGAAGGAGCAGGCGTGCGCTTGCGGAGGCCTAGCAGATTCATTTCGCCTTATGGATCCAACCTAACTGTAGACGCTGGAAACGTTATGAACAACGATGAAATGGTACAGGTTCGATACATGAGAAAAACTGGACTGCCGGACAGGGTGACGCATTGGGGGAGTACCAGCCAGCAAAGTTCTCGATACCCGAACGACGAAAGTGGCTTACTAAGTGTAATCAGGCCGTTTGCCCGTTCACTTGCGCTTGCCACGCGATCTGCCTACAGGTCGCGCAGCGAAGGGGTAACAATGAAAACCAAATGGATCATCGCCGGGCTCATAGCGGCGCTCGTGTTGCTGGGAGCCGCGCGGGCGGCGGCGCAGTCGTACAATCCGATTCACTGGATCAAAAAAGGTCCGACGGCCAGCGAGCAGCTCGCCGCAAATAGCGACGAGAGCAAAAAACTGGCGGCGCTACTCCAGGCTCTACTTCCGCCGAAAACGAAGCTGGAAGATGCTTGCACGTCATTCAAGCAGTTGAATGCGTGCGTGGCCGCGCTGCACATCAGCCACAATTTGAAGATCAAGTTCAACTGCCTGAAGTGGGATGTCACCGGAGTTCAGCCGGCGAGCGGCAATGTGGCTTCCTGCAGCGCGCCTGAAGGCGGCAAATCGCTGAGCCTTGCAAAGGCCATCCAGACGCTGAAGCCGCAAGCGGATGCCAAGGCGGAGGCAAAGAACGCAGAGCGACGCGCGCAGGAAGACATCAAAGACGCTACTTCGTAAAACAACATGAAGGACGAGATTCTGTGTAGCTCTTGCTGCTAGGACGCAGCGGTGCTGCGTCCCTACAATTTCCCGGTTGACCCGATCTACGGCTGAGATACCAGGGCGGCTACTAGAGCGTCGGCTTTCGGCGTTCCGAGGCCGGTGACGTAGTCGTATCGGCTGCCGGCGCTGCAGAGTGTTGCGCAGCCGCCGTTGGTGCCGCTGGTGACATCGTGGAAGTAGCCGTTGTAGTTGCTCTTGGCCAGCGCATAGAGCGTGGCTGGCGTCGCATCTAACAAGCGCTTGCGGGAGGTCGAGGCGGGCGCAGGCTCGCTAAGCGAACAAGGCCGCCGGCCTATGGTGCGGGTGGCAGACTTGGCGCCATCTTTCTCGGCGTGAATCTCGTAATCCACATTGGGATCGAGCCCGCTGAAGCGGTAGTTGCCTTCGTCGTCGGCGATATAGCTGCGAACCGCGTTAGTCCGGGTGTTTTTGAGGAACACCACGCCAGACGGGATGGGCGCTTCGGAAGACTTGTCAATCACGACGCCGCGCACGGTGCGAAGCTGCGCTTCGCGCTTGGCATCTTGAGCCAGGGCGGCGGAAGCGCACAAAATTACGGTCAGAGTCACGAGCAACCAGCGAAGTCGCGTGCTCATTTCCTTCCTCCTTTGACCGGCTCCATGCGGAAGACCACGTTGTCTTGGCCCGCGCCATTGTGGGCGTCAATGGTCTTGGCCTGGTCGGCGAAACCCTTGGCACGCACTACCATCTCATATTGGGAGCCCTGCGGCACGCGGATTGCGAACTCGCCGCGCGAGTTGGTGCGGTCTTCCCAGCGGAACTTCTTCTCGCCGGAACGACGAATGCGAAGCTGCACCCCTGGGAAGGAAATAGCATGGTTGGTAAAAACTGTTCCGCGGATCAGAAAGTCGTTGACGTGGCTGTATCGTTGCGCATTTTTCGAAGATGTCGCCGGGGCGGACGACGACGATTGCGCCAGGGCCGGCTTGCTATCCTGGGTTGATGCCCGGGCTGCGGATAGGGAGACGAGCAACGCCACGGACCACAGGGCGACGAGCCACCGAACAGGCATGATCCGCTCCTAAGTGGTTAGATGGGGGCAAGCCGGAAAGAAGATGCCAGTGGAAAAGCGCGGGTGTTACTCCTCGTCCTCTTCTTCATCGTCCTCTTCGTCGTCCTCCGGAAGATCGCCATTCTCGCCGACTTCATCCTCTTCTTCCTCGTCTTCGTCATCGTCGTCATCCAGGTCTTCTGAAATGATGTTCAGATGAACCGGATGGGTTTGCGAGACTTCTAGCTCCGACTCGCATTCAGGGCAACTGAGGATTTCGCCCTCTTCGACTTCGTCTTCGTCGACGTCGATTTCGGCGGAACATTCAGGGCAGCGGATCACTCCATCCTCCGTGGTGTCAAAAGGGTCGGCGCCGCCAGGGCAGCGAGCACCACCGTCGAGCGTATTATATACCGGCGTGAAGTCAACTCCAGTCAGATGGGACGGCGGCTGGCGGCGTGCACAAAGGATCGCTACGAAGAGGTGTAAAGCTAATAAATGGCGTCTTCACGAGAATACCCGGAGCGTCCGCTGGTCGGTGTGGGCGGCGTGGTCATCGAGGGAGGACGGGCACTGCTGATTCGGCGCGGGAGCGAGCCGCTGCTGGGCGAGTGGTCCATTCCCGGAGGCACGCTGGAGTTGGGCGAAACCCTCGAGCAAGGCGTGGCTCGAGAGCTCCTAGAAGAGACCGGACTGACCGTGCGGGTGCTGGAGTTAATCGAGGTGTTCGACCGTATTTATGTGGAAAGCGCCGCGGGCGTCGACGCTAAAAAAGGGCCGCGATTTCATTACGTGATCGTAGACTACCTTTGCGAGCGCATCGAAGGAGAAGCAGTGGCCGGGAGTGATGTGACCGAAGTGGCGTTTGCGGGCGAGGAGGAGCTTGGCCCATACCGATTGACCGAAACAGCCACGCGGATTTTGCGCAAGGCGTTTGCGATAGAGCGATCCCGGCGAGGCAAACCCCAAAAGAGTTGACGTGACCTGCGCGGCAGAGAAGAAGTCATTGGGCCTTGGTAATTTCAATGCTGCCGTTGGAGTCCGTTAGCTGCAGCCTGCAGCCGCCGGAGCCGATGGTGCCGTTGAGCGAATCGGGCCCGACGTTGCCGGTGGCAGTGATCGGCAAGTCCGTGGAGATGCGCCCGAAGGATGTCCGTGCGCTGACGTTGTACCCCACGCCCTCGGGGATGCGCACGCGAATGGAGGAGAAAGAAGTCTTGAGCGCGACGTCGCGGCAGCCGCTGGCCGGCCGTACTGCGGTGACCGAGATTCCGCCGTTCTGATTATCCACGGAAATCTTGCCGCCGATGGATTCGAGAGTCACACCGGCGAAGGAAGTGGTCACGCCGGCGTCGCCCTTGATATTGCGAGCGGTGACGGAGCCGTTGCTGTTCTCCACGGTCAGGTTCCCGTTAATGCGCTCGGCGGAAACACTGCCGAAGCTGTTTTTCGCGAAAGTGTCGCCACCAATGTCGGTGAGCGTGATGCTGCCATTGCCGGTAATGGCGCGAATGCCTTTGGAGACGTCGGAAGCTTCGATGGCGCCAAACGAGGACTTCAGTTCCACGGCGCCGCGAGCGGAGCGCACGGTGATTTTTCCATTGGATGTTTCGGCGTTGAGGGCGCCGGCGATGTTGCTCAATTCCAGATTGCCGAAGGAGTCGCGAATGGTGACAGCGCTTCCGGAAAGAGAACTTCCGTAAACGCGCCCGTTGTTGGTGGTGCAGTTTACGCGGCCTTTTACGTCGGAGAACGTGACGTTGCCGAAACTATTGGTGATATCGGCGGCGCCTCCGATGGTGGAGACTTCCACGTTGCCGTTGTTGTCGTGCACGCTCAGGTCGCCGCGAATGTTGCGGGCGTCAACGCTGCCGAAAGACGTGGTGATATTGGCGGAGGCGGCGTCGGAAAGATTGACCGCTCCATTGCCGCCGGTGATGGTGGCCGCGCCCTGCACGTTGCGAACGGTGATGCCGCCGAAGCGATTCCGCAGCTCCAGCGAGCCTTTCACATCGGAGATTTGCATGGAGCCGTTATTGTCGGTGATGGACGCGTTTCCCGCGGCGCCCGCGAGTTCGATGCTCCCGAAGGAATTGTTGAGGCGGGCCGCGCCAGAATCACGCACGGTGATCGAACCGTGACTGTTGTCAATATCGGCCGCTCCGTGAATGCCGGCCGCATTGACACTTCCGAAGGCGTTTCGCACATAAAACGCAGCATCCGCCGGCATGCCGATGTCGTAGCTCACGGACCACGAAGAGTTTTTGCTGAGATGAAACCAGCGCTTCTCTTCCTCCGGATAGATGGTCTTGACGCGCACGCCTTCGGCGGTCTGCTGCACATCGATTTGGATTTTCTGCGCGAAGGATTCAGCTTCCTCTCGCGAACTGGCCTGGGCGCGAATGGAGGCGAAAATTTTGACGTCGCGGCCGGGCTCAGCATGGAGCTTGACCTCGCCAAACTTGTGCTCCACGCGCACGGACTGTCCGGCGCCCAGAGAAACCGTTTTCTGGAAGTCGCGAGTGACTTGCTCCTGGGCGGAATGGGCAGCGATGGCCGGCGCGGCGGCCGAGGCAAGCAGGGCGGCAGCACAAAGAAATGTGCTCCAAGTGCGGTAAAAACTTGATGCAAAGCGTTTCGCGCGCCGGATCTTGAATACGGGGCCGGTCATCGCTTTTCCTCCAGAATTTCTTCCAGCGTGCGCTGCTTTTCCTGATACATGGCCAGCAATTGGTAGCGCAGGTGAGCATTCGACGGATTCAGGCCGGTCTGCGCTCGAAGATCATCGATGGCGCTGTCGAGAAGAAGCAGTTTTTCGCGATAGCTGGCCGTCAAGGTCGTGCCGGGATTCTGCAGTTGGGGCTTGGCCTGGGCGGCAAGCTTGTCGATGGCTTGAACGTAGGCGGACTCCGCGTGCTCGACGTCGGTGAGCGCTTGATTCCTAAGCAACGGCGACTGCGCAGGGTCTTTCCTAGGCGGCCCTAATAACCAGGCTCCGGAAAGCAGTAGCAGGAGCGCGAAGGCGGAGGCCGCGGCCGTTTGCCAAGAGATCGAGAAATGCGGCAAGAGCCGGCGCAAATTCCAGCGGTGCGTTCCGCGCTCCGTTTGCTGCGCCAAAGAGCGCTGGATCCGCGGCCATAAGGCCGGGCTGTCGGAGTAGTCGCGCAGTTCGCTGGCTACTGCACTTAACGATTTCCAGGCGCGGAGCTCTTCGGCACACTGCGCGCACGTGGCTGCGTGGGATTCGAGGGCAGCCCACTCGGCCGGTGTGCCGTCTTCAAAAATTCGATCGCGATCGTTGCAGCTTATGTTCATCGGTTTCACCGTGCTCCCGCGGCATCGTGCGCGCGTGGAGGTTCCAGCATTTGGCGAAGATTCTTCTTCGCTTGAAACAAGGTGTTTTTCGAAGCGGCTTCGGTGATTTCCAGCATTCCGGAAATTTCCGCGTGCCGAAACCCTTCTACTTCGTAGAGCAGAAAAACATCGCGCTGATGGCGAGTCAATTTGGCCAGCGCGGTTTCCAGCGCCAAGCGCAGCGACGGATGGGCGACCGGTGCACGGGGTTCGCGGCGCGGGGCTGTCTCCGGCTGATCATCTTCAGACGCGACTTCTTTCTTTCGCAGCCGGCTGCGCCGCGCGTCATAACAAGTGTTCACCAGGATGCGGAAGCTCCAGGTAACAAAGCTCGATTGGCCGCGAAAACTGGCGATGCCGCGCTGCACCTTCAAAAACGTTTCTTGCACCGCGTCTTCGGCGTCGGCGGAGCTGCCGAGAATATTACGCGCGAGGTTCTTCATGCGCGCGCCGTGCAGCAAATAGAGGCGCTCGTAGGCACGGAGGTCGCCGGAGCGGCACGCTGCGGCCAGCTCAAAATCTTCCCGGTGCGACGCGTCCACTGCCGGTGCTTGGGTGCCAACCTGTTCACGGAAAGGTTCCACTCGCCTCTCCCGTCGCGCTACGGGAGGGATTCTAGTCTCCCAGGTCAGCGCAAGTCCCGTAATTCCCATGCGGTGCTCCTGAGGTATAGACGACCGAGGAGGACGAAACGTCAGGGCCGCGGCGGCCGAGCGCGAACCAGCAAGGGTCGCTGGATGTGCGAGTAAGCTGCTGATAGGGAAAGGGATATCAGGGCACGCGGCCGGCGGAGATGCTGTCCCCCGCGGTCAAGGCGAGATAAATCTTTTTGTGAAGGTAGCTGTCTTCGTGGCCGATCAGCAGCCGATCTGGAAGGTCGTAGCCGTCACCAACGAAGAGCCGCAAATTGCGGGCGTCGGACGGGACGTCGAAGACAAGATCGGTGACGTAAGACTCGCCAGGGCGCAGGGGTTGCGTTATTGGAGTGCTTGCGCCATGTAGCTTAGCCAGCAGCTGCTGAGCCGAGGCCGACGGAGGAAATTCCGTGCCGTGGCGGTCCACGAGAACAATTCGCCGGAGGCCCGGCGAAAGTTCGCCATTGCCGCGATGCGGCGAGATGGTGCTGGGGTCAAACCAGGTTTTCAGGTGGACAATGACGAAGCGGCCGGTTGCCGCAGTTTGATGCAGCTCATCTCCGAGCATCGCGGTTTCTTCTACACCGCTCACGGAATACGCGATGTGACAGTCAATTTCGCAAAAATATTTCCGTTCGCCCAGCGCCAGCAGTTTTTCGTGGCTGGTCTGCGACACTCCCAAGAGAATCAACAAATAACCAGACAGCAGAGCGAGAGCAACCGCACCAGCGCCGATCCCAATCCATTTTTTTCTTGCCCAGAGCGCGAACAGCAGAACCAGCGCGACGAGCGCGAGAAGACCTGCGGTACCCAAAAACGCCATAACCGCCAGCGGCGCATGTTCGGGCATGAATTCCATAAGGATCTCCTCGGAGTAAATTCAGTACGAAATCTTACCCAGCGATGGCGTCCGGCAAGGCGCCGCGAGTCCGTTCGCGGCGGTTAAACTCCTGCACGGCCGACTCCAGGTCGGCAACCGTGAAGTCCGGCCACCGCTTTGGCAGAAAAACGAATTCCGAGAAAGCACATTCCCAAAGAAGAAAATCGGAAAGGCGTTGCTCGCCTCCGGTGCGGATCAGGAGATCGACGTCCGTGGAGCCGCCGCGCAGCACTTCGGCCAAGACATCGCCGAAAGAGTCGGGCGAAAGCTTCGTGACTTTGTAGAAGCGGCAAGCGGCGTGAAAAATCGCCTCGCGCGCGGAATAGTCGACGGCGAGACGCAAATGAAGCCGCGTACCGCGGGCGGTGGCTGCTTCGGAGTCGGCCATGGCTTCGCGCAACGTGGCCGGCAGGCGATCGCGCCGGCCGATGATGCTGAGCCGCACGCCTTCCTCAATGCAATTCGAGGTCTCCGTCAGAAGATACTCATGCAATAGGCGCAGGATGGCATGAACTTCAGCCGGAGGCCGCTTCCAATTGGCGGAGGAGAGCGCGAAAAGCGTCAGGGTGTGAATGCCGAGACCGGGTGCGGCCGTAATAATGCGGCGCGCCGTCTGGGCGCCGGCGCGATGTCCCGCGGAGCGCGGCAAGCCGCGAGAGGCGGCCCAGCGGCCGTTACCATCGGAAATGATGGCCACGTGGAGAGAGCGTCTGGAAGGAAGTTCCTGAGGGACTGCCGGTTGCTGCAAAACGATCGGTGCCATGTGCATTTCTTTTCTCCGCCGCGGAAGCCAATACGAATGCAAACTACTCTGTATTGCAAAGTACAAACCCAAAAAAATTTCCCGCTAGCCTTCGCGGGTCGCGCGGATCAGCGCTTCCATGTGATTGAGATAGCGCTCCAAAGCCCGCCGTCCAGCCGCGGCGAGGCGATATTCCGTCTTCGGCAAGCGTCCATCAAAGGACTTCGCGCAAACGATGTAGTCGGCTTCCTCGAGTTTGCGGGCGTGCACGCTCAGGTTGCCATCAGTGGTCTTCAACATGGCTTTCAATTCGTTGAAGGTCAGCGAACGGTTCACGGCCAAAGCGCTGACGATACCCAGGCGCACGCGTTCGTGAATCAGGCGATCGAGGTCCGCAGGAACCGGTTCTCGCGATTGTCCGGGAGCGGACGAAAGCGCGCCTTCCCGTTCCTTGGCTCGCTGGTACCGTTCGTCTCGCGCTGTGGATGCTTTACCCATAACTTATATTCGCCGCCTGGCCGCTATCCCCCGTGGTGTCGCGCGATCCAAAGACCGAAAGCAATTTGCAATCCGCCAAAGCCTGCAGCCATGAACGCGTCACCCCAGTTGGACGGCGCGAAGAGCGCGATGGCTCCGAGCCCCATTAGCGCAACGCCCATCATCGGAACAACGCGCACCGAGAAAGCTCCGCCGGTAACAATGGCGGTGCCATAGAGCAGCAGCCAGATGCCCGGCAGATCCGACTGGGCGGCCGTCTGAAACAAAGCAAAGGTCAATAATCCGCCGACAATGATCGGCGGCGAAAAACTCAACAGGAATTTGCGTCCGGGTCCGGAGAGGAGAGCGCCATTGGCGCGGTGGGCCTTGGTAGCGGCAGTCGATGCCGCAATGGCTACGGCCACAAAGGCCTCTACAAGCCACACAGTAAGCCAGGCGCGCGGAGAGGGCTGGCGCGAGGCGATCAAGGCGGCGGCCATGGCAGTCAAGCCCATAGCCACGCCGCCCCATCCGGGGACGGCGGTGAATTCCGCGGCGCGCTCCATGGTTTCGCGGATGTAGCGAAGATGGTCGGCGGCGCGCGCATCGATGGGAATGGGCTCGCGTTTAGCAGCGCGGAGGGGGCTGAGGAAAGGCATGGGTAGAGGCTAGCGCAAGGGTTAGGTGGTGTCAAGTACTTTGTATCACAAAGTCAGGGCTACGCGGCGCTGGCAACCGGCGCCTCCGAGCGCGGGTACCGGCCCCTCAGCGCGTTCCAGCGAATCAGGAAGATGTCCAGGAACATCCGCATGCTGTCGCGCAGCATGCTGACCTTCGTCGCTGGCGAATGGGCCCAGCGTACCGGGATTTCCACCGCGCGCAGCCCGTGGTGGCGCGCGAGATACAACAATTCGGGATCGAAACCGAAGCGCTCGATGCGTTGCTGCCGGAAGATAATCTGGCAGGGCGCGCGCCGGAAGGCCTTGAAGCCACATTGCGTGTCGACAAACGGTAAGCAAAGAATCGCGCGAACGATAAGATTGAAAACGATTCCGGCATTTTCGCGGAATACAGACTGGCGTACCGAGATGAGTCTGCGGTCCAAGGCGCGCGAACCGATGGCCACCTCGTGGTCTTCCAGCGCGGCGATGAGTTTGTCGGCCTCATCGATAGGCGCGGAAAGGTCCGCATCCGTGAACAGCACGATGCGCCCCTGCGCTTCCAACATTCCGCGGCGTACGCTGTAGCCCTTGCCGCGATTCTCGTCATTAACCACAACCCGCAATCGGTGGATTTCATCGCGAAAAGAGTTAGCTACATGCGAGGTGCGGTCGCTCGATCCATCGTCCACCACAATCACTTCCGTTTCGCGCTTGCTGACCCGAATATAGGCCGAGACTTGCGCAAGGGTGACGGGCAAACGCATCTCTTCGTTAAACGCTGGTATGACAATCGAAAGCTCAGGAGGACTCATCGCAGTGGGAATTCTTTCCACCCGTGCGCGCCCACGAGCGGAACAAAGCGGCAAGCCTCCAGTGCCGTCGTCCGAAAAGCGTCACGTGTCCGCTCGATCAAGCGCAGCTCCTGATTTTCTGTGTCTCCCACGGGAACGACCATTCTGCCACCTTCTGCTAGTTGCGCGAGAAGCGGCGCAGGCACGGCCGGCGCGGCCGCAGCAACGAGAATCGCGTCGTAGGGCGAGAACCCAGGCAACCCGAGGGTACCATCGCCGCAATGCACATGAACGTTGGCATACCCCAGCCGGTTGAGGCACGCGGCAGCCTGGTTCGCAAGTTCAGCGCGACACTCCACGGTGAAAACTTCTCGCGCAAGGCAGCCCAGCACGGCGGCTTGATAACCGAATCCCGTGCCAATCTCCAGCACCCGCTCGCTTCCCGTGAGCCGCAGCGCCGCGGTCATAGCTGCGACAATGTACGGTTGCGAAATCGTTTGTCCTTCGCCGATGGGCAGCGGAACATCCTCGTAAGCGCGCACGCGAAATTCACGGGGCACAAACTCGTGGCGGGGAACGCGTTCGAGGCAATCCAAAACGCGCTCGTCGGTGATGTAACGGCGACGGATTTGCGTCTCGACCATCTCGTGGCGGGCTTGTGCGAGCCCGGCGGGACTGCTATCGCGGTGATCGTCGCTCACGGCCATGAAAATCAAGCCCGCGCCGAGGCCGTGGCATGCTTTTCCCAGGCGTGCGTTCGCAGGATTTCATCAACTTGCGCGAGCGCAAAATCGCACTCCTCGAGCCGATTGTAGAAGTGTGGCGAGAGGCGCACACCGGCCTTGGGCCGATAGTCCACGAGAATATCGCGAGCGAGCAGCTCGCGGCACACTTCGTAAGCGTGCGGACAATCGAGGGAAACCGTTCCGGCGCGCTCCGCCGGATTTTCCGG
>WNFO01004109.1_pt1 | contig 12512 bp, 8 predicted proteins | sample 5400251 | NCBI WGS metagenome assembly WNFO01 (sample SAMN13153354, study PRJNA577476) | soil metagenome | isolation source: 100 cm saprolite under Madrone tree | place: USA:California | collected 2016-06-14
CTCGCTACGAGGCCATGGACGAGGAGCGCCGCGGCATCGTCCAGTCCATGCGCCTGATTGCGGACGAGGCCCGGGCGCTCGCGCGCGAGGCCCGCGAGCAGAGCTCGGAGCACCTGCAGGTCATCCTGGATCACATCAAGGACGTCGTGCTGACCGTCGACGAGGACGGGGTAATCCAAAGCTTCAATCCCACGGGCGAGCGAGTATTCGGGTACGGGGAGGCGGAGCTCCTCGGGCAGCGAATCGATCTGCTCATTCCCAAGATCGCCGTCCACGAGAGCATCGCCCAGGCGCTGCAGCGACTGGCGGCCACGTCGGGCGATACGGCGGTCGACCTGGCCGCGCGTGAATCCTGGGCGCAACGCAAGAGCGGCGAGTTCTTTCCCGCGGAAATCGCGGTCAGCAAGGCGCGCCTGTCGCGCAGGGAGATGTTTGTTCTGTGCATGCGCGACGTCACGGACCGGCGCGAGTCGGAGCAGGCGATGCGTGAGAGCGCGGCCCGCTATCAGTTGCTCGTCGATCATGCGCCGGAAGCGATCGTGGTGTTCGACGCGGACGCCGACCGTTTTGTCGACGCCAACGAGAATGCCGAAAAGCTGTTCGGCCTGGAGCGCACGCGCTTGCTGCAAGCCGGGCCGATCGAGCTGAGCCCGCCGCTGCAGCCCGACGAGACGCCCTCGCCGCAGCGCGCGCGGGCCTACATCCAGCAGACGCTCGAGGGACGCCCACAGGTTTTCGAATGGCTGCACCGCAACGCCTCCGGGAAGGAGATCATCTGCGAAGTGCGGCTGGTTCGCCTGCCGAGCGGGAGTCGGCGACTGGTGCGGGGAAGTATTGCGGACATCTCCGAGCGCAAGCGCGGTGAGCGTGTCGCGGCCGCTGAGCGCGCAGTGTTCGAGCAGCTCACGGGCAACGCACCGCTCGCCGAGGTGCTGGCCTCCATCACGCGACTGATCGAGAGCGTCGGCGTCGGTACGGTGTGCTCTGTCAGTCTCCTGGCCGACGACGGCGGGACATTCTCCTACATGGTGGCGCCGCACCTGCCCGAGCGGTTGCGCGCGGCGCTCGAGCGTTTGAGTGTTGATATCCGCAACGGCTCGTGCGCCGCGGCGGTTTACCTGGGTCGCCAGGTCCTGGTCGCCGATCTGGGCAAGGACCCGTTCTGGGAGCGACGGCGCGAGGCGGCGCTGCAGGCTGGCTTGCGCACGGCATGGTCCACGCCCATCAAGGCGGCCAACGGCAAAATCCTGGGCGCCCTGGGCGTGTATCGCGGTGAGCCCGGCCTTCCCACCCCGACGGAGTCCGAGATCATGGCGCGCGCCGCCCAACTGGCCGGCATCGCCGTGGAACGGCGGCTCGCCGAGCAGGCCCTGCGCAGCAGTGAAGCAAAGTTCCGCGGCCTGTTCGAGAGCATCGCCGAAGGTGTTTATCAGAGCGGGCGCGACGGCCGGCTGCTGTCCGTCAACCCCGCGTTCGTGTCCATCTTGGGCTACGACGCCGCCGCGGAACTCTACGCGCTCCCGAACGTTGCCATGTTGTACTGGGACGCCGCGGACCGCGCGGAGTTCGTGCGCGCGGTCGAATCTGAAGGTGAGCTACGCAATGCAGAATTCCGTATGCGGCGGCGCGACGGCCAACAGGTCGTGATTCTGGAGAACGCGCGCGCCATGCGTGACGCTAAGAACCGCATCGTGGGCTACGAGGGTACGATTGCGAACATCACGGAGCGTAAGCGCGCCGAGCAGGCGGTGTTCGCCGAGAAGGAGCGGGCGCAGGTGACGCTCCAATCGATTGGCGACGCCGTCATCAGCACCGATGCCGAGGGTCGCATCGAATATATCAATCCGGTTGCCGAGAGCCTGACGGCCTGGAGCCTGCAGGAGGCGCGCGGCCGCCCGATCACCGAGGTCCTGAATCTCGTCAACGAGATCACGCGCGAGCCGATCGAGAATCCGCTGCTGTGCGTGCTCGGCCGCGGCGAGAGCGGCCCTCCGGCCGACCACCCGGTGCTCATCACGCGCTCCGGTCAGGAAGTGGCGATCCAGGAATCCGCCGCTCCGATCTGCGACCGGCAGGGGCGGGTGATCGGCGCCGTCATCGTGTTTCATGATGTCACCAAGGAGCGGCGCCTGAAACGGGCGCTCTCCTACCAAGCGAGCCACGACGCGCTCACCGGTCTGATCAACCGCCGTGAGTTCGACAACCGCCTGCACGCGGCGGTGTTGAGCGCGCAGTGCGGCGAGGGCAGCTACGCGTTGTTGTACGTCGATCTCGACCAGTTCAAAGTGGTGAACGACACTTGCGGTCACCAGGCCGGTGACCACCTGCTGCGCGAGGTGACCGGGCTGTTGCAGGCCCGGGTGCGGGCCTCGGACACCATCGCGCGCCTCGGCGGCGACGAGTTCGGAGTGCTGCTCGAAGGCTGCACTCCGGAACAGGCGTCGCGCATCGCCGAAGGCGTGCGCCAGGCCATCCGCGACTACCGCTTCATATGGGGAGCGAGCACGCTGTCGGTCGGCGCCAGCGTCGGTGTCGTGCATATCAATGCGCAGACCCAGAGCGTCGCGAGCGTGATGAGCGCCGCGGACATCGCCTGCTATGCCGCGAAGGACGAAGGTCGCAATCGCGTTCACGTGTACGAGGCGGACGGCGTCTCGGACCGTCATCGGGAAATGCATTGGGTTGCGCGCGTGGCGCGCGCCGTGGAGGAAAACCGCCTCGAGCTGTTCTTCCAGCCCATCGTGCCGATCGGAACGGCATCCTCGACGGGCTTCCATGAGCTCACGGTGCGGCTGCGGGACGACGACGGTCACCTCGTGCCACCGAGTGAGTTTATCCCGGCGGCCGAGCGCTATAACGTCATGTCGATCATCGACCGCTGGGTCGTGCAGCAGGCGGTCGAGCTGCTGAAGGCGCGGCGCCTGCGGGACGAGCCGCCCCCGCTGCTCGCGGTCAATCTCTCAGGCACGTCCCTCAACGAGCAGACCTTCGCCGAGTTCGTCCTGCAAAGCGTGGGCGAGCCGGCGATCGCCGCCGCCCTGTGCTTCGAGATCACCGAGACGGCCGCGGTGACGAGCCTCTCCAGCGTCACCTACTTCATGCGCGAGCTGAAGGCGCGCGGCTGTAAGTTCTCGCTCGATGACTTCGGCACCGGGCTCTCGTCCTTCATGTATCTGAAGACGCTGCCGGTCGATTTCATCAAGATCGACGGGCAGTTCATCAGTCATATCACCCACGACGCCGTGGATCGCAGCATGGTCGAAGCGATCATCAAGGTCGGCCGGGCCCTCGGCATCGCGACGATCGCCGAGTGCGTCGAGGCCGCAGCCGTGCTCGCGGAGCTGCAGCGCATCGGTGTCGATTTTGCTCAGGGCAATTACGTGGCGCGGCCGCTGCCGATCGCGGAGCTGTCGAGATAGGTTGCGGCATCGGTATACTGCTCCTTGAGGCAGGTGCCGGGGGGGAGCCGCCGCTGTGGACAGTACTGAGCCGCCATTCACGGTCGGTATCGAAGAAGAATACCTGCTCGTCGATCTCGACACTCGCGACGTGAACGAGAATCCGCCGCCGCGGCTGCTGCGCGCATGCACGGAACTCGGCGCCGGCCAGATCAATCCGGAGTTCCTGCGCTCGCAGCTCGAAGTCACCACGCGGGTGTGTCATTGCGTCGCCGATGCGCGCGCCGACCTCGCCCGGCTGCGCGCCATCATCGTCGACGCCGCGCGCGACTACGGGCTCGCGCCGATCGCCGCTTCCACTCACCCGTTCGCGAAGGCCATGCAGCAGATGCCGACGGAGAAGGAGCAATTCTTTGCGCTGGCCCGCGAGATGCAGGCGGCGGCGCGCCGCTTGATGGTGTGCGGAATGCATGTCCACGTCGGCATCGATGACGACGACCTGCGCGTCGATCTGATGAATCAGATGTCGTATTTCGTGCCTCATCTGCTGGCATTGTCGTGCTCTTCGCCGTTCTGGGAAGGCGAGCTCACCGGGCTGATGTCATTCCGCCTCACGCTGTTCAGCTCGCTGCCGCGCACCGGCCTGCCCGAGCGCTTCGCGAGCTACGGGGAGCTGCGGCGGCATCTGGACATGCTCATTCGCACCGGCCTCATCGAGAACACCAGCAAGATGTGGTGGGACGTGCGGCCCAACCCACGGTACCCGACGCTCGAGATGCGGGTGATGGACTGTTGCACGAGTATCGATGATGCGGTATCGCTTGCCGCGCTGGTCGTGTGCCTCGTGCGCCGCCTGTACCACCTGCGGCGGGCAAATCAGAGCTGGCGGCTGTATCCGAACGTCCTGATCGCGGAGAATCGCTGGCGAGCGATGCGCTACAGTTTTGATGAGCAACTCCTCGATCTCGCGCGCGGTGAGCTGGTGCCGTTCTCGCTGCTGATGGACGAGCTGATCGCGGCCGTGCGCGCGGACGCCGAGCAGCTCGGCTGTTGGCGCGAGATCGAGCACCTGCGCGCGATTCTCGCCCGCGGCACCAGCGCGCACCGCCAGATCCGCACGTACGAGGAAGCGCGCGCCGCCGGCGCAAGCCAGCGCGAAGCCCTGCAGGCGGTGGTGGATTTTCTGGTGCGTGAGACCGCATCCGGGCTGCATGTCAAGACACCCGGTCCACGAATTTGAGAGGCAGCGGTTACGTGCATCCGAGACTCTGCAGTCCCGCCAAGCGCGCGCGCCGGCCATTCACCGCATTGACTGTAGTTGCCCTGTTGACTGCCGCCGGCGGTCAATCCGCGTTGGCGGCGGCGGCGCTCCCACCGGCGGGCATTGCGGCGCAGCTGCGCGATAAGGCGATGAGCGGACAGCACGTCGCCTATTCGTGGGTCAGCGAGCTCACCACACGCTTCGGCCCGCGCCCTGCCGGCTCGGCAAGCGAGCGGCAGGCGGCTGCCTGGGCGGTCGCGCGTTTGCAAGCGCTTGGCTTCGAGAATGCCCGGCTTGAACCGTTTCCCCTGACCGCCTGGGTGCGGGGCACGGAGCGGGCGGAGATCGTCGCGCCGAGCCCCCAGCCGTTGGCGGTGGTCGCGCTCGGCGAGTCGCCCGCGACGCCGCCCGAAGGCCTCGAAGGCGAGGTTGTCATGTTCCCGACGCTCGATGACCTCATTGCCGCTCCGCACGGTTCGCTGGGCGGCAAGATTGCGATGGTCGAGCGCCGCATGATCCGTACTCAGGACGGCGCGGGGTACGGACCGGTCGTCGCCGCGCGGCGCGACGGCCCCAGTGAGGCGGCCCAACGGGGAGCGATCGCGTTTCTGCTCCGCTCGGTGGGAACCGACAGCCACCGCATGCCGCACGCGGGCACGACCAAGTATGTCGACGGGCGCGTGCCGCTGCCGGCGTTCGCGTTGTCGGCGCCTGACTCCGACCAGATCGAGCGTCTCGCAGCCCTCGGACAAACGGTGCGCGTGCGCCTGTTCTCGACTGCCTCTTACGTGCAGGGTGCTTCCTCGCAGAACGTCGCGGCCGAAATCCGCGGCCGGGAACGGCCGCAGGAGGTCGTACTGCTCGGAGCGCACCTGGACAGCTGGGATCTTGGCACCGGGGCGATCGATGATGCGGCGGGCACGGCGATCATCACCGCTGCCGCGAAGCTCATCCGCGATCTGCCGCAGAGACCGAAGCGCACCGTGCGCGTCGTCCTGTTCGGGTCCGAGGAAGTCGCTCAACCGGCGACACCCTTCGGCGCCTTCGGCGGTCACGCCTACGCGAGCAGTCATAAAGCGGAACTCGCAACCCATGTTCTGACCGGGGAGAGCGATTTCGGCGCCGATCGCATTTATCAGCTGGTGCTGCCGAAAGCGGTCGCGGAGAGCGACTTCGCGAGAACGGTGGCCCGGGTGCTGACGCCGATCGGAGTGCTGCCGGCGCATGGGCCGATCGAGGACGCCGGCACCGACGTTGGCCCGTCCGTGGAAGCGGGGGTGCCGGCATTTCTTCTGCGGCAGGACGGCACGCGCTACTTCGACCTGCACCACACGGCCGACGACACACTCGACAAGATCGACAGGCAACAGCTCGATCAGAACGTGGCCGCGTGGGCAGCGCTGGCGTGGCTTGCGGCCGACAGTGATGTAGAGTTTCGCGGCGGCGCGCGCGAGCGGTAGCGAGCCCAGGGGCGGCGGGCGTGACCGACGGACAGTACATCGAAGCTGAGCATGTTTGCAGCGTCGGCGCCGAGCTCGGCGAGGGCCCGGTCTGGGTCGTGCGCGACGCGGCGCTCTGGTTCGTCGACATCCTGGGCCGGCAGCTGCATCGCTATGATCCGGCGTCGGGCCGGCGGCGCGCCTGGTCGGCGCCTGAGCGGCCGGGCTTCATCGTGCCGGTGCGCGGCGGCGGCTTTCTCGTCGGGCTGAAGAACGGGCTGCAGCGCTTTGACCCGGAGAGCGCACAGTTCACCCATCTGGAGCACGTCGAGCCGCATCTTCCCGGTAACCGGCTGAACGATGGTGCCGTGAGCCCCGAAGGCGCCTTGTGGTTCGGCTCGATGGACGATGCGGAGAAGGAGCCGTCTGGCTGTCTCTATCGCCTCGACGAGCACGGTCGGGCAGTCGCGCTCGATGCCGGCTACAGGATCACCAACGGTCCCGCATTCAGCCCGGACGGCGGCGTCTTCTATCACACCGACACGGTGCAGCGCGTGGTGTATGCATTCGACCGGCCGACACCGGCAACCCTGGCGGGCAAGCGCGTCTTCGTGCGCATCGAGGCAGGCGCCGGCTTTCCCGATGGCACGGCGGTGGATGCGCAAGGCTGCGTTTGGATCGCACTCTGGGGTGGCTGGGGAGTGCGCCGCTATTCTCCCTCGGGTGAGCTGCTCGGGATCGTGCGTTTCCCGTGCGCGAACGTGACGAAGGTGGCCTTCGGCGGCCCTGATTGCTGTACCGTGTATGCGACGACGGCATGGAAGGGATTGAGCCCGCTCGGACGTGCGGCCGAGCCGCTGGCGGGCGATCTGTTCCGCTTCCGCACCGACGTGCCGGGCTCGCCACCGGTCGAAGTGGCGCTGCGCGTCTGAAGGACTGAACGCACATGGCAGCGATTTATCCTGATCTGCGCGACAAGGTGGTGCTCGTCACTGGCGGCGGCTCCGGGATCGGCGAGGCGATCGTGCGAGAATTCGCGCGTCAGCGCTCCAAGGTGGCCTTCATCGACCTCGCAGTCGAGCCCTCCCGCGCGCTGCTCAAGACCTTGGAACAAGCAGGCACGCCGGTTCATTTCGAGCCTTGTGATCTCACCGACATTGCCGCTCTACAACGCACGATCGGCGCGGTGCGCAGCCGGCTGGGTCCCATCCAGATTCTCGTCAACAACGCCGCCAATGACGACCGTCATGCGACGGAAGCGGTCACAGAAGCAGTATGGGACAGCCGCATCGCCGTGAATCTGAAGCATCAGTTCTTCTGTGCGCAGGCGGTCCTGCCTGACATGAAGGCCGCCGGTGGCGGCGCGATCGTCAATCTCGGCTCGATCTCGTGGATGGTCGGTCAGGGCGGCATGGCGGCCTACACCGCAGCCAAGTCTGCGGTGTTGGGCCTGACGCGCTCCCTGGCGCGCGACTACGGCCCATATGGAATCCGCGTGAACGCGCTTGCGCCGGGCTGGATCATGACCCAGAGGCAGCTCGAGAAATGGCTGACGTCGGAAGGCGAGGCGGAGATCATGGCGCGCCAGTGCCTCAAGCGAAAGCTCCAGCCCATCGAGGTCGCGAAGTTCGTCGTGTTCCTCGCCTCGGATGAGGCCAGCGCCTGCACGAGCCAACACTATGTTGTCGACGGCGGCTGGACATAGCCGTTAAGTGCGCCCCGGCCGCGACTTTCAGCCCACCTAATGGTTGTCGCGCGGTATGCCGAAAGTCTCGGCGATTCGCTGGTACTTCACCGCCGGTTTCAACACCATCCCGTCCCCAAGCTGCTCGACCATGGAGCGCTGAATCTCCTGCCACGGAGTCTGCGAGGGCGGATACCGGTAGCCGCCGGCCGCCTCCAGAGCGCGCCGCCGGGCGGCGAGCTCTGCCTCCGAAGTCAGGATGTTCGCCGACCCCTTGCGCAGGTCGATGCGCACGCGATCGCCGGTCTGCAGCAGCGCCAGTCCACCGCCCGCCGCGGCTTCGGGGGATGCGTTGAGAATCGAGGGCGAGGCGGAGGTCCCCGACTGCCGGCCGTCGCCGATGCACGGCAGCGCTGTGATGCCGCGCTTGATGAGCGAGGCGGGCGGCCGCATGTTGACGACCTCGGCCGCCCCGGGATAGCCGATGGGCCCGGCGCCACGGATGAACAACAGCGTCTGCTCGTCAATCGCCAGCGCCGGGTCGTCGATGCGCGCGTGGTAGTCCTCGGGGCCGTCAAACACGACGGCGCGCCCTTCGAAAGCGTCCGGATCGGCCGGGTTGCTCAGGTAGCGCTGGCGGAACTCGTCCGAGATGACGCTCGTCTTCATGATCGCAGACTCGAACAGGTTGCCCCGCAGGACGATGAACCCGGCGTTGCGCCTGAGCGGCTGGTCGAACGGACGGATCACGTCGCCGTCCTGGATCTCGCGCCCGCGGCAGTTCTCGCCGAGCGTGCGGCCGTTGGCAGTCAACGCGCCGGCGTGTATCAAGCCCTGCTTCAGCAACTCGTTCACCACGGCCGGGACGCCCCCGGCATGGTGGAAATCCTCGCCCAGATAGGCGCCCGCCGGCTGCAGGTTGACCAGCAGCGGCACGCCGTAGCCGTGGGTCTGCCAGTCATCGAGGGTGAGTTGCACGCCCGCGTGGCGTGCGATCGCCGCCAGATGGATCGGTGCGTTCGTGGAGCCGCCGATGGCGGAATTGACCACAATGGCGTTCACGAAAGCTTCCCGCGTCAGGATGCGCGAAGGCTTCAGGTCCTCATGCACCATCCCGACGATGCGCTTGCCGGTCTCGTAGGCCATCTGCCCCCGCTCGCGGTACGGTGCGGGAATGGCCGCCGAGCCGGGCAACTGCATCCCCAGCGCCTCGGCCAGCGAATTCATCGTGGTCGCCGTCCCCATGGTGTTGCAATAGCCGGTGGACGGAGTCGAGGAGGCCACGAGCTCGATGAACCCCGCGTAGTCGATCTCGCCGGCCGCCAACATCTGGCGTGCCTTCCAGACGATGGTGCCCGAGCCGGTGCGCTCACCCTTATGCCAGCCGTTCAACATCGGTCCCACCGACAGCGCGATCGCAGGGATATCCACGGTCGCAGCCGCCATGAGGCAGGCCGGCGTCGTCTTGTCGCAGCCGATGGTGAGCACGACACCATCGAGAGGGTAACCGTAGAGCACTTCCACCAGCCCGAGGTAGGCGAGGTTGCGGTCGAGCCCCGCCGTCGGGCGCTTGCCGGTCTCCTGGATCGGATGGACCGGAAACTCGAGCGGCACTCCGCCGGCTGCGCGGATGCCCGCGGCAACGCGCTCGGCGAGCACGAGGTGGTGGCGGTTGCAGGGGGCGAGGTCCGAGCCGGTCTGGGCGATCCCGATGATCGGCAGGCCCGACTGCAGCTCCTGCGCCGTCAAACCGAAATTCAGGTAGCGCTCCAGATACAGCGCTGTCATGTCGGGGTTGGCGGGATTGTCGAACCAGGCACGCGAGCGCAGCCGTTTGCCGCCGGCGCCGGCTATGCCGTGTAGGGGCTGTTGTGTCATCGCGTCGATCCCTTCTTTCTCCTCGTCGACTCGATGCGGCGCACGCCGAGGTCGATGACCTTCAGCATCGCTTGTGCCGCCGCGTGCGCGTCGCGAGCCTCGATCGCGTCCACGATCGCGGCATGGCTGTTGGCCACCACTTCGTGATCGGCGGCATCGTCGACGGGGGAGCTGTACGCGAACGAGGCGACCAGGGCAGCCTCGATGACGCTCGCCATCGAACGCATCAGCGGGTTGCCCGAGGCGGCGCCTACGCCCAAATGAAAGTCGAGGTCCACCTCGGCAAAGCTCTGCCGGCTGTGGCCGGAGCGCCCCATCTGGCGTACGTGCGCGCGCAGCCGTGCAATGTCCGCGGCGGTACGGCGCCGCGCGGCCAGTGCGGCCGCGGCCGGCTCGAGCGCCCGCCGCACTTCCGTCAGGCATTGCAGGAAGTCGTCGTCGAGCCCGATGCGCACTCGCCACGCGAGCACGTCGGCGTCGAAGAAATTCCAGTGCACCGGGTCGCGAACGCGCGTGCCGATGCGCGTCTTCGAGACCACCAAGCCTTTCGCGGCGAGGGTCTTCATGACCTCGCGCAGCACCGTGCGCGAAACCTGAAAGCGCTGGATGAGCTCGGGCTCGGGCGGCATGTTGCCGCCGGGGCGGTGGATGCCCTTGAGGATCTCGGTGCCCAGTATCGCCGCGACCTGGTCGTGGCTCGACATCGCCCGTTCCTGGGCGAGACGGCTCAGGCGCGGGTGCGGCCGGAGCGTTGCGCCACGCGCGGCGCTTACCGGGGTGCGTAGAGGTACGGAAGCCATAGGGGCCCGATATGATCGGTACGTCTGGGGAGGTGTGGAGCGGTATTATAATATGCTTAATAACGGCGGTTGATGACATGGGTCCGCTGCTCGGCATCCGCATCCTGGATTTGAGCCGCGTGCTCGCCGGTCCCTGGGCCACGCAGATGTTGGCGGATTTCGGCGCGGACGTCATCAAGATCGAGCGCCCGGACGGCGGCGACGACACCCGTCAGTGGGGGCCGCCCTATCTGCGCGAGGCGGCCGGCAAGGACACAAGCGAGGCGGCCTACTACCTGAGCACGAACCGCGGCAAGCGCTCGGTGGCGGTGGATCTTGCGCACCCCGAGGGCCAGCGCATCGTGCGCGAGCTCGCCCTGCGCTGCGACGTGCTGGTCGAGAACTTCAAGGTGGGGAGCCTCGCGCGCTACGGCCTGGGCTGCAGCGATCTGCAGGCCGCGCATCCGGCGCTCATCTATTGCTCCATTTCGGCGTTCGGGCAGGACGGGCCGGAGCGCACGGCCCCGGGATACGACGCGATGATCCAGGCCATGAGCGGCCTCATGAGCATCACCGGCGTGCCCGATGGCGAGCCGGGCGCGGGACCACAGAAAGTCGGCGTGGCGGTCGCAGATCTCATGGCAGGCATGTACGCGGTCAGCGCCATACTCGGGGCGCTGTTCGAGCGGCAGCGCTCGGGAGCCGGCCAGCACATCGATCTCGCGCTGCTCGACGCGCAGCTCGGCGCGCTCGCCAACCAGAGTCTCAACTACCTGGTGACGGGCAAGGCGCCGCAGCGCTGGGGCACGGCCCATCCCAACATCGTGCCGTATCAGGCGTTCGCGACGGCCGATGGCTTCCTGATGCTGGCCGTCGGCAACGACCGCCAGTTTGTGAATTTCTGCGCCGCCGCCCGCTGCCCGCAGTTGGCCACCGACGAGCGCTTCTCGACCAATGCTGCACGCGTCTCCCATCGGCGACAGCTCGTGTCTGAGTTGGCCGCCACGCTGAAGCAACGCACGACGCGCGACTGGCTGAATGCACTCAAGGCCGCCGGCGTGCCGTGCGGCCCGATCAACGATATCGGGCAAGCGTTCGCCGAGCCGCAGATCACCCACCGCGGCCTGCGGCTCGAGCTGCCCCATCCGCTCGCCGGTCGCGTGCCAGGGGTGCGCAATCCGATCAACTTCTCCCGCACGGCGCTCGAATACCGGCGTCCGCCGCCGCTCCTGGGCGAGCACACGGACGAGGTGCTGACGGAGTATCTGGGCCTCTCGCCACCGCAGCTGCAACAGTTGCGCGCGAGCGGCGCACTCGGCAAGCTCGGCGAATGACAGACCACATCAGCGTCTCGCGCTCGGGCGGCGTGTGCGAGGTGCGGCTGAACCGGCCCGAGAAACGCAATGCGCTGACCGCGGCGATGTACGACGCACTGATCGAAGCGCTGCGCGGCGCGGAAGCGGACGACACGGTTCGCGCGGTGCTTTTGAGTGGTGCCGGAGCGAACTTTTCGGCCGGCAATGACCTCAACGATTTTCTCAGCTCCCTGAAGGAAAGTGTCGAGCCCAGCGTAGTGGGCTTCCTGCGCACGCTGCCAGCCTTCCGTAAGGTGCTGATCGCCGCGGTGCACGGGCAGACCGTGGGAATCGGAGTAACGCTGCTCCTGCACTGCGACCTCGTGCTGGCCGCACGCAGCACCAAGTTCAGCCTGCCGTTCGTCAAGCTGGGCCTGGTACCCGAGGCGGCGAGCTCACTGCTGTTGCCGCGGCTGATCGGTTATCAGCGCGCCGCAGAGCTGCTGTTCCTCGGAAAGCCATTCGATGCGGCGAGCGCGTTCACACTGGGAATCGTCAACCGCATGACCGAGGATGAGGCGCTGATGGATGAGGCGCGAGCGCTGGCGCGTGCCGTGGCAGAACAGCCGGCGGCTGCACTACTGGCCACGAAACGACTGCTGCGCAGCGAAACCGCGACCGTCCCGGCGCGGATCGAGGAGGAGCTGCGGGCCTTTCGGGCGCAGCTCGAGTCGGCGGAGTTCCGCAGCGCCGCGCAGGCCTTTCTCGGCAAGTAGAA
>WNFO01004310.1_pt1 | contig 12511 bp, 15 predicted proteins | sample 5400251 | NCBI WGS metagenome assembly WNFO01 (sample SAMN13153354, study PRJNA577476) | soil metagenome | isolation source: 100 cm saprolite under Madrone tree | place: USA:California | collected 2016-06-14
GACCTTACTACAGCCAAGTCATGTGTGGGAGTCACCTACGGCACCCGCTGGGGGAGCCTTAGGCAGGGGCAGTTCGAAGTCCTGCTAACTTCCGGCTGCCGCCTGCCCCTCACACCGCCCCCGCCAGGTCCCCATCAGTCCAGTGGTGCGATCGCGGCCAGCTCGACGAGCTCATACGATTCTGAGTACACCGCGCCGCAGCCGAAGCACTGCGTAGGCCCGCCCCCCGGACCGCCCGCTGGATCGGCCACGACCCAGCGGCCGTCGCCGATCAGATTTACCGTGTGGAAGCCGTTAAGGTGCGGCTCGTTCCCGCAGCTGCATCTCAACGCATCGCACTGGCCCAGGTCGCCGCCGTGGGCCCGGTGCCGCTTGACAGCATCGGAGAAACGCATGGCGAACTCCTGGCTCACCGTCGCCAGGCTGCAGGTGAGGCGCGGTCTCGCATCCGCCCGACCCGCGCGCTCGCCAACTTCTCCAGGGGTGAATCCGGGTCTGTGGAGGCGGATATGGCCAAGTATCTGTTCGAGGTCTCCTACCGGGTATCCGGCGGCTTTGGCGGGAGCGACATTCTGTCGACCTTGAGACGGGGCGAGTTCGCCCGCCTGAGCCGGGAAGCGCTCGATTCCCCCGTCCGCCGCTCGGTATTCAATGAGGATGTTCTGACCCTCCACGTAGCCGTGTTCGCGCAGTCCGTGGCCGACCGCAGACCGCGGCGAACGAACAGCCGATGAGTGCGCTGCGCCGTTTCATCGCTCTGTACGCGCTGATGTACGCCGCGTTCGGGGTCTCATCGCCGTTCATGCCGGCGTTCTTCGAAGCGCGAGGGCTTGTGCCAGAACAGCTTGGGCTTCTGTTCGCAACCGGCACGGCGATCCGGCTCATCTCCGGGCCGTTGTGCGGACGGCTCGCCGACCTCACGCAGGCGCTTCGCGCCGTCCTCGCCGTCTGCACGGCGCTGGCCGCGCTCGTTGCTCTTAGTCTGTTGCCGGCGGCTGGCTTCTGGACGCTGTTGATGATCAGTGTGCTCCACGCGGCTGCGCTCGCGCCGATCACGACGCTCGCCGATGCCCTCGCACTGGCCGCCGCCGTGCCGCGCGATGGAGCGACGAGATTCGAGTACGGCTGGGCACGCGGAACAGGCTCGGCGGCCTTCATCGCGGGCACGCTGGTCAGTGGGCAGGTGGTGAGCGCCTGGGGACTCACCTCGATCATCGTGTCGCATGCGGCGCTGCTCTCCGCCGCGGCTTGTGCGGCGATGCTGGTGCCCGAACACGCACGGCCCGAACACTTGCCCGCGGTCGCCGGGCATGCTCCTGCGGGGGGCGTGCTCGAACTCCTTCGGATGCGGCTGTTCCGGCGCGTGATGCTGGTTTCCGCTCTCGTGCTCGGCAGCCATGCGATGCACGACGCCTTCGCGGTCATCCGCTGGAGCGCAGCGGGCGTCACTCCGGCCATGGCAAGCGTGCTCTGGTCGGAGTCAGTTGCCGCCGAAGTGATCGTATTTTTCCTGATCGGTTCCCCGCTCGTGAAGCGCCTGAGTCCGGCCGGCGTCATGGCGCTCGCCGCCATCGCCGGCGTGCTGCGCTGGGTGGCCATGGCGCTGACCACCGACGTGATGGCTCTCGCCATGGTGCAGCCGCTGCATGGGCTCACCTTCGCGGCGCTGCATCTTGCCTGCATGCGCCTCATTGCGGCGATCGTCCCACAACATCTGGCGGCGACGGCGCAAGCGATGTACGCGCTTGGTGCTGCGGCGACCACGGCGCTGCTGACACTCGCGTCGGGCAGCCTCTATGCGAGGCTCGGCGCTGAGGGGTTTCTGGTGATGGCGCTGCTCTGCGCGGCGGCCGCGCCGCTCACGTTGGGACTGCGCAGCGTCTACGCGAGGCCGGCCGGATCCCGGCAACGTCAATAACGCAGGAAGCGCCTTACCGGTGTCGCGTCGCGGTCCAGAACGCGAGCAGGTCGTCGCGGAACTCGGCGGCCTCCTCACCATTGCTGCGCGCTGGCACCATTCCCGCCGGACGCTGGTGGAAACGACCGTGCTGGCGGAGGAGCGCGGACAGTATCGGCTGTTGCAACCGGCCCAGGCGATCCAGCTCCCGGCCACCATCCAGGTGATGCTGGCAGCGCGCATCGACCGGCTTGCTCAGGAGGACTAACGCCTCCTCCAGGTCGCCTCCGTCGTCGGCAACGATGTCCCGTTCACGTTCCTCCACCCGGTCGCCGAGCTCCCGGACGCGGCGCTTCGTCGTCGGCTCGACCACTTGCCGGCGGCCGAGTTCGTCTACGAGACGGGGCTGTTCCCGGATCCGAGTACGCATCCGGCGCCATATCGAGAGCCATTCCCGGCATGGGAATGGCCGAGGGAGTATTGCGGGGGCATGCGTTGCGAACCCGACTCCCTTTACAAGTGCGCGAGCACACGCACTCCGTTTTCCACATGCTTCGCCGGCACAACGACGACTTTGGCGCCGATGCGGTGGAATTCCAGATCGATCCTGGCGTGACCGAACGGCAAGTCGCGTATGCAGAGTGACTCGATATCCGACGGCAGCATCGGCCGCCGGATGTGCACTTCATTGCGACGGCCGTCGATGCGAATCCCAAGGCTCGCCTGCAGCAACAGGAACACGGTGCCCGCGGACCAGGCCTGCGGCAGGCAGGCCACCGGATACGGTGCCGGCCCCTGGCCGGGTATGCGCGGGAACCCGCAGTACAGCTCCGGCAGGCGCATGCCGAACTGATTCGCCGTCTCGAAGATGTCGCTCACGATCCGGACCACCTCGGCGCGCCCCCCGTAGCGTGAGATACCGGCAGCACACACCGAGGTATCGTGCGGCCAGATCGAGCCATTGTGATAAGACATCGGGTTGTAGCGCGGTTCGCCCTCTGCCAGCGTCCTGATGCCCCAGCCGCTGGCAAAGCGGCTCGACAACAATTGCGCCGCGACGGCAGCGGCGCGCTCCTCGCTGGGAACACCGCAGAACAGCAAGTGTCCCGGATTCGACCCGTACACTTTGCACGGCTCGCCGTCGCCATCGAGCGCGATCGCGTAGTAATTCATCTCCGGCACCCAGAATCTTTCCTCAATCGCCGCACGCAAACGCTGGCTCCGCTGCATCCACCGATCGCTCCGTACCTGATCACCGCGCGTCGCAGCCAGTTCCGACATGGCCTCGAGCGCGGCATAGGCGTAACCCTGGACCTCGACGACGGCGAGCGGGCCGCGCGGAAAGCGCCCGTCCGCGTGGAACATCGAATCGTGACTGTCTTTCCAGGCCTGGTTCACCAGGCCGCTTTGCTCGCCGCGGGCGTAATCGAGAAATCCCGTGGGGCTGCTGTCCAGCCGCCGCTCGATCCAATCGGTCGCCGCGAGCAGACGGGTCCAGATCCGATCGACGAGCGCGCGATCGCCGGTGCGCGCCTCGTAGGCGGCGGCGAGCATCACGAACAACGGCGTGGTATCCACGCCGCCGTAGTAGCAACCGAATGGAACCTCGCCCAGCGCCGCCATCTCCCCGCGCCGCGTCTCGTGCATGATCTTGCCCGGCTGCGCATCGCGAAAGGCAGATGTCACCTCGGCCTGAGTCGAGGCGAGAAAGCTCAGCACACCCGCGGCGAGTTGCGGGTTGATCCAGAGCATCTGCAACGAGGTGATGATCGCGTCGCGTCCGAACTGAGTGGCAAACCACGGGATGCCTGCGTACGGGTACGGACCAGTCGGCAGCGCGGTCGTCAGCAACGCGAGATCAGAACGCGATTTCTCGATCCACTGATTGAAGAGGCGCCCGGACGTGCTGATCCATGCGCCTTGCCTCAAGCGCCCCTGCATGCTCGCTGACAACTCCGCCCCGGCGATGTTGAATCGTTCGGGCGAAGGTACGCTGTCGTCTTCGGCGCCGATCTCGAGATACATCTGCGCGCTCGCGCCGCGTCGCAGCTCGATACGAAACTCCGCGTCGTGAGGCGATATCGACGCCGGAGGCAGGGAGAATGCTATGTCCGTCGAGCGCACGACCTCGTCACGTCCACGGTACGACAACTGCACGGCTCGCTCGGTGACGAGCGCGGGCAGATGAACGCCGCGCTCCTTGCGCACGTGCCCCTGCACTTCGAATATGTCGGCGAAATCGGCAGCAAACCCCAGTTTCAGCGGGACTTCCGCGTCGTGCTCGCTGAAGTTCGTGAGCGTCAATCGCTCATACAGGCGGCTGCCCCACAGGAAGCGGCTGCGCTCGATATGAATGACGCCTTGCGGCAGCGCAACCGCTCCGAGGGCCGCCAGGGGCCGGTTCGTGAGATGTGCCGTGAACACCGTGTTGTCCTGATTGATCGCTGCGCCGAGCAACGATGGCCGCCGGCCGGCAATGGCGAGCTCCAGGCGCGACAACACGCGCGTGTCGTTCGTGAACAGCCCATCGTCGCTGCCCTGAATGTCACCCAGGGCATCGGCCAGCAGGACCGTGTTGGCATCCTTCAGGGTGTACCGCGGCAGCAAGCCGCGGCGGTCTGCAGGTTCATCCGCCAGGCTCATAGCCGGTCTCCGTTACCCTTACGACACACGGCGTAACGGCCTGCGATTCAGCAACTGGGCATACACATCCAGATAGGCGCGCGCCATCATCGTCGCCGTAAAGCGTTGCTCGAAAACGGCGCGTATTCCGCGCCGCTCTATGGCGGTGAGTCGCTCTATCGCCGCGAGCGCCTCGTCCTCGGAATTCACGATGAACCCGGTGATGCCGTCCTCGATCACCTCGGGTATCGCGCCGCAATTCCAGGCGATGACCGGCGTCCCGCAAGCCATTGCTTCGATCATGACGAGCCCGAACGGCTCCGGCCAATGCACCGGGGACAGCAGTGCGAGCGCGTTGCCGAGAAATTCCGATTTGCGTTCATCGCCGATTTCGCCGACGAACTCGACCCCCGGGTCATCGAGCAAGGGTTTCACGACCGTCTCGAAGTACACGGTATCGACAGCATCCACCTTCGCGGCCAGCTTGAGCGGAATGCGCGCGCGGCGTGCGACATGGATCGCCACGTCCGGACGCTTTTCCGGAGAGATTCGTCCCAGGAAAGCGAGATACCGACCGGCCGGATGCTCGCGGAAGGCGTACTGACACAGCGGTACTCCGTGCGGCACGGTGGCCAGCCAGTTCGCGTTCAGCAAGGGTTTGCGCTGCTGATCGGAGATCGATACGAGCCCGAAAGACGGCCAACGTTCGTACGCGGCCGGCAAGTCCTTGAGATCCAGGCGCCCGTGCAACGTCGTCACCGTCTTGTGGGCCTGCTGTTCGAACATCGGGAAATGCACCATATCCACGTGAAAGTGCAGTACATCGAACTGCGCGGACCGCCGTTTGACTTCGTGCAGCATGACCAGATGTGCGGCGAGGTCCGATCTCAATACCGCGGCGTCGAGGCGGATCGCCTGATCGCGCACCGGGACAAGACGCGCTTTGGTACGGGCATCGGCCGCGGCGAACAAGGTGACCTCATGGCCCAGCTCGACCAGGGCGTCGCACAGATGTGCAACAACCCGTTCCGTGCCTCCGTACAACCTGGGGGGCACAGCCTCGTACAGCGGAGCGATCTGAGCGATTTTCATGCTCTCCTGCAACGCGACGGCACAACAAACGTTTCGGCGCCGCGAAGGCTAGTCGCGTGACCATCCGGGACCCGGCATCGGGCGGATGTTTGAGTCAGGAACGAGCTAATCAGCTGGGTTAGCTTCTTGCTGCCGCACTTCGGACAGGCTTGACGAGCTTTCTCATGCTGGGTGACTGACAACCGGAGTGTGACCTTCCGATTGCACGCCTCGCAGTGGTACTCATACCTGGGCATGGCTGATCCTCCTGCCTCTCGGCGCTCCATTACCCGTCCTCCTGGGTGGTTTGGGAACTACTCCACGTTGTCGTAACACGTTGAGATTATCCACAATGCCTCGCTGTCCCATCATTCGGCGGCGCTTGGGCGCCACAGGATCGCCGCCGGGGTGTCGTTGTCTCAGACCCTCACCTTATCCCTTCCGTCTTGATCTTTTCCTGGCCGTCTTGAGCCGCGCTTCAGCCTTCTGGGCGGCCCGCTCCGAGGTCGTTGCTGGCTTCACCTTGAGCAGATCGGAGACAACGTCGTTCAAAGGCAAGGCGATATAGAGACGGGGCCTCGCTGTGTCTGCCGGTGGTCGTCTTCACGCGCCCAGTCTACCCTCGTTTCCCGACCTCTTCCTGCACCTCGGCAGCGTGGAGCGGGATCCGTGGACGATCCGTTTGGCGCCATCAGAATCTGAAATACTCGACAATCAGGAAACTGACGAAGCCCGCAAGGGCTGCGGTCACCAGCGCATCCATGGGCTCATCTCCAACCAGCCAACTGAAGGCATAACCGAGAGCCGCAGAGACGACCACGTACCAGAGATGCCAGCGTCTCACCGGACTCTCACCCTCCGGGGTCGGGGAGCTCGTCTAGTGACCGTGCCGTCCTCTTCGAAGAGCACGAGCGAGGAGGGCATGGGTGCGGAGGCTGGTTCATCGTGGTTCCTTCCGCTTGTAGCGCCCGGTCAGCTCCACCCTGGCGAGGAGGTGGCCGCTGCAGGCCTTCAGGAGATCGCCCTTGCTCTTATAGGGTGGCAGGGCGAGGGCACTGTCCAGGGCGTAGAGCCTGAAGAAGTATCGATGAGCGGGTCCTCGGGGTGGGCAGGGAGCGTCATAGCCGGTTCCCCCGAAGTCGTTCAGACCCTGGGTTCCCACCCCGGCCACCGTGCCCTGGCGGGGGACACCCTCAGGGAGTTCGCGGACGCTGACGGGGACTCCATAGAGGACCCAATGGACCGAGACACCCATCGCGCCGTCGGGGTCGGCCACGATGAGGGCGAACCCTGTGGTGCCCTGGGGCGGCTCGGTCCAGCGAAGCGGGGGTGAGACGTCGGAGCCATCGCAGGTGTACTTGGGCGGGATCTCCCCACCAGGCCCGAACGCGGGGCTCCGCAGCTTGAAGGCCCTCACAGATACTCCTGAATCCCGCCGCGTACATCTACCTGGTAAGGAACCCTCTTGAGACGGCCGGCCACAAATGCGCGAGACATTGACGTTGTGGTGCTCCGCCCTTGTGCCTGGTCGTTGGCACCGGTGTGACAAAGACGCAATCCACCCGGAGGTGTTCCTGCCACCGCGTGGTCTATCAGGGGGTGGACACGTGCGCTGAGAACGCTGGGACCTTGCCGGGTGACTTCACCAGAAAGCGGTGCTTCGAGTAACAGTCCTCGTGGGCGCTCTCGACCGGCTTCCCTGGCGTGTGCCTGCTGGGGGCCAACTCCGCTCAACCTCAAATCGTATCACCCGCTCCGCCCCTCCGCTGCCCTCGACGGCACCCTTCTGCTTCTGGTAGTCGGCAACCGTGTGTCGAAAGCGTAGGGTATCGAACGCCTCCTGGGTAAGAGGACCAGCGAACTTCACGCGACAGCGCGAGTCTGGGCGCCCCACGCCGCGGTGTCAACGCGAATTCCCTGTCAGACACGGTCAGGCTCAGCGCCCCGTCGCAGGACCCCTGCATGAGGCTCGAGGCATCGGCCACGGAGAGCCAATAGTTCGGCGGACCCATCGCGCGGTACCACGGCGGAAACTCACCAAACCCAAACCAACGAGGAAGGCGAAGCCGAAGGGCCGCTCGGGCCGATCAAAGGTTCACGATGGAATGAAAAGTGCCGGAGAAGGTACCGTGTCCGTACTGCGGGAAACCAATGCGACTCGTAGGACGTACGGCAACCCACGCCCGTTACATCTGCACGGGCCCAACCTGCAGACAGACCTACGAGAAACCCCTCCCCAAGAACCTACTTCCTGGCCGTCCTTGACCCCTCCGGCCCGCCCGACTATGCTCTCGCCACCGTCCGACCCGTTCGGCCCGGCTCGCTCGACCCGAGGGCATGCTGGGCAGGAGAATGAGGCCATGGCGATTCTGACGATCTCCCAGGAAATGGGCAGCGGTGGAGCCGAGATCGGCCTGACCGTGGCGACCCGCCTCGGTTACACCTATGTCGATAATGAGGAACTCCTCAGCCGAGCGCAGCGCTACGGGTTGGCGGAAGATCGCCTCGCTCGCCTTGTGGAGGACCGGCCGTCGTGGGTCGAGCGGTTTGATGCGGAGACTCGCCGGTGCATCATGGCTCTCCAAGTGGTCCTGTACGAGTGTGCGCAAGACGATAATGTCGTGCTGATGGGCGGTGGTGGGCAATGGCTGCTCCGTGGCGTGCCCCACGCGCTTCGGGTGAGAATCGTCGCTCCCTTTCCCGAGCGCGTGACGCGGCTGACCGCCACACTGTCGGCCCAGGGGAAGGAACGCGTCACGCCGAAGATCGTCGCCCAGTTCATTCGCCGGGATGACATTCAGAAGTCGGCCCGGATGCGCTATCTCTTCGACGTCGACCTCAAGGACCCTGGCCTTTACGATGTCCACATCAACACGGCGGTCCTCTCCCGCGGGGCGGCGGTGGACCTCCTCGCTGATGTGGCCCGGCAACCCGAGTGCTCCACCACGGACGCCGGCCGACAACTCGTGGCCGACCGCGCTCTCGCCTCTCAGGTAGAGGTTGCCCTCGCCGGCCATCGCGACATGAGACGGCGCGCGATCGGCGTGGAGTCCAGCCACGGCGTCGTGACGCTCGAGCTCCCCTCTGGGGCAGATCCCGAGGTAGCCCTCGCGGTAGCCCGCGGCGTCACGGGGGTTCAGAACATCACGCTGAGGATCGCGGAGATCCCCATGTTCTCCTCGTTTCCAGGCTAGGTGCTCTCAGCAAGCGCGCCTCGCCCGGCACGGGGCTCCGGATGCATCGACAAGATCCTCAAAGGGGCCAAGGCCGGAGACCTGCCCATCGAGCAGCCCACGAAGTTCGAGCTGGTCATCAACCTCAAGACCGCCAAGGCCCTCGGCCTGACCATTCCGCCAGCACTCCTCCTACGGGCGGATCAGGTGATCGAGTGATCGACAGGCGAACTTTTATCTCCAGCGTGGCCCTCGGCCTCCTCGCCGCGCCGCTCGCCGCCGGGGCGCAGCAGGCGGGCAGGCCGCCTCGCATAGGCTGGCTGTCCGCAGGATCGCAGCCAGACCCATTCCTGGAGGGATTTCGCGAAGGGCTGAGAAGGCTCGGCTACGTCGAAGGCCAAACTATCGCCTTCGAGATTCGACACGCGCAGGGCAGCCTGGAGGCGTTAAGCGCCGGGGCTGCGGAGCTGGCACAGTCGAACGTCGTTCTGATCGTCGCCAGTCTCACGGCGATCCGGGCCGCTCGGGCACTCAGGGACATTCCTATCCTCTTCACCATCAGCGGCGATCCTGTGGAGGCAGGCCTCGCGAAGAGTCTGTCACGGCCAGGCGGGAACCTCACCGGGATTACGTTCCTGTCCCTCGAAGTCGCCGGCAAACGAGTGGAGTTCCTCAAGCAGGCCCTCCCTCGCTTACGCACGCTCGCTGTGCTGTCGAATACCGATCACCCCGGGGAGAAGTCCGAGTTGCATGCCACCGAGACGGCCGCCCAGGCGCTCGGAATCAACCTAATTTACGTCGTCTTCTCGCAGTCCCCGTTCGGAGCGAGCCCGGAGCTCGACAGGGCGATCGAGGCTGTACGACGGGCGCAGCCAGACGCGATGGCCGTCTTTCCCGAAGGGGCAACGATGGCGAATCGCGTCAGCCTCGCCAACTTCGCCATCGCCCAGCGTTTGCCGTCGATGTTCGGCTGGAGCGAGTATGCCGACGCAGGGGGGTTGATGAGCTACGGCGCGAGTCAGCGTGACACGCACGCTCGGCTCGCCGTCTATGCTGACAAGATTCTCAAGGGCGCCAAGCCCGCCGATCTTCCGATCGAGCAAGTCAGCAAGTTCGAGTTGGTGATCAACCTCAAGACCGCCAAGGCGCTCGGCCTCACAATTCCGCAGTCGCTCCTGCAGCGGGCGGATCAGGTGATCGAATAGAAGCTAGGATTTGTGCCCGATTCCGGACTCTTTGGGCCTCAGGCCGGTCGCGTCATCGCGCGCAGCGCCAGCAGGCCCACTACGAACACGAGGGTCGCGACGTAGATTGGACCAAGGTGCGTGACCCAATTGTGCTGGAAGGTCCCGCTGTAGTGGTAGGGCAGCGCCACCCCGAGGCCCACCACCGGGGAGATCACGGCAGCGATCCACGCCCACCATTCCCCGCGGCGCACGCCCCACCAGGACAGGGCAGCCACGGCGATGCCGGTGGCGGCGATGAACCCTGCCGTGGCCACGTGCAGGTGCCCGATGTAGTGCATGATCGCCGGATTCAGCGCGTTCAGATTGTCCCGGGTGACGCCGTTGAGTGTCTGCACTCCCAGTTCAAAGCCGTCACCCGTGAAGTTGCGGAACAAGAACACGATCGCGTAGCCGATGAACGCCACGCTCCCGATCAGCATCAGTCCCGCGCCCTGCTTCAGGCCGGACCACTGCCGTGATTCGTCTGATCTCATACATCCTCGCCCCTGCTGCGAGCCATTTCGACGTTCTTCGCTTCTACGCGCACCCTATAAGCAGCCAGTCTCTCCTTCATCTGCGGGTCCACAATATATGACCCGTCGTGCTTCAACCAGGCGATCGCTACGTCATCCAAGAGTGCACCAGCGGTAGCTTCCCCCATATAGGCCAATCCTTGGAGAATGTCCCGGAGAGTCAGCCGGATCCGCTCCGGGCGTGAGCGTGGCTGCCCGCGAACATTGCGACGCTTCTTGAGCTTAATACCGCCAAGCCACTGGACCGCCCAACCCGTGATGAAATCCCTGAGGGGTCGCGACTTATCGTCATACTCAGCAAGACACGACACGATGTCTTCGAGCGAAGGCCGGCCATGGTGAACCCGATACATCAAGGGGTTGACCTTCTCCCACACGCGTTCGGGGTCGGTCTCGGAGAGCTCAGGTCTTTTACCTGCACGCACCATTGGTGGCGCTATGCTGCCTCGGGCCTCCTTTGCACCTCCAGCCCGTCGCTTGCGGCCTCGGGACAGTTTGGTAGCGGACTTCTTCATGATGCACCGCCTTTCTTCGACCGACGACTCAAGGCCATGGTGCAGGACCCGACATCCCGTGGGAGGCAGCGTCCCTGGATAGAGGGCCGAGCTAGCTGACGATGGCTCTCGTGGAGGCGCCCCTGAAAGCTGCGGGTTCAAAATGGCGGCCTAGGTTGTTGGAATGAGGTCCGGTGGCAGTCCGGCGACCGTCGCCTGCACTCTTCTCGCTTGATTTTATTACTATATATGATATAAACCTAATATAACTTACATATGTATCCCGGCTCACGGCTGCATGAGAGCGGGCCCGGCCCGCTGGAGGCGGACGTAGCGATGTTCGCGGACCAGACAAGGACCGTGCTCATTCTCCCCCAAGCACTGCTGGACCGGGCTCGGGTCTTCGCCGGCGAGGCGACGAGCCAGCTCAAGCGTATGGTGAGCCTCCAGATGGTACTTCGGGCCCTCATCGACGAGGGGCTGAAGCAAGACGGCGGCCGGGCCGTGCTCGCCAACGTTGAGGGGCAGGCCCATGCAATTCGCAGGATTCGGAGCCGGGTGGCATGGGCGGGGCGGGAGCCGCGAGCACCAGCGAGTTCCCCGGTCCGGAGTTCACGGCGGGGTAGGCATTCGTGAGCCGCAGGCGAGCAAAATATGGGCGACACCTGGAGGGCGATCCGGGACCGCGCATCTTCAGCGCGGCCGGGGAAAGCGGAGGGGCGACTTGACGCTGGCACTCCAGCTCGCCCTGCCGGGCGTGGATCCAAAAGACACAACCACCTCGCCGAAGGCGAGGTGCTGACTCCGAAGAACCTACTCACCATTGATCGGCGCTCCCGCACAGATCTGTTTCTGATGGAACAGAGCGCAAGACTCCGGCAGCGAGGTCACGCTGAACGACGAGGAGTACCTGATCATGAAGGAGGAGGACCCGCGCGCGGAGTCTACCAGCGTCGGCGGGCGTTGGTGACTGCGACCTTGCCCTTACTGCGCTATCCTCTCGTCCTGGCCCGACCCCGAGGCGCGATGTCAGTGCCACATAGTGAGCGGCAACCGCTCGAAGGAGCGCGGGTGTAGACTCTAGGTGCCTCCTACGGGCATTCAGGTCGACGCACGCTGGCGTCTATGTTCGCGGTATGTGGCTCGACCTCGCCCCTGACCAATCAAGACGCGCTGTCGCGAGTCGCCGAGGGCCAAGCCATGAAACCCGAAGTGGAGCAGTTCAACCTGGCCGAGAGCCTCGTGCGCGGGCACCTTCGTGACATTCCGCGGCAGGTCCGCTGCGCCGACTGCTTGGCGCGCGAGCTTCACCTACCTCCCGGCGACGTCGGGCCGATCTTGGCCGCTCTGGCGGACCGTCAACCCCCGTTCGCGGCAGGCCGCTGCGGCTGCGGCGTCACTGGGCTCATGTACTGCTGAGATAGCGCTCGGCGGATGGCCGGGTGTGTCGGCAGGCGCCCGGCTCCTAGGGGGCAGCCTTCGGCCGGCGCCGCAG
>WNFO01004114.1_pt1 | contig 12508 bp, 11 predicted proteins | sample 5400251 | NCBI WGS metagenome assembly WNFO01 (sample SAMN13153354, study PRJNA577476) | soil metagenome | isolation source: 100 cm saprolite under Madrone tree | place: USA:California | collected 2016-06-14
TCAACGCGAGACTTACGAATGCGATGCGGTTTTAAGATGTTGGCGTTGGCGGTGGCGGTGGAGTTGGCGGAGTTGGGGTGGGGGTCGGAGCTGGTTCTTGTGGCGGTCTCATACGAGAGGTGTTGATTCATTCAGCACCGACTGTCAAGCCTGCTTTAACTACGGTAGTAGTCGTCGCTTTAACACGAACACGCTGTAAGCCATCTCATCGTTCACGGCGAACGGCCGCTTGATATCGTACCGGAAATCGTAGACGTCGCACAGTTCCAGCGATGGAACTGAATCGAGCAGTTGTCGAAATTGACGTGGCAAGTAGGTGCGGAACTGAAAATCATACGTCTGTTGGAATTCTTTCGACCCGTGCAGCACGAGGAGCCAGACCCGAAGGTCCTCGATCCGGCGCCGGACGTCGGTACGCAGTATGCGCAGCGTTACGGTCACTTTCGTGTCGCCTCGCCGCGCGGTCCAGCGCCCGACGTCCTCTTCGTTGACATCCAATGCCAACAGATGCATGCCCAGAACATAGATGCCGCCCGGACGGAGGCTGCTGGCAATACTTTCCAAGTGGTCGCGCGCCGCCTGCTCCGTCAACAAATGACGAAACGTGTTGACAGTGCAGTAGGCGGCGTCAATCGGCCGACTAAGACGAAAAGCAGACATCTCGGCTTGGAACGTCTCGGCATGGAGCTGCCGCCGTTTAAGTCGCCGTCGAAGGTAGCTCAACGCCGGTTGACTGAGATCGAACCCAGTTAACCGATAGCCTCGGGCGGCTAACTCGGTAACTAGTCGGCCACTGCCACAGGCTGGCTCCAAGAGCCGGCGGACATCGAATGAACAATACTTGCGGCACGCGGCCTCGATGAAGTCGGCTTCCCGCTGGGTGTAGGCTTGGAAGGCAATGTCGTAATACTGCGGATAATCGTAGCAGTTTGCTACGACAATGCCGCTTCTTGCCATTGTTACATCATTCATCCCTTTTGGCATTGTTTGGAATGGCAATTATGTAATCGAGTCAGATTTGACCTTCCATTACCAGCCGAAACCGGTAGCCGCAGCAACTAAAGTGGGATTTTAACCTGGCGCGGGACTGCGAAGGCGAGCCTCTTCCAAACAGTGCCAATCGCCAGAAGCGTCGCTGAGCTAACGCTCCTCCGTTTAACCTTTTTCCGATCTCAATAGTGAGTACTTTGTCACCATGGCCGTCCGAACCGTGGGTGCCGTTGCCATCACAAAACGGTAGGTCAAAGAAATAGAGCATTGCTTTAAGCGCTCCCGTTAATAACACAGCTACTTCCTTAGGGGGTTCGCACCGTTGCCCTAGGTCAAAAATCAGCCACTGACTCAGGAGAACTTCGTCCCGCAATTCCCGGAGAAGATGGTGAGAGATGATCTCATCAAATCGCAATTTCCCCGAGCGAGCGCACCAGCGGCCGCCCGAATCTAATAAGCGCGATACGAAGGCGAATCGCTCCTGATCGATTTTTACGTTTTGTCCGGCGTAACCTCTGGTAGAATGTTACGCATTAAAAGAGTGGAGCGCACGAGCGACTTCCGAAATGCCCCCTGTAATCAGAGTTTGTCAAAAGTGCGGAACCGAAATCCCAGCCGACGCGCCTGAGGGGGGCTGCCCGGGTTGCCTTCTCGAGACAGCGCTGGATGCTGCCGGCGGACAAATTGTGTTTGGCCGTTACAAGCTGGTCAAGGTGCTCGGCCGGGGCGGAATGGGAATTGTGTGGCTGGCGCACGATGAAGAACTGGAGCGCGACGTCGCGCTGAAATTTCTTCCCGACCTGATGATCCAGGATCGTGCGCTGTTGGATTCGCTCAAACGCGAGACAAAACGCTGCCTGGAATTGACGCATCCGCACATCGTTCGGATTCACGATTTTGTGCATGACGAATGTTCCGGCTGCATTTCCATGGAGTACGTCGATGGTGAAACGCTTTCAAACTTGCGCGTTGAGAAAGAGCAAAAGGTCTTTGAACCGCCTGCGACTGCAGGCTGGATCAGTCAACTTTGTGACGCGCTCGATTACGCTCATAATCACGCGCGGGTAATTCATCGTGATTTGAAGCCTTCCAACCTCATGGTGAATCAACGAGGCGATCTGAAAGTTGCAGACTTTGGTATAGCGCGCAGCCTCGCTGATTCAGCGAGTCGACTAACCGCGGAACAGAGCCGGAGCGGCACACTCGTTTACATGAGCCCGCAGCAGTTGAGCGGCGAACGCGGCACACATCTAGACGACATCTACTCGTTGGGCGCTAGCATCTATGAATTGCTCACTAGCAAGCCGCCGTTCTATTCGGGGAACATCGATCGGCAGATTTGTGAGCGAGTTGCTCCTTCGATGACCGAGCGGCGCAAAGAATTCAATATCGAGCCGGCGTTCGTTCCAGCGGTTTGGGAAGATGCGGTCGCAGCATCTCTGGCAAAGGACCCGTCACGGCGTCCGCAATCGGCCGCTGAGGTTGCGCAACGGCTACAGCTTGCCTCAGGTCAGGCGAAAATAGGGACGACTCCTGGCAAGACTTCAAAGAAGAAGCCGCTGGCTATTGCTGGCATCGCGGCGGCTTCCGTTCTCGTGTTGGCTGGCGTGTATTTCGGAGGGCCCAAGCGCCACCACGAACCGGCGTCACATCCGTCGGCGATTCCGGAAAAATCGATCGCCGTTTTGCCGTTCGAAAACCGCAGCGAGGAAAGGGCCAATGCTTACTTTGCTGAAGGCATCCAGGACGAAATCCTGACCCGCTTATCCAAGATTGCCGACTTAAAGGTGATTTCGCGCACTTCCACGCAGCGTTACAAAAGCGCGCCCGAAAATCTGCCTCAGATCGCCAAGGAGCTTGGCGTCGCTCACATCCTGGAAGGGAGCGTTCAAAAGAGTGGCGACGCCGTGCGCGTCAACGTGCAGCTGATCAAAGCGGCCAATGATTCCCATCTTTGGGCCGATACGTTTGATCGCAAATTGACAGACATCTTTTCGGTCGAAAGTGAGGTGGCCAAGACGATCGCCGACCAGCTTCAGGCGAAAATTTCCCCTAGTGAAAGGGAGGCGATCGAGAAAGCGCCCACCGCTGATCTCGCAGCGTTTGACCTTTATCAGCGTGCCAAAGCTCTCTGGGCTGATGCCTCAGATCCGCTTCACGCCAAAGACAAGTTGCCGGAAGCCGTCCGCCTTCTCGATGAAGCTGTCGCGCGTGACCCCCATTTTCTGCTCGGCTGGTGCCTGCTCTCTAGAGTGCATGGCGCTATCTATTGGAACGGATTCGACCGCAGCTCGGCCCGCCTCCAGTTGGCTAATGGCACCGTGCAAACCGCGTTGCGTCTTCAACTCGATGCAGGCGAAGCTCATCTCGCCTTGGCGATTTATTACTACTACGGGTTCCTCGACTACGGCGCGGCCCGTAGCGAACTGGCCATCGCGCGGCGCACGCTGCCTAACAATGCAGAAGTATTCGAATACATGGGCTACATCGAGCGCCGCGAAGGAAATTGGGAAGAAGGCACGCGCAACTTGGAACGCGCTCTTGAGCTAGACCCGCGCAATCTTTTTCTCCTCCAGCAAATGGCGTTGAACTATCTATCCCAGCATCGCTATGCTGAGCAGATGCAAATTTTGGATCGTGTGCTAACGGTTGTACCGGGCGACGCATTGACCAGTATATCTCGGGCCGCTATCGCCTTGAATTGGCGCGCAGATGTCCGGCCTTTTCAAAGAACGCTTGCGGCAGTGATCGCCGAAGATCCGAGCGTTGCGTCAGACGTCGATTATCCTGACTACGCCCTGTGCGAAAGGACTAAGGAGGCAGCCGCCCGTGTTTTGAAAAACTATCCGCGTGAGGGCGTGGCCACCAGCTATGGCGCCAATTGTCCCCACACTTACTGGGAGGGAGTCATCGCTCGTTGGGAAGGTGACTCTGCAGAGGCACAATCCGCATTTAGCGCTGCTAGGAGCGAAGTAGAGAAAAATTTGGAAAAGCAGCCTAACTTTGCTGCCGCTCTCAGTCTGCTGGCTGTAATCGATGCCGGTCTCGGGCGGAAAAATGATGCAATACGCGAAGGCCGACGCGCATGCGAACTTTTACCGATCTCCAAGGACGCAATAGACGGCGTCGCTCTTGCCGTTAATCTCGCGCAAATCTACGCTTGGACCGGGGAGAAAGACCTCGCTATCGAACAGATCGCAACGATAGAACGCATCCCAAACCTTCTAAGCTACGGCTTCCTTAAGCTGCATCCTTACTGGGATTCGCTGCGCGGCGATCCCCGCTTTGAAACCATTGTCGCGTCGCTGGCCCCCAAATCGTAGTTCGTGTTGCGGTTGTTAGCGACAGGAAGACCAACACCAGCCACGTACACCACTGATTCGGTGATTCCATCTATGCCCAGGTCCCGTTCGATCAGCGTATCTTTCAACGCAGCGGTGCAAAACGGCGCGAGACCAAGCCAAGTCGCGACGAGACAGAATGTTTGGCAAAGATGACCGGCGTCGAGCAGCACGACGCGGTAAGCGCGAGGGTGTCGATACTTCCACATCGTACGCGGAAACACGGCAGTCATTAGAAACAAAGCGGCCGCGTTTCTTACATGGCCCTGATGCGCGCAATACTTCCATGCTTTGGTACGCGTGGCGTTGGTACTGATCGTCGCAAGATAATGTTGACCGGGGTGATAGTGGTATAGGCCTGGTCTCAAGCCTTTGACGCGCAAGGCCATTAAATACACTTCGCCCGGGTGACGAGCTCCGGCGGAAGGACTGGTTTTATGAAGTAGTTTACCGAATAGAGAAGAATGCAGATAGCCTGTCGCACCCCAGACCAAAGAAAGCAATTGAGATATGGTCTCAAGCTTCAGTTCATGCCTCGAGAATCGTCGATGCGTCTTCCTGGCCAAAAGGACTCGGGTAAATTCGGAATCGGGAAAATTACGGGGCGGTAGCGTCTTCTTTCTCCCTTTGATGGTTTTGAACAGTTTCGGTGGAGGCGTTTTCGGTAACCTGGACTTCAATCGTTCGAGACTCCAATTATCGCGAACGTAACCTGCATCTTTGGTCGAGAAGTGAAAGCTTCCCTGCGGTAACCAGGAAGACCACTCTGCCGCGATCTGCGAATCATGCGCGGCTTCGGGTGAATTCTTCGCGAGGAGCAGACCTTGTTTCACGAGTTGAGAAACGCTCGCTCGCACGCTCTTCTGGGAATACTCATTGAAGCGGGTAATCGCTTCTTCGGCAGTTCGCCACTTCCAAAAAAAATCGAGGACCTCGCAAGTAACTGGCTTCGCGAAAACACTCCGACGCCTGGCAAAATTGTGAAAAACCAGGCGGCCGTCTTCCCAGTACGCGAATAAGCTCCTAGCCCGTCGCAGTCGCGGTGCCCGCTCCGGCATCAGTCACAATAGTGCTTGAACATCACGAGATCCTTTTGGAGCTTCTTCAATCCGAGATCGAGCTTCTTAATGTCGGCAATGATCGATCGCTTCCGCTGCAGATCGCGTTTTGTCGTCACAGCTTTTGTTTTCTTAGGCATGGTTCTTACTCCTTTCTTTCAGCAACGGACGTCCTCAGGGAATCCGAAGCCTTCAAGGTGCCTTATGCTCAAGGAAAGTTGACCGAAAGTCAACGCGGACACATAATCGCGCGATCGCGATGTTAACCAACGCGGAAGCGAACGTCGCGAATTGTCTTCGCCTCGAAGCGTTTCTTCAACTTTCGCAGGATTTCGGACTTGGAGATTTGCGCGAGCTCGTAGTGCAAGGCTGGTTGGAGCACGCGGACGTAGAGGATTCCGTCGCGTAATGCGACCGGCGTGGAGTGCGCGGCAATGAATTCACCAACGATTTTTGACCAGGCATCGCTTACTTCTGTTTCGTGTCAGCGCGACGTTCCTCCAAACAGCGCGAATCGCTATGACGTCGCTGAGCTAACGCTCCTCGGTTTAACCTTTTTCCGATCTTAATAGTGAGTATTTTGTCACCATGACTAATAAGCGCGATACGAAGGCGAATCGCTCTTGATCGATTTTGACGTTTTGTCCGGCGTAACCTCTGGTAGAATGTTACGCATTAAAAGAGTGAGAACCTCGTCCCGCAAATCCCGGAGAAGTAGGTAAGCACTCGATAGTGGAGCGCACGAGCGACTTCCGAAATGCCCCCTGTAATCAGAGTTTGTCAAAAGTGCGGAACCGAAATCCCAGCCGACGCGTCTGAGGGAGGCTGCCCGGGCTGTCTTCTGGAGACAGCGTTGGGCGCAACTGGCGGACAAACGGTCTTTGGCCGCTACAAGCTGGTCAAGGTGCTCGGCCGAGGCGGGATGGGGATTGTGTGGTTGGCGCGCGATGAAGAACTGGAGCGCGATGTCGCGCTGAAATTTCTTCCCGACCTGATGATCCAGGATCGTACGCTGTTGGATCAACTTAAACATGAGACGAAACGCTGCTTGGAATTAACTCATCCGCATATCGTCCGAATTTACGATTTTGTGCACGACGAACGCTCCGGCTGCATTTCCATGGAATATATCGATGGCGAAACGCTATCAAATTTGCGAGCTCAGAAAAAGCAGCTGGTCTTCGAGCCGGACGAGATCGTTGCCTGGACGAGTCAACTTTGTGACGCGCTCGATTACGCGCACAATCACGCGAAGGTCATCCACCGCGATTTGAAGCCCTCCAACCTGATGGTGAACAAACGCGGCGATCTAAAGATTACTGACTTTGGTATAGCACGCAGTCTTGCTGATTCAGCGAGTCGAATAACCGCGGAACAGGGGCGCAGCGGCACGCTAGTTTACATGAGCCCACAGCAATTGAGCGGCGAACGCGGCACACACCTCGACGACATCTACTCGTTAGGCGCAAGCATCTACGAGTTGCTCACCAGCAAGCCACCGTTCTATTCGGGCAATATCGATCGGCAGATTTGCGAGCGCGTTGCTCCTCCGATGACGGAACGCCGGAAAGAATTCAATATCGAGCCTGCGTTCGTTCCACAGATCTGGGAAAAAGTAGTCGCAGTTTGCCTAGCAAAACACCCTTCGCCGCGGCCGCAATCGGCCGTTGAGGTTGCACAACGGCTCCAGCTTTCGTCAGGACAAGCGAGCGCAACAACGACTTTCCGCAAGACTTTAAAGCGGAAGCCCCTGTTCATTGCTGGCATCGCGGCGGTCGGAGCTCTATTGCTTGCCGGCATATATTTCGGGGGGCCCAATCGACACGCCAAACCGGCGTCACATGAGCCAGCGATTCCGGAAAAATCGATCGCCGTTTTACCCTTCGAGAATCGGAGCGAAGAGAAGGCAAACGCCTATTTTGCTGAAGGAATTCAGGACGAGATTCTGACCCGTTTATCCAAAATTGCTGATCTGAAGGTGATCTCGCGCACATCCACTGAGCATTACAAAAGTGCGCCAGAAAATCTGCGGGAAATCGCCAGGGAGCTTGGAGTCGCTCATATCCTGGAAGGCAGCGTGCAGAAGAGTGGCGATGCTGTGCGCGTCAACGTGCAGTTGATCAACGCAGCCACCGATTCTCATGTTTGGGCCGACACATTTGATCGCAAACTGACCGACATCTTTTCGGTTGAGAGTGAGGTTTCTCAGAAAATCGCGGCCGCGTTGCAAGCGAACCTTTCGCCAAATGAATCTCATGTTCTGGCCGCGGTCCGGACGCCTGACACGGAAGCTTACGATCTTTTTTTGAGAGGCGAGTATGAGTTTCGCCAGGCCCAAAGCAATGAGTCGGCGGAGACCTACGATCGTGCTGATGCGTTTTACCGGCAGGCGCTGGCGCGCGATCCAAACTTTGCCGAGGCTGCTGCGGCACTCGCGCGCGGTCGGCTAACGCGGCACTGGTTTGTCTCGCCTTTGGAGCCAGCGGAATTAGAGGAGGTAAAGTCGCTCATCGACCGCGCTCTGGCCCTGGCTCCAAATTCGCCGCAAGCGCACTTGGCGCTGGGATTATTCTTTTATTGGGGTCATCGCCAATACCAGATGGCGCTGACGGAGTTCAACCGCACGCTGGAATTGCAACCTAATAGTGCTTTGGCCCGAACCTACTGCGCGTGGGTTTACCGTCGCCGCGGTGAATGGGAGCGCTCGCTGGCGGAGTTTCAACGAGCGCAGGAACTCGATCCGCGCGACGTACAAATCCCGCAGAATATCGGAGCAACTTATTTGACATTGCGTCAGTGGAAGGATGCGGAGCGTGCCGAACTGCGAGCTCTCGCCATCGATCCACACAACGGATGGTCAGCGCTGTCTCTTCTCATTTCTCACCTCAACGCGACGGGCGACGTCGGCGCGGCCCGGCGAGCTCTTGATGGTTTTCCAGAGGCCACTAAGTCACTCACTCTCCTCAGCCGCCGTAGCCCTACCGGGATCGGCGACGTTGCATTTATGATCGGTATGTGGGTTTATCTCGACGTGATGGAAAGACGTTTCACCGATGCTTTTCAAGCGTTCGACAAGGAAGTGGTCAACAAGGATCTTGGGCGTCTCCAGCAGCTTGCCGGGCGCGCCGCCCTTCGCCTGCTGGCGGGAGAGTCTGACATGGCTAAATCCGCGGGAGAAGAAGCGCTGCCCTCACTCGAGGCCAGACTCAGAGAGCGGCCGGATGACACTTTCGCGATGACGGAGCTATCTTGGGTTTACCTCGCCCTCCGACGCAATGCCGATGCTCTACGCCTTTCCAGGCAGGCGGCGGATACAATCTCCATCGAAAAAGACGCTTTTTCTGGCCCAAATTTCCAGATCGGGCTCGCGCAAATCGAGGCGCGCGTGGGCGCACCTGAGGAAGCCATTAAGAGGCTTCGACGTTTGCTCTCCATCCCGGCGGGCTGGGAAGTTTCCATAGCACGTTTGAAGATTGACCCGGTCTGGGATCCAATCCGTAACCGTCCGGATTTTCAGAAGCTCCTCTCAGGCCCCGAGCAGATCGGACCTAACAAGTAACAGGAATTGAATCTTCGGAACTTTCTCGCTGAACTGAAGGCGTCGCACCGTTTACGAGGGTCGCGATTGCCTGTGCCGTCACGGCTTGGCTCTTAATATAGGTGGCGATACTTCACTCTTTGAAATCACGAGTGTGCTCGTGCGTCTCGATCACATTGCCCGTTTCGTCATAAACTCGAACCACAGCATTATGTGACCGGCTGAAGAACTTGGCGTAGCCGATGCGCTGCTGATGCAGCGGACGATGTGATTGAGGTATTGAGAAATCATCGTGGATCATCTCAGCAAAGCCGGTTGGAGTTGGGGCTGCGTTGTGCCTGGCCATCACCTACAGGGTCCGATTGGATGTTGCAGCTATTGGCGCGGCGCGCTTGCGCCTTCGGGAATGCGGTATTTTCCGGAGTGGCTTCCACTGCCGACTTCAATCGTCAGGATTTCAAGGAAATAAATATGATTTTAAGTTTGACAAGTCCCAGTGCCTTAGCTTGTAAATTAACGTGAAGACAATTCCCCATCTCTATGCAGGGCGGTCAAGAAGTCGGCATCTGTTGCATAGGAGAACTAGGACTACTGATGTGAAAGGAAAAAACTATGACTACTGATGTGAAAACGAAAACCAAGGCAACTGGTGCAAAAGGAAAGACTAAGGCGACCGATCTGAAAGAGTTCTTGTCAAATCTTGCGACTGATCCACGGAAGCTCGGTGAATTCCTGCACACCCCCGAACCCGTGATGTCCGCTGCGAACCTTTCGGAAGCAGATAAGACCGCCCTAAGGAGCGGTGTCTCGGGGACGGTCGCCGCCCGGCTAGCGGGAGTGCCACTGGACCAGGAGACTCCCCAAATCGGACCGAGTCCCGAGCCCCCACAAATAGGACCGAGTCCCACGCCCCAAATCGGACAGACTCCCCACCGCCCACAAACGGGCTGACTCCCCAGCCGGCGTCTCTGCCGCAGTTCGTCGTGTATCAACCGCAGCTATTAGTGGTGCAGCCGCCGTATTACCCCCGGTAGGGTGCGGCATGACAAATGAAGCCAATAAAGCAGGCGCACTCGTAATCGTCGGCACCGGCATCCGCACGGTTGGGCAACTGACGATGGAGGCCCTCGCTTGGATGCAGCGCGCCGACGAGATCATTCACCTGGTGGCGGACCCCGTCGCAGAAGCTTTGATCGCGGGCTTAAAGCCTGGAAAGGAATTCACGCTTCAAGGTTTCTACAGCGAGGGAAAGCCTCGTGCCGAGAGCTACAACGAGATGATCGAGTTCATCCTGTCGCGTGTTCGCGCTGGAGTTCTCGTGTGTGGCGCTTTCTACGGACACCCCGGCGTGTTCGCCTATCCGCCGCACGAATCGATCCGCCGGGCGCGTGCTGAGGGGTACGCTGCTTGGATGCTCCCGGGTATTTCAGTAGAAGATTGCCTCTTTGCCGACCTCGGGGTCGATCCGATTGGCGGATGTCAGTCATACGAGGCAACGGACTTCCTCATCAATCGGCGTATCCTCGACCCTTCCAGTCAGCTCATCCTCTGGCAGATCGGCGTGCTGGGACACTGGACTTATCGCCGCTCGGGATACGACCTGCGCTCACTGCCCATCCTCCTTCATAAGCTCCTCGAACATTATCCACCCACCCACGAGGTTGTCGTCTACGAAGCTCCGCTCTTTCCCGGTTGCGCTCCGGCGATAACCCGCATCGCGTTGGCACAACTCACCTCCGTACCCCTCTCCGGTGCATCCACACTGTATCTTCCGCCTGCGCGTGCCGCGAACCCCGATTACCGTGTTCTGCCTTATGTACCGACCAACTGCTGACAGGACTGTTGCAGCCGAGGGTCGACGCCCCGGCGATTACCTAAAGTAATCCGTATTTGAACTTCTTCCTCGCAATACATCCATCGTTTCGGCGGCAAAATCTAAAACGTATCAGTCGGGACTCTCATCTCATCTTCGACCTTAATTTCACAGGCTACCAAGATCAGCCGACGCGGAAACGGATGTCGCGGATGGTTTTGCCACCGAAGCGTTGCTTCAATTTTCGACGGATTTCGGGCTTGGGAAATTTGTTCCAGCTCGTAATGCAGCGCGGGTTGAAGCACGCGGACGTACAAGACGCCCTCGCGCAATGCGACTCGGGCGGAATGCGCGGGGATCTGCCGCTCGCGTGCGCCACAAAGGAAAAATGCGACCGCATGATCGCCGAAGGCCTCGGAGACCTCGACAAATCCGGCATTGCCGAGCTCACTTTCAAGATCGCCACAAAAACTTCGGCGATCGCATTTGACGACACTGCGGTCGGGCCAGTTTTCTCGCGCTTCCAGATAGCGTTTCAAGCGCAAAGAACGCGCACTTTGGAAGTCCTCCAAGCTCAAATTCACGGGCGCGACTAGGTGCGGCGTTTCCTAGGAGTTTGTATGAGCGAGCTGTACAGAAATTCACTAAAAAAAGGGTTGCAGTTCTTTGCTGGAGCGCATTTAATTGCGAACCAGCTTGAAAAACCTCTTCCTCCCAGCGGTTTTGGGCTTCGTTTTGGGTGGATATTTTTGCTGCGCAAGGTGTGGTGCGCAGATCGCTAATCCTTCAGCTTCACTCCCGCCAACGCCGACACCAACACCCCTGGCAGAAGTTCTCGTTCTGCAGTTGAAATCTGCAAAAATTGAAGTGCGAGAGAACGCGGCGACAGCTCTCCAAACAATGGGGGCGAAGACGGCGGAAGCTCTCGCAAGTTATATATGCAGGAACCTGCGGCATTCGAGCAGCTGCGCACCTACGCCGACGATTGCACTGTCGCTCAGACCAAACACCAGGGGCGAAAACAGCGTTACCGATATGCAAGGCACTATCAAGGCAGTCGTCGTTTTGGGAAAAATCGGCAAGGATGTTGCAGATGACGATAACGTAAGAAAAGCTCTTTTGGTCGCCGCTAATCTCCCTGAGAGCACAAATTGGCCACAGCTTCAACTCGCAGCCATCGATGCCTTAGCCGAAATTAACAAGTATAGAGGTGTTCTGCTTGCGACGGACGACGACGATGACCCGATGGGCACGTTCAATCCCAAGCAAGCCATAGACGCATCTCAGACATTGGCGGGGATCGCGAGGACAGTGTTCGAGAAATTGTCGACAAATAGAGGCGACGTCCCAGTCCAACAGGACACAGACTTTTATGACTGCATAATCGTTATCCATCATTCACAAGCAGAGCTTCTACATCTTGCCGCTCAGGTAAGCGCCGCGGCGTCTTCCTCGAAAGAAAAGAAGAAAACGGCGGCGAAGCCGGCGTTCTCAAAACTAGCAGATACGGAAAGTCTGGCGGCATCGTTAAGAAAAATTGAGATAGGTTATTTGGACGCTACGAAGACACTCTTTGCGACGAACCCGGTAAAGGCAGCGGACCAGCCAGACGACAAATCGCATTGGCAACTCCAAACTGAAGCAGCTTACGACCTACTAACTGAGACGACGCAGCTGACAGACGAGCTAGACTCACTTGGTGATTTCAGGGATGACCGAACCGATCTGGCGAATCTCCTGTCAGACTTGGCGGCGATTTCGAATAGCT
>WNFO01004116.1_pt1 | contig 12506 bp, 5 predicted proteins | sample 5400251 | NCBI WGS metagenome assembly WNFO01 (sample SAMN13153354, study PRJNA577476) | soil metagenome | isolation source: 100 cm saprolite under Madrone tree | place: USA:California | collected 2016-06-14
AATTCTCGCTCGCCAGGTTACGCACAAGAATGTCATTCGTATTTTCGACCTGGGGCAATCCGACGGAATCAAATTCATCACCATGGATTTTGTGGAGGGTCAAAACCTCCGTGAATTGTTGCTGGAAAGAGGTAAATTTCCTGCCGAGCAAGCGGCTCGAGTCATGCTGCAGATCTGCCGGGCCCTGGAGGCCGCCCACACGGAAGGCGTGATTCACCGTGACTTGAAGCCGCAAAACGTCATGTTGAGTCCGGACGGGCGAGTGTACGTCATGGACTTCGGCATAGCGCGTTCCGCGTACCTGCCTGGAATGACGCAGACAGGGGCCCTGATTGGGACACCGGAGTATATGTCCCCAGAACAGGCGCGTGGCGAGAAGCTGACGGAGCGTTCCGATCTTTTTTCCCTCGGGGTCATTTTTTACGAACTTCTGACCGGGAAGTCACCCTATCCCGCTGACGCGCCGTTAGGAACGTTGTGGAAGCGGCTGCAGGAGAAGGCTAGACCTCCCGCGGAAATCGATGCGACCGTGCCTAAGCCCCTCAGCGATGTGGTCACGAACGCGTTGGAAATCGAACCGGACAAGCGATTAGCAAGTGCACGGGAAATGGCCGACCGATTGGAACTCTGGCTGGGTCCCTCGGCGGGGAGCTCGACGATTTTTCTGCCGGCACCGGCAGCTCATGGTTACTGGAAATGGGCCTCGGCAGCTCTGGGTGCATTGCTCGTTGTGGCAGTAATCGCCTTCCGACTCAGGGGTCCATCCAAGCCTGCACGCGGACATATTCCAGTTTCAGTCCTGGTCGGAGATTTCAACAATGCCACTGGCGATTCTGTCTTCGACGAAACTCTGGAACCGCCGCTCAGCCTAGCTCTTGAAGACGTATCGTTCATCAGTTCATATAACCGCAATCAGGCCAAGAAAATTGGCAATCAGCTTCAGCCGGGGTCGACCGGACTGGATGAAGCCACAGCAAGACTTGTAGGAAATCGAGAAGGGATTAATTACATTGTTTCAGGTGTTATTGAGAAGAAGGGAAGCGGTTACATAGTCCGTGCGAGAACACTGGCGACCGCAACTGCCAAGATTGTAACGGAAGCAAACGAGGAAGCCAGCGACAAGAAGGGCGTTTTGGCTGTTGTGGAAAAGATCGCCGCACGGACTCGCCGCGCGCTCGGCGACTCGACGCCGGAGTCAGTCCAATTGTCAGCAGCAGGAACGTTTACCACAAGTTCGCTCGAAGCGGCCCATGCCTACGCTCTTGCACAGGACTTGCAATGGGGCGGCAAATGGGAAGAAGCCATACCTCTTTACGAGCAAGCGATCCAGTTCGACCCGGATCTCGGGCGGGCATATGCAGGCCTCGCCTCGACAAGCGCAAATATGGGGCGTCACAAAGATGCTGAGAGCTACTATCAGCGCGCGCTCGCGCACATCGACCGCATGAGCGACCGCGAGAAATACCGCACCCGGGGCGGCTACTACCTCTCCAACCGCGAACCACGCAAAGCGATTGAGGAATATTCGGCCCTCGTGCAGCAGTTTCCTTCAGATGGCGCCGGCTATTCGAATCTCGCACTCGCTTATTTTTATCTCCGCGATATGCCCAAAGCATTGGAAGAGGGCCGCCACGCCGTCGAACTTCTGCCAACAGCTCTGCTGCAATTGAATAATCTTGCGCTGTACGCCCTGTACGCAGGCGATTTCGCAACTGCCTCTGATGAAGCGCGCAAAGTGATCACCCAGAATTCGTCCTATGTGAATGCCTATGGTGCTTTGTCGATGGCCCAGACCGGTCAAGGCCACCTCGGCGAGGCAGAACGGACTTATCAAAGCATGCAGGCAATCAGCGCACGGGGCGCGGAGATGGCAACGATGGGGCGGGCCGATCTTTTGCTCTTTCAAGGACAAACGAAGGAAGCTATCGCGCTGCTACAAAAAGCGCCCGTTCCCTCCTCCGGAAAAGCCGATGATTCAACTCTCGCCGCGCAACTTTTACTGCTTGCGGAAGCAAAACTTGCTGCGGGGAAGCCTTCTGAAGCTGTCGCCGATGCGAAGTCCGCCCTTGCGCATGACAATGGCGGTACCGTGCAATTCTCCGCCGGCCGCATCTACATCGAGGCCGGTCAAACTGCTGCGGCGCAAATGCTCGCTTCCCAACTCTCTTCTCACCTGAATCCCGATGATCAGGCTTATGCAAAGCTGCTTGAAGGCGAAACATACTTAAAACGGGGAGATGCCCGGCGCGCAGTCAAATCTTTCGAAGAATCGCAGAAACTAGCGGACTCCTGGATAGGGCGGTTTGACCTTGGCCGGGCGTATATTGAAATGGGCGCTTACACGGAGGCGGATTCGGAACTGGAAAAATGTTTAAAACGCCGGGGTGAGGCCAGTGCCGTCTTTCTCGATGATGTACCGACGTTCCGCTCCTTCCCACCCGTTTACTATTATCTGGCCCGCGCACAGGAAGGGCTCAAGAGTCCTGCAGCGGCAGATTCGTACAAGTCTTTTCTTTCTATAAAAGAAAAGAGCGACGAACTAGGCCTTATCGGGGACGCGCGCCGAAGGGCCGCGGTGCATTGAGATTTGCCATTTTCGTCGCGCAATAAGGTTAGTGCTTCGTTGCGAATCCAATTCCCCGACAAGAGATTCCAGCTCTGGCCGTGGCTCTGCGGAGCTGCAATGTCGCGGGAAGGCTGATCCTCCATTCCTACTGCACGTTGAAGGGCACTGAAATGGTTGTCGCCCCGTTCTGCGGGCTGGTAACCAAGGCCTTTAAAGTGTAACCGCTCCCGACCTTGTCGATTCCCAGGCTGCTGAAGACCGCAACGCCGTTGTTTCCTGTGGTTACCGTGGTCTGGCCGGTGAGCGATGCTCCGGTTGGGTTTGATTCCAGGCTCATCTGCACTATCGCTCCACTGAGGCCATTGCCAAGGTTGTCTGTAACAAGAACCTTGACAGCGGGAGTTATCTGCGACGATGCCGACGACGTACTGCTCGGCTGCGCCGTAAAAACTATCGAAAGCGTCGAAGCTACGCTGATCGTGAACGGAGCGCTCGCAGACTGCTGCGGCGAACTCGTGTCGGCCACTTTCACTGTGAAGCTGAAAGTGCCTGTCGCAGTGGGTAACCCGCTGATGATTCCAGCAGCGCTCAACAGCAATCCCGGAGGCGGCTGCCCGTTGCCGAGAGACCAAGCGATCGGCGCATTTCCGCCGCTCGAAGTAAGTGATTGGCTGTAAGCAGTCCTGTACAACGCTCCCGGCAAGGCTCCCGACGGCGTCGTTATCGCCAGCGGCGCAACTACGCGAATGCTGAGCGAAACTGTTGACGATTGCGCTGGATTGCTCGAGTCCTGAACTCTTGCTGTAAACCCGAAGATGCCCGTGGCAGTAGGCGCTCCGCTGATCACGCCGCCGCTTAGGCTCATTCCTGGTGGGAGTGCGCCCGCGCTAACGCTCCAGCCAAGCGGTGCGAGACCTCCGGGAGATTGCAGTGCGACGGGGTTGTAATTCGCTCCCAGCACAGCGTCAGGTAATGACCCTCCCGCGGAAGTGATACCTAAGCGCGACGCGACACGAAGGGTTATAACCTCGCCGCTGCTTTGTAGGGGATTGGTCGAGTCCGTGACCTGCACAGCGATACTGACCGGTGTGGAATTCGCAGTCACAGGAGTCCCACTAATTACTCCTCCCGAGCTGAAGCTCAGGCCCGCTGGCAATTGTCCGCTGGTGATCTTCCAGGCCAGTGGCGTGATGCCTCCCGACGATACCAGGGTGGCCAGGTATGGCACGCCCCCGACGGCATCGGGCAAAGGACCGGCGGGCGTCCCTATCATCAACAGCGCCGCCGAACGCAAAGTCACATTCACGGTAATACTCTGAGATGGAGCGCCAGAATCCTGCACTTGCACTGTGAACGCGGTTCCAGAAAGATTTGCCACCGACGGCGTACCACTCAAAATGCCAGCGGTCGACAGCGTCAATCCAGCAACGGGTGCCCCGCTCTTGACCGACCAAGTCAACGGCGGGGTGCCTCCTGCGTTTTGGAAAGTGAAGCTATAGGGAACCCCATTCACGGCATCCGGCAATGCGCCGGCTGCGGTGGAAATCACCAGCAGAGGTTTGCTCTTGATTCCCACGCTGAGGGTGATTGTTTGGGATGGTGAACTCCCATCGCCAGCCTGCACCGTGAACGTGAAGCTACCGGTTGCAGTTGGTGTCCCGTTCAGGGCGCCATTCGAGTTCAGAGTCAATCCAGCAGGTAGCTGTCCGCTAGCCAGTTGCCAGGTAGTAGGAGAGATTCCGCCGTTCGAAAGGAACGTAAAGTTATAGGGCACTCCAATGACTGCATCGGGAAGCGGTCCGGGAGCCGTAGAAATCGCCAGCGCAGACGCGATTCGGATTGTCAGAGTCACGCTTGCGATCTGGGCTGGGCTGCCTGAATCCTGGACTTGCAACATCAGTGTATTTCCGGTTGTGTTGACATTGGTGGGGGTTCCACTGATCACGCCTGCCGGACTCATGGTCAATCCCAAGGGGAGCACTCCGGATGCTATCGCCCATGTTTGATTACCAGTGCCGCCGGAACTGCTGAGATTCAAGGAATAGGCCACGTTTACGATTCCGTCTGCGCCCCCCGGCGCGGTAATCAGGAGCTGTTTTGCAATGCGCACCGTGACTACCTGTGTCGCCACGGCTGGAGGCGTAAGTGTGTCTGCAACCTGCACCGTGAAGCTGGAGCTTCCGTCGGAATTCGGTGTACCGGAGAGCAATCCCGAATTCGGATCCAAGGTTAGCCCAGTTGGCAGCGAACCGTTGGCAATCGAGACTGTGTGTGCGCCAAAACCGCCAAAAATGTTTATCTGTTGGGTGTACACACGGCCTACGACGCCATCCGGAAGAGTGGCGGAAAGAATCGCGAGCGTTGCGGCGACTCCGCTATTCGCAGGGTGCGCCACCGCTACTGGAACAAACGTATTCGACAAAAGATTCTGCATCGCTGTGGCGTCGGAAACGTTTGCCCGGATGACGACTTGCCCCGTTTCGCCGGGATTCAGAGCAATCGTAGCATTGGTTATGGCGGGGTTTTGGATATCCGGGTCACCGAGATTTGCCGCTGGAGTGAACACCGGGTTCGGAATGCTCGCAAGAATGATGCTTTGAACCTGTTGTTTCAGGTCGCATCCCTGGGCTACGGGAACGAGATATTGTTTTGTCAAAATCAATTGCAGGCTAACGCCCGCGGGAAGCGGAGCCTTCTGGAAAAGTTTCACGGCATAGGATGTGGTCGTATTGCCGACATTCGTAACCGGATAGGTAGCGTCTGTTACAGACTGATTGGCGATCGCGGGATTGGCAATCGCAGGATTGGCGATGGCGGGGTTAGCAATCGCAGGATTTGCGATCGCCGGATTCAGGGCCGCAACGACAGCCGGATTGGCGATCGCAGGATTGGCAATCGCAGGATTCGCGATGGCGGGGTTGGCGATGGCGGGATTGGCGATCGCAGGGTTAGCGATGGCAGGATTGGCGATCGCAGGATTGGCAATCGCAGGATTGTGCGTTTCCGCCGAGAGGACGGTGGGATTCGTAAACCCAAAATTATCAGGATCGAGAAGCAGAGGCGCGGCAGGATCAGGATTGAGCGTAACAAACCCTTGCAAACCTCCAGTGACCAGCGTTCCGCCTGGCGCATTGATTTCCTGGGTGTTCGCTGTGACGCTTGCAGTAGGATTGGCTGATTGGACGAACACCGACCGGGCGATACTCGAATTCGGACCGATAGTAACGTCGATTGAGGTCAGCAGGCTAAATTGCAATAGTGAGGCTTGCCCTTGCGGATCTATTTGCCCGTTTATCAGCGCGGGCTGATTCGCGATGGAAATCCGGAAGCTCCTTTGCTGCGTGGTAGTGTTCCGCAAAGTGATTGTAAATGTGCGCTGCAGAAGCTGTGTGGGATTTGTGACAGAGAAACCCAGCGGTTTCGAATTTCCCAGCGAACCAACAATCAGTCCCGGTGCAATAATGGACGTGTAGATGTTTTGATTCCGAGAAGCGACGAATCCGTCGTCCACCCCGATTTGACACGCCTTCACTGTTTGCGCCGGATCGAACACGCTCGTGTTCGTGCTGCCTGCGGGATTCGACGCCGAAAATGGCGGCACATAGTGCGCCCAATTTCCGTCGGAGGGCGGTACGACATCCCGGTTATCTGTCCACACGGCATGGAACACGGGCAGGCTGGCCGAACTTGTATTGAATACCCAATTTCCGTTTTGAAAAAGGTAAGACGGAGCAGCAGCGATATCAATGTAGTCCCCGAAAAAAGGCACGGTTCCTTGTTCGAACATGGGCAGATCCGGTGCATCCACCTGCAGTTGTTCCGCTTGGTTTGAGGTGTCAAACGGATTGATTCCGAAGAGATAGCGGGAGACCCGGAATGGCGTGAAACTCGGCACGCCGAGACTGCCGGCAGCGAGAGGAGCCACTTGCGCGCCCTGTACATCCACGGTGTGGCGCCGCGCTGTCAGAGGCGGTGCCACATCGCTCACATAGGGATTAAACACCAGGCTCGATCCCGGATTGCCAACCAGCTCTCCTTCGAGCTGCCGGGTCTCGGTGTAACTACTTAGATCGGGGTTCACCGTGAAGAATCCGAGAGTGTGATCTTCACGAAAATCAAGATAAACAAGCGACAGCTTGCCCGCACTGAAATTCAAACTGGGCATGAACTGGTGTCCCCGCCCCGATAAATTGCTGAATGGATTCCCACTCTCGTCTAGGACTGCTCCGTTATCCACAAGAGCGGCGCTGGAAGACCAGTTCGCCCCATCCGGCGACACCTTCATCATGATACGGCCATCGCCGGACGGCTGCCGCTGCGACCAGGCCAGGTATACCCGGCCTGTATCATCCGCTGCGAGAGCGGGGTAGGCCGTCGTGCGGAACGATGCCGCGGTAGTTCCCTGGTCGAACGCGCATCCGGATGGGGGCGGGTTCGGGGGCAAAGTCGTGCTGCAGACTGCCGGGAAAAGGACCGCGTCGAAGGATTTGCTGAAGCTGTTGCCTCCATCAGTTGATTTCGCAATCTCGATGGCGTCTGGCTGCGAACTGGTCGCGAACCTGCGCCACGCGACGTAGATCGTAGCTGCGCCGTTGTGCGCGCTGCTCGGATCCACCATGATAATCGTCCCCTGATTGACGGAATTGCTTTCGCTCAGCTTAACGGGCTTGCTCCAACTCGCGCCGCAGTCCGAGGAACTCGCGAACATGATTCGCGTGTCCAGCTGATTTCCGTTAAAGACGGTATAAGTGAGGTAAACTTTTCCCGCTGGAATCGTTTGCGTCCCATGTGTTCCATCCGCTTTGGTGAATGGGACCGCACAAGTTGCGTTCCCTCGCGGAATATCCGTGGCGATCCACGGCTTGTCGAGAAACTGTCCGGCATTGCCGTTGTCGACGACCACCGTCCCGAGATACTGGATTGGATCGGTGGGCGTGAGATTGGTTAGGCTGCCGTTGGTTCGTGTTGCGTCGCCGTTTTCCTTATTGTCGTTGTCAATAAACCGCGCGACGAAGACTACCCCCGGCGCGCTCGTCCCACGATTGAACGCAATCCCACTGTAGAAAAAGAGTCCATTGGTTCCCGCGCGCACTGTCGGGTCCGCAGCAGCCTGGAATCCATGCAGCGGAGAGGCCATTCCCGTGGGAGAACTATCGAGCGGAAACCCGGGCAGCAACGTACTTTGCCAAGTTTGTCCCCCGTCGAAAGACTTGAAAAGACCTAACCAGGCATCCGCCCTTTCGCTCTGCCCCGCCAGCCCTGCTATGTCCACCGAGCGGTAATCGTTGGCGCCCCCGAACAAGTGGAGTGTATTGCGGGTGGAAACCGCAAGGGATGGTTCGTTCTGCCGCTGCAGGAACGGATCGCCATTCGTCCATCCCATCCCGGAAACCATGTTGACGCTGTCTCCAGCGGACTGCCCTACTGCTGGCGTTGCTCCGAAGAGCGCACTTAGAATGCTGCTCAGGCACAGAAGTAGACGGACAAAGCGCACGATTGCCTCCTGGACACGCGCTTGCATTTACCCGTAACTGCTGCTCAAAGCGAAAGGATTGTGGGGACTCAATACCGAACTGCGTGAGAAAGATACCGTCAGTCGTGAACAAAAATCCTAAAGTGTTTCATGAGCTGGGTCCGCAAGTTCAACTTGGGTACAGGGACACTACCGCGAATGTGTCCGGAGGTCAAGGATAGGACTAGTGAAACCTTGGCGTAGTACTTGACTTCCCTTCTGACGTCGCCCCGAGGAAGTCTACCTGCTCCTTTTTCATGGGAGCAGTTTCTTGTAAACGCGCAACCTCGTCGGGAATGGTCTCTGCTATGACTGACCTGCTCCATTCCTCGGGCGTCAGCGACGCCGATATGCGGACTGAAGAATTTGGAGACTACAAGTTAAGCGAGGATCCGTTGCTGACGAATAAAATATCCAAGAGGTAGCGCGACTGGACCTGCCAAACGCGGTGAAATCGGCTTAAACGCATTCATCTTCTTGATTCAGAATTCCGGGCTTCAGCTGTCAGTTAGCCCCGTTGAGTCTCCTCGAAACAAGGGCAATTGAGTCCCGTTTGTGGGAGCTGTAAAGCTGGATAGCGTTTAGACAATTTCTAACCTGCGCAGGAATTCCGACATCTAATGCTCCGGGCGACAGTTGCGCGGGGGGTGCCGGATGCACACGGAGGAAGTTGCAGAGCGAACTCGGCTTTCCGCAGCTACACGATACGAATCGCTCGTCGGCGTATCGAATGCTATCGGAACGCATCGAGATCCGCAGGATCTCTTTGGCGCGCTAGTGAGGGAGCTGCACCGGGTCGTGCGGTTTGATTATATCGGTGTGTCCATTCGTGACGAGAAATCGAATACGTTTCACAGGTATTTCGTCGACGCGGAAACAGAAGCAGCTATCCCTCCAGACCCGGAACTGACCATGGAGGAATCGGATGCTTGGTGGGTCTACCAGAACCAAGAGCCTTTGGTCACTTCGCTCGAACCCCGCGACGCTCGGTTTTCTAAACTCCAAGAGGTTTTGAGGAAGTATGGAGTTCACTGTTTGTGTACCCTCCCCTTAACCACAGCCCATAGCAAAGTGGGAACGCTCACCTTTGGCAGTAAGGCTCCGGATATCTATACCGCCGAGGAAGTTCAGTTTCTTTCGGTGGTAGCTGAGCAGATCGCTCTCGCATTCGACAATGCGCTGCATTTTGATGCGTCGCAAGCCTCGCAGCGGCAATTGCTGAAGAAGCACGAGCGTCTTGGACTGCTCCTTGAATTGACCAATCATGTGGTTTCCAATCTCGAGTTGCGGGACCTTCTCCGAGCCGCAACGGCCAGCACGCGGCGGGTTATGGGCTGCGAAGGCGCCTGCATTTGCCTTCCCGATGCAAGCAACACGCACTTGCGGATCTACGCCATGGATTTTCCCTTTAGCGACGAAGCCATCCAGGAGGAGAGCCTTGTCCCCATCGATGAAAATTTGGGGGGAGCGGTCTTTCGCACGGGCAAACTCTGGTGCGGTAGCGTCCAGGAGGCGAGACGGCTGGGAATGAAGGACACTGCGCAAGCCGAAGTTGGAACTGTCTGCATCCTGCCTCTTGTTAGCCGAGAGCGCGTGCTAGGGATATTCGGTGTGGTCAAATATCAGGAGCGTGCGTTTACCGGCGACGATATCGAGTTTCTGACCCAAATCACAAATCAGGTCGCCATTGCCGTGGAGAATGCACTTGCCTTTGGGGAGATTCGAGAACTTAAAGAGCAGCTCTCGAAGGAAAAACTCTACTTGGAAGATGAAATCCGCACGGAAATGAATTTTGCGCAAATCGTGGGAAAGAGTGCTTCCCTGCGGCGCGTGCTGAAGCAAGTGGAAACGGTCGCTCCGACGGACTCGACCGTGCTGATTTATGGAGAGACGGGCACGGGAAAAGAACTGATTGCGCGGGCCATTCATGATTTGAGCCCACGGCGGTCGAAGCCCTTCGTTAAGCTCAATTGCGCGGCCATTCCGACAGGTTTGCTGGAAAGCGAGCTGTTCGGGCACGAGAAGGGCGCATTCACGGGGGCGATCGCGCAGCGCATTGGCCGCTTCGAAGTGGCCAACGGCGGCACGATTTTCCTGGACGAAATAGGAGAGATTCCTCTCGAATTGCAGACCAAACTGCTCCGCGTATTGCAAGAAAGAGAGTTCGAGCGCCTGGGAAGCTCACGCACGCTTCGCACGGATGCGCGTTTAATTGCCGCGACGAATCGCGATCTCGAAGCGATGGTGGGCCAGCAGAAGTTCCGGCCCGATCTCTTCTTTCGCTTGAATGTTTTTCCCGTGCACGTCCCGGCCTTGCGGGAACGCCACGGCGATATTCCGCTCCTGGTGCGGCACTTCACGCAACAGTTTTCGCGCCGCATGAACAGGGTGATTGAGACGATTCCATCCGCGGCGATGGATGCCCTGTGCCGGTATCATTGGCCTGGGAACATACGAGAACTCCAGAACGTGATTGAGCGCGCCGTAATTATATCGCCGGGTCCTGTCCTAAGCGTCGATGTCAGCGATCTTAAGTTTCCCAAGGCTGGCCCTCTGGCGGAAAAACCCGCTTCTCCAAAATCGACAAATGGAGCGCTCCACAGCGTTTTGGAAGAAACGGAACGCCAACAAATTCTCAAAGCTCTCAAGGAATGCAATTGGGTTGTGGCCGGCCCAAACGGCGCAGCGGCACATCTTGCGATGAAACGATCCACCCTCCAATTGAGAATGCAAAAGCTTGGGATCGCCCGCAGTTCTGCCTAGTCGCGGCAGCCATTTTTGTCACACCTCCTCTGAAATGTTCCCGCTCCAGTCATAGTTTTTGTGTGCCAGGAAACTGGCTGCCTACCATCTCGCTGGCACTGGCATGCTGGCAGCTTGATGTAGAGAACGGTCTTTCGTTTCGCCATCCCAATACAAATCAATGAGTTCCGGAATCATGGGCACCCGGAGTGCTTTGGCACGCGCGATGCACTTCTCCCGGGCGCGAGGCGTTTGCCATGAATGGAATGCGAAGCCTGAACCAAGCGTCAGAGTCCCCATCGCCATTGCCAGGAAAACGCTCCCGGTCTTCCATCCTGGATATTGATTCTTGGATGCCTAGCGCGATTCCAGCTATTTCACCGCTGGTAGACCGCTTGATGCGACTGATTGAAGGATCGCAATGTGTTCCAGGGGCAGAAGCGGACATCGAGCTGGCGCTCCGTGAGGCGCTGGACAATGCAGTCGTGCACGGCAATCAGGAAGATCCGAAGACAAAAGTTCACATCCGCTGCCGCTGCTGGCCCGGCAAAGAAATATCCATCGTGGTGACGGATCAGGGCAAAGGATTCGACTTTAGAAAGATAGTGAGTAATGGCATTATACCGGACCCCAATTCCGAACATGGGCGCGGCATCCAGCTCATGAAAGCGTATATGGACGAGGTGCACTTTGAACGAGGCGGGTCAGAAGTGCGTATGCGCAGGCGTTCGCGAAATGCGTCGCACTCGTGAAAGTCAGGAGCTGGGGAAATGGGTTTGACACTGCGGCGGCAAACCGGTTGTGGGCAAAGAAACACCGCCACTGGGGAAGAAGCGAGTCATGGGAATGTTGCGAATCACGATCGCCGAGACACTCAGCGAACAAAGATGGACGCTTGAAGGCCGGCTCGTTCAGCCGTGGGTTTCAGAACTGAAGTCCTGCTGGACGAGAACAGAAACCGATCGCCGGGAGCGCAAGTGCGTGGTGGACCTTACAGGCGTGAGCTTCATCGACAAGAGCGGCGAGAAGGTGCTGGCCGAGTTGTCCAAAGATGGCGCGGAACTTGTCGCGACTGGTATTTACACCCGGCACGTCGTGAACAACATCGAGAAGAAAAAATCGAATCGTCAGATGTGAGGAGAGGAGGACGCTGTGGACAGAGAAGAACTGGCCTGGTTGTTGGAAACGATCAAGGACGCCGAAACCGCGGAACATTTCGTGCTGGCCCAGTACAAGCGCGGGAGAATTTCCTCTCGGGTGATGGCCGACGTGGCCAGGGAACACGGTTGGATCAACCGCAACGCGAATCAATTCTTGACCACGGCGATGCGCTACTCAACCGAATACGCCCCAACGGAATCATCAGTTGCTATGGCTTGATAGGAGCAGCCGCATGTCAACGCAAAGTTTTCAGATTTACAACAGGAAAGGAACGGGCGAGCCGGCCCGGCGAAGCACGACTGCGAAGGATGAATACGCGCTTCTCGCCGCGGCAAAACGTGGAGATTCCGTAGCATTCGAGATCCTTTGCAAACAGGCCGCGAGCACGGTCTTTCACTTAGCAAAGCGAATGATGCGGAACAACGAGGATGCAGAAGACGTCGTGCAGGAGTCGTTTCAACTGGCGTTTACTCATCTCAAGAACTTCAAAGGCGATTCCCGGTTTTCGACGTGGCTGTCCCGCAT
>WNFO01008117.1_pt1 | contig 12505 bp, 8 predicted proteins | sample 5400251 | NCBI WGS metagenome assembly WNFO01 (sample SAMN13153354, study PRJNA577476) | soil metagenome | isolation source: 100 cm saprolite under Madrone tree | place: USA:California | collected 2016-06-14
GCTCCCATCCAATCCGTGGCGCAGGGGCTCGAGAGCGGACTCGTCAGTGCTGCAAAGTCCTCTGAATTGCGAGGCGAATCAACCGCGGCGCTCTTGGACGACTTGCGGCAGGGTCTCGGCATTATTCGATCTCGAACCGAGGCGCTGGCGCGCTTCATGGCGGCGTACTCGCATCTGGCGCGGCTGCCGCAACCAAAATTGCTGCCGGTGAATGTGCCGGACTGGATCAGCCGGACGGTAAAACTCGAGACTCGCGTGAAAGTCAGCATCGTGGAAGGCCCGAAAGTTGTAATCTCTGCGGATGCGGACCAGCTGGAGCAATTGCTGATCAATCTGGTTCGAAACGCGGCGGATGCCACGCAGGAAACAGGGGGCACCGTGCGGGTTGGCTGGTCGCGGCAGGGCTCGCAATTGGAAGTCCGAGTGTTGGACGATGGTCTGGGCCTGCCAAATACCGCCAATCTGTTTGTTCCGTTCTTTACGACCAAACCGGGTGGCTCCGGCATTGGACTCGTGCTCAGCCGTCAGATTGCTGAAGCACACGGCGGCGAACTCAGTTTGGCGAACCGCACCGACGCGCGGGGCTGTGAAGCGCGACTGCGACTGCCGATTTAGCGGTGGCAGTTCGTATCGGACCGTGGCACGCGACTTTGTTCCAATTTGGGAATTTCCTTTTGCTATTTATTCGCAAGAAGCTAAACAACCTATTTTCTTTCAGTCCTTTAAGAAGCGACTGTTTTGGCCCCACTCTTGCCGATGCCTCTGCGTGAACCCGCATTCTGCGCCAATAAGGAAGATTCAGCCGATCCATCGCATGTGTTCCTCTGGACTCTTGTTGTTCTCGGGCCTGATCGCGTGGGCGACGCCAAGCGCGCTCGCGCAGAGTAGCTCGCAGGACACGACCCGCGAAGACGTCCGACCGAAGACGGAGGACACCGGCAACCTAAGTACGAACACTAAGAGAGACGTTGTGCCTGCGTCGAACGACACGGCCGAAAACAAGCTGGGCTTGCAGCTCTTCAAAAACATCGCGCGAGATCAGCGGGACATCTGGACAAGCCCGGCGCATGTGCGCCTCGGGCATGCCACTTGGCTGGTGCCGTTCGCGGGAGTTACAGCCGGGCTGATAGTCACGGATCGGGACATCAGCCTGCATCTCTCAAACGACCCGAACACGCTCAGGAACTACAGGAATTTCTCCAACTATGGCGCCGCGGGGATGGCCGGGGCAGTGGGCGGGCTTTATCTCTGGGGCCGTGCCACGAATGATCCGCACAAACAAGAAGCAGGAATTCTGAGCGGCGAAGCAGCCCTGGATGCCCTCCTCGTATCGACGGCGCTGAAGTATGCAACGGGACGGGAACGGCCGGGCGCGAATGCATACCACGGCAAGTTCTGGCAAGGTGGCGATTCGTTTCCGTCGTCCCACGCGGCTGGCGCATGGGCGGTGGCCAGCGCCCTCGCGCACGAGTACCCGGGGCCCTTGACTAAGATTTTTGCCTACGGCGCGGCCACGGCAATTTCCGTCGCCAGGATTCAGGGGAAGCAACATTTTCCGTCTGATGTTTTGGTCGGAAGCGGGATTGGGTGGCTGACGGGCTGGCAGGTTTATCGCGCGCACCACAAGGCTGATGTCGGAGGAGGAGTCGCAGAGGATCTGTCAGACTCACCGACCGTCGATACGGAACGCACGCCGAGCGCGATGGGTTCGCCTTACGTTCCTCTCGATAGCTGGATCTATCCGCTTTTCGACCGCCTGGTAGCGATTAGCGCAATGAATGACGCAATTCTCGGAATCAGGCCGTGGACACGGCTGGAATGTGCGCGCCTTGTGAATGAAGCGGGTGAGCGTTTGCAGGACGCCGGAGCGCAGACAGAGTCCTCGCGGCTTTACGATTCGTTGCGGCAGGAATTCGCGCCGGAGCTCAACCTTCTTGGCGGAGGAAGCAATCGCGCCATACGACTCGAGTCGGTCTACACCCGATTCACCGGGATTTCCGGGCCGCCTCTTACAGACGGCTACCACTTTGGCCAGACGCTCTTCAACGATTTTGGCCGGCCGTTTCAGGAAGGTTTCAATGCCATCGCAGGGTTCTCGGGCTGGGCCACTGCCGGGCGATGGGTAGTTTATGTTCGCGGAGAATACCAACGCGCACCATCCGGCCCGGCCATTCCCGTCGCGGCAGCAAATGCGATCGCCGCAATCGATATTACGCCTTTGGTTGCGCCGTCTCCGACGCCCGCGCGCAGTCAAGCCCGCCTGCTCGATACCTACGTGGGGCTAAACCTGGGCAATTGGCAGCTTTCCTACGGTCAGCAGAGCAAATGGTGGGGGCCCGGGGCGAGCGGGCCGCTGCTATTCAGCGATAATGCACACCCCGTGCAGATGTTTCACGTCGACCGTGTATCTCCGTTTCGGCTTCCCTGGCCTTTCCGGCTTCTCGGGCCCATACGCTGGAATGCTTACTTCGGCAGGCTCCAGGGGCATCTGCTCTCACCCAATCCTTTTTTCCATGGCGAGAAAATCAGTTTCAAACCCACTCGCAATCTCGAGTTTGGATTCTCGCGCACGGTGGTGGTGGGCGGCGAGGGCCGTCCTCTGACTCCTTACCGGCTTTTCTTGACCTACTTCAGCGCTACAAGCTATTTCATCAAACCTGCCAATAAAGATCCCGGCAAGCGAGACGGAGGATTCGATTTCAGTTACCGCGTTCCACTGCTTCGGGAATGGCTGACCATTTATAACGATTCCATTTCCGCGGATGATCCTTCTCCGCTTGCAGCGCCGCGGCGCGCAGGGTTCAGTCCCGGACTTTATCTCACTCATTTTCCGGGACTCCCGAAACTCGACCTGCGGGTCGAGGCTCCGTTGACCAATGCCGTTGCGACAAATGGCCCCGGCCGCTACATCTATTGGGACAACTACTATCGCGACCTCTATGCCAATCGCAAAGTATTGATGGGCAACTGGGTGGGGCGCGACGGCTCCGGAATTCAAGCCATGAGCCGCTACTGGCTGAGCGCACGGAACTCCATTCAATTCGGCTATCGTCACGTCAAGATCAATCCCCTGTTCATTCCCGGTGGAGGAACGATTAACGATGGCTCCGCTCGCGCGGAGTTCCAAGTGAAGTGCGACTGGGAGGCTTCCGCGCTGGTCCAATACGAACAGTGGAGATTTCCTCTGCTCGCTCCCGCTTTGCAGAAAAACGTGACGGCTTCGGTTCAACTCGTTTATTGGCCGCAGATTCACAACCCTTGAACCGGACACGTTCCTTGGCAAGCCAACTTTTCTCACAAAATCCTTAGGTACAATTCATCACTTTCTAAGCCTTCCTCCGTGACCATGGAAACCGTCAGCAAGGATGCACCAGCGAAAGATAGAGATTTGAGGGCGATGTGGATCTTCATAACTCTCGTGAGCTTTGGTCTTGCGTTCATGTTGTACTCGTTAGTTCAGTTTTGCCGCGAGTCAGAGCGGACGAAAGAAAATCATCGGCACGCTTCCAGCCAGAGATCCGAGGAACGCAGTGGGGTCGATTAGTCAAAATGGCGTCCAGACGTATCAGTGCGCGGCGTTCATCCCACAATCCCAGGTTGCGGAAGGCGCTTACTTGATCTGGTGGGGCCAGAAGCAGGGATCGTGGCGGGGAATCAAGGATTCTCTGATTCAATAGGAGGACAGAGACAGCTATGCTTGACGTCATTTTCATAGTCGCGACCGCGCTGTTTTTCGCGATTGGGATTTTCTACGTTCGCGCATGCGAACGACTGCGATAGGAGCGGGCTATGAGTGCAGGCAATGTGTTATTGCTCATCATTTGTGTCCTGCTCTGTGGGTATCTGCTCTACGCCCTGCTGAAGCCGGAGAAGTTCTAATGATGACAGCGAATGGCTGGTTCCAAATCGGGTTCTATCTTCTCGTAATCTTTCTCGTCACGAAGCCAATTGGCATCTTCATGACGCGGGTGTTCCTTGGAGAAAAGACATTCCTGGACCCTATCCTGCGGCCGGTGGAGCGGATCGTCTACCGGCTGACTGGCGTTGACGAGAAGCGCGAGATGCACTGGACGGAGTATGCCGTCGCCATGCTTCTGTTTAGCGGCGTCTCCATGGCGCTTCTGTATTTGATCGAGCGTACGCAAGAGTGGCTGCCGCTCAACCCGCAGAAACTTCCAAACGTGGACCCCGCACTGGCGTTCGGCACCGCGGCATCGTTCACCACGAACACGAACTGGCAGGCCTACAGCGGTGAATCCACAATGAGCTATCTCACGCAGATGGCGGGACTCGCCTACCACAACTTTGCTTCTGCGGCTGTCGGAATCGTCCTCGCGATCGTGGTAATTCGCGGCATCGCGAGAAAAGAAACGGACAAGCTCGGGAATTTCTGGGTGGATACGACGCGTTGTCTGCTATGGGTTCTGCTTCCGATCTGCCTGGTTGGCTCGCTCGTGCTGGTTTCCCAGGGTGTCGTACAGAACTTGAAGCCCTACACAACGGTGCAGTTGCTTGATCCCCAGGCTGTGCAGGTGACCGGCACGGACGGCAAAACCACAACGCAACTCGTGACGCAACAGGTGATTGCGCAAGGCCCCGTGGCATCGCAGGAGGTCATCAAGGAATTTGGCACAAATGGCGGCGGATTCTTCAACGCCAACAGCGCGCATCCTTTCGAGAATCCCACGCCATTCTCGAATTTTTTCGAGATGGTGCTGATTCTTGCCATTCCGAGCGGTCTCACCTACACGCTGGGCCGCATGACGGGTTCGCAGCGCCATGGCTGGGCCGTGTGGGCTGCCATGGCGTCCTTGTTTTTTGCAGGTGTAACGACAGCCTATTGGGCGGAGGCCCGAGGGAATCCGCTTCTGGCCGGAACCGATCAGCGTGCAAGTGCGTTGCACTCCGGCGGGAACATGGAAGGAAAAGAGGTGCGGTTCGGAATTGCGAACTCCGCACTATTTACCACGGTAACGACCGACGCCAGTTGTGGCGCTGTAAACGGCATGCACGATTCGTTCACGCCACTTGGTGGCATGGTTCCACTTGTCAACATCATGCTAGGAGAGGTTGTCTTCGGCGGAGTGGGTGCCGGTCTCTACGGCATTATCGTGTTCGTGATCCTTGCGGTTTTCATCGCCGGGTTAATGGTGGGCCGGACGCCAGAGTACTTGGGCAAGAAGATCGAATCGTATGACGTGAAGATGGCCATGCTCGCGATTCTCATTCTGACGTTTACGATTCTAGGTTTTTCGGCGATTGCGGTGGTCAAGCCGTTTGGTACTTCGAGCATCTCGAACCCGGGCCCGCACGGGTTGTCGCAGGTGCTTTACGCCTACGTTTCTTCGACCGGTAACAACGGCTCGGCTTTCGCGGGCTTGAACGCAAACACCACGTGGTACAACACGAGCACGGCGGTTGCCCAACTGCTGGGCCGATTCTTCATGATCATTCCGATCATCGCCATCGCCGGAAGCTTGGCCAAAAAAAAGACCGTTCCGGAATCCGCCGGGACTTTCCCCGTGACGGGCCCTCTCTTCGCAGCGTTGCTCGTCGGCGTAATCCTGATCGTCGGTGCGCTGACTTTTTTCCCGGCTCTCAGCTTGGGCCCAATTCTCGAACACCTGCTGATGGCCGCAGGGAAGTCATACTGAGGGCATATGGACCAGGTGCTTCATCATCATCCAACAAACGCCAGTTCGCTCGCCGACGCGAAGATTGTTTGGAGAGCCGTACTCGATTCCTTCGTCAAGTTGGATCCCCGGGCGATGGTCAAGAACCCCGTCATGTTTGTGGTTGAAGTCGGTGCCGTCCTGACGACGTTCCAGCTTGCGTGGAATGTCCCCCATCGTGCCGGACAGATTGGTTTCGGCCTGCAGATCACGCTGTGGCTCTGGTTCACCGTATTGTTTGCGAATTTTGCGGAGGCCATGGCCGAGGGGCGCGGGAAAGCTCAGGCGGAAACTCTGCGTAAGGCGAGAGCCGAAACGGAAGCCCATCGCTTGCGCCCGGATGGTTGCATGGAATTGGTACGCAGCTCCAAGCTTCGCGCCGGAGACGAAGTTTTGGTCTCCGCGGGGGAATTTGTTCCGGGGGACGGTGAGGTCGTCGAGGGAGTCGCGTCAGTCGATGAGTCCGCGATCACCGGCGAGTCCGCTCCGGTGATTCGGGAATCTGGCGGCGACCGCTCCGCCGTTACCGGTGGCACGCGCGTTCTCTCGGATCAGATTCGCGTGCGGATCACTTCGAATCCCGGAGAGACCTTCCTGGACCGCATGATTCGACTAGTGGAAGGCGCGTCGCGGCAAAAAACTCCCAACGAGATCGCGCTCAATATTCTCTTGGCAGGATTGACGATCATTTTTCTCCTGGCCGTCGCCACCCTGCAGCCCTTTGCTGTCTATTCCGGCGCTCCCCAAACCATCTTTGTACTCGTGTCCCTTCTCGTTTGTCTGATCCCCACGACCATTGGCGGGCTCTTGTCCGCCATCGGAATTGCGGGCATGGATCGCCTCATCCAGCGAAATGTCATCGCCATGTCGGGCCGCGCGGTGGAAGCCTCGGGTGACGTGGATGTGCTGCTGCTCGATAAGACCGGAACCATCACGCTCGGTAACCGAGAAGCAACTTTGTTCTGTCCATGCCCGAACGTGAAGGAAATGGACCTTGCCGGCGCAGCTCAGCTCGCTTCTTTCGCGGACGAAACCCCGGAAGGGCGCTCCATTGTCGTCCTTGCCAAAGAAAAGTACGGTCTGCGCGGCCGCGAACTGGCACCGCATAGTCCGACCTTTATTCCCTTCTCCGCCCAGACCCGCATGTCCGGCGTGGACATGGATGGACTCGAAATTCGGAAGGGCGCGCCGGACGCCATCGAAAAATATGTAAGCGAAAGAGGCCAGGCAGTTCCTGCGGAGATCCAAGTCGTCGTTCGGGAAATTGCCAATGGCGGCGGCACTCCTCTGCTGGTCACGCAGAATCGAAAGGTGCTTGGAGCCATCGCCCTCACTGACATTGTGAAAGGCGGCATGCGCGAAAGGTTCGATCACCTGCGCGCGATGGGCATCCGCACGATGATGATCACCGGCGACAATCCGCTGACAGCTGCTGCGATTGCGCGTCAGGCCGGCGTCGATGATTTTCTCGCCGAGGCCAAGCCGGAAGACAAGATGGCGCTCATCAAGCGGGAGCAAGCGAAGGGCAAACTCGTGGCCATGACCGGCGACGGCACCAACGATGCCCCCGCCTTGGCGCAAGCCGACGTCGGCGTCGCCATGAACACCGGCACGCAAGCCGCCAAGGAAGCCGGCAATATGGTTGATCTCGACTCCAACCCCACGAAACTCATCGAAATTGTTGAGATCGGCAAGCAGCTCCTGATCACTCGAGGCGCACTGACGACCTTCTCCGTCGCAAACGACGTTGCGAAATATTTCGCCATCATTCCGGCGATGTTTGCCAGCGCATTTCCTCAGCTTGGAGTTCTCAATGTGATGAGGCTTCATACTCCGGAGTCCGCCATTCTGTCGGCGGTCATTTTCAACGCGTTGATCATCATTGCTCTGATTCCGCTGGCTCTGCGAGGCGTGCGGTATCGTCCCGTCGGCGCCGCCGCGTTGCTGCGGCGCAATCTCCTGCTCTATGGCGTCGGCGGAGTCATTGCTCCTTTTATGGGCATCAAGCTCATTGATGTGCTGCTGACGTATTTCCGAATGGTCTGAGGCTCTTATGAAGAAAAATCTTCTCATCTCTGTCTGGTTCACTTTGGTCACAACCCTGATGTTCGGGCTGATTTATCCGCTCGGAATTACCGGCCTCGCTCAGGTCTTGTTTCACGACCGAGCGAATGGACAATTGGTCCAACAGAACGGCAGAGTGGTGGGTTCGAGGATCATCGGTCAGGCTTTCACTGGCCCTGGCTATTTTCACTCGCGGCCGTCTGCGGCAGGAACAGGATACGACGCTACTGCAAGTAGCGGTTCCAATCTGGCTCCTACGAACCGGGCTTTGCTGGACCGAGTGAAAAGCGACGTGCAGAAACTCCAGGCGGAAAATCCAAATTCCGCGGTCCCTATCGATTTGGTGACCGCCTCCGGTTCCGGTTTGGACCCGGAAATCTCTCCCGCAGCAGCGGAATTCCAAATTCCGCGCGTCGCACGCGAGCGTGGCATGAGCGAGGCGGAGGTCCGCGCCCTCATTGCCAAGCACACGCTGGGCAGACAGTTTGGTGTTCTGGGTGAGCCTCGCGTCAACGTTCTTGAGCTGAATCTGGAACTTGATGCCATGCATCCAAAACTCTAGAACTTAGGCTTTGCGAGAAGGGGTTTTCGATGAACTTGCCGGCGGCGGCTGAAACCGGTAACCCACCCACGGTTCCGTTCGAATGAACTTCGGATGTGCGGGATCCGTCTCAATCTTTTTTCGCAACTGATTGATCACCACGCGCAAATTCTCCGTTTCCTCACCGTAGTCCGGCCCCCAGACGGATTGCAGAATTCTCCGATGCGACAGCGGCTTGCCCTGATTCGCAATCAGATGTTTCAGGACGTCAAATTCTTTGGGCGTCAGGTGCACTTCCTCCCCGCGCACCGTCAGTTGACGGCGCTCAAAATCTAGAGTTAGCTCCTTGGAAACAAAGGGTGGCAGCGCATCGCCCGGCGCATAACGCCGCAAGGCAGAGCGGATCCGTGCCAGCAATTCCTCGATTCCAAAAGGCTTTACGACGTAGTCGTCCGCGCCGGCATCCAGTGCGAGAACCTTGTCGCGTTCCGCGTTTCGCACCGTGAGCATGATGATCGGCGCATCCGACGAGCGCCGTATTTCGCGGCACGCTTCGATCCCGCCCATCCCCTGCATGTTCACGTCGAGAAGCACCAGGTCAGGCTTGTTCTTCCGCGCGGATTCCACGCCTTCCTCGCCCGTTTTCGCGTCTATGATCACGTACCCCTGGCTGGTGAGCGTCGAGCGCAGCACGCGCCGGATTTGCGGCTCGTCATCCACAACCAGAATTGTGGCGGCTATCATAATCTATGCTTCGACGCCTCTCGCCACCGGCAACGTGAAAGAAAAGACCGAGCCATGACCAAGTTGGCTCGTTACGCTGATCGTCCCCTTATGCGCCGCCACAATGGCCTTTGCAATCGGCAATCTCATTCCCGTTCCTCGCACAAGATAACGCTGATCCTTCCCCCGGTAAAATTTGTCGAAGATCATTCCTTGCTCGAAATCGTCAATGCCAGGGCCCCGGTCCGCCACACTGATCGTCACGGAATCACCGGCAAGTTCCGCCGAAATGACAATGGGCTCATCTTTTGGCGAATACAGGTTCGCATTGTCGATCAGATTCACCAGGATGTCTTTCGTCCGTTCCGCATCTGCCATATGCGCAAGCGCCTCCTGGATAATTTCCTCGACCGGCGTGGGCGCAAAGTGCAACTCGATCTCGCCGGCATCCAGCCGCGCCATTTCTGAAGCCTCTTCGACCAAGTGGTTCAAGCGGTCGCATTCTTCATTGATGATGCTGAGCAATTCCTGGCGCTGCGACGCGTCTGGCTTCTGGCTGGCCAAAAGGCTGGTCACCGCCGCTTTCATGGATGTCAGTGGCGTGCGGAAATCGTGCGTTACGGAATCCAGCAGCGCGGATTTCAGTCGCTCCCCCTGCCTCTCCGCCTCCGTCTGGCCAAGCTGCTCCACAGCCCGCGCGCGTTCAATCGCGATCGCTACGAGACTGCCCACGGCATCCAGCGTCTGGCGCGAGAGTCGCGCCCCGGAAATGCCGAGACTCCCGATCGCACGGACTCCAAGGCGCACCGGAATAAAATAGAGACTCTGTTGCGATTCGATCGTCATCTCATCACGGAGGAACGCCGTCTTCATTCGTTCTTCGTCCAAGTGAGATGACCCGTAACCGGATCGGTAGAATTTATCCTTTTGCGGCAAGAACAATTCGGCAGCCCCCGCTTCGAAGCTCTCGACCACGTAGTTCGGAATGGCGTTCATCAATTGAATGACGTTGCCTTCTCCCAGCAATTTCTGGCTGAACTTGTACAGCCGCTCGATCTCGCGGCGGCGGCTGTGCGCTTCATCCGCTTCCTTCCGTATCCGCGCCGAAAGCTGGCTCCCCACAATCGAGGTGAAAAGAAACGCTGCGAGGGCCACCCAGTTTTGCGGATCGGCAATCGAAAAGTTTCCAACTGGCGGCAGAAAAAGATAATTGAACGTGAGCATCGCCACCACGGACATGAAAACGGAGACCGCCATTCCCCAGACTGCCGAAACTGCTAGAATTGCCAGCAGGAAGGAAAGCGCAACAGTGGTTTGATTTGCGGGAATGATCTTGCGGTAGAGAAATGCGATGCCGGCGATGGTGAAGAGGGAGAGCAGGAAGCCGAATGTCCGGCCGGCTAGGAATCTCTGCATTAGCCTATTCTAGCGCAGGCGTCCGATTTGCCGCGGAGAAGATACTCCCTTGCCGAAGAAGCCGGAAGATTGGTTGGAGGTTGCCTCCCCGCCGCAGAAGTCCCGCGGAATCTTCAAGCTTTTCCTGGGCTACGCGCCCGGCGTCGGAAAAACGTTTAGCATGCTGAGCGAGGCCCTTCGCCGGCAGAGCCGCGGAGAAGATGTGGTCATCGGAGTCGTGGAAAGCCACGGCCGCAAAGGCATCGAAGACCTCGTCACGCAGATGGAGTCCGTTCCGCGAAAAAAGATTGAGTACAAGGGCACGGTTTTCGAAGAAATGGACGTCGACGCCATTCTTGCGCGCCGCCCCGCAGTGGTCCTGGTCGATGAGCTGGCGCACACCAATATCCCCGGCAGCAAGCATCGTAAACGCTACGAAGACATCCAGGAACTCCTGGCGGCAAAGATCGACGTTATCTCGACGCTCAACATCCAGCACATTGAGAGCATAGCTCCGGTTGTGCGCTCCATCACGGGCATCACGGTGCGCGAAACTGTCCCAGATTGGGTGCCTCTCACTGCATCGGAAACCGTGATGGTCGATCTTACACCGGAAGCTCTGCACAATCGCATGAAGCGCGGGGACGTCTACAGTTCCGATAAAGTCGAACGCTCGCTCAAAAATTTCTTTCGGCGCGGCAATCTCATCGCCCTGCGTGAGCTTGCCTTGCGCCAAGTCGCTGAACAGGTCGATCGCAGCCTCGAATCCTACATGGAAGCTCAGGACATCCGGAAAAACTGGGCGGTGCGGGAACGCATCGCGGTGTGTATCTCATCCAATTCATCCGGACAGTATCTGGTCGCCCGCGCCGCCCGCATGGCGCGCCGCATGGACGCGGAGCTCTACGTGGTCCATGTGGATCGCGAGTTTGGCCCGAAAGAATCGAATCAGAGTACGCTAGCCGCGAATCTACGTTTTGCCGAGAGCCTCGGTGCGCAGGTGGTTCGCCTGAAAGGCCGAAGCGTTGCGGATGCCGTGGCGGAGTTCGTGCGTTCGAAACACATTACGCAGGTGATTTTCGGCCGAGCCCCGGTCCACGACTGGCGCAAATATCTCTACCTCTCCGCCGTCCACCGGTTCCTACGCGAATCGCCTGCCGTGGACGTTCACATCGTGACGCAGGAATCGGAAGAGTAGCTATGGGCTCATGCCGTTAGAAATTGACGGCCGAAGCGCAGACTCGTCGCGGCGAGGTCCAGCGCCGAGGATTTTCCCACGTGTCCCGCAAGAAACCGGGCGAAGAGCCCGGGATCTCTAGCCAGCACCTGCAAGGTACGCTGTCTCAGCTTCCCATATCGCCCAAGCCAGACAAGTAGGCGGCTCATAACGTAGGTCGCCCTTGACAGGAGTCTGTGCGCCGCTTGATACGTCTCGAGTCTGCCCGACGCGAGACTATCGGCGAGCGCGATGGCCTGACGAAAGCCCAAACAAAGCCCTTCTCCCGTGATCGCATCCACGCTTCCCGACGCATCTCCTGTCAAAATGACGTTTCCGCGGTGCACGCGGCTCAACCTGCTTATCACCGTCACTCCACCTCGATCAATGCCGCTCAGCTCTGCATTTTGAACGCGCGTGGCAAGCTCTGGAAATTCTTCCCAGGTATCTTCAAGCCGCATTCGTGGATCGTCGGAAATCAACGCCACGCAGGTCTCTTCGTCTCCGAGCGGAGTGACATACGCCTGCATCATCCGGCCCCAGTAAATCTCCACGTGCTCCGTCCATGGCTGAATTCGATAGTGCCGTCTCTGCGCAAATCGCACCTTGTGCCGCGAAGCGAAATCCAATCCGCTCCAATGCCTCACCCTCGAGCCGATCCCGTCCGCACCGATCACCCACTTCGCTCGCATCTCTCTTCCACGGAGAACTACTCCCGCTTCCGTCAATCCCGAGACCGGCGTGTTCCAAAGCAGAGACACTCCACACCCCTCAGCTCGCTCCACCATTTTCTTGTGTAAGACGGTCCGGGCAACGCCAATCCCGTTCTCTCCAGGAAAGTTCGCCTCGGCTTCGGTTTTTCCCTCGATGAAGCGGAGGCCGCGGAAGATCCGC
>WNFO01017035.1_pt1 | contig 12504 bp, 9 predicted proteins | sample 5400251 | NCBI WGS metagenome assembly WNFO01 (sample SAMN13153354, study PRJNA577476) | soil metagenome | isolation source: 100 cm saprolite under Madrone tree | place: USA:California | collected 2016-06-14
CTGCTGCTTGATGCCGGTGATGAGCGCGCCGCGGATGCCGACGTCGCCGGCGCCGAGAACGCGCTCATCACCGGCATCAAGCAGCAGTACCTGACGGTGCTGCAGGCGCGCGCGCAGGCTGACCTGGCGCAGAAGACGCTGCAGCGCAACGAAGAATTCCTGAAGCTCGCGCAGGCACGCTACGGCGTCGGCCAAGCAACGCTGATCGACGTCCGCCAGGCGCAGGTCGCCCGCGGGCAGGCGGAAGTGGGCCTGCTGCGTGCCCAGACACTGGTCAACGTGGAGAAGCTGCGGCTGTTCGAGCAGATGGGCGTGGTGCCGCCACTCGACGTCGCTGCCGTCCAGCTGACCGACACGTTCTACGTGGCGCCGCCCGCGTGGCAGTTGTCAGATCTGCTGACGATGGCGGAGCAACAGAACCCGGCACTCAAGGCGTTGCGGGCGCGCGAGGGCGCGGCCGCATGGAACGTGCGGGCGGCGACGTCCAGCTACGGACCGGCACTGTCGCTGTCGGCGGGCTGGTCGGGCTTCACGCAGCAGTTCACCAACGTCGATCCGATCATTTTCAGTCAGCAGGCCGCGTTCGCAGGCCAGTACACGGAATGCCAGGACAACAACACGATCCGCCAGAACGCGGGACTGCCCCCGAACGATTGCAGCGGCTTCATCTGGGGCGCGTCCAACGAGCAGGCGCTGCGGAACCGGAATTCGGTGTTCCCGTTCAGTTTCACCCGGCAGCCGTTCCAGGCCCGTTTGACGGTGACGTTGCCGATCTTCAACAACTTTGCGCGCGAGCTGACCGTCTCCACGGCACGCGCGCAGCACGGCAACCTCGAGGAGTCGGTGCGGGCGCGCGGCCTCGCGGTGCAGACGGAAGTGAGCCAGGCATTCTTGACGCTTCAGACCGCGTTCCGGACCGTCGGCTTGCAGGATACGAATCGCAGCGCCGCGCGCGAGCAGCTCCAGCTGGCCACCGAGCGCTACCGCGTCGGGTCGGGGACGTTCTTCGAGCTGCTGGACGCGCAGGTCGCCTCGCTCCGTGCCGAAAGCGATGCAGTGAACGCGACGTACGACTACCACAAGGCCTTGGCGCTGCTGGAAGCCGCCGTCGGCCGCAGCTTGCGTTAACCGAGAGGATCGAGCCGCCATGTCTAAGCGGAACAAGGTGCTGTTGGGAGGCGGAGGGGCCGTTCTCCTGATCGTCCTGGTGATGGTGAGTGCCAGTGCCAAACGGGAGAAGGGGATCGAGGTACGGTTCGAGCAGGTCGCACGTCGCGACCTGGTCGCCGCCGTCACCGCCAGCGGGAAGATTCAGCCCAAGAAAAAAGTGGACATCAGCGCCGACATCACCGGCCGCATCACGCGGATCGCGGTGCGCGAAGGCGACCTCGTCCAGAAGGGGCAGTTCCTGCTCCAGATCGATCCCACGATCTACGAGGCGAATCTGCAGCGTGCCAACGCCGGAATGTCGTCGGCTCAGGCCGGCGCCGTGCAGGCGCGGGCCTCCCGCGATCAGGCGCAGCGGGCGCTGACGCGCACCAAGGAGCTGCGCGAGCAGAACCCCAATCTCATCTCGCAGGAACAGCTCGAGCAGGCGCAGACGGCGTTCGACATCGCCGAGGCAAACCAGACGGCGGCGACGCACCTGGTCGAGCAGGCGCGCGCGGGCTACCAGGAAGCGCGCGATCAGCTCGCCAAGACACACCTGATCGCGCCGATGGCGGGCCGGGTCACTCGTCTCGCCGTCGAAGAGGGCGAGGTCGCGGTGCCGGGCACGTTCTCACGCGAGACCGGTTTGCTGCTCACGATCTCGGACCTCTCGGTCATCCAGACCAAGGTGCAGGTGGACGAGACGGACGTCGTACGGCTGCATCTGGGCGATTCGGTCGAGGTCACGATCGACGCGTTCCCCGACACGACGTTCGTGGGCCGCGTCACGAAGGTCTCCAACAGCGCGATCCTGACGGCCGCCTCGGCGGTCGGCGGTGCGCAGAGCGATCGCGCGGTCGATTATGAAGTCGAGATCACGCTTTCCAATCCGCCGACGGAAGTGCGCCCCGACTTGTCGGCCACCGCACGCATCGTCACCGACACGCGCAAGCAGGCGCTGGCCATTCCGATCATCGCGCTGACCGTGCGCGAGAACACGCCAGTATCCACCGAGCAACGGCCGGCGCGCGGCGGGAACACGGCAGAGGCGGCACCGCCCGCGCGGAGCGATACGAGCCGCAAGGGCGGAGCAAATAAGAAGGAAACGGAAGGCGTGTTCCTCGTGCACAACGGTATCGCGACGTTCCACGCGGTGAAAGTGGGAATCGCGGGGGAGGAGCATTTCGAGGTCGTTGACGGCGTGCATCAGGGCGACACGATCGTCGCGGGACCGTATCAAGCGATCCGCGATCTGAAGGAAGGCGCGCGCGTGCGTCCGAGCCGCGAATCGGGCGACACCACCAGCCGGCGGCGCTCGTGAGCAGCGTCCAGCTGTTTCGCACGGGTGATACGCCGCTTCCCGACGTCATCATCCTGACGCACAAGTTGACGCGCGAGTACGACATGGGCTCCGAGCTGGTGCGCGCGCTGCGTGGCGTCAGCGTCCAGATCCACAAGAACGAGTACGTGGCCGTCATGGGGCCATCGGGATCCGGCAAGTCCACGCTCATGAATCTCATCGGCTGCCTCGACACGCCGACCAGCGGCGAGTACTGGCTCAACGGGCAGAAGGTGAGCGATCTCGTGGACGACGAGCTGGCGCGGATCCGGAACAAGGAGATCGGCTTCGTTTTCCAGACGTTCAACCTGCTGCCGCGCGCCGACGCGCTGCACAACGTCGAGCTGCCGCTGATCTACGCCGGCCTCTCGTCGCGCAACCGCCGGGACCGCGCGGCGCACGCCCTCGAGCGCGTCGGCCTGGGCGATCGCATGGACCACAAGCCCAACGAGCTGTCGGGCGGCCAGCGCCAGCGCGTCGCAATCGCGCGCGCGCTGGTGAACGAGCCCAGCATTCTCCTCGCCGACGAGCCCACCGGGAACCTCGACTCGACGACCAGCGGCGAGATCATGGGCGTCTTCGCGGAGCTGCACGGCCAGGGCCAGACCGTGGTGATGGTCACGCACGAGCAGGACATCGCGGCGCACGCCGCGCGGGTGATCACGCTGCGCGACGGCGTGGTCGCGACGGACCAGGCCCGGGCGGCCTGACGTGCCGTTTTTCGAAGCCGTCCGGATGGCGCTGCAGACCATCCGCGCACAGAAGTTGAAGAGCGGCTTCTCGCTGTTGGGCGTGTTCGTCGGCGTGGCGTCGCTGATCGCTGCCTGGGGCATCGCGAACGGCGTGAACCGGTATATGACGGAGAAGTTCGCCCAGACGCTCTACGGGGTGAACACGTTTCAATTACGGCGTCAGCCGATGTTCACGCCGAACGTCCCCGATTCGGTATGGCGCGCCTGGCGGCGACGCCCGCGGATCCGCTTCAGCGATGCCGAAGCGATCAGCGAGGGACTCACGGTCCCTGTCATTACCGCCTGGCAGTCGAGCGATCAAGTCACGGTCTCCTACGCCAACAAAGAAGCGCGGGACATCGACCTCACGGCCGCAAGCGAGCGTTACTTCGACATCAAGAATCTGAACATCGCGATTGGCCGGCCCTTTACCGGCGAAGAGAACCGGTCGGGTGCGCCGGTCGCCGTGCTGGGCGAGGCCGTGGCGAAGCGGCTGTTCTCAGGCCGCGCGCCGCTCGGCAAGAGCGTCCGGATCGGCGGCGTGCCCTACCGCGTCATCGGCGTCGTCGAGCACCAGGGCAGCATCCTCGGCTTTCCGCTCGACCGCTTTGTCGTGGTCCCGGCATTGTCGCCCGCGCAGAACCTCGTGAATCCGCCCGGAATTCTCGATGCCTTTCTCGTGAAAGCGCACTCCGATCTCGAGATGCGTGAGGCGATATCACAGGCCGAAGGGATCATGCGGAGCCGGCGTCACCTGCGGCCCAAGCAGGACAACAATTTCGCCCTGGACACCTCCGAAGGCGTGCAGCGCTTTTGGGCGGGCATCAGCCGCATTCTGGTCACGGTGATCCCCGGAATCGTCATCGTGTCGCTCGTCATCGGCGGCATCGTGATCATGAACATCATGCTCATGGCGGTCGCCGAGCGAACGCGCGAGATCGGCCTGCGGAAATCGCTCGGCGCGCGCCGCTCCGACGTGCTCCGGCAATTCCTGGCAGAGTCCACGACGATCGCGACGGTCGGCGCCGCGTTCGGGATCCTCGCCGGTATCGGGCTGACGTTCGTCATCAACGCGTTGTCTCCTCTTCCCGCCAGCATCGCGCCGATGTCGATCGTGCTGGGGGTCGTCATGGGGGCCGGCGTCGGCATTATCGCCGGCGTCTACCCCGCGAGCCGGGCCGCGCGGCTCGATCCCATCACCGCGCTGCGGCAGGAGTAACGATGACAGGCCTGTTCGAAGGCGTCGGCATTGCCCTCACGTCGCTGCACGCGCACAAGATGCGCGCCGCACTCACGATTCTGGGTGTGGCGATCGGCGTCACGGTCGTGATGGTGATCGGGGCGCTGATCAGCGGCTTCGACAAAGGGGTCTCCGACATGCTGGCCTCGCTCGGCCCCAAGACGTTCTGGGTCGGGCGGTACTGGGGCGGCCAGAATGACGAGGATCCAGAGGATCCGAACCCCTGGCGGCGCCGCCCACCGATTACCGTCGCCGAGGCGAATGGGCTCGCGCAGGTTCCCACCGTCGCCTTCGTCGTCATCGACGAAGGTACCGCGGCAGACATCGACTTCGAGGGCCATCGACTCGCCGCCATTCGAATCCGCGGCCGGAACGCCGATTGGCCGAAGATCGAAGGTGGGGGTATTGAGCCCGGGCGTTCGTTCACATACCTCGAGGATGCCTCGAACGCGCATGTCGCCGTCGTCAACGCCAAGTTGGCGGAGAACCTGTTCGGGCAGCGCGATCCGATGAACCGTCGTATCAAGATCAGCGGCCTGCCCTACGACGTGGTCGGGGTCTATAATCCCCCCCCGCGGCTGTTCGGCGATGGCGATCAGCCGGAGGTCATGATTCCGCACGGCACGTTGCAGAAGGACGTGCAGTACTGGCACGGGTGGATGTCCATGTTCGTCGTGCCGCAGGATTCGGTTTCGACTGAGCGCGCGATCGATGATGTCACGATGGCGATGCGCACGATGCGCGGCCTGCGACCCGGCCAGAAGAACAACTTCGACGCGATCACCCAGGAAGTGTACACGAAGGCGATTAAGGACTTCACGAAAGTCGCGCGTTATCTGATGTGGGCGCTCTCATTTGTGGGGCTCGCAGTCGGTGGGATCGGGGTGGTCGCGATCATGATGATTTCGGTCACCGAGCGGACCCGCGAGATCGGTGTGCGCAAGGCGCTGGGCGCGCTGCGCCGTGAGATCATGTGGCAATTCCTCGTCGAGGCAGCCACCCTCACGCTGGTGGGCGGGATCGTCGGCATGCTGATCGGGTGGGGCATTGCCATCGTGCTGCACAACTTCACGCCCGTGCCCGCGTACGTGCCCCTCGCGTCGATTATCACGGCGCTCGTCGCCGCGGCCGTGACCGGACTGCTGTTCGGTATTTACCCCGCGAGCAAGGCGGCCCGTCTCGATCCGGTCGAAGCGCTGCGTTACGAGTAACGGTGTCATTTTTCGACGCCGTTCGACTCGCCTTCCAGACCATCCGGGCACAGAAGCTCAAGAGCGGCTTCTCGATCATCGGCGTTTTCATCGGCGTGATGTTCCTCATCGCCGTCGTGTCGGTCGTCGAAGGCATGAACCGCTACATGACCGACAAGTTCGCGGGCACCATCCTCGGCGTGAACACGTTCCGCCTGCGGCAGTTTCCCGACGTCCAGCTCGGCAATGTGACGGACTCGATGTGGCGGACATGGGCGCGCCGCTCGCGCGTCACCTACGAGGACGCGCAGGCGGTCATGCGCGGCGTGAGCATCCCGGTCCTGGCAGCGTGGGAATCCAACACGCGCGGGACCCTCACGGCCGGCCACAGAACGGCCAAGGATGTTCAGGTCACGGCCGCGACGGAGCTGTATTTCGACATTCGGTCGCTCACGATCGAGGAGGGCCGCGCGTTCACCGGCCAGGAGGTGCTCGCCGGCGCCCCCGTCCTCGTCCTGGGCCACGACCTCGCCGATAAGCTGTTCGAAGGCCAGGACCCGCTCGGCCGGGAAGTGAAGATCTTCGACATCCCCTACCGCGTCATCGGCGTCGTCGAGAAGCAGGGCAATCTGTTCGGAATCTCGCTCGACAAGTTCGTGGTTGCGCCCGCGAGCGCCCCGCTGCGGCGTTATGTCAATCCGCCCCGGGTGGTGGACGCCGTGGCCATGAAGGCGAACTCCCAGGCAGAAATGCGTGAAGCGATGTCGCAGGCGGAGGCCGTCATGCGCAGCCGGCGCCACCTGCGGCCCCGCCAGGGGGATGACTTCGCCCTCGAGACCGCGGACGAAGTGCTCGACTTCTGGAACAAGATCAGCGGCATTCTGCGCTTCGCGCTCCCCTTCCTCCCGGGGATCTCGCTCGTCGTGGGTGGCATCGTGATCATGAACATCATGCTCATGGCCGTGGCGGAGCGGACGCGCGAGATCGGCATTCGCAAATCGCTCGGCGCGCGGCGCGGCGACATCCTGCGGCAGTTCCTGGTCGAGGCCACCGCGTTGGCGACGGTAGGCGCGAGCATCGGCGTAGGGGGTGTCGGAATCGTCGCCGGCGTGTACCCGGCGACGCGCGCGGCCCGGCTCGACCCGATCACCGCATTGCGGGCCGAGACATGACCGGGGGAAGCCTCTTCGAAGGCGTCGGTATCGCCCTCGCGTCGCTCCGCGCGAGCAAAGCCCGCGCGGCGCTTACGATTCTGGGCGTCGCGATCGGCGTGATGGTCGTGATGCTGATGGCCGCGATGATCAGCGGGATCAACAAGAGCGTGGCCGGTGTGTTCGAGTCGATCGCGCCGCGGACCTTCCTGGTATGGCGCTTCTTCCAGGCCGGCATCAACATCTCGGACGGCTCGGACGAATCCAGCCCGTGGCGCCGCAACCCGGCGATCAAGGAGCTCGAGGCCGACCGGATCCGCTTGCTGCCGTCCGTGCGCTACGTGACCCGCCGCGAGGAAAGCTCCGCGACGGTGGAGTTCGGTTCGCTGCGGCTCGAATCCGTGAACATTGCTGGTCTCTCGGCGGAATGGGTCGAGGTGAACGGGGGCGACGTCTATCCGGGGCGCACGTTCACTCGGCTCGAGGATCTCTCCAACAGCGCCGTCGCGGTGATCAATCGGAAGCTGGAGGATCAGCTCTTCCGTGGGCGCGATCCGATCGGCCAGACGATCCACATCGCCGGCGCGCCGTTCACGGTCATCGGCGTCTACGCGCAGCCGCCGAGTCTGTTCAGCGGCGCGGCGCCGCCATTCGTGGGCATTCCGCACGGCGCGTTCGTCAAGCACGTGCCGTACTTCAAAGGGTGGATGCGGCTCGCCGTCGCGCCGGCGCCCGAATACAGCCAACAGGAGTCGATGGACGAAGTCGTCGCGACACTGCGCTCGATGCGCGGGCTCAAGCCGGGGGAAGACAACAACTTCTCGATCGTGACCCAGGACAAGCTGCTCGACTCGTGGAACAAGGTGACGGGGATGTTCTTCCTCGTGATGCTGGTGCTGTCGTCGATCGGCTTGATGGTGGGCGGCGTGGGGGTGATCGCCATCATGATGATCTCGGTGACCGAGCGAACGCGCGAGATCGGCGTCCGCAAAGCGCTGGGAGCCACACGCCGCGCCATCCTGTGGCAGTTCCTGGTCGAGGCGTCGACCCTCACGCTCGTGGGCGGGGCGGTCGGGATGCTGGGCGGCGGCGCGCTCGCGTTCCTGATCTCGCGGATCACGCCCATCCCGGCCAACGTGCCGCTCTGGTCGATCGTGGCGGCGCTGCTCGCGTCGGCGCTCACCGGCGTGGGATTCGGGCTCTATCCGGCGAGCCGGGCGGCGCGCCTGGATCCGGTTGAAGCGCTGCGCTACGAATAATGCGTTGTAGGTTTCCGCGTGCCCCTTTTCGAAGCCGTGATTCTCGCTGTCGAGACGATCTGGAGCCATAAGCTCCGTTCGTTCTTCACGCTGCTTGGCATCATCGTCTCGGTCGCATTTCTCGTCGCCGTCGTCGCCGTCATCCAGGGCATGAACGCCTACGTCCGCGAGCGGCTGGCGGGCGCGATCGTCGGCGTCAACGCATTTCAGATCCGGCGCGATCCGATCCAGGTTGGCTTCATCGACGATGAGGCATGGAAGCAGATCCAGCGCCGCCCGATCATCGCGGAGGAAGACCTCGGCTACATCACGCGTGCCGTCCCGGATGCCGAGGCGATTGCCTTGCAGTCGGGCTGGCCGACGCCGATGGCGGACGTCCAATGGCGCAACCGCACGACTGGTGACGTCTTCATCCTCGGGGTCACGGCACCATACGTGATCGTCCAGGATTACACATTCGCCGCCGGCGCGGCGCTCACCGACATCGACGTGCAGCAACGGCGGTTCGTCGCGGTCCTGGGCTACGACGTCGCCGACAAGCTGTTCGGCAACGTCGAGGCGGCGATTGGCCGGAGCATCCGGGTCCGCGGCATGCAGCTGGTCGTGAAGGGTGTGATCGCGAAGAAGGGCACGGTGCTGGGGCAATCGTGGGATGGGTTCGTGATGCTGCCCCTGACCACGTTCGAATCGATGTACGGCCGCCGCCAAACGATGGTGATCGGGGTGAAGATGCCCACCGCCGAGGGCGTCGCGCCGGCGATGGTGCGAGTCGAGGAAGCGATGCGCATCGCACACCGGCTGCGCCCAGGGACGGACAACGACTTCACCATCGACACCGGGGAAGGGCTGATCGCGTTCTGGGCCAAGCTCACGCGTGTGATCTTCAACGTCGTCCCCATCGTCGCCGGGATCGGCTGCATCGTTGGGGGAATCGTCATCATGAACATCATGTTGATGAGCGTCACCGAGCGAACCCGCGAGATCGGCATCCGCAAGGCGCTGGGCGCGGCGCGCCGCGACATCCGGCGGCAGTTCTTCGCCGAGGCGCTGACGCTGTCGGTGCTCGGTGGCATCGCAGGTCTTCTCGTCGGCTTCGCCCTGGCGGGCCTGGTGGAGGCCATTTCGCCGCTGCCCGCACGAGTCACCATGTGGTCCATCGGACTGGCCCTATTCGTCAGCTTCTTCGTTGGCGTCGGCTTCGGCGTCTACCCGGCCCATCGCGCGTCGCGGCTCGATCCGATCGAAGCCCTGCGGCAGGAGTAGATGAAACTCCACTCGGTGCGCGAGGGCTGGCGCATCGCCATCGACCAGCTCCGCGCCAACAAGCTGCGCTCGGCGCTGACGGTGCTGGGCGTCGTCATCGGCATCGCCACGGTCATGGCGATGGCCTCCATCGTCGCGGGTTTCCGCGAACAGATCGTCAATACGCTCGAGGTCGTGGGGCCGACGACCTTCCGCGTGCTCCGCTATTTCTCCACCACCGGCGTGAATCCCGACGCCGTGCCGCGCGAGGTGCGGATCCGACCGAAACTGCTCCCGCAGGACGCCGAGGCGATCGCGCGCCTGCCCGAAATCCACTACGCGGCCATCTGGACGCAGGTCTTTCAGCGGTTCGAGTACGGCGGAAATCACACGCGCATCCTCGGCGTGTTCGGTGCCGACGACCGCTTCATGGAAATTCTCGGCGGCGGCATCTCGTCCGGCCGCTCGTTCACCGCGGCCGAGCTGCGCGGTGGTCAGCCGATCGCGATTGTGGAGCAACGGACCATCGACCGGCTGTTCGGCGCCATCAATCCGCTCGGCCGCGTGATCCAGATCGGGGGGCATCCGTTCAAGGTCATCGGGGTCTGGCAGCGACCGACGAATATCTTCGAGGTACCGGGGGCGCCCGAGATCGCCGCGGTGGTGCCGTTCGAGTCGGCGCGGCGCAGCTTCATCATCGACGAGTGGAACAGCCTGATCATCCTCGTGAAGCCGAAGCCGGAGGTCAGCGTGAGCCGCGCAATGGACGCTGCAACCGTGACGCTGCGACGCCTCCGGGGCCTGCGCGTCGGCGACGCCAATACGTTCGATTTGCTCACCTCCGATCAGGTCCTGAGTATCTTCGACAGCCTGACGTTTGCGTTCTTCTTCGTGATGCTCGTGCTCTCCAGCATCGCGCTGATGGTGGGAGGCATCGGGGTCATGGCGATCATGATGGTGTCCGTGACGAGCCGAACCCGGGAGATCGGCCTGCGCAAAGCCCTCGGCGCCACGCGCCGGGCCATCCTGTGGCAATTCCTCGTCGAGGCCGCGACGCTCACACTGCTGGGCGGCATCATCGGGATCGCGCTCGGGATCGGTGTTGGCGAGGTGCTGAAGCGGCTGCTCGCGTTCAGCACGACGATCCCCGTGGTGCCCGCGGCGATCGCCACCGCCGCTTCGATTCTCGTGGGCCTGGTCTTCGGAATCGCCCCGGCCGCGCGCGCGGCGAAACTCGACCCAGTGGAGGCACTGCGGTATGAATGACGGTCCGACGACCGGACGGCCGGACGGTCAAACCATTGACCTGTTAGCGATCGCCGCGCATCGCGACGACGTCGAACTTACGTGCGGCGGCACACTCGCGAAGGCCGTGCAGGCGGGTCATCGCGTAGCGATCCTCGACCTCACTCAGGGCGAAATGGGAACCCGCGGCGATGCCGCGACGCGCGCCGCGGAAGCCGAGCGCGCCGCCAAGACTCTGGGCGTCGCGGTGCGACTCAATGCCGGAATGCGCGATGCGCATCTGGAAAACACTGAGGCGTCGCGAAAGCAGATCGTGACATTCATTCGCCAGCTCAGACCGAGAGTCGTGATCCTGCCCTTCCCTGTCGGTCGACACCCTGATCACCGAATCGCCTCCGAGCTGGCGCGGGATGCATGCTATCTGTCCGGACTCGCCAAGTACGAGCCGGGAAAGGGGGGCGAGGCCCATCGGCCCTTCAAGCTGCTGTACGCGCTCGCCTACCGAGAAGACCCCGTGAAGCCGACGTTCGTCGTGGATATTTCGGCGGTGTTCGAAACGAAGATGGAGGCAATCCGCTGCTATGCTTCACAGTTCACCGGCGCGAAGGCCGCCGGGGAGATCCATCCGACCGGGCAGGATCTGTACGAGTTGATCCGGGTTCAAGCAGCGCACTACGGATCCCTGATCCGGCGCCGTTATGGCGAGCCGTTCTTCACGAACGAGACGCAGGAAGTCGATGACGTGCTGCAGCTTGGCGTCCAGTCCATGTAGTTGGTAGATTGCGCCTTCCATGACCAAGCGCATCACCTATCTCGACAACGCCGCGACGACTCCAGTGCGGCCGGAGGTGCTGGAGGCGATGCTTCCCTATCTCGGGAAGGAGGCCTTCGGCAACCCCTCCTCCGCGCATCGGTTCGGACGCGCGGCGCGCGCAGGGATCGAAGAGGCGAAGCGCGCGGTTGCCGCTGCCATCGACGCCGAGCCGAATCAGGTCGTCTTTACCTCCGGCGGCACGGAGGCCGACAACCTGGCGATCATCGGCGCGGCGCTCGCGGCCAAGGACCGCGGCGGTCCGTTCCGCGTCGCCGTCTCCGCCACCGAGCACAAGGCGGCGCTCGCCGCGGCGCATGCCGTGAAGCAGCTGGGCGGCGAGGAGGTCATCCTCCCGGTCACGGCTTCTGGACAGGTCGAGAACGGCGCGCTCGACAAGGCGCTCGCGGGGGGGGGGCGCGGCGTCGCGATCGTGAGCGTGATGTGGGTGAACAACGAGGTTGGTACGGTCCAGCCCGTCGCCGAGCTGGCCACGCGATGTTGCGACGCGGGCGTCCTGTTTCACTCGGACGCCGTCCAGGCATTCGGCAAGGTTCCGGTTTCGTTCCGCGACTCGGGTTGCACGCTCCTCACCATCTCCGGCCATAAAATCGGCGCTCCCAAGGGCGTCGGCGCACTGATCGTGCGCGACCGCAAGGCGGTCGAGGCGATCATCCACGGCGGCGGCCAGCAGTTCGGGATTCGGCCCGGGACCGAAAACGTGCCCGGCATCGTCGGGTTGGGCGTGGCCGCCCGTCTGGCCGCTGCAGAACAGCCGGCCCTGGCGGTGCGACTCGGCGAGCTGCGCGACGAGCTGGAGCGGCGTCTGGTCGCGGTCGTTCCGGATGCGCTCATCAACGGTTGGCAGGGCGCACGCGCTCCCCACATCACGAACGCATCGATCCCCGGGACGGACAGCGAAGCGCTGCTGATGCACCTCGACCTCGCGGGCATCGCCTGCTCGTCCGGCTCCGCGTGCAGCACTGGGACGGTCGAGCCGTCACACGTGCTGACGGCGATGGGCGTCCCGCGCGAGCTGGGCGTGGCGGCGCTGCGGTTCTCGTTCGGCAAGGACAGTACGGCCGAGGACGTGGAGGCGGTCGCTGCCGCCCTGCCCCGCATTGTCGAGAAGGTGCGGTCGCTCTCG
>WNFO01039144.1_pt1 | contig 12504 bp, 20 predicted proteins | sample 5400251 | NCBI WGS metagenome assembly WNFO01 (sample SAMN13153354, study PRJNA577476) | soil metagenome | isolation source: 100 cm saprolite under Madrone tree | place: USA:California | collected 2016-06-14
ACAGCAATTGTTGTGCCGGGGGAATTTGAATTCCATGGTCAGGTAAAGCCCTGAGACGATGAAGCCGACTCAGGATTCCCCGAAATCCGTAGGTGATTGCCAATCAACAGGAGATCTTCTGGATGGAGTCCAGGTTCAGATGGCCCGAGTTCCCGAAAACGGCTTCTGCATTCCTCTGGGAGTTATTTGGTTTACGCTTCGCGAATGGGTAGGTCCTGATTAACGCGCTTACCGGAGATGTGGAGTCCTGGGAGTGGACTTGTCCGGCTTCCCGACTACACAACCAAGTGAATGCCGCTTCTAGGCATTGCCCTTGAAAATCCGCTCGTGCGCGGCGCAACGTTCAGCGGTTGGGGGCTTCTCAGTTTGGAAATAATAATAGGACTGAGCTAGTCCAGTACCGTCAAGGGATGGAATTTCAGCGAAAATGTTTTGGCGGCAAAGGACCTTTCAAATCATCCCTGGGAATTCGGGTACGCCCTCGGAGCGAGCCGCCCCCTGGCGATGAAAGCCTCCGCCACGCGATGCAGTTTCTGTGCCCAAAATTTTGTTGCAGGTGTGGAAATGTATGGAGGTCTCGGCGACCGTTACAGCTTTGGCCTCAAAGACACCTCGCACTACCTGGCGCCCGCCATCGCATGGAACCTACCCTCGGGTTGGACGCTGCGTATCTCTCCAGGATTCGGTTTGAACGACAACAGTCACCGCCTACTCCTGCGATGGGGAATTTCCCGGGAAATTTCCGGCTTCGGTGAAATGTTGAACCGTATGTTCGGAGGCCGCCGATGAAGCAATGCATCGGGACGCTCGCCGCCACGGCCGCTCTGTTGATCGCCTCGGTCGCTTTCGCCCGACAGGAAAAATCTCCCCATATAAATACCAAGGAGATACGAATATTCCGAATGCCACGGCAACACAGGAGAAGGATCAAAGAAGGCCCCCAGTCTCCGCGCTGAGGAAGTTCAGAACGCCGCGCCGGGAGCTATTTTCTGGATTCTGACAAACGGTGTGGTCCGCCGCGGAATGCCGGTCTGGTCCAAACTGCCCGAACCACAACGCTGGCAGCTTGTGAGCTTTATCAAGTCACTTGGCCTCGCTTCACCCACTTCACCTGATAAGAAATCACTTTGAACCTAGGCCCTGCAGCCACCTCGACTGCTCCTTGCCATTTGACTGGCAAGCTGGCTGGCCGGACATGTGGTCCCCTTGCATCACATTTGCTATGCCCGGATCACGGCGCACACAGAAGTAATCCGCATGCCTGATTAACGCTGTAATCGTACAAGTGAAATCGGCCCAATTCTCAATGTCCGGTTACCCGACTTCCGTGATAGGTCTTTGTCAAGAGGGCAAAAGCTCTCCCGACGCGCTTCGGAGGAGCGCGGGTACAAAACTCTTTCTGATTCTTCGCCGCGTGAGTTGGCCTCTCAGCCGTGGTTCCTATATAGAACCAGACTTCCATTTGCTGTCTCAGACCAGCGAGTGGTCTTGCACAGAAGATTGAGTTTGTGTTTTCCTGCCAGTCTCGAAACTTATCAACGGGAGCATCCAGAGCTTGCGCTCTTTCGCTCAGTCGGCTTAACGGCAAGACCTGGCAGGCCACGCGTCGAAGAAATCCTCCTTGTTCACCGCCACGTTCTACTCAGCGATGCAGTTCGTTTCCAGCACCTGAAAATTGCGCTGCCCACGGTCGACTGCCATGAGGTAGGCCACCAACTTCCGTGCCACCGCCAGCGTCGCGCGATTGGCATTGCCTTTCTGCTTCTCCTTGTCATAGAGCATGGCCAGCTCCGGGCTATTGCGCGGCGCCATTTTGCCGCCTCGATCAATGTCGTCTGTAAATGTTTGTTGCGCTGTTTTGACAGCGGCGTGCGTTGCACAGTGTTCGCCGATCTCTTCTCTGCCCCGCACAACCCGCAGTAGCTGCTGGCTTTCTTGATCGAGGAAAAACGCTTCACATCCCCCACTTCCAACGCCCAGGTCAACGCCGTGATCGGCCCCACGGCCGGGATGGTCATCAACCGCTCCACGCGATCCAGCAGCAGCGCATCACGCTCCAGTGATCGCACCAGCGCGCTCTCGGTCCTCTGCAAGCGCACCACCGTCTCGCGGCACAGTCGCAGCAGCGAAACTAGCCCTTCATCGATGTCAGGGTTCGTTGCCAGCAGTTCGCGGAAGTAGCCGGCCTTGTGCAACCGCTGCTTGTTATAGCTCACGCCTGCTTCCGTCAGCAACATGCCGATCTTGTTCTTCATCTGCACGATCTGCCGGACCAGCAGGTTGCGGTAGCGCAGCGTGCGCCGCCGCTCGCGAATCGTCGTCGAGGCCATATAGCAGTCCGGCAGAAAATCGCAGCGCAGGCAATCACAAATCTTGTTCGCATCAATGGGATCGTTCTTCTTTTTCGCCGCCGCAATGGCCCGCAGCATCAGCGGATGCGCTACCTTCAGCGCCGCGGCATGTGGCTGCAAGTGATCGTAGATCCACCCGGTAAAAACTGCGGCTTCCATTGCCGCCGTCCACGGCTGTGGCAGTGTTTTCATCCAGCGGTCCAGGTCAAAACGTGTGGCGGGGATCGTACCTTCCGCGTGAATCGTGCCACTGCCATCCTTCACGCAGTAGCTGATCGTCCTCTTGTGAACATCCAGCCCGATGTAATACATACTCTGCATGGGGGAGCCTCCTTGGTGTCTCTGAATCAGCTCGGTCGCTGAGTTCAGCTTTTGTACACCAAGCGCTCCTCCTTCGACCTATGCATTCAAACTTACCAGGACTTAGCCAAGAAATGCGATCCCCGGTGGCGTTACAATTCGCCGATGTTCATCCTCAGGGCGCTCCTAGCGACTCTCCTTCTGCCGGGGTTCGCCGTGGCGCAAGAGCACGTCTCTTTTCCGAGCGAGGACGGAGGCGTCGTCTACGCCGATATCTACGGAAAGGGCGAACGCGGCGTCGTGCTGGCACACGGAGGCCGATTCAACAAGGAGAGCTGGGAGAAGCAGGCGCTGGCACTAATGAAGGCCGGATTTCGGGCATTGGCGATCGACTTCCGCGGGCGCGGCCAGTCGCGCGGACCCCAATCCAAGTCAGGGGACGACGGGGTCGAGTACGACGTGTTGGCCGCAGTACGCAATCTCCACAAGACCGGCGCGAAGACCGTATCGGTTATCGGGGCGAGCTTTGGAGGCGCGGCGGCTGCGGATGCCTCAGTTGAAGCTGAGCCAGGTGAAATTGATCGGCTGGTCTTGCTGGCAGCGTGGACCGACCGCCCACCAGAAAAGATGAAGGGTCGTAAGCTCTTCATCGTGGCCCGAGATGACGCAAACGATGACGGACCGCGGCTGCCTAAGATTCGCGCGAATTACGAGAAGGCTGTAGGGCCGAAGGAGTTGGTCATCCTCGATGGTTCCGCCCATGCGCAGTTCCTTTTCGCAACAGACCAGGGACAGCGCCTTATGCGTGAGATCCTGCGATTCCTTTCCCAGCCATAAGCCCTGATAGATTGGGGTGTATATTTTGCAACGACGATATAAGCTCTCATGACCCTCAATCCAAAGGAGCCTTAATTTTGTCAACCGGAACCTGGCAGGTCACGCGACGTTGCTCGGCAGATTGCGGGCCTGCCGGGAGTCAAGATGGCCGACGCCTGTTGGGGCTCCCGTGACGTATTCGCCGTGGTGGAAGTCAGAGGATCCCAGGAGCTCAACAAGCTTGTGATGGATCAGATCCAGAGGCTGGTAGGGGTTAGAGAGACGAGCACCCATATCGCCCTCGATTAGTTGTTTTTCAGTCCGTCCGTAAACGGTCGACTTCTTTGAAGTGCCCGATTGACGCTTATCGGACATGTAGTTTGAGATGCCCGGTTACCCGACTACATGTCCAAGTGAAGATAGTTAGGCCCGCCGCAACATCTCAGAACCGGCCTTCTGGCCAGAACCAGCTTGGAGGCAAAGAGATCAGGTCGGGTATTTCGACGAGATGTAGTTTTGCAGATGCTCGATAGTTTCTTCCTGCTCTGAGACAACCCACTTCACCAGGTCACCGATGGAGATGACTCCGAGCACCTTCTCGTTTTGCACAATCGGGAGATGACGAATGCGGTTTCTCGTCATGATATCCATACACGCGTCCACGGTTTGGTCAGAGGTCACGAAAATCACTGGGCTGGTCATGATCTCCTTGACCAGGCTCGTCCGCGAAGACCTTCCCTTGAGGATGATCTTCCGGGCGTAATCGCGCTCCGAGATGATGCCCACGAGCTTGCCGTCCGAAATCACGAGCAGGGCTCCCACTGCTTTGTCGGCCATTCTTTCAATGGCCTCGTAGACAGTTTGATCCGGCGTGACAAACCAGACTTCACTAGTAGAAAAAACAAGAGGCCTCCTTTGTAGAAGGTCATGTACGAGATGGTTTGTGCGGCGGTCATGCCCTTCGGCAGCCACAATCCGAATGCGCTCCAAGTTTTCCACACCAGAGCAATCGCGAAGCAGGCAATCCCGAGCCAGTAGCTCCACGTGACGAGATGTTTTTCCACAGGCGTTTCTCCTCATCCTGGTCTTTGGCATGGGCCGACTGGGAAGGTTATTGCAGGAAAGTACGCTCTTGGAAGGTCGGAAGTCAACTTTGCGGAAGTCGTATCCAGTGTCCGCAAACTCTGCGCTCCGGGAGAGAGTTGTTGCGGAATCACTCCAGATGATCTCGACCTGGAACGGAGGCCAAGAAAACGGTCATGCTAACCAAATCCCAATAAACGCGCAAACCGGACATGTGCGGCTATCCTGAGAAACACTCGCGACAAACGGATATAATCTATCTACATGATCCCTCCTTCCTACAAGCCACGAAGGAAGTTCATGGAGCTGGCTGTCGCGGAGGCTAAACGCGCCGGTGACCGAGGCGACTATCCCATTGGCGCGGTCATTACACGCCTCACGGGCAAGGGCGAGGTGGTGATTGCCAGCGCAGGTAACCGAGTAAAAACTTCGGGATCAAGCATCAAGCATGTAGAGTTGGAAACGCTCAAATACGTATCAAGCGGCTATGGCCGCTACCTGCCCGACTTCGTCCTCTACTCCACGCACGAGCCCTGCGCCATGTGCGCCGGTGCCTGCGTGTGGTCTAGAATTGGCGCGGTCGTGTACGGCGTTTCCCAAGAAGACATTGCCGCTTATGGCCGCAAGCATGGTACAGAAGAGCGCAAGTGGCGGGCTTGTCTCATCCCCTGCCGGCTCGTCTTTAAGAAGGGCAATCACTCTATCCCCGTCACGGGCGGTTTTCTCCGACAAGAATGCCAAAAGCTTTTCAGTTACAGGACTGCACATCGGTAACTGATTCGCACTGGATTTCCCACCACTCCTATGGGCTCAGTGCCCGATTAACGCGGTGGTCGCAATGGGTCGATGCAACACTCAGCTCGAACCCAACTTGCAGTGAAAACAAAGGCTAAAGCCGCTCGCTAGGGTTAGGTCAGCCGGAACACTACCCTGTCTAGGTTTTGAGCGAGTACGGCCAAACAGATGAGTTCTTCCGGGGAAGCATTCTCGAATCAACGCATTGGATGGTGTTGCGTCGACCGTCTGAGCCGGCAGCGGTAATCGGACAAGTGGAATCGGCTCAAAACCACATGTCCGGTAACCCGACTTCCATGATAGGTCTCTGTCAAGAGGGCAAAAGCTCTCCCGACGCGCTGCGGAGGAGCGCGGGTACAAAATCTGATTCGTCGGCGCGTCGTGTTGGTCTCGCGGCCTTGGTTCCTCTCGTTTGGGGAACCAGACTTCCATTTGCTGTCTCCAGGACCAGCGAGTGGTCTTGGACAGAAGATTGAGTTGGTGTTCTCCTGCCAGTCTCGAAACTAATCAACGGGAGCGTCGGGAGCTTGCGTTCTCGCGCCCAGTCGGTTAACGGCAAGACCTGGCAGGCGACGCGCTAAAAAAACTTGTTGCTCCAGGGCCTCTAGGCGGCGGTGGGGGCCTCGTTCTCGATCAGCAAAAAGTTTCGTTGCCCACGGTCCACGGCCATTAGATATGCGACCAGTTTCCTAGCCACGGCCAGGGTCGCGCGATTGGCGTTGCCTTTCTGTTTTTCTCTGTCGTAGACCAGCGCCAGGGTCGAACTGTAGCGCGGCGCCATCTTCGCCGTTTCGATCAATGTCGTCTGCAGATGTTTGTTCCTTTGCTTCGATAGTGGCGTGCGCTGCACATGGTTCGCCGAACTTTGCTCGTCCCCACACAGGCCACAGTAGCTGACGGCTTTCTTGATCGAGGAAAAACGCTGCACGTCGTCAATTTCCAGCGCCCAAGTCAGCGCCGTAATGGGACCCACCGCGGGGATAGTCATCAAACGCTCCACGCGGTCCACCAACAATCGATCCTGGGCGAGTGACCGCACCAAGGCGCTCTCTGTTTTTCCGAGGCGCACCACCGTTTCGCGGCACAGCCGCAACAGCGAACGCAGCCCTTCGTCGATATCCGAGTTGGTTGCCAGCAGCTCTCGGAAATAGCCGGCTTTGTCGAGCCGTTGCTTGTTGTAGCTGACTCCTGCTTCCATCAGCAGCATCCCGATCTTGTTTTTCATCTGCACCATCTGCCGGACCAGCAGGTTGCGGTACCGCAGCGTGCGTCGCCGTTCGCGAATGACGGTGGAAGCCATATAGCACTCCGGCAAAAAATCGCAGCGCAGACAGTCGCAAATCTTGGTGGCATCGATGTGATCGTTCTTCTTTTTCGCCGCCGCGATGGCCCGCAGCATTAACGGATGCGCCATCTTCAGCGCCGCTCCGTGTTCACTCCCGGGCGATCGACACCGCTGCACGACATGGAGGCGATGAGTTCGCGTTGGTCCTGCCGGAAACCATGGACCCAGGCGCGCAGGAAGTGCTGAGCCGCATCTGCGATCGTGTTAGCGATCACGGTCAGCTGCCGGCCATCTCTCTAAGCGCAGGCTTCGCCATTTGTTCGCGGGACGGTAATACTGCAGAGACCTTGATGGATGTCGCTGACCGCGCTCTTTACGGCATGAAAGTGCAGCACAAGCGCAATCCGTCATTGCTGAAACGGGCCACTGTCTGACTGACCCTTTGCGTTAGAATCGTATCGCTATGAAGCGCCGCAAGCGCAAACGAAGCTCGAAAGCTGGGAGGAATGCCGAGGTTCCCGTTGACGCGGAAAAGGGTGCTGGCCCTTCCACCGCGCTTCCACCGCGCTTCCCGCCAAAGACCGTCAGACTTATCCTGGCGACGAAGTCATTGCCTCTGTCGAGATGAAAGAGCCCAGTAGCGATCCCATCGCGCCTGCCAGGGAAGACTACGTGATTGATCTTGGCAACGAGTTGCTTGCCACGGTTGAGGGGGAAAAGCCTGCTAGCGATTCCGTCACACTTGTCGAGGCAGACCGCCACAGTCATCCCGGCAACGCGTTGCCTGCCGCGGTTGACAAGGTAAGGCCCACCGGCCCTTCCGTCGCGGTTGCGGGGGTAGACCGCCGGACTCATCCTCGCTACAAGTTCATTGCCGCTGGTGAGGTAGTGGAGGCGGACTCCGGCGTGCGGATTGAAACGCGCGTGCGGGACTTGAGTCAGCAAGGCTGCTATGTGGACACGGACAACGCCCTCCCTTTAGGGACGGTCACGGACGTACGTATTAGGAAGGGGGCTCAATTGTTTGAGGCCCGGGCAAGGGTCGTCTACTCGCGAGCTGGCGCGGGCATGGGGCTGGTGTTTACGGCCATTGAGCCGGAGAGGCTTCGGACTCTTGAAACTTGGCTGGCCGAATCCCGCGAGACCTCCTGGCTGGCGGCGAACCGCCGAAGGAGTCAGCGAGTATTGATGGCAGTTCCAGTGCGAGTCTCCGGGCAGACCGGCGCAGGGTTGCAATTTGAAGAAGAGACACGGACTGTGGCGATCAGTGCTCACGGTGCGTTGATTCTCGTGTCGACGCAGGTGCACAGGGAACAGCGGCTCACTTTGTCGAACGTCCAGACAAAAGCCGCGTTGGAATGTGTTGTCGCACACATGCAAAATATCAAGGCGCTCAGCCTCAGGTGGGAGTGGAATTCATACTGCCCAATCCCATATTCTGGCACGTGGCCTTTCCACCAAAGGACTGGACGCCCCGTCACCCAGATGCGAAATCGAAGGTAAGAACGGACGAATCGAGCTGAAATAGCGCACTAGCCGGCAGCGGCTAAAACCATGAACTCGCATCGTACCCGACGTAGCAGCCCGACGTGTTTCAGTGCTGGGACTTTCTGGGCCGCGATGAGACGGCCCTAGTCGAGCGCTCGCCACGACTGACCAGCGCGCTAGGCTTCAACGACCAACTCCCGATTAACGCGCTTACCGGAGAAGTGGTGCGGCGCAAAAAGGACTTGTCCGGTTGCCCGACGCAATATAAAAGGGCGCCCCTTGTGGAGTAGGTTTTGGGTGTTGAGCTCAACCTCTCCAGAAAGGAACGCCCCTATGACCAGCACTAAATATATCGGCATGGATGTGCACAAGGAAAGTATTTCGATCGCGGTCAGAAATGCTGCCGGCAAGATCGTGATGGAATGTGTCATCGAGACGAAAGCGAGCACGATCCTGCAGTTTTTCGATGGGCTACGCGGAGACGTGCAGGTCACGTTTGAGGAAGAACCTGGGCCGCCTGGTTGTACGACCTCCTGAAGCCCCATGTCACGAAAGTGGTGGTCTGCGATCCGCGTCGCGATGCCTTGTTGCAGGAAGGCAACCAGAATGACCGCGTGGACGCCCGCAAGCTGGCCGAACTGCTGCACAACAATCAACTGCGCTCGGTCTATCACGGAGACCATGGCCTGCGGACCTTGAAGGAACTGGTGCGCAGTTATCTGACCATCACCCAAGATCTCAGCCGGGTTATGACCCGCGTGAAGGCCATCTATCGCAGTTGGGCCATCCTTTGTACGGGCAAGCAGGTCTATGCGTCTCGTCATCGTGCCGAGTGGCTTGCGAAGATCAGCGAACCGGGGGTGCGCCGGCGGGCGGAGTTTTACTACCAGCAACTCGATGCGCTGCGATGTCTGCGCCAGGAGGTGCGGAGAGATCTGCTGGCGGAGAGCAAGAAACACAAGGCGTGGAAACTGCTTTGCCAGATCCCCTCGATCGGTCCGATCCGGGCGGCTGCGTTGCTGGGCATCCTGCAGACCCCGCACCGGTTTCGCACCAAGCGGCAGCTATGGACCTATGGCGGTGTCGGCATCGAAACGAGCAGCAGCGGTGATCACCACCTTGTGAAAGGACAGCTCGAACGGAACAAGAAGCAGGTCGAGATTCGCGGGCTGAACAGAAATTACAATCACGATCTGAAGAATCTGTTCAAAGGTGCGGCGGTTGTCGCCGCGACTAAGCCCGGTCCCTTCGCGGAGTTCTATGCGGAATTGTTGGCCAGGGGCATGCGACCGGAAATGGCGCGGCTGACCCTGGCGAGGAAGATTGCCACGATCGTTCTGATCGTGTGGAAGAGAGGAGTGTGCTTCGACGCCCAACATCTGAAACCACAAACAGCTTGAGTGTCTCTGACCGAGTCCGCTCCATCCCGGGGATCTTCTCTGGCGGTGGCCGTGGGGTTCTCGAGACACTCTGGTTCGAGAGCGAGTCTCAGCCGATTAGTTAGGCGCTGTGTGCTTCGGGCACCTAGTCTCACACCCGACCCTAGGCCCTCTCGGATAACCAGAAAAAGCCATGGGCCACGAGTCCCGGATAGAACTATGGTCGCCACTTGACCGAGGTTCTGCTTTGCTGGTTTCGGAACTGACCGGCTTCGTTGCAAACAGGCGATGAAAACCGCACAGAGAGAACACCCAAACCGCTGGGCCAAAGTGCCCAGCAACCGAGCACCTGGTGCGGTCGGTCTGAACAGATCCTGCTCAATCTATCGGGCTGCGAAGCAAGAAAAGCTTCAGCTGTTGGAGAGGTGTTTTTTCTTGACTTCTACCTTTATAGAACTTATCAGGAGTTGACTTGTCGCTGGGCGAGGATAAACACCACGCATGGAATAAACAGACATCCGAGCCACAATCCTTCATGGCATCCTCCCGCGCACCATGTAATATTGGACCCAATTGCGAGGGGCATCCGTGTCGAAGAACTACGCTGTCTGGCTGCGTTGCCCGTAAACATTCGGTTGGTCTAGCGTTCGACAGCGACTCTCCAAATTTCTGGCGCTGCACGCGCCAAAATCCCCGGGTCCCTGCGACGGTTCGCGTTGTCGTTCGCGGCACGGACCCCAATCCCTTCATCCATACCGCCTACACGGTGGACATCAGCAGGACGGGAGCGCGGCTGGACGGCGTGGGCTACCTGGTCAAGCCTGGCGCCGCCGTCGCGGTGGAGCGCCGCTGGCGCGGCAGGGCCCGCTATCGCGTCGTTTGGGTGGGACAAACTGGCACCGAACAGGTCAACCAGGTTGGCTTGGTCTGTCTGGACGCTGAAAAGAACATTTGGGACCTAAAGCTGCCTGAGGGGGAAGCGGAAGATTCCGGAAAAGGTGCCTCGCCCTCGAAGAAGGGCCGCGCTCCTGAGCGGTGAAGCTGATCCCCAGTGACGGGCCAGTCGGAAGTAATCCACATGCCCGGTAAACGGAAACTTGAGGTTCTGGTACGGCACGACTTATCGGGCACTTGAAAGCTCTGGCCTCGCGAGAGTGGCTATGCCCGCATCATTCAAGTCGAATGAAATTGCGTTGCTCGCCACGGACTTTTCTTCGTGAACTCCACCCCCATACCCAACGATAAATTGGTATTGGCCCGGAGGGACCTTGAAAGTGACACGAACTCTCACGGACTGGCCAGGCTCAAGTTGGAAGCGTTCAGGAGGACGGCTTTTCGGGTCGATTATGTACGAGGCTGAATACCTGACGCCGCCACTCCCGCTTTCCCAAGAAGAGGAATTCAATAGACCTACGCGAGTAAACCAGGCTTCTGATTCTCCATCGGAAACACAGAATGGGCCTTTTGGACTCAACCCTATGAGTGTAGGGCCAAACTCGGAGCTATTGACCTTAACCGGTTTGTTTCCTGCATTACGTAGTTCAATCAGGAAGGTCGCGGTCCCTTGCAGACCGAAATCACTCTGAGCAACTAACTCTAAGCCGTCGAGCGTGACCCAGTAGTGATTGTCCGGGGCGGGACCAATGATTTCATATTTTCGGATTAGAGCGTCGCCCGGATTCATGGGCTGGAAGACCTCGGAGGCATCGACCTGCATCGCCGTGCCTTTGTAAGGGCGCAGTGCGTTCTTTGCGGCGTCGGAGATGTAAGTAATGAAGTGGCCACTTAGGAGAAAACAGGTATCCCAACGGTCAAAAACAATCACGCCACAATATTTTCCCGGACCGCGGATACCTGCCTGAGCTGTAAGAATGAAGCTGCAAGCCAGCGCACAAATCAAAACCACACAAAGAGTTTGAAATAGAAGTTTGTGAGGTACGACGGGATGCACGGTCTACCCTTGAATTCCTTGCTGGGCGTATTGTAATGCTTCTGGAGATGGGCGCTGGCGTCGAGCCTCAACTTTTTGCAAGGCACCCTTCAAAAAATCCACCTCCATCGCCTTCTCGGCGAGCAAGCGCTTTAGCTGAAGGATTTCCTTTCGCTGGGCTGATGCATTGCTAGGGCCAATCAGTTAACCACCAGCCCACGATTTGCGCTACTGTGGATTGCTAGGGTTGACCACGGCATTCTGCTCCATGCTAGGGTAAATTTTCGGCGAACGAAGCTGCCTCAGGAGGTTACCAATGAATATGATAACAAGCAGTCGACAAGTAGGTGGCGTCACCATTGTGGACATCAGCGGCCGGATTGTTCTCGGCGAAGAGAGCGGCGCATTGCGCGAGTTGGTTTGCGATCTATTAAGCAAGGGACATAAGAAGATTCTGTTCAATCTTGGCGACGTCAACTACATCGACAGCTCGGGCTTGGGCTGTCTGGTCAGTGCTTTCACGAGCTTGCGGAAGCAGCAGGGAGAACTGAAGCTGCTCAACCTCACGAATAAGGTCCACGACCTGATGCAGATTACAAAGCTGTATACCGTCTTCGACATCATGGACGACGAGGCGGTGGCCGTTAAGTCTTTCGGTCAATCGGCAGCGGCAACTGGATGACTGTCGAATTGGTATGTAACGCGCTACGTTATCGGAACTGTTATTAGCCCACTGGATTTTCAGAAACCGTGCCCAAGGTGCTCGATATTTTCCGAATCGTTCTAGAGGGTGGCGTGCGCTGGATTGGCAATGCTGAAAACTTGGAAGCGGCCAAGGTATTCATCAAAGAAGTGTCTGCAACACAGCCCGGAGATTTCTTAGTCGTCAGCCTTGATACCGGCTCGAGAATGGAAATCAAGGCTCCCGGAACCGTCGCCTAGAGCCTACTTCTCAGCAACGTAATCATCGAAGAGAGCCTCCACCTGGCTCGCGAGTAAGGTCTTCCAAAGAGCCGCTAATCACCGCGAGGTCCCGACCATCCATCTTCGCGTAGTACACAAACCCGTCTCTTTGCT
>WNFO01004118.1_pt1 | contig 12503 bp, 12 predicted proteins | sample 5400251 | NCBI WGS metagenome assembly WNFO01 (sample SAMN13153354, study PRJNA577476) | soil metagenome | isolation source: 100 cm saprolite under Madrone tree | place: USA:California | collected 2016-06-14
GCGCGCGAAAGTGTCGAGGTGCCCTTTCGTGCGTCTTCGCAAGCGACTTTTCGACCAGAACATTTAACATAGCCTTATCTATGCGCAGGCTACATGATCGCCCCGGGCACCAAGGAGCCAGATTACCACCATTTTTGGGGAAAAAAATGCGCAAGTGGCAATTGTCACGATCCTCTTCCATGAACGGATTGCCCTTCTGTAACAGGTCATCTCATAGCGCGTATAAACACCACGACTCTTCATATAGGTGCTCGCATTCATCGGGCGACTCATGTTGATCGAGTAGTTCTTTACGCGCAACTGTACGGCTCTGTGGTTGCAAAAAATGCGGAGTCGGTCGGTGAGGTCAAGGAAAGGAAGGAAGAGCCATGTACCAGGGTGAGTGCACGGTTGTAGACCAGCTCGTCGATCCAATGGAAGGCCCTGTGTATTGAGCGGGCAGCCACGTCTAGACGAGTGCCGCGCAATCATTACATCGTAAAATGCGGTCCTTGAACCAAGATAACGCTACGCCACCATTACTACCATCAGTCAACCATACCCCCCCAGGACGACCCTATCGTACCTTCATCAAAGCCGTCAGAAAGCGCTAGCTCACCTTCTGGATGACGCATATCTATATAGTCTTTGTACTTGCACAGCTCGTCGATTCCCTTCTGGGAGTACTGCATAACCAGCATATATATCGCAACGCAGGTCACAGCGTTGTATTCTGCCTGCACATCCGCGTTCCGGCGACGTGCATGTGAACAACGGATATCATGATGATTGAGTAGATAGCTAGCCAGTCATATGCCTTCGTCTATTCTACGCCAAATGTACTATAATCATACAAGAAGATTAGTCACGGGTAATGTCAACGAGATAGCACAACTGACATTTCGGAACAAATTAAGAAGTGGAAAAGGAAACCAGTACAGGATCAAGAGACAAGAAACATCAATGGGACGGGACTTTGAACAGAGGGTACCTATCAATCATTGTCCCCCTACGACCTGCATCATATCAGGCGTCCATCCCAGACAGAAATGGTGATGGAGTGACCGGAGAGTTCTCGCGCTGCAATGAACTGCCCAATGTTTTCCTGGAAAACCTCGAAAGGTCCTGATGGCTCGAGCTCTACAAGAATTTTCTGTAGGCTGGGCAACACCTCTGTCCCAACGATTTCTTGGAGGGCGGTCGCGATAGCTGGCGCAAACTCCACGGATAGACAGAGATTCTTTGCTCCGCGAAATGGAAGTAAGAGCTCCAACCATAGGGTGTTATCGATGCGATCATTCGGCCAATTCGATTCCGAATCATCCCAGATGTAAAGGGTTTCTACCCTGGAAAGGAAAGGCAAACAGGAGTTACAGATCCGCGCGACAGACGAAACCTGCCGATCTCGATCAGTTGATAGGGCGCTTATCTGAAGAGGAGGAGATCTGTCGGATCCCTGGTATTTAAGTTTGACCAAGGCGATGGGATCACAGAATTCCACATGTGCTTCATCATGCACCACGAATGCTGGTGTACGACTGATAAATTGGGCGAGTCGTGGGCCGTCGAAATCGACTTGACTGAAGAGGTATACAACCAAGTGATGGAGTTGAGGGGCGTCTATGAAGGTCACGAGGTCCTCCAAATATTCGATAACCCCTTGGAAAACAAAATCTCGGAGAGCGGGAATGACAGAACGTTTTGATGGAGGCGGAAGTCGGTTTACCCGGTCAGGGCGAGATTGAGGGGATTGGAATCGGAGGTGAAGTTCTTCGAGGCAGGACAACACGGAGAGCAGAGCGACCATTGCCTCGGGTGAAAAGTACCCGGAATGAGGGATATAATCAAGGTAGAGGTGGACAAGGTGGGTAGTGGACGAAAGCAGTTTTGGCAATCCCGGAAATGGGATGCCATGCAACTCAAGGTGTCGTAGATATGGGGTAGATCCACCCAAGAAGGAATCAGGAATGACCGGTGCTGTTTTACTATATGAGTTGAGCCGCAGATCTGTCAGCTCCGGGAATGGCACCTGCATCGCTGCCGAGACTTTCTCCAAGTCCCGATCCTCAAGGCGCGAGATGGCGACTTGACATACGCGATTGCTCTGACCAAGTGCCACAAAGATGTCGTCTGCGCCTAATGAATACTGCATATTTTCCTCAATGAGGAGAGGCAAGGTTGGCCAGACGTCCAGTGTGTCCCTTACGGGTTTACAAACTACTTTCAGATTGAGGCGACGTGGCGACCCAAAGACAAGGCATCTCCATCGTCGACACACATGAACCAGCGATTGCCATGCCTCTATCTTCCTTTTTGATGGAAGATAACGTCCATAATTCACATACACGCAAAAATCAAATATTTCCAGTAGGACATCATCAGGGAGTACGTCGATTCGTATCACCTGGTCTACATCACATCAAGTCAGTCAGCAGTCATTACGGGACGTTGTATAAGAAAGACATACCTTGACTTGGTTCGGATCGTTTCTCCAGAGCCTGGCGACGATTATTTGCCCATCTGCAAGCCTTCCAAACGGTGATATACTGGGATCGATGTCCCAGGAAATGGTGGAGAGGCGAGGGTGGTGCTGGGAGTATGACGGGGAGATCGGAAGACAGGCACAATTTCAAGCGAGGCTATTTGAGACCTTGTTTATCAATTCCGTGGTTGGATAGTCAATCGACCGGTAAGAATTCGGTGTTGGCTTTAGAGAGGGTCGCTTGCCAGTGTGGTGATGTGGGGTGCGTGCCAGCTGCCTAGCCCATTCCCACACTCGTCCCTTCCAAATATGGTTGTCACCTGGTGGCTCACAGCGCTCACAACTCGAATTTCCACACACCACGAGCAGGAGAACTTACTTGTCAAGTTATATCCTGCTCCCGCGCATGCGCATGTAGAATGACACGAGCAGGGTGTCCTGGCATTAATGATATCGTGCAATATCCCCTTCGAGCGCGTATGTCTACTCGATCCCAAGGCGTCATTGGAGTGTCATGATTGGCACTCACACCGTCCGACAGCGACGCGTGTAAAAAACGATTTACACGGTTCTTCTTCGGTGTGCGTCCCATTTGATTCCCTTCACGCTCGCGCCCCTGTCTCATCTATTTGCTTTGTTCGGTACGTACTGACAGTAACGGACAGTATATGCGAGCAAAAGGAAACCCTGGAGCGGCACCCGGTGTTTACCATAAACGATCGGGGTTTCCCAACACGTCATCTGAGTCCCGTGCAGATGACGACGGACACTGGCACGGCCCTCGGCGTGACGAAGCGCGTCGTCGTCGATCGCGGTTCGCTTCGATCTCCATTCTTTTCCCCAACGACTAGCTCACTGTCCTTCTTGAGGGATAATCGATAATTGGTTCCGCTCGACGAGATTCCATACATTTGTTCGTATCTTCACCCACAGTACATACTCACTCGGGATAGCTGACACGGACATTCGGCTTTGTCTACCTGGCCCGGCCTGGTTCTTCCGATTATGCGTTGGTTGTATCTTCACGATTACCCAACGATCCAGTTCAACTCGCACGAAAGTGTTGAGATGCCCTTTCGTTCGTCCTCGCAAGCGACTTTTCGACCAGAACATTTAACATAACCTTATCCATGCGCAGGCCACATGATCGCCCTGGGTGCCAAGGACGAGCCAGATTATCACCATTATTTGGGAAAGAGTGCGCAAGTGGCAATTATCTCACGAGCCTCTTCCGTGAACGGATTGCCCTTCTGTAACAGGTCATCTCGTAGCGCGTATAAACATCACAACGACTCCTCGTGTAGGCGCTCGCATTCATCGGGCGACTAGTGTTGATCGAGTACTTCTTTACGCGCTACTGTACGGCTCTGTGGTTGCAAAAAACGGGGAGTCGGTCGGTGAGGTCAAGGAAAGGGAGGAAGAGCCACGTACCAGGGTGAGTGCACGGTTGTAGACCAGCTCGTCGACCCAGTGGAAGGCCCTGCCCTGTGTATTGAGCGGGCAGCCACGTCTAGACGAGTGCCGCGCGATCATTACATCGTAAAATGCGGTCCTTGAATTAAGATAACGCTGCCCCACCATTACCACCATCAGTCGACCATACCTCCCCAGGACGACCCTATCGTACCTTCATCAAAGCCGTAAGAAAGCGTTAGATCACGTTCCGGATGACGCATTTCCATATGTTCTTGGTACTTGCGCAGCTCCTCGATTCCCTTCTGGGAGAACCGCATAATCAGCATATATATCGCAACGCACGTCACAGCGTTGTCTTCTACCTGCACATCCGCGTTCCGCCGACGTGCATGTGAACCACAGACATCACGATGGTTGAGTAGATAGCTAGCCAGTCACATGCCTTCCTCTATTCCACGCCAAATGTAATCATACAAGAAGATTAATCATGAGTAATGTCAACGAGATAGCACAACTGATATTTCGAACCAAGTTAAGAAGTGGAAAGGAAAACAGTACAGGATCAATAGACGACAAGAAACAATACCAATCCGTCTAGAAGGAAGAAACGCCATGAGAGGTGGTGGTTCAAAGGCAAAGCAGAGCTTGTCAATGGGACAGTACTTTGAGTACAGACGGCACCCATCAATCATTAGACCTCCTACCACCTGCAGCGTTGATGTTTATGCCCAGGGTCCATACCAATCCAGGCAAATGGTGATGGAGTGACCGGAGAGTTCTCGCGCTGTAATGAACTGTCCAATGTTTTGAAGGAAAGGTCCCAGTGGCTTGACGAACTCCTCTACAAAAATTTTCTGAAGGCTGGGCAACACCTCTGTCCCAACAATTTCCCGGAGGGCGCTCGCAATAGCTGGCGCAAACTCCACGGATAGATAGAGATTCTTTACTACACGAAACGGAAGTAAGAGCTCTAACCATAGGGTGTTATCGATGGCATTAGTCCCCGTCCAAACCGTTTCCGAATAAAGATCCTCCTGGATGTAAAGGTTTTCTACCCTGGAAAGGAAAGGCAGACAGGAGTTACAGATCTGCGCGACAGACGAAACCTGCCGATCTCGTTCACCGAATGGGGCGTTTATCAGAAGAGGAGCTCTGTCGGATGCTTGGGATTTAAGTTCGAAGCGGACGATGGTATCACTGAATTCCACACATGCTTCATCTCGCACCACGAATGCTGGTGTACGACTGATAAATTGGGCGAGTCGTGGGCCGTCGAAATCGACTTGGTTGAAGAGGTCTACAACCAAGCAATTGAGCCGAGGGGCGTCGATGAAGGTCACGAGGTCCTCTAAATATTCGATAACCCCTTCAAAAACAAAAGATTGGAGAGCGGGAATGACAGAACGTTTTGATGGAGGTGGACGTCGGTTTACCCAGTCAGGGCGGGATTGAGGGGATTGGAATTTAAGGCAAAGTGTTCGGAGGCAGGACAACACGGAGAGGAGAGCGACCATTGCCTCGGGTGAAATGTACCCGGAATGAGGGATATTAGAAAGGTCGAGGTTGTCAAGGTGAGTTGTGGACAAAAGCAGTTTTGGCAATCCCGGAAATGGAATGCCTTCCAACCAGAAGCTTCGCAAATGAGGGGCAGATCCGCCCAAGAACGAATCTGGAATGACAGGTGGTGTTTCACCATCTGAGGTGAGCCGCAGAAATGTCAGCTCCGGGAATGGCACCCGCATCGCTCCCAAGACTTCTTCCAATTGCCGATCCGCAAGGCCCGAGAGGCTGACTTGACATACGCGGTTGCTCTGCCCAAGTGCTGCAATGATGTCGTCTACGCCTGATGGTAAGGCAATACTGCTTTGAATGACGAGAGGCAAGGCTGGCCAGACGTCCAGTGTGTCCCTTGTGCGTGTGTTGGGCGTACAAACTAGTCGCACATTCAGGCGACGTGTTGACCCAAAGACAACACTTCTCCATCGTCGACACACATGAACCAGAGATTGCCATGCCTCTGTCCCAATTTTGCCCCCATATGATGGATTCATATCCATATAAAAATCAAATATTTCCAGTAGGACTTCATCAGGGAGTACGTCGATTCGTATCACCCTGCCTACGTCACATCAAGTCAATCGGTACTCATTGCGGGACGTTGCATAAGAAATACACACGTCGATTTGGCTTAGTTCGTTTCTCCCGAGTTCGGCGACGGTTATTTTCCATCTGCAAGCCTTCCAAACGGTGGGTGACCTATTGGGACCGATATCCTGGGGCGGCTTGGTGGAGAGGCGAAGACGGTGCGGGGAGTATGACTGGAAGACTGGAAGACAGGCAACTTCAAGCGGGGCTATTTGAGACCTCGTTTGCCGATTTATCAATTCCGTGGGTGGATGGTCAATCGGTCGGTGAGAATTCGGTGTTGGGTTGGGAAGAGAGGGAGAGCTCGTGCAAGTCTCGTGCATTCCAAATATGGTAATGACCCAGTGGCTCAGGCTCACAACTAGTTTCCATGCGGTAGATTGCCGTCGTTCTCAACGCCTCCAAAGGACGCTTATACTCATCTCAGCAATCGCCAATAGCCCCCCTTTCCATTTTCCCTAGAATATTACAGTATTGATCGGTTTCTCCTAGAATACATGAAAGAGGATGACCCATCACTCCACGCTGGTGGAACCGAGTACAAGGTGAGTATAATGCACTCTCTTGAACCTGAAAAGTACCAACGCAACGCGTCCTATCATAATTGTAGAAGGCGCGCACCCTCGCCGGCCCTGTGCGTCTATAACATTTACAAGTCTCTCGAGCGTGACAACTCCTAGTGCCTCCCTTTCCGCCGTCTTTTCCAACACCTCTGATCCGCTTCTTTCTCTCCTGCGCAGGCGCAGTTAAATACTACAAGACGCCAATGCAATCACTCGATATCCCCTTTGAACACATGTCTACTTATCCCAACGGCTTTGATACGCACACCCTCCGACGGAGACGTGGGCAAATTTACGTGGTTTCTCTTCGGGGTACAGTACACTGGCATCCCCGTCCCCTTTATCTTCCCCTTTTTGCTCACTCTTCCTTTGCCATTTCTGCCGTCTAATATCTCATCTCATCTCTCTTTCCGGCCAGCTTGGTTGGTTTGGAAGACTAAGGTATCCCCGGTACGTATTCAGAGCTTACATGTTTGCTGATGATGGTGACGACGAACCCTCTACAAGTCCGTGCTGCAGAACATAGTGTGCTCGGCTTCTCAACGCGTCATTTGGGTCACCAACGGATGACCACAGATACAGCGCTCGGTGTGACGAAGCGTGTCATCATCGATCGGGGTTATTCTTTCTTTCTCCCCACTCTTTTCCCTCAACAACTGGCTGACTGTGTTATACGCTCCGAGTCAGGACGTCATTTGTGTCCCATGCAGATGACGACAGAGTGTCACTCGACGTGACAGCACATCATTCTCAATCGCAGTTCGTCTTCCTCGGTTCACCTCTCTTACGTGTCCTTCTGCGAATGCCACTGGAGGGCACTTCAAAGGTCGAGCTCTCTCTTCCTTTGCCATTTCTGCCATCTAATATGTCATGTCATCTCTCTTTCCGGCCGGCTTGGTTGGTTTGGAAGATTAAGGTATCCTTGGTACATACAGTATACAGAGCTTATATGTTTGTTGATGATGGTGACGATGAACAGGCCACAACCCTCTACAAGTCCGTGCTGCAGAACATAGTGTGTTCGGCTTCTCAGTGTGTCATCTGGGTCACCAATAGATGAAGTTGACGAGTTTCCGCAGACAAGCGCATAGACCAAAAAGGAAAATATGCATAAGCGAGGCCTCAAACGGCACTTCCCAAATGAGAAAAAAAAAATTCCAAGAAGTAATTACAGTGTGCTTACCCTGTGCTATTTACAGCGTATTCACTTATCTGTAACGTGGTGAGTCTTCTGCACGACGATGACGTTACACCACCAAGGGACAAAAGGTGCAACTGAACCACGGACATCATGATCATGAGTAGATAGCTAGCCGGTCACATGCATTCCGCTATTCCATACAAATGGAATCAAACAAGATCAATCACGGGTAATGTCAAAGAGATACCACAACTGATATTTCGAACCAGGTGAAGAAGTGGAAAGGAAAATAGTACGGGATCAGTAGATACAAAAAACATAAATTGGACGAGACTGAGAACAGAGGGGACCCATCAACCATTAGACATCCTACCACCTGCGGCGTTTATGTTTATGCCAGGATCTATACCAGACAGAAGTGGCGATGGAGTGACCGGAGAGTTCTCGTGCTGCAATGAACTTCCCAATGTTTTCCTGGAAAACCTCCAAAGGTCCCGATGGCTCGAGCTTCTCTACAAAAATTTTCTGTAGGCTGGGCAACACCTCTGTCCCAACGAATTCTCCGAGGGCGGTCGCGATACCTGGCGCAAAGTCCTCGGATAGATAGAGATTCTTTACCTCACGGAATGGAACAAAGAGTTCCAACCATAGCGTGTTATCGACGGCATCAATACTCCAAACCCGTTTCGAATAAAATTGCGAATAAAGAGCGTCCTGGATGTAGAGGTTCTCTACCCCGAAAAGGAAAGGCAAACAGGAATTACAGATCTGCGCAACAGACGAGAGCTGCCGATCTGGTACACTGCATCCGGTCCTTATCAGAGGATATGGCAGCGGGGCAGGACAATGGAGGGGTAGGTGGTTGGATGCCTGGTATTGAAGTACGACCATGACGATGTTATCACCGAATTCCACGTGTGCTTTATCACGCGCCCTGAATGTTGGTGTACGACTGATGAATTGGGCGAGTCGGGGGCCGTCGAAATCAGTTTGATTGAAGAACTCTAAAACCAAGTCATCGAGTTGAGGGGCGTCGATGAAGGTCACGAGGTCCTCTAAATATTCGATAACCCCTTTGAAACGAAACCGATCGAGAGCGGGAATGACAGAACGTTTTGATGGGGGCGGACGTCGGTTTACAGAGTCAGGGCGGGATTGAGGGGATCGGAATTCAAGTATAAGTGTTTTGAGGTTGGACAACACAGAGAGGAGAGCGGCCATTGCCTCGGGTGAAAAGTACCCGGAATGAGGGGTATCATAAAGGTAGAGCTTGACAAGGTGGGTAGCGGACAAAAGCAGGTTTGGCAATCCCGGAAATGGAATGCCAGACAACCCGAAGTGTCGCAAATGAGGGGCAGATCCGCCCAAGAACGAATCTGGAATGACCGGTGGTGTTTCATCATCGGAGCCGAGCCGCAGCTCTGTCAGCTCCGGGAATGGCACCTGCATCGATGCCAACACTTTCTCCAATTGTCGATCCGCAAGGTCAATGAGGAAGACTTGACATACGCGATTGCTCTGGCCAAGTGCCGTAATGATGTTGTCCATGCCTGATGGTAAGGCAATACTGCTTTGAATGACGAGAGGCAAGGCTGGCCAGATGTCCAGTGTGTCCCTTGTGGGTGTTTCCTGTGTACAAACTAGGCGCAGCTCGAGGCGACGTGGAGACCCAAAGACAAGGCTTCTCCATCGTCGACACACATGAACCAGCGATTGCCATGCCCGATATCTGTCAACGCAAAAATCGAATATTCCCAGTAGGACATCATCAGGGAGTACGTCGATTCGTATCACCTGGTCTACATCACATCAAGTCAGTCATGATCAGCAGTCATTGCGGGACGTTGTATAAGGAAGACATACCTTGACTTGGTTCGGTCTGTTTCTCCAGAGCCTGGCAATGATTATTTGCCATCTGCAAGCCTTCCAGACGGTGATCGATCGGGATCGATGTCCTAGGGTGGCCAGGAAATGGTGGAGAGGCGAGGGTGGTGCTGGGAGTATGATGGGGAGACCGGAAGACAGGCTCAACTTCAAGCGGGGCTATTTGAGACCCCGTTGGTCGGTTTATCAATTCCGTGGGTGGATGATCAGTCGGTCGGTGAGAATTCGGTGTTGGGTTGGAGAGAGAGGGTCGCTTGCCAGCGCAGTGATGTGGCGTGCCGCCGCGTTGCCATTCCCACACTCGTCCCCGTCCCCGTCCCTTCCAAATACTGGTACTGTACTGTATGTGACCCTGTGGCTCACAAGTCGAATTTCCATGCTGTAGATTGCCGTCGTTCTCAATGCCTCCAAAGGATGCTATACTCATCTCAGCAATCGCCAATAGCCCCCCTTTCCATTTTATGAGAAGATTTCTCATAGAACACATGAAAGAGGATGACCCGATACTCCACGCTGGGTCGAACCCGAGTACAAGGTGAGTAAGCACTCTCTTGAACTTGAAAAGTACCCACGCAACGCGCTCTATCATAATCGTAGAAGATGCGCATGCATGCGGGCCCTGTGTGTCCATAACATACATTTTCAAGTCTCTCGAGCGTGACAACTTGAAGTGCCTCCCGTTCCGGCGCCGTCATTTCCAACACCTCTGATCCCGCTTCTTCCGCTCCAGCGCAGGCGCAGGTCGAATGCTACCAGATGCTAATACAATTACTCGGCATCCTCGTTGTACACTCATGCCAAGCCGTCTTTGACGTGCACTCCCCTCCGATGGAGACGTGGGCACATTTACGTGGTTTCTCTTCGGGTTGCGTCACCGTCCCTTTTTGCTCATTCTCCCTTCGCCGTTTCTGCCATCTATTATCTCATCTCATCTCTCTTTCTGGAAGACTTGGTTGGTTTGGAAGATTGAGGTATCCTCGGTACGTATACAGAGCCTGCTTATATGTTTGTTGATGATGGTGACGATGAACAGGCCACAACGCTGTACAAGTCCGTGCTGCAGAACATGGTGTACTCGGCTCCCCAACGCATAATTTGGGTCACCGAGAGATGGCCATAGATACGGCGCTCGGCATGATGCATGATGAAGCACGTTGTCGTCAATCGGGGTTGTTCTTTCTCCGTGCCCTTTTCCCTCAACAACTGGTTGACTGTGTTATGCGCTCCAGGTCAAGGCGTCATTTGTTCCTATGCAGATGACGACAGAATGTCACTCGACATGACATAGCATATATTTTTGGTCGCAGTTTGTCTTCCTCGCTTCACCTCTCTCACATGTCCGTCTGCGAATGCCACTAGAGGGCACTACAAAGGTCTGTGGCAAAGGCCAAACCATTTCAACGTCAGGAAGGCTCGGAACCCGAGTGGTAGTTGTTAAGATAATATCTTCGTGACAAGCCCACGAGAAGGCAGTCCTAACCACTCATTAAATCACGGTGGTGAAAATGTCATTGCTATCAGCCGATCAGCGGAAAATTTTGATGCACAAGGGAAATGATGAGGGCAATACATTTGTGCTGAATAAGATATAGTGGTGTAACATCACGGCGGTCTTTCCTGAACCGTTACTTGTTTGAAAACTGTACTGCCGGTTTGGGCCGTTTGTCATTGAGGGATATATGATCATAGCTCGAGTTATGGCCTGAGACAGCAACAAGGCCCAACTCGCGTTACCGCTAACACAAGAAAGGGCACCCATGTGGCTGTCCACAGTAGCCGCAGTTGGAACGAAAGGCAGTGATGATAACACGCACCATGTTAGCCACAGGGAGTTGAGCATATAGTCAAGGATGAGCTGCACATTTATAAATTTGCATCCATTCAATGCGACATGCAATCGTACAACGGGATCATATTTATGGTGACGTTAAAAATAGTGTAGCTGATGTTCTAGGAACCATACGACGAGCCCGAAAGAGAATGGGAGGTGGTAAATAGACTCGAGTGACTCGAAATATCAATGAGATAGAATACGGTGAGCACTTGTTAAGCTCTGCCATACCTACTACTTTCTCACCAGTCGGAAATGACTATAGGATGACCGGAGAGCTGTCGCGCTGCAACGAACTGCCCAATGGTTTCCCGGACAGGTCCCAATGGGTGACGCCCCCCGAAGAAAATACACCCCAAGGCGGGCAACACTTCTGTTACTCTGCCCCCAACGAGCTCTTGCAGGGCAGATGCTACACCTGGTGCAAATTCCCACGACAGGTAGAGACTCCTCACAGCGACAAATGGACGCAAAAACTCCAACCATTGGATGTCCTCAACATTGTGTTTCCAATCTAATTGTGAATGTGGACGCTCGGTGTAGAGGCTCTCCACCGTAGAAAGGGGGGGCAGAGACAAGGTACAGACTTGAGCCAGGGATGACAGCTGCCAATCTAACTCTCTGCATGAGATCTTCACATTGAGGTCTCCGTAGCCGAATGCGGATGTCCGTGATAGAAGCTCGACCAGAACGGTAGGATTATCAAAGACCACGTGTGCTTCATGGGGTGCCTTCAACCTTGGTGTTCGACTGATGAATTGCGCAAGTTGTGGGGTGTCGAAATCGATTTGATTGAAGAAAACAATATATAAGTAGTTGAGTCGAGGGGCATCGATGAGGGCCACGAGGTCGCCCAAATATTCGCTGACACCTTTGAATCCAAAATATGTGAGAGCGGGGAGGACAACACGCGTGGGTGTCGGCGGACGTCGACTTTCCCAATCAGGTCGAGATAGAGGGGATTCGAATTCGAGACAGATTTCTTTGAGGCTGCTCAACACGGAGAGGCAAGTGGACATCGCCTCGGGTGAAAAGTACCCGGAATGAGGAATGTTATGAAGG
>WNFO01006664.1_pt1 | contig 12498 bp, 10 predicted proteins | sample 5400251 | NCBI WGS metagenome assembly WNFO01 (sample SAMN13153354, study PRJNA577476) | soil metagenome | isolation source: 100 cm saprolite under Madrone tree | place: USA:California | collected 2016-06-14
TCTTTCGTTAAGCCCGAGAAAAACCAGCTGGAGGTTGCGATCGCCGCGTGGGGCGGGACGGCCATTCCCACGGCGGTCGCGTGGGATGGCGGGTACTTCGCGAAGCATGGTCTTGCTGTAAGTATCACGGTCGTGAGCGCGAGCACGTCGGTACAGGGAGTGATTTCGGGGAAGATCGATATTTATCAAGGCGGCGCCACAGCGATCGCCGGCAATCTGGGCGGGGCCGACATCATTTATGTTGGCGCTTCGGTCGATAAGAGCTCACTGATCTTGCTTGGCCAAACAGGTCTCACGTCGTTTGAGCAATTCCGCGGCAAGACGATCTCAACAACCTCGCCCGGCGCATTCGGCGAAATTGTCGTGCGCATGACGGCGCGCAAACATGGCATGGAATTGGGTAAAGATGTGAAGCTGATCTACCACCGCACGCCGTCGGAGGCTTTGTCGACATTTTTGGTCGGCAATGCCGACGGTTTGGTAATCGGCCCGCCGCACAGTGATATGGCCAAGCAGAAAGGCGCCACGGTCGTCTTCGACTACTACAAAGAAGGCGTGAAAATCATCGGTCCGGGCACCGCGGTGATGCGAGAGTTTGCTCAGAAAAATCCGAACACGATCAAAGCTTACTTCATGGGACATCTCGACGGTCTGAAGCGCGCGATCGATGACGAGGAGTATGCAAAAAAGCTCGATGGCAAGTATTCCAAGATTACGGACGCAGCGTTACTCGCCGAGAATTACAGGCAAGGCTTGCGGGTCTGGAACAAAGACATGACCGTCGATCCGGCGGCGATCCGCGTGGTGCTCGAAGACTCACCGGACGGCAAGGGCAAGGGCGCCGATCCGAAACGGTTTTATGACAACTCGTTAATACAGGCGGTCAATCGTGATTATGCTTCGAAGCTTTTTCCTGGGAAAGTGAAGTAGGGCGGGCGGGAAACGCTTTCGCCAGCAGCTCGTAGGAGCGATGGCGGGGCGCCGGATCGTAAGTCCATGTGACCACTACCAGCTCGTCGAGATCGAGACTTTTCGCGAGTTCTTTTAGTCGTGCGGCTACTTGGTCTGTTGATCCGACAATCGCCTTGCGGCGCAACTTTTCAGCAGTGGCCATCTCCGCAGGAGAATAGAGGCGCTCGGCTTCCTCGGGCGGCATGAGCGGCAGACGAATATTTTGTCGGCGATCGATGATTGAGCGTTCCCGGGTTTTGAACTGGTGCAGCGCTTCTTCTTCCGTGTCGGCCGCCAGCGCCCAGACGCAAATCGTGGCGATCGGCTTGGGATTGGTTTCGCTAGGACGATAGCTCTCGCGGTAGAGATCCAGCGCCTGTTCCACACCGGTACCCTCGCTGAAAAAATATGCGAACGCGTAAGGCAAGCCAAAATGGGCCGCGAGTTGAGCGCCGTAGTCCGAGCTCCCGAGAATCCATAATTCCGGACTGCTTGGCCCCGTCGGCTGGGCAACGACTCTACTGAACGGGTGCCTCTCGGGCAGCGGAGTTCCAGAAACCCAGTGTCGCAGCTCCTGTACTTGCCGGGGAAATTGGTCAAGCACGTTCTGAGGATTTGGATTGAGGGCGTATGACGTCATCTGGTCTGATCCGGGGGCACGACCAATACCCAGGTCGATGCGGCCCGGGGCAATGGCCTCTAAGACGCGGAACTGCTCGGCAACTTTCAGCGCCGAATAGTGTGGCAGCATGACGCCCGCGCTGCCGACGCGGATACGAGGCGTGGTGGCCGCGATCGCAGACATGAGTATCTCGGGCGCGGTGCCGACGATACTGCCGGAGTTGTGGTGTTCCGAGACCCAGTAGCGATGATAACCCAGCGCGTCGCAATGCCGGGCGAGTTCGAGCGTCTCACGGATCGCAGTATCCTGCGCTCTGCCCTTGGACGCCGTCGATTGATCCAGTACTGACAATCTCATGGGTGCTTCTTTCGGAGTACTTATTCTTCTCTACCAGGGCTGAACTAGCGCTGGCAATGGCCGATAGCCAGGAAAGTCATCGGCGCGAGATGAAAAGTAGGCTTTCTAGATTTATCCGTAGCCAAAGAGCTTAGATGCGCATGGAGGGCTGCAGGCGAGGGGAAAGTCTGTGGGGTCTAGCTTTGACAAATCGACATAGATAGTCACGTTCTCAAGCCGGGAGCCGCGCGGTGATGCTCAAGCGAGGCCGCCGAATAATATTTTTCACGAACTATGCGGCTTCAGGAGACTAAGTTCAGGTAGGCCCCGACTTCCCAGCCCCTTCACGAAGAGACACTGAATAAGGGGACGTTCTGGAAGATCGCCTATAGCCCGTAGAACCTGCGCGGATTATCGTCCAGTATCTTGCGGGCAACAGACGCGGGGATTTCCCCTTTTTCGGCGCGCTGCTCGATAACATCCAGGGCGTGGATCTCCGCGGACTGGTCCCGCGGACTGGTCCGCATGGCTATAGTCGGTCCCAATCATCAAGCTGTCTTCAGTCCCGTACTTTAGGATGTAAGGAAGATCATCGTTGGTTTGGCATGCCACATAGAAGCGGTTGCGGCGGAACAAGTCTTCCTTGAAGTCGATGGGTAGAAATGTCCGCCGCAGTTTCTTTGCCACCAGATCTGCATAGAGATAAGGCACCCAGGAAGCGCCCGTTTCGATGAATCCCACTCTGAGATTCGGAAACATGTCCGGGATGCCATGCTCCGCGAGCGCGCTGAACGCCGCGATAGCAATCATTCCTCCTCCCAGCCCGGATCCTTCCGCGGTGGCGGACTCGATGTTTCCCGTAGCATTGTGGATGCAGATGGGAAGGTCGAGGCGGTTCGCCTCCTCGTAGACCGGGAAGAAGTATGGGTCGCTGGCCGCGCGGTCGCCGCATTCGATACCCTTCTTGAACACGCCGCAGGCGCCGTGATCCTTCGCCCAACGCAGCTCCTCCACCGCCTTGTCGATGTTGAGCAGCGGCAAAACGGCGACCCAGCGCAGCCGTCCGCGACTCTTCTCTGTGGCTGAGGCGATCCAGCGATTGTAAGACTTGCAAAGCGCCACGTCGATCTCCGGTCGAGCGGTAAAAGCGTGGAGGAACAGAGTGGGGTAGAGGACCTGCACGTCGACGCGCAACTCGTCCATGTGGCGTATCCGGGCTTCCACGTCCAGGAGCTCCCGGGTCGCTTTAACGGTTCCCGTTCGCTTGTCATCGCGCCAGCGCCTGAGCCTGATCGTGCCGTCGATGAGCCAGAGGCGGTGCGGCCGGGCATCGCCCGGCGCCGTCGCGGCTCCCGGATCGATTGTGACAGGCTTGAAGCGGCGCGCCCCATCGTCGAGGTATTCCCAGGTCGCTTCCGATTCGTCTATATGCGCATCGACGTCAATGCGAAACATAGATCCTCCTTCCGCGCTCATCATGAATTGCAGCGGTTCTGATTTTCAAAGTCCGACGATTCTGAGGGCACAGTAACCTTCCAAACGTCGTTTATTGCACAGGAAGGGACCTGTCAAGGAGAGAAATCCGGCGGCCTCCCGCCGCCATCGGATCAGGGGTCATGTGGATCACGGCTTTTTATTCTAGACAATCTGACTCGGTAAATAGCAAACTAGGTGTGGTATGAACGCAGCCTAAACCACGCGGGCTTTCCGCAATACGACAATATCCCCGCTAGTGTAACCAAGCTCGCTTAGTATGTGCTCCGTGTGCTCGCCCAATACGGGCACTGCATCTATCCGCGCCTCAAAGTCTGGCATGGTTACCGGTGGCAGCAAGGTTGCCAGCGGGCCGACCGGCGAGTCCATCCGGCGCCAGCGGTCGCGGGCTTTCAATTGCGGATGCTCCCATACTTCGTCTGGCGTGTTCATGCGCGCATTGGCGATGCCTGACGCATCAAGACGCTCGATCAATTGTTCTGCCGTAAGCGTCGCAAAGACTTTGCCGATCAGCGCGTTAATCTCTGACCGCTTGGCAGCGCGCCTCGAGTTTGAGCCATAACGTTGGTCTTGCGCGAGTTCAGGCTGCAGCAGCACTTTCTCGCAGAAAACTGCCCATTCGCGCTGATTCTGTAACCCGAGCATTATGCTCTTACCGTCTCCGCTTTTATAACGGCCATAGGGCACGATGGTCGCGTGGTCAGGGCCAGTGCGGGCCGGTGCAGTGCCGCCGAAATGCGTGTAATAAAGCGGGTAACCCATCCACTCGGTGAGCGCCTCCAACATGGTGACCTCGATGCGTGTGCCCTTGCCTGATTTCTCGCGTTGGTAAAGCGCCGTGAGAATACCGGAATAGGCGTACATACCGGTCGCGATGTCGGCGATAGAAATTCCGACTTTGCTCGGGGTGTCGGCTGTACCGGTGACCGACAATACGCCAGCTTCAGCTTGCACCAGCAGATCGTAGGCCTTTTTCGAAGCGTACGGCCCGTTATCCCCGTAGCCCGAAACGTCGCAGATAATGAGCCTCGGATACTTCGGCAGCAACGATTCGCCGCCGAGCCCAAGCCTTCGCGCAGCGCCCGGCGCGAGATTCTGAATCACAACGTCTGCGCGCTCAAGCAGCTTCTCGAGAATTGGAGTCGCAGACGAATGCTTGAGATCGAGCGTAAGGCTCTCTTTGGAGCGGTTGAGCCACACGAAATGCGACGACATGCCTTTGACGGTTTCGTCGTAGCCGCGTGCGAAATCGCCCACGTTGGGCCGCTCGATCTTGATCACGCGAGCGCCGAGGTCCGCAAGCTGACGCGTGGCCAAGGGAGCGGCAACTGCTTGCTCCAACGCAATTACCGTAACGCCGTCGAGGGGTCGCATACCAGATGCCGTGAACAATAAGCGGCTCTTATTTTAGATTTTATGTCTTGTCAAACCATGCATTTGACAGTTGCAATGAGAAAGGCGATCGAGTCTCGATTTATAGAGTTCAGGCGATGGCACCTAGTCTTTTGCTGTTCGTTATTAAGGGTCGTTGCTGACTAGCCGGAATAACTTCGTTCCAGGCTCTTCGAAATCCAGATTTTGTCACCCGACCCTTGGCAGTTTGCTGGACTTGCACAGCGACCCGTCGCGGTTGTAGATTGCCGCCATGGATAACAACACTAAATACGAAGTAGATGTGCGGGATGTCGAGTATCAGCAACAGACAGGCAAGTCCTGGCTGGTTCGCATCTATCAACCCAAAGGAACAGGACCATTTCCGACCATCGTTGACGTGCATGGCGGCGCGTGGCACAACGGCGACCGGACAAACAATGCCGGCATCGACCAAGCGCTGGCAGCCAGGGGCATTCTGGTGGCCGCTGTCGATTTCCGGCAGCCGCCGGAGGCGGGCTATCCCGCTTCGATCTGCGACATCAACCTCGCTGTTCGCTGGCTCAAGGCCCATGCGGCCGAATTCAATGGAACGACCGCTGTAGGAGCCTTCGGGAATTCCAGCGGCGGCCATCAAGTCGTGCTCAATGCGCTTCGACCGCGGCACGCAAGTTATTCGGCGCTAGCACTGGCCAATCATCCTGAGATCGATGCCAGCCTCGCCTATGTGATTGCTGCCTGGCCCGTGATATGCCCGCTGTATCGTTTCCACTTCGCCAAAGAGTTCAACCGCCAAGAACACATCAAGGCTCATATAGACTACTGGCGTACGGAAGAAGCCATGGCCGAAGGCAGTCCGCAGACGATCATCGAGCAGGACGAGCAGGTCGATCTACCGCCCATACTCATGATGTTGAAGGCGAACGACCGCAACCATCCACTGGAAATGCAGGAGCGCTTCATCGCGTCCTATCGCAAACGACGCGGAGCGATCGAGGTGCACACGTTCGATGGCCTGCCGGAGCACCGAATGGTCCCGTCGACTAGTCAACCGGAAACGATGCGTGCCATCGACACCATCACTGCATTCATTCGGCGCCAAACTGAATAGGAAGAATCACTTCAATAAGTTCAACGTTCTGAGTTCAAGGTTCAAGGAATAAAGAACTTACACACTTAGAAAGTAGGGTCGCAGAAAATTGTGGATAATCGGTGACGCGTCAGTATCAGGAGGCGGGATCGTCAGATGGAACGACATTGGATTATTCCAATGTAATTTCAACCGCACCGCATCAGCAACTTTCCTGGGTCGCACCCTTGGCTGTAAGGTTGCTCCAACCACCACTCTAAGCAATCTGTGCTTTTAGAAAGAAATTAGCCGGTATCTCCTTGCTTACTCAACCGAAAAGCCTTAGCATCATCTAGTTACTTTCCGCGCGTTTCCCAAACGCGATCAAGTTAAGCAAGACAATTCAACGAGGAGGGTTCAAATGTACAGGATTTTGTGTGACAGGTCGCCGGCTCGCGAGCTCGGCTCGGGTCTGACGTGGCTTAAGAAGGATGGCCGGGTAGTAGAGTTTTCCACAATGGAAGAAGCGGGAGCTAAGGCAAGGGAGTTGAATGAGGGTGTCACCGTGGCCAGAGTAAAGTACACGGCGAAAGAATATGACTCAGGAGGAGACGAGTAAGATCTATTCAGGCCAATTTATCCGACCTACTACGAATGGTTGCACCGCCGCAAGAGTGGCTGCCGGAGCATCAATTCCCCGTTCGTCTCATGGCCGGGCTATGGTGAGCCAGTCAGGGACGATGTCCTACCATCGGCCACAACGATCTTGACAACCTCTCCTTCGCAATCTCCAAATTCAGCCATTGTAATCTGACAATCGGTCCGGAATTACCGACCCTGAGACTGCCCCCACTTTCTTCTTCGGGACGGTGGTCATTTCGCGCTATAAAAGTCTCCGGTCAAATCCTACGAAACGCCCGTTATCTTCTTCTTCCCTGCGCGGGTCTAAAAAACGACGGCTTGAATTCATCCTTCGCTCCACCGGACTTTTTCAGCATCTTCGCAACCTTTTTCCCCATGACGTCTACGACATAGTTAGATAGCAAATGGTCGCGCGTGCTCTTGATCTTTTGCCTGACCGCATTTTTGCGTACGGCATTTTGCGCGGCCATTCGCAAATCGTCAGTCAGTATGGAAACGATTCCTTCCCGTCCGCGTGATGACAGCCGAAGAGAGAACCTCCCTTCCTGAGTCTGGTCAACGAGGCTGTACTCAAGCTTTTTGTCTATGCTGCGGATAATACCTCTTAATACCTCTGCGGTCTGTTTAACCACTTCACGTTCATTCATGAAACCTCCCTTGTTTACGGCCCAATAAAAATCTCCAAGGCTACCGAATGTTCTCTGAGCCTGACAAACTTGGAGCAAGAACAACTCTGTTCCGGTACGCCTGACAGAGAGAGGGCCAACGCTAGAATTTCGGAAGTAAGAAAGCTTACTCCCGGGGAATCGGCAAAAGCCGATCCGTTTTGCGAAAGAAAGAGGGGCAACCCGACCTATTGCCCCCAGGTGATTAGCTTATAACGGAAAAACTACCAGCGATTACGTCCGCCGCCGTCGCGGCCTCCACCACCACCGTTATCACGCCGCGCCATAGGCTTGGCTTCATTTACGGTCAGGGTGCGCCCGTCGAGTTGGGTGCCGTTCAGCGACTCGATGGCCTTTTGGGCCTCCTTACTCGAACTCATCTCTACAAAGCCGAAGCCTCGCGACTGTCCTGTAAACTTATCCGAGATCACGTTGGCCGATTCGACGGTTCCGTGCAATGAAAAGATTTCCTGCAGTCGCCCTTCGGTTACTGAATAAGGCAGACCGCCAACATATAATTTATTACCCATGTTCTCCTCCTATGAGAGAATGTTTGTGTCGCTGACCCTGAGAATTAGACTGCTAATGGGGCAGAACATGGACTCAAATACTAAAACCACGCTCTGGTCGGATTGTCCTTTAGAGATCGTTTCGCAAGGAGAGACGATTTGGAGGCCTTCAACGCTTGTTTTTCCTCTTTCAGAAGGCCTTATACTGAAGTAGGAACTATACTCTATGTGTTAATAGAGATGCTGTCAACCACCAGCCGATTTTATTCTCACGGTGATTCCGTAGAGCCCGTGTTGGAGTAGAGAGTTCGAATTCAATTAGACTGGCGGCCCGAAACGATGTTAACCCCATAGGAAATGAGGATCTGATGAAGAGCTTTGTCTCAACGGTAGCTGCACTGATTCTTGCTCTCATGATCTTGTCCGAAACTGCGCCCGCTCAATCAGCGCGGGACGAAAAATATGTCATCATCGGCACGACTTCCAAGACGGTGGGCTACATGGCTCCATGGGTGGGGAAGATCAAGGGATTTTTTCTTGCTGAAGGAGTGCGTGTGGATATTCCTATTCTACGATCCGCGACGACCGGCGTTCAGGCTTTGGTCGGCGGTTCAACCCAGTTCGACGCGACGACTGTCGATGCGATGATCAGCGCTGTGGACAAAGGCCAGGAATTGGAGGTCATCGGCGGCATCATCAACGGCGCTACCTATAGGCTTGTTGCCATCAAAAAACTCCAAAGCTTCAAAGATCTCAAAGGGGCGACCATCGGCGTTTCGAGTCTTACCTCCGGTTCGACGGTGCTGCTCCGGCTCATGCTGGAAAAAAACGGTCTGAATTATCCGCGCGACTACACGCTCTTGTCCATGGGCGGCACACCCGAACGTTTCGCGGCGCTCGAAAGCGGCCGCATGGATGCTACCTTGCTGGCGGCACCGCTGAGCTATAAGGCCGTGGATTTGGGTTATACGAAGGTCGGCGATGTCCATGAGTACGTCAAACATTACCAACTCTCAGGGCTCGTGGTTACGAAGCGTTGGGCCCGGGACAATCAAGACACGGTGAGAAAAGTGTTACGCGGTTTGATACGAAGTTTTCAGTGGCTCCATCAGAACAGGGAAGAAGCCGTCTCTTTGATCGGGTCAGAGCTAAAGCTCGAGCGTCGTTACGCGGAAGCAGGCTGGGAAGAATATGTTCGCAGCAACGCTTGGTCGCCAAAAGGAGACATTGATATCGAAGGAGTGAAAACTCAGATCCAGATCTTGGCCCAAATTAACAAGCAGACCGGGCCTCTCCCTCCGCCAGAACGATACACCAACTTAAGTTACCTAAAGGCGGCGCAAAAAGAATTGGGCATGTAAAGTCGGGGCAAGCGCCCGCGCAAAAGAAGATGTCGTGTGAGCCGATGACACCTGCGGATGTGATGTCTTAGTCCGGCTGCTCCCGCTCGCGCAGACAAGAAGGAGTGTGCTATGAGTCGGGGTGATTCAGCCCGAGACCAGAAAATCAAAAGGAGACTAGACGATGGCGGAAACAATTTCACGGGATGCGCGCTGGAATGAATATGGTGGAGAGGAGTGGTCCGACGCTCTCGTCACGGCGATGAAGCTGGGCGGCGTCGATCACTTGTTCTTCGTTTCGGGATCAGAGATCGCTTTTTGGCAGGAGAGCGTCGCCAAGGCCCAAGAAAAAGGTTGGCCCACGCCCAAGCTGATCACGGTGCCGCACGAAAGCGTGGCGCTCAACGCCGCTCTGGGCAGCGCCATGATCACGAATCAACCTGCAGCGACTGCCGTTCACGTCGACGTCGGTACGTTGAACTATGGCGGCGCGATTCACACGGCTTGGCGCGGCAATTATCCGGTTTTGATTACCGCCGGCACAGGTCCGCGCGCATATCCCGGATCAATGGCCGGTTCCCGAAACAGCGCGGTCCAATGGGTGCAGGAGCCGAGGGATCAGGGCGCGATCCTGCGGCAGTACACTAAGATCGACCATCGCTTGGAGCACCAGGATAACCCTGGTCTAGTCGTCAGCCGGTTGCTCCAGGTAGCCATGAGTGAACCGAAGGGTCCGGTTTACCTCACCGTTCCGCGTGAGTCGGCAATGCTCAAGCTTCCCGGTAAAAGTTATTTTCCCACCCGTGACGAGCTCGGCATCGCGCGGCCCGCCTACCCGGATCCTTCCGACGCCCGCCGCTCCGCACAGTGGCTCATCGAGGCCCGCAATCCGTGCATTTATGCAGGTACGGCGGGGCGCAATCCCGACTCGGTAGCAGAGATCGTTCGACTCGCGGAACTCCTGGCGTTGCCTGTGATGGACTCGCCGAGAGTGGACCGACTCAACTTTCCTACCACTCATGCGCTTTACGATACCGGCCCTGACATTAAAGACGCTGATGTCTTGCTCATGCTGGAAGCGCTGGTGCCGTATATCTCGCCGTCGGCAGCGCCCCGGCCCGGGTCAAAAATTATTTGGGCCGAAGTGGATCCGGTATTGTCGAACTATAAGACGATGGAGTTTCAGGCGGACCTTTGGCTTCCCGTTACGGCGGGGGCGGCGGCGCGCGCAATCTATGACGCCGCTACTGCACTGCTGAAGCAAAGCGACATGAGCCGTATTGCCGACCGGCGCGAGCGTTTGGAAGCACGCAAACGCGAGATGAACGCGGAAAACGAGAGGTTAGGCCGGGAAGCCGGCCGCCGCAAGCCGCTGCATCCGCGTTGGGTCGCCTACGAGTTGGGAAAAATTCTTGAGCCCGACGCCATCGTGGTGGATGATGCGTTGAGCAATTCGGACAACGTCTGCGCGCATCATGGGCGAAGCCAGGCTGGGACATATTTCGGCAGCGGTGGGTCGTCGGGTGGCTGGGGTGTTGGAGCAGCGCTCGGCGCCAAGTTAGCCGCTCCGGATCGTGACGTAGTTTTCGCTAGCGGCGACGGCTATCTCATGTTCGGCACGCCGTTGCCCGCGCTCTGGACCGCGTCGCACTATAAAGCCGCTTTCTTAAGCGTCGTTTTCGTCAACCGCTCCTACTCCACAGGCACGAACGGCCTGGTGCGGACCTTTCCCAATGGCGTGGCGGTGCGCAGCGGTAACTATGAAGGCGGGGTCTTCGATCCACCGCCCGATTTCGCCAAGCTTGCCGAGGCCGGCAATGGATATGGCGAGACCGTGCGCCAGCCTGAGGAAGTCGGGCCGGCCCTGAAACGGGGGCTCGATCACGTACGGCGCGGCACGCCTGCCCTCATCGCAGCGTACTTGCCAACGCATGTGGAAGAAATGAAGCTCCGGCAGGGATTGTAACGAGACGAGTGCGGTGAAATATTAAACCGCATTGCAAAGGATGCAGAGAGGAGGGGATTCACAAATGCCGACTATTGATTCCGATGCCCATGTTGTTGAGACAGAACATACCTGGGATTTCATGGATCGCCCTGACCAAAAATATCGTCCCCTGATCGTGCGTCCGCGTGGCGAGGGTGGCGGAGAATATTGGTTCATCGACGGAAAAATACGCGGATTAGTCCGGATCGTGATGACGGCCCGCCAAATTGCCGAAGTGTCGGAACGCACCGGCCGCGCGATGGAGACGCCTCGTGAAACCCGGGAAATGGAAAATGTGCAGGCACGGCTCGATCACATGGACGAGCTTGGTATCGACGTTCAGGTGCTCTATCCGACGATTTTCATCGAGCAAATAACCGACAAGGTCGAATGGGAAATCGCCATTTGCAAAGGCTACAACCGCTGGCTGGCCGACATTCACAGACAAGGCCACGGAAGGCTCAGATGGATTTGTGTCTTGCCGCTACTGGATATGAGCGCAGCATTGGAGGAACTTGAGTTTTGCCAGCAGCACGGAGCCTGCGGCGTGTTCATGCGCGGCCTCGAAGGGCACCGGCTGATCACCGATCCCTATTTCTATCCGCTTTATGAAAAGATAAGTGGGCTTGACTTGGCCGTCGGGGTGCATGTTGGCAACGGCAACCCCAACGTGACCGACCTGGTGTCGCAGTACAACGGCGGCGGTAGCTTTTGGAAATTTCGCATTCCCGTCATCGGCGCCTTTCATTCGGTGATTATGAGCGAGGTACCAAGCTTATTTCCCAAGCTACGGTTTCACTGGGCCGAGGCAGCCGCTCAGTGGATACCTTATGTAGTAAAGGATTTGCAGCGCCGCTGGGCAACCCAAGGAAAGAAACTACCCGAGAACCCGATGAAGGAGTACCGGCAATATGTCTCATGCCAGACGGACGATGACGTGGATTACATCCTTCGATACTCTGGGGAAGATAACATCACGATCGGCACCGACTACGGTCACAACGATCAGTCCACGGAAGTCGAAGCGCTCCGCAATCTGAGGAAAATGGGGACTATCACACCAAGCCAATACGAGAAGATCACCTATCACAACCCGAAGGCGCTTTTCGCGATTGATGACTTAACCGCCAAGGAAAAGAAGACCGCGTAGAAAATGTTCTTCGAGATTTTTTGCGGTCAATGATAGAAACATAGAACTAAGAGTGGCGCGGGCTATTTTTTTCGTCCATAGAGGCTATCGATATAGCCGCTCTTGTCCAACTCTTCGACAAAACGGGCGTCAACGAAGTCCTGAGGCTTAGCGGCTGTCGCCTTTGGGTCTTTCAAGGCAAGCTGGTCCAGGATCGTTTTTAGGCCTTCGAGACTGGGGTACTGTTTGGCGGGCAGCTTGTTCTCATCGATGGAGCTCTCGTAGGTCTTCTGCAGCAGTTCTTTGTCCTCGAGACGCAGGTATTTGGCCGCGATTTTCATTCCGGTGGCGCGATCGGTTTTTAGCCGGTGTACTGCTTCGAT
>WNFO01007174.1_pt1 | contig 12497 bp, 12 predicted proteins | sample 5400251 | NCBI WGS metagenome assembly WNFO01 (sample SAMN13153354, study PRJNA577476) | soil metagenome | isolation source: 100 cm saprolite under Madrone tree | place: USA:California | collected 2016-06-14
GATAGCCTCGAGCCCACGTTAATAATCTTTCCGCCCCGGCCTTGATCATGTGTGGATACACGGCTTGCGAGCACAGAAAGGCGCTAGTCAGGTTTATGTCGAGGACCTCCCGCCATTCATCGAGGGTATAAGTTTCCAGCTGCTTGCGGATGGCGATACCGGCATTGTTGATCAGGACTCTCACACTTGGATTGCGGCGCGTGTAGGCGAGATGTCTGAGGCCAGGAAGATTAAGGTTTTTGGGCCTTGGCCTGATAAGGCTCGCTACGGTATCCCAGACACCAACAAAATCGATAGTGATCCACCGAGATTTCGATAGGCGCCCAAACATGTACGCCTCATCCGATCTATCATTTTCAGAAGTTTTTATTGTAGTCCCGTCGTCGCCTTGCCTGGAACTAAACTGCTCGAACCTTATCAACCCTTTTCCAATTAAATTTCTTTTGCTCGGCGGTAACAGACCTATCTTGTGTATCATGGCTGCTAACATTCTGACGGCATATGCACCTCGACTAAATCCGAAGAGGAAAATCCGGTCCTTAGGTTGATAATTCAACATAAGGAATTCGTAAGCACCGATGACCTTCCTTTCAATTCCGCTACCCGTAGCCTGAGCCAACGTGGCGCCTATTTTCTGTGTCAGTCTACCCCACGGCTTAGGTTCGTTCTCCGTACCGATGCCCTCATCGTAGTAGACCACTTGATGAGGACCGGACTCGTCAGCGATGCGGTTTATTCTGAAAACGTTTATGACCTCCGAGCCGATCTCATTCCCCGTACCGTCGCAACAGATAATGATATTCTTCATGCATCGATCTCTCTTTAAAGGATCGTTCCATTTTGAAGATGGTCCGGCGAAGACCAATGCGATCGGAAGCGTATGTCGGCTCGCTCAATGCGTCTGCCGTCCGTCTAGAGATTACCTTATTCAATCGCAGCCAGGGAATAACGGCAAGTCCGAAGATGCGCGGACAATGGCTCGTGGTGCGGCTAACCCCGAACGTCCTGGCGATATCCGTCAACGCGCCAGCCTCCCGTCGTGTCAGTGCTTCTCGCTTTTGATGAGCGGTCAGGGCCGCAGGTCTGCCCATATGCACCCCGCGCTCTTGCGCCCGCCGCCGCCCTTCGCCAGTCCGGGCCTTGATCAACTCCCGTTCGAACTCCGCGAGCCGACCGTCAGCATCAAGCGTCCGTGTGGCGTGGTGGTGTCCGCCCAGGTGTCCGCCAAGCTCTTGAACCCCGCACCCGCCTTGCCGATCGCATCGAGCACATTCAGCAGGTCCCGAGTCGATCGCGCGAGCCGGTCCAGCGATCGGTTTGTGTGGCGCATGGCGACAGCACCGGGGTGGGGCAAAAGTTTCGTTCGTGCGTCTGGGCTATACCCCCTCTGGCACAGCGTAGAAATTTTTCGAAATTCGAACCTCCGCGATCTCCCGCGTGTGTCCGCTACCGGCGTGGTGTTGGGCCCGGCCCGCTCGTTAAACGCATCCATGGGCTAGCCTTAGTGTGATTACGTTCACACTCAGTGTGAGCAGCCTGCGATATTCTCTAGCTGACCGGCCGCAAAATAGGCGAGAGCTTTGTGCTTAGGAGGCTGGAATGAACGACTCTTCAGCAACATTGAGAGAGCTGTCCTTAAGCGGACCTGAGCTCTGCACAAAACCTTTTCTTCTTTCCGATCTTTCCGTGGGAAAGAAGGACAAGCTAGGCAACGTAATCGCAGAGATTTTGTGGCTCTCGAGAAACTACGCCGTCTACCGCTCCCACCGGGGAGTATATGTTCACTTCTCAAACTGCCCTGAGGAAGAGAACATTCAGCGGAGCAGGTTCACTCGGATTAGTCCGGAGTTGTGCGAGCTTCGCTATCTTACCGCTCAGATGAGTTCGGGATTGACCTTCGGCCTACGCCGTCCCCCTTGCTCGATATATCACTACAACATGGCTCAGGCAGTCATGCTGATCATGGAAAAAAGGGATCAGCCCGATCTCAAGGACGCGAAAAAGCTTGCGGTAAAAACGCTGAACATGGCTGTCGAGCGCGTCACAAATGACAACATGATACGCTACCTCAGAGTCTGCCTGTTGTGTTGGGGCGTGGTAGCGGTCGCCGCGCTCTGGCTCTTGTGGGAGCCAACTCAATTCGATTGGAAGTTTTGGCAACAGATTGGACCGCATATTGCCGGACTGAAGTCCTATGTAATTGGAGGAATGTTCGGCGCTACCGGAGCAATGCTGTCAGTTGCAACCCGATTACAAGAATTCAAATTGAAGCCCTGCCACCAATCAAACATGAACTATTGGATGGCCGGTCTTCGCATCGGCATTGGGGTCGTTGCGGGGATCGTCATCCTTGTATTGGCAAGGACAATTTTGGGCGACGCAATAGGCAAGCACGTTGCGACCATGTACTGGGAGGCAGTGGCGGCTGTTGGCCTGATCGCGGGATTTACAGAGCGTCTCGTTCCCAGCTTGTTGCAGCGGACAGCCAACCAATGGGAGTCTTCGGCGGGGACACCTGTGCAGGCTGCCCAACAGCAAGAAACGCAAAAAGAGCCTCATCAAGAAACGGCTACACGGCCCGATGGCGCGTCATCCTGACGGTAAGGCTGCCAGACATTCCCTCCCCCCAGGGTAGGCCCAAAATTCGATCGCGCGGCTCGGCCTATATCTCTTCTGGCACGATGTAGAAAATTCCGGAATTTGGGTCCGCTAAGCGTCGAGCCATTCCCAGTGGCGTCGGATCAGTAAGGCCGAAGGCCCCGGAACAACTTCCGATTGCCACATCGCAGGCAATCGTGAAAACTACGCAGAATTTGTTGGGAGGCAATCCTTCATGCGCTGGCGTTGGCTCATTCCCATCCTGACTCTCTCGCTTGGCGTCAGCCTTTGCGAAAGTGACTGCGTCGCACAAACGAACATTGATGCCAAAATCGTGTTGCAAATGTGTGAGGCTCTTTCGAAGAAAGACCAATCACAAATGCCCGCTGCCGTTGAGCCCTCCGATGCGGAGCGATTCTTTAGACGATACGAAGCAAGGGTTTCAGCCCGCCTCCAAGGCTGCTTGTCCGCAATTGAAATCAAGCGCGACGCCTACGCTGCAATGTTCCTGGTCGAGAGCACGCGTTACAAAAGCCGATGGCGGATCGAACACAACAGAAATTTCATCGAGAGCATCGATATCGATGAGATTAGGCCGATAACAGTTGCCGACGACGAAAAGTGGGAAGAAGTGCTGCCTTCAGCAATGGCGACGGCTCAAATTGGCGACGAAGTCTCAGTCCTGGATAACGAAAAAGCAAACGTCGTTGAATTCTTCTATGCAACGAACCGACGCGAGGAGGAAAAACCTGCGAAGATTGTAGTTAGTGCCTTGAAGGTCGCGAACGCACCGAGCCCTTGGGTCGATGTTACCGGCTATAGCGGAGAGCGCAACGCAGAGCTTACTTACGGGATTGCTAAAGTACGTGTGCCGGATGACCATCGCATAGGACAGCTGAAGGTGCCTTCCGAGATAAAGTTTTTCGCAGTTACAATTTGGCGAGAAGATTTTGATCCCAAGAAGCACTTTTGGATTCGCGCGATCCAGAAGACGGATGAGGCGCAATGGACTAAATCCCTCTCATCGTCGCCGTCCTCAGCAAAGGAGAAGCGAGCGCTCATTTTCGTTCATGGATTCAATACCAAGTTCCGCGATGCCGCGTTCCGGACGGCCCAGATCGTTTGGGATCTTCGGTTCAAGGGAACAACGGTACTATTCTCGTGGCCGTCTCGCGGTGAAATTCTCGATTACTTCTACGACGAGAAGAGTGCCCTCGGATCGAGGGATGCTTTTCTCCATGTCGTAGACAACCTTCGCAAGGCGGGTTTCAAGCGGATCGACGTCATCGCGCATAGCATGGGCAATCTTGTCGCCGTAGACGCGCTGGCAAATAGTGCGGTCTCGCGTTCCCCTGCTAGCATTGTACAGCTGATAATGGCTGCGCCAGATATTGACCGTGATATGTTTGTTGAACAGATTCCAAAGGTAGTCAAAGAAGCCAAGGGGCTTACGCTATATGCTTCCAAGAATGACAGGGCTCTGCAGCTGTCCAAACGCGTCGCAGGAAAAATTCCGCGCGCTGGAGACGTGACGGACTCTGGACCTGTGATCTTAGCGGGCCTCGCAACCATTGATGTCAGCGTAATCGGAAGTGAGCTTTTTGGACTTAACCACGGCACGTTTGCTACTTCACGAAACATATTGAATGATCTGAAGATACTGCTTGAAAAAGGCACGCCCGCGCCGAGGCTCAACGAAATTCACGAATACCCGGAGCCGCCGCAGAAGGCTACGCATTTCCGCTACGTCCCCTGAGCGCTTGAGCGTGACAGATGTTGTACGCGATCGGAATCGGAATAGCCGCCCTCGCAGTCTATTGGCTTTTGGGCATGAAAAATATGGTTCGGATGAACAACGATCCGGACCAAATTGTCCTCGTTCACCTACTCGCGTCGGCAGGGAACGGAGACGACCAAGAGCTACTCGCACACATCAAGCAGGAGGGTTGGACATCGCTGCAGGTCGCCGACCGCGTTTCGCATGCGTTGACTCTTGCGGAGAAGCTCCTGCTCCCTGACGAATATCAGCGGGCAAAACGGTATGCGAACACGCAACAAGCTCGCCACCGTTACGGCACATCGCCGGCGAGTGCAGAATTTGGAAGCTTACCGAGAGCAATAGCCAACGACCCTCACGCATCCAAAAGCACGCCTGCAGCCACTGACGCGCCAGCGTTGGAAACCATAACACCAGCGGTGAACGAGAGCGTTGACAACATCCGTGAGCGACAAGGCTTCCAGGTAAACGAGTTTGTCGTCTATCCCGCGCATGGCGTCGGCCAAATACTCGCCGTTGAGCAACAAGAGATCGCGGGTGCAAAGCTAGAACTGTTTGTGATCAACTTCATCAAAGACAAGATGACACTTCGCGTTCCGACCGCAAAGGTGGCGAAGGTCGGAATGCGCAAATTGTCCGATCCAACGACCATCGAGCGCGCTTATCAAACGTTGGCCCAGCCTCCTCAGGTGGCAAGAGTAATGTGGTCCAGACGAGCGCTGGAATACGAGGCCAAGATCAACTCAGGGGACGTGATTGCAATCGCGGAAGTGATGCGCGATCTGTATCGGCAGGCTGGAGAAGAACAAAGCTACTCAGAGCAGCAACTTTACGACGCCGCTCTTGATCGCTTGTCCAGGGAAGTCGCGGCAGTACAGCACATAACCGATGAGGAAGCTGTCAAAGAGTGCGAGAGTCTCGTGATCGCGAGCGCCATCGGGAGGCGCAGCAAGTGAAGTTCGCCGTCGTCGAAGGAGAACGTCGAGAGGCTGAGCCGGGCCTGTCGGCTGCATGTCCGGCTTGCGGCACTGCCATGATCGCAAAGTGCGGGGATATCAAAGTAAGACATTGGGCTCATCGGGGACGCCGCATCTGCGACCATTGGTGGGAGCCTGAGACAGCATGGCATCGCGATTGGAAAAATCACTTTCCCACAAGTTGGCAAGAGAGACTCCACTCATCGGAAAATGGTGAGAAGCACATCGCCGACGTGAAAACTGGACGCGGGGTAGTTCTTGAGTTTCAGCACTCGTTCCTGCACTCAGACGAGCGCGAGTCGCGGGAGAAGTTTTATCCGAAGTTGGTCTGGGTCGTTGATGCACTAAGACGTAAGGGAGACAGAAAGCAATTCTTTGCGTCACTTGGTTCGCGCAAGCGCGCCAATGTGCCGATATACTCGATCGCAATAGTAGACGGTAACTACCCGCCATCAATGATAGAGGGTGGCGCACTCTTGCGGGACTGGGGGGCTTGCAGCGTACCGGTGTATTTCGACTTCGGAACCGATGAAATGGGCGATGCACCAAATTTAGATACGACCGCCCTTTGGTTGCTTGTCCCCCGTAAAGGAGATCGCGCCGCGTATTTGTTGCCCGTCCCGAGAACGGAGTTCGTGCGCATCCATCTTGCAGGAGAGCCCTTCGAGGAGCAGTGCGCTGACCTCGTTGAGCAAGTGAAGGACTATTTTAGGCAGCGAGCCTTAGGCCAACCGCGCGGGGTAGGGTTCGAGCGATACATGCCTAGAGGCAAAAGGCCTCGTCGCTTTTAGCGGGACACGGTCAAGGACGTCTCAGCGCGGTCATCAATTGAACAATTCTGAGGGACGATCTGAATTCATGCATCTTCCCAACATCGACATTGATCAACCGAATGCCTATGGCTTGCTAGTTTCGATACCTAATCGTAACTCGGGCGCAAGACTAGTTGGCCAAAATCGAGCGCTCGATCTCGCACTCATTCAGATCAACGGCAACTCGCCTGCGGTCACATGTGCTGAAGCGGATGTCAGGCGTCTCGATAATCGCCCTTTTAGAGCTTTGGGATGGCGACCCAACCGCTCTAGCTTCGATGCTCTATCGCAGCCCCCAAACGCCGATGTCAGGCGTGCACCACCAGAGGATGGAGATCAAAGATGGCGCTTTGCTTCAATGACTGCATCAGAGGGAAATAGCGGTGGCCCCATATTCGACAACACCGGTCGCGTAATCGCGGTTATTACAGCGGGTCGCAGCAAACGCCTGGATCCCGGCCAGGCCGAGACATTCGGAACACCCATTCAAAGTATAAAGAACGCTTTTCCGGGTTACAATTTCGACAATTGCTTCAAATCTGATGGAGGAGCCGCATTCGATATTCAAGATGCAATAGATCGCGCCAACATTGACAAGGTCATCGATATTCCAGCTGGCACTTTTAAGGTCAACCTAAAAGTCAATAAAGCTCTCACCTTAAGGGGACAAGGCGCGGACAAGACCATCCTTCTGCCGCTTGAAAATCGACCCATAGTCTATATCGGGGGCAATGGGCTCACCAACGCTGCGATCGAAGACCTTTCCCTCGCGGGCTCCAATAGGCAACTGTCCTATCAGGAATGGACTATGTCCCAAGAATACGGCCTGCACGTAGTAGCTGCCACCGTAAAGGTTTCGCGAGTCCACATATATGAAAACTCCAACACGGGCGTCAAAGCAGAAGGAGCCGCGGCTATAAACCTGCAAGAGACGAAATTGTGGGGCAATTTCGACGGTATAGTTGCTAGTGGATCAGCTCACCTAGAAATTGCGAAATCAGAAATATCGAGTAATCGAGGAAGCGGCGTTAAGGTTGGCGGCATAGTGGACTTCTCAATCACCGGGCAGTCTGTTCTGAAATCAAACGGAGTTCGCGGACTCGTCACGGAAGGTAACGCGACCGGTAAAATCTCGGATAGTAGCTTCGAAGCCAATGGTGAGTTCGCGATATTGATGATGGCCGACTCGAAACTCGAAATAAATTCCGCACGAGTGACACATAATGGAGGCGGAATTTTCATGCAAAACCGCGCAATTCTTAAGATATCGGACAGCAATATCTCACAGAATTCATTAGATGGCCTTGCGTTGGTCGAAAATATTCAGGCTGAAATTCGAAACAACACGTTTGCGGATAACAAGGCATACGGAATTGCTTACGGCGAGCGCGGAAGATATGCTCCCGCTCCCTTTCCAGGAAAGGTCATCCCAACTTCGAACAAACTCAAAGCTTATAACACGTTCCGAAATAATAGTCTGGGCGACATTTTGCTCCCCTAATCCTTATTCATTTTTAGGACACTAGTTTGAGGTTCGTCGTCGCCTGAGGCAGAACCGCGACCCCTGCGGAGATCGCTGCAACGTATTCAGATTGCTTAGCCCGTCCCATGCAAAAGTGGGAGTTCCGCGGTCCAAAGTGACTTCGGCTGGGCGGAGCGAGAGGGATGCGAACCAGTAATGGAACGCGAAGGCTTGTGCCGCTCAAAAGGCTAACGGGCTTTTTCTGAGCGTGGCGACTGGGTGGCGATTCTACAAAAGAAAAAGCCGCCCTCACGAGCGGCTCTTCTAAATTTGCGCTGAAAAATCAGCCGTTTGCTTGGTTGCGGGGATAGGATTTGAACCTATGACCTTCAGGTTATGAGGCTGACGGCGCCACGTCGCGCGTTCGTTGAACAACGATCGCCATCGTTGGTCAGCTACATGCAATCGCGTTGCCGCTTCTAAGCTGCTCGAAGATTTCACGAACTTCCGGAGTTGGCGCGAGGCAGAGAGTTCGATACGTATCCAGGAAGGCCCACCAAACAAATCGGTGCCCTGCCAAATCTGGTTTCAGGTCACCTCACTCGAAGCGCCCTACCTTCGTCAAACACCCTCATGCCTCTGCAGGACGCAAACTAGCGCTGCAGTTCCTGTTGGACGAGGGCTGCCGCTTTTCGATCGTAGATTCGGCGGGCTCCTCGCACGAAACGGCCAGGCTGGAAGACCTTTGCGCGAAGCGCTCGGCAAAGGTTGATGGCCCGACAGGTTGCCATCGCACGACAGTGATAATCATCGTGCCTGCTTGCGGCCAAAAGATCGTCCGCGTTGGGAACCCTTGCAGTGCCCAATGGCGGTCGGCTCAAGGTCGCCAACAGATTTTCGACCGCCATCTGATCGGGCGCTGTCGAAGCCCTCGGGTGTTCGCAATCGCTCATTGTCTCTAGCAATGCATAACAAGCAATTTCCAGGCTTCTGCGCTAACATCTGGCAACCGAGCCTCAACTCGGTCAACGCAATTGCACCCGAGCCTAAGGAGTTCGACATGAGCATTACTCAGGCGCGACTCAATGTGATCCGCCTTTTAGCCTTCAGCATGTTGTTGATCCTCCCCGCGACTGCTGAGGCGCAGCAGAGCCCACCGGTTGCCGAGCAGATTGCCAAAGCCTACGGCCTTGATTCGTTTGGGCAAATCGAGGCAATCCGCTACACTTGGAATGCGGAGTTTCCTGGCGGCAAAGTTTCTCGCACATGGGAATGGAGCCCGAAGACCGACACCGTCTCCTACGAGGGGAAGGACAAGGAAGGCCAACCCGTCAAGGCGAGCTATCAGCGCTCGCAGCTCTCTAGCCAAAGCGATGCCATCAAGAAGGACATCGATCCCGCGTTCGCCAACGATCAGTATTGGTTGCTGCTCCCGTTCCACCTCGTATGGGACGGCGCGGCTGTGACCGATGATGGTATGCAAAAGCTCCCCCTGGGTGACGCTTCCGCTCAACGGGTCGTGATGAAATACCCCTCGGAGGGTGGTTACCAGCCAGGCGACACTTGGGAACTCTATATTGGCGCCGACAAACGGGTCCAGGAGATGGTCTACCGCCGGGGCGCTGCCAACCCGCCCCACCTCGTGATGGCGACCTATGCGGACTACAAGAAGGTCGGCCCGCTCCTGATCTCGACGAATCACCGCGGCACGGTGGACGGAAAGCCCCTTCATCTTTCCCTTTCGGATGTGTCGGTTAAACTGACGGGATCGGACAACTGGATCAACGCGCAATGATGCTGGCGCCCGTCAAGGTAACAACCATGCGCGCTATTGCGTAATAGCCCAGGCAGGCGCACCCCTCGATCGCACGAGCTGCGGTGCGCCTCCCCAAGCCCACCGATACGTCGAGCAACTCGCCGATTTTCTTTTGACGCGGACTGTCCTGGAGCACGCTCACATGCCCAAGAATCCCTTCACCGATGTCTGGCAATTCCTGACCGCGACGACGGGCGATTATCTCCATCAGGGAAACTGGCGCTATCTGATCCTGGCGCTGTTCTGGGCGCTGCTGCTCGCCAGCATCGCGGTGGCCTTTCGGAATTGGCAGGAGGATTCGGCGCAACGCTCCGGCCGACATCTTGGAATCTGGCTGGTCCGAGTCCTCATCGGCTGCCTGTGGTTCCAGGGAATGTTGTGGAAACTGCCGCTACCGGTGTCCGACGGTCTGCAGTACTGGACCGAACAGGAAACGACCAGCGCCGCTTAGTTCGCGTTCGCGGTATCAATGATCCTCGGACTTGCGGTGCGCTTGGTGGGCGTGCTGGCTATCGCCTATGTGCTGCAACTCTGGCTCGGCCTCTATGGCAATCCGTCCGAGTGGCCGTGGACGTACATGTTCCTGGCCATGCTGATGTTCCTGTTTGTGATCGAGGCTGCCGGCCGCAGTCTCGGATTGGATGCCTGGTTGCGCCACAAAGTCCCCGCCGTGCGCGACGGGACGGGCCTTATCGGCTGGTTCTTCAACATCGCGGGTTAGTCATCATCATTTTGTGTGAGAGACGAGCACATGATGGCACTGGCCCGCACGGTGACGCTTCTTGTGGCGGTGGGCGCAGCTTGCGCACGAGCCGCTGACATTGGTTATCTGGCTCCGCCAGGAGTCCCTGCAAAGGAGTTTCCCTCACCTCGGCGCCCGGTAGCGTCGATCGTCAGTCCGAGCCGCTCCGCCGAGGAGCACCGCGATTCGCTGAATGAGGCCGGCGAGATCGCCCGTCTTCTTGCACTGAAGCCTGGCATGACGGTCGGCGACATTGGTGCCGGCAGTGGCTACCACACAGTTCGTCTCTCGCGCCTCGTCGGTCCCACGGGCTCCGTCGTCGCCCAGGACGTCACGCGGGATTACCTCGTCAAGCTCGCCAAGCGAACGGAACGCTTGAAGCTGACAAACGTCATGTTCGCGCTGGGCGAACCGCACGACCCGCGCCTGCCCGCTTCCTCGCTGGATGCCGCAATCCTCGTGCACATGTATCACGAGGTAGCCCAACCCTATGCCTTCCTCTACAATCTCGCGCCCGCCTTGAAGCCGGGCGCGCGCGTCGGAATAGTCGACCTCCAGCGTCCGACCTCGGAGCATGGCACGCCAATTGAGTTCTTGCGTTGCGAGGTGACCGCCGTCGGCTATCGCGAGATCGCCACATATCAGCTCGCCGGCGATGGCGGATACCTGGCGGTGTTCTCTGCACCGGAGCAACCGGGTCGAAAATCGCCCCGGGATATCGTTGCTTGTGCGGATCGTGCCGGCACTCGCTGATCCCTGGAGGAGGTCGGTACCACAGCAACTATTGTCTCTGGCGCCGCAGCTCAAGCGCGAGGCGAACAAACGTCGTCGAAATCGACCAGGCTGCCTTGACGCCGGCGATGACATTGCCGGAGACCTTCGAGACGCCGCCGATCCGGCGCCGCTGCCCGACGGCGATCTCCAATGCCGGCAGACGGGCGGCCGCGACCCGCATCAGCATTTCCAGGTTCCAGCCAAATGTCTCCTCCTTCATGCCGAGACGTCGGAGTTCATCCCGCCGGATGGCGCGAAACGGCGACAGGTCGGTGAAGCTTGCGCCATAGACGAGGCGCAGCAGAAGCCCGCCGACATGGGCCGCGACGAGCTGCTGTGGCGCCAGGCTGCCGGGCTCGCGCGAACCGCGAACGCGCGAGCCGAGAACGAAAACAGCCTGCCCGGCGATGATCGGCGACACCAGGGCAGGAATGAATTCGGCAGGATCGCTGCCGTCGCCGTCAAGGAAGACCAGAATGTCGGCATCATCGCGGACCGCGGCGATGCCGGCCTGGATGGCACGACCATAGCCGCGTCGTGGCTCGACAATCACGCGAGCCCCGGCGGCCCCTGCCCGCTCGGCCGTACGATCCCGCGAGGCGCTGTCGACAACGATGACTTCGCTCACATTCTGCGCCAGCACCGTGGTCACGACCTTACCGATCGCCGTCTCCTCGTCGAGGCACGGAATGATCGCCGAGACGACGGGCACCTCGTTCACAGGCTCCAGCGCAGGCCGCAATTGGCGCAGCTTTCAGGCGGCTTGTCGGAAAGCAGCGCCGCACGAAAGTCCCGATACGCGGGCCCGTTCCAGATCTCCGGCAAGGACTGCTGCCCTGCATGGCCAAGCGTATAGTTGTCGTAGCCATGTTGCGAAAACGGCGCGATACAGCACGGTAGAGCCCGGCCATTCGCTGTGAAATACATCAACGACCACGGCCGCCGGCAGAGCGACCACGGCGAACCGTCTCCACTGCCCTTGAGACTCAACCCCGGCTCGGTCGCTGCGCCCGACGCACTGAAGGTCACGCCAAGGGAATGCGCCAGATCCTCGGCCTGTTTCAGATAGACGGCTTCTTCCTGCGTCAGGCGTTCGAACAGCGCCTGATCCGGCTGTGCCTTGCCGATGGCGGATTCGGCGAAAAACACGAGCCGTTGCAGGTAAACCTCCTTGACACCGATCTCGGCTGCAACTTTCACAAATGCCGGAAGTTCCTCGACGGTCTCTCTCAAGCCAGTAAGCCAAACCGAAACCTGCGGCCTGGCGTGTCCCTCCCGCTGCTGCAGCTCGCGAAACGCGCGCACGTTGCGGATGATGCGGCCGAAATAATCCCTGCCACGAACCGCCTTGAAGCTCTCGCGGTTTGACGCGTCGAGCGACACACGCAGCTCATCAAGCCCGGCGTCGATCAGCGCGCGGCCGTTGCGCTCGCTGAGCACCGTTCCATTGGTGTTGAACAGGACGTAGACGCCGCGATCCTTCAGGTATCTCACCATCCGCGGCAGGCTCGCGACCAACATCGGTTCGCCGACGCCGTG
>WNFO01010564.1_pt1 | contig 12497 bp, 11 predicted proteins | sample 5400251 | NCBI WGS metagenome assembly WNFO01 (sample SAMN13153354, study PRJNA577476) | soil metagenome | isolation source: 100 cm saprolite under Madrone tree | place: USA:California | collected 2016-06-14
CTGCGTGCTGGGACGTACGACGCGGTCGTGATTGATGACCCGCTGCCGGACGGTCAGGCCGCCAGTCTGCCGAAGGAGTTGCGCGCCGCAGCGACTGCGGCCAAGCCGCGCGTGATCCGTCTCGTGAGCTTCGTCAGCCTTGCGCCCACGCCAGCTACAGCCGACCAGGCGTTCGACGCGGAGCTCACGAAACCGTTGCGCCTCACGCAACTGCATCAGGCGCTGATCGGTCGCGGCAACGAGAGCCGAGCAAGCGTTGGCGGAACGGAGGCGGCCACGCCACCGGTTCGCAGTGTGCCGCGCCTGCGCGGCCGGGTGCTCGTTGTGGAAGACCAGCCGCTGAACCGCGAAGTGGCGAACGGCATGCTCACGTCCCTGGGCCTGATGGTAGAGACCGCTACTGACGGACAACAGGCACTCGACAGGCTGGCGAGGGAGCGCTTCGACGTTGTTCTGATGGACTGCGAGATGCCTGTGATGGACGGCTTCTCGGCTGCTGCGGAGCTCCGTCGCCGCGAGGTCGCGGGAACCCGCACCCCGATCGTTGCGCTGACAGCCGACGCGACGAGCACAGGTCGCGCAGCATGCCTCGCCGCCGGAATGGATGACTACCTCGCGAAGCCCTTCAGCCGCGAAGCATTGCACACTACTCTCGCCAAATGGCTCGCGCCAGAGCCTCAGGCCGCACCGCACCCCTGTGCGTCGGGCGTTTCCTCGGGAGAACCCCGTGCGACTAACGAGCTGCTGCTCGACCGCGCCACGCTGAACGCGCTGCGCGCCTTGCCGCGCAGCGGTCAGAAAGACATGCTGAGCCACATCGCGGAGCTGTATCTGTCCGACTCGGGCACGCTCGTCGCCTCTATCGAACGCGCTCTCGATGTGGGTGAGGCGACGAACCTCGCGCGCGCGGCGCACGCCTGGCGCTCCTACAACGGGAACGTAGGCGCGCACAGCCTGGCGCGCCTGTGCCGCGAGTTGGAGGACAATGCTCGCGCGGGTAACCTGACAGCCGCCCGCGAGGTCTTTGCGCAGATCCGGGTTCTGCACGAGCGCGTGCGCGACGAGCTGCAGTACGAGATGCGGAGGTCCGCGTGAGCACGCCGCAGTCCGCCGTTCGGATACTCGTCGCGGACGACGACGCGACCTTGCGCGAGATCGCGCGCGCCACGTTGGAAAGCGCGGGCTTCGTCGTGCAGACGGTTGCAAGTGGGGATGCGGCCGTGGCCGCATGTGCGCTGCGCATGCCCGACATGGCGCTGCTCGACGTCGACATGCCCGACGGAAACGGCTATCAGGCGTGCACCAACATTCGCGCCCTGCCGGGCGGCCTGAACGTACCGATTGTCATGGTGACCGGTCTCGATGATCCGACGTCCATCGACCGCGCTTACGAGGCGGGCGCCACGGACTTCGTCATCAAGCCCATCAACTGGGCGCTGCTCGGTCACCGCATCCGCTACGTGTTGCGCGGCGCCCGCACAATCGACGCGCTACGGATCAGTGAACAGAAGAATGCCGCGCTCCTCAAGGCGATACCGGACGGTCTGTTCCTCGTGAACGCCAACGGTCACATCGGCCACTGTTTCAATCCCGTCGAAGGCTTTATCGATGCCTCCGCGCAGGACCGCGCTCGTTTCATCGAGCTGCTCCCCAAGACGGCGCGGGGGCGTGCCATGGAATGTCTGGGCGCGAGGCTGCGCGGCATGCCGGCGGCGTTTGCTTTTGCGCTCGAAGCCGAGGCTCGAGCGGTGCGCCATTTCGAGTGCCGCTATCTGCCCAATGCCACCGGTCAGGTGCTCACGATCGTGCGTGACATCACGCAGCGCAAGGAAACGGAAGCGCACATACACCGGCTTGCCTACTTCGATGCGCTGACGGGTCTGCCGAACCGTGAATGGATCGGCGAATACCTGTCGCAGTCGCTCGCAGACGCGAGTGCGCGTCACGGCTGCGTGGCTCTTCTGTATGTCGACCTCGACCAGTTCAAGCGCATCAACGACACGCTCGGGCACGACACGGGCGATGCGCTGTTGCGCCAGGTGGCAGGCAGATTGCGCGACGCACTGGCTCCCTCGAGTGTCGGTGACGACCCGTCGGTTCCGGTCGACGGCGCCGGCGGCGCGACGGAGCTGGTTCGGGGACAACTCGCCCGTGTTGGTGGCGACGAGTTCATAGTCGTTCTCAGCGGCAACCTGGGCCCGCAGCACGCGGAGCAGGCCGCGGAACGGATTCTGTCCGCGCTTGCCGACCCGTTCCTGCAGGGGGGGTACGAGCTGGTGGTCACGCCGAGCATCGGTATTGCAGTGTTCCCCGAGCACGGCACCAATGCCCAGAGCCTTCTCAAGAACGCCGACGGCGCCATGTACGAGGCAAAGGCGAGCGGCCGCAACCAGTTCCGCGTCTACAACAACACCTTGAACGCCCGGGCCCTCAAGCGGCTGTCGCTCGAGATGGAGCTGCGCCGGGCATTCGAGAGCTCGCAGCTGCAGGTGTATTACCAGCCGAAGTACGATACGCGCAGCCTGGATGTGGTGGGGGCGGAGGCGCTGCTGCGCTGGTTCCACGCGGAGCGCGGCCAGATCTCGACCGCAGACTTCATCGCAGTGGCCGAGGAGACCGGCTTGATCGGCGAGATCGGTCGCTGGACGCTGCAGCAGGTCTGCCGGGACTTAAGCGAGTGGCGCGGCCAGGGACTGATCCTGCCCTCCATCGCCGTGAACGTCTCCGGGCGCGAGTTCATGCGCCCGGACATTCTGGTGCGCACCAGCGAGGCGGTCGAGCGGGCGCGACTGTCCCCCTCGCTGTTCGAGCTCGAGCTCACCGAAGGGGTGCTGATGCAGGACGCCGAAGCGGGGCGGCGGTCGCTCCTCGCGCTGAAGGAATTCGGCTTTGCGCTCGCGGTCGATGACTTCGGCACCGGGTACTGCTCGCTGAACTATCTGAAGCGCTTCCCGCTGGACACGCTGAAGATCGACCGCTCGTTCGTCGACGACATCAGCGCCGACGCGGACGATGCCGCGATCGTGCGCGCCATCATCGCGCTCGGGCATAACTTGAATCTGAAGATCGTCGCCGAGGGTGTTGAGACCGCCGCCCAACTGCAGTTCCTGCGGACCGAAGGCTGCGATACGGTGCAGGGCTTTCTGATGAGCCCCGCAGTGCCGGCGCCCGCGTTCGTAGAGCTGCTGCGTACCGCCGGCACCCGCGCGGAGCCTGCACGGACTGCCGGGCTCAAGCGCAGTGGCGGCCTGCTCGCAGGTTGAGCGCGCCGCTGATACCTATGCATCGAACCGTGTAGTCAACCCGGTAGAGTCGCCAGACCCCTGTCTGATCGCGGTAGCTTTGACTTGAGCGTTACCCTTGCACTGGCGACCGCCGGCGCGCTCCTTATATCGCTCCTTATATAAGGTGAGGATCCAAGCCGTGGCAGGATTGCAAGCCACGCGAAGACCGTACCGTGGAGTCGATGTATGAGCTCAGGCTGCGCGCTGCTTACCGACCTGTATCAGCTCGCCATGGCGCATGCGTATTTTGATCACGGCATGCGCGATACAGCGGTATTCGAGCTGTATGTCCGCAGGCTCCCCAGCACACGGCGCTTTCTCGTCGCGGCCGGGCTGGCTCAGGTCATCGAGTATCTCGAGCAGCTGCACTTCACCGACGGCGACCTCGAATTTCTGCACGGCCTCGGCAGCTTCTCGAACGAGTTCCTGGAGCACCTCGCCGCTGTCCGTTTCCGCGGAAACGTATCCGCCATGCGTGAGGGTACGCCGTTCTTTGCGGACGAGCCGATCTTGCGCGTGACGGCGCCGCTCCTTGAAGCGCAGCTCGTCGAGAGCCGCATGCTCAACATCATCCACTTCCAGACGCTGATCGCGAGCAAAGCGGCACGTTGCGTGATGGCCGCCCGCGGACGACGCCTCGTTGACTTCGGAATGCGCAGGGCGCACGAGGCGGACGCCGGAGTGCTCGCGGCGCGCGCCGCATACCTCGCCGGATTCCACGCGACGGCGACAGTCGAGGCGGGGCGACGCTTCGGGATTCCTCTGTCGGGCACGATGGCGCACTCGTTCATCGAAGCGCACGATCGCGAGGACGACGCATTCAGGAACTTCCTGTCCACCCGGCCTGATGCCGCCATATTGCTGATCGATACATACGATACCGACGCTCGCCCATGAGCTGCAGGCGGGCGGGCGGACACGGCCGATTCACGGCGTGCGCATCGACAGCGGTGACCTCGCAAGCCACGCTCGTGCCGTGCGCGCCATCCTCGACCGCCACGGGTGCACGGATATTCAGATCGTGCTGAGCGGTGGGATCGACGAGCACAACATCGACGGACTCATCCGCAGCGGCGTCCCGGTGGATGCATTTGGCGTCGGCACATCTCTCGATGTCTCCGCCGACGCGCCGGCGCTCGATATGGCGTACAAGCTGCAGGAATACGCGGGCAAGCCGCGCCGCAAGCGCTCGCCCGGTAAAGCGACCTGGCCGGGTGCCAAGCAGGTGTTCCGCGAGCGCGGACCTCACGGAGAGGCCGTTCGCGATCAGATCGCGCTCGCCGGGGAGGCATGTTCAGGAGAGCCGCTGCTCGTCGAAGTGATGCGCGATGGCCGCCGGATCGCAAACCAACCCGAGCTCGAGAGGCTCCGCGCATACTGCGCGCGCGAGCTGCACACGCTTCCCTCGTACTTGCGGGAACCTCAGGAAACGAAGATTCCGACTCCATTCCCGGTCGCGTACTCCACCGCCCTGCGTGCGCTGGCCACGCGACTCGATGCCGACGCGGAATGAGCGTCCTGTTGGCGAACGAACGCCTAGTGCTCCCGGGATACGCTTTGCAGCCTGTGATCGGAAAATCCCGTCGGCAAATCTTCGGGTTGGATTGCGGCAGGGGCGTGTGCGGGCGGCCGGGCGAGGGCGCGCGCCCGCGAGCTGGCGAACAGCATCCTGATTGCGCGGGGCGCGAACGTGGACCACTCGACAGCAACGCCGTGCGCGGTCACGCGGACGACGTGAGCGGGAATGCGGTATGGCTGAAGGGTCCTCGAGCGCGGCAGCTTGAATTCGACGTGCACGCGGGCCGAAGTTGGCACGCGGTCACCCGTACTGATGAACGCTCCGCTGAAGCTCACATTCTCCATGCGGCCGCGGACGAGGGCTAGAGAGCCCAGATCCAGCCGAACTGGCAGACGGCTCGGTACACGTTCACCCCAGCGATGTTCCATGGTCGTGCTCTCCTACGTCTACGGACTGAATCATAGTCCTCTCAGCGGCCCTCGAGACACTCCCCCAAATAGATAGCCTTTCGGTCTGCGTTTGGAGTCGGTGTGCACTGCATCAGGATTCGCGTACTGCGGCAGCGAACCGAAAGGCGAGGGACGGCGGAGCGGTAATGCTCTGACCGTCCCTCCACGCACAACGCACGCCCGTTGCGCCGCTACTGAATCGCGATCTGTTTCGGCGTGTGGTGCTCGGTCTTCGGAATGTGCACGGTGAGGACTCCATCCTTCATCTCGCTGCGCACCGCGTCGGCGTTGACGTTCTCCGGTAGCGCAAAGCTGCGGCTGAAGCTGCCATAGAAGCTCTCTACCCGGTGAAACTTCTCGTTTCTCTCTTCCTTCTGCTGCTTGCGCTCGCCTTCGATCGTAATGACGCCGTCTCCCAGCGTGAGCTTCACGTCGTCCTTCTTCAGGCCGGGCAGCTCCGCACGGATGAGGTACTCCCGGTCGGTTTCGCTAATGTCGGCAGATGGTGACCACTCCACGGTCAAGCCACCGTTATCCTCCAGAGACAGGCGCGGGCCTCTGGCCGCGTGGGGCATCATGCGGTTGAAAAGACTATCAATCTCTGAGAACGGATCCCAGCGAACCAGGCTCATAAGAACCTCCTCTGAACGTAGTCCAGTCGAAAGGGCGCGTAATGATGGACCTATTCGGCCGCGGAAGCGATTCGCGGATGTACGTACGCACTGCGTGTGAGAACTCTCATCTTCTGCATCACGCGCGCCGGGGTGTGTGGATCAACGCAAGGGTGGCAGTGCCAGCAGCGTCTCGAGCTTGCGATCGTATCCGTACAGGTCATCGAAAAAGAGCACCGTGCCGGCTTCAGTGGCCAGTGCCGTGCCATACAGAATCATCACCCGAATAGGCCTCGCGAGGTTCACTCGCAGCGTGCGGGAGCCGTTCATCGCCGCCTCGATCGCCGCAGGCGTCCAGTCGCCCGGGGCACCCTGCAGAACATGGGCCGCGAGCGCGACCGGATCGCTCACGCGAATGCAGCCATGGCTGAACGCTCGCCGCGATTTCTTGAACAGCTCACGAGCGGGAGTGGAATGCAGATAGACGTCGTACGGGTTCGGCAGGATGAACTTGATGGGGCCGAGAGCATTGTCGGGCCCCGGCCGTTGCCGCAACCGCAGCTTGCCTGCAGCGAGCGCCTCGATGTTCTCGGGGCTGGGAGGGAGCGGCTCGGCGGTGTCGTCTGCAGCGCCCACAATCTCCAGGTGGTGTGCGGCAAGGTAGTCGGGATTCGAGCGGATCTGCGGCACCATCTCCTGCTTCGTGATGCTGTAGGGGACGTCCCAGTATGGCCGGAAGACGACGTATCTCATGTCCGCGGCAAAAACCGGAGTACGCCGGTAAGTGCGGCCGACGATGACATCCATCTGCAGAATGTCGGCTTTGCGGTCCTGGGTGGAACGGAATGCAAACAGTTTGAACTGGGGAATGTTCACGATGATGGGAGGCGTGTCGAACGCGGGCAGCCAGCGCCAGCGCTCGAGCGTCAGCTCGATTTGCCGCACACGGTGCGCGAGCGGCGTGGTCAGCGCGGCGTAGGTCGCACCGGCGATTGCGCCATCGGGGTCAAGTTCGTGGCGCTCCTGGAAGCTCTTCAGGGCCGCGACCAGAGCAGGATCCAAAATCAGAGCGTCCTGCGGGTCGTGAGCATCCGCGGGCAGATCGCCGAGCGCCCGCAAAAGCCTGCGCAGCGCCGGTGCCCCGCCATAACTCTCGCCGGGCTTGATAGTCCGACCCGTGACGGGCGGCAGATCTGACAGTCCGGGCTCTGCAGCCAGCTGCCGGTAGCGCGCGAGCGCTTCCTTGAGGAGTCTGTAGTGGTAGAACTGCGGCTCGACCGAGGCGATGACTTGAGAGACTTCCGAAGTCGACGCCAACCGCGCAAGCACGGCACCAAGGTCGAGCTCGGTCCGCATGGCGCCCAATTCGAATCCCGCGGCGCGAGGATCGACGCGACCAGAGTGTAGATGTGTCAGGAACCGCAGCACCGCGGCCGATAACTCGACGTCGAATCCCGCCCAGCGCTCGGTCTCGGCGCTACCGTCGCCGATCGGCTTGCTCAAGAGGGATGCAAGCGCGTCGCCTGCGTAGTCCGAGGGACGCAATCCATAGGCATCGGCGGCGCGCAATTCTTGCACGAGCGCAACGGACGGAGGCGTCGGCTTGCCCTCGTGCGTCCACAATGGGGTGAATTCGCGGCCGCCATAGACTGCGCCCAAAGCGTCGCGCTCGCGCGGGTTACTGCCTCCGGCAACACCTGTTTCGGCCCGCTCAAGCATGCTGCGGATGGCCGCTGGAACCGTGCCCTCGCTCTGTGCGCAAGCGCGATGTGCGGTGAAACCCGCAAGCAGGAGCAGGAGCCCGACGAACACAGTTAGACGCAGAACACGCATAGGTCGATGTCGATTGCTACCGCCGCGGCAGCACCCGTCACCGGGCGAGCCAGCCGGATGCGATCAACTCCTCGGTGAACTCACGTGCGACGCGGGGATCGGGACGCGCCAGGGGGCGCTTCGCGTGTGGGTACGGGACACGGGAGAGAATGTCACGAATGACGTTGAGTCTTGCCTGATGCTTGTCATCGGCGCGCACGACGATCCACGGCGCATGCTTATGGTGCGTTCGGGTGAACATCGTGTTGCGTGCGCGACTGTAGTCGCGTCAGTGGCGTTGGGCCGCTTCGTCGACCGGGCTGATCTTCCACTGCTTGAGCGGATCACGCCGGCGGCTGCGCAGCCGACGAGCCTGCTCGTCGCGGCTGATATCGAGATAGTACTTGAGAAGAATGACGTCCGAGCGCGCCAGCATCCGTTCGAAGCGTGGCGCGGCTTCCAGGAACGCCTCGTGTTCTTCGGGCGTGCAATACTTCATGACGAATTCGACGCCGGCCCGGTTGTACCAGCTGCGATTGAACAGAACGATCTCGCGCGCCGCTGGCAGGTGACTGGTAAAGCGCTGGAAGTACCACTGCGTCTGCTCGCGGTCGCTCGGCTTGCCAAGGGCCACGATGCGCACTTCACGCGGGCTGAGGTGCTCGGCGATGCGTTTGATCGTCCCGTCCTTGCCGGCGGCGTCCCGGCCTTCGAGTATTGCCAGCACTCTGAGTCCTGCAGCGATCACTTGGCGGTGCAGCTTGACCAGCTCTATCTGCAGACGCCGCAGCTCGCGCGAGTAATCTTTCCTGGTGATCTTCGGCACCGGCTGGAGTGCTTGCGAGTGTTTCTTCCCCATACCTGCGCCCTTGTTGGCTCCGCCGCTCTTCACAGGGGTGGCGCCGGCGGCGCCGGCTCCGGCGGCAACGGCACGAATTCCTTGTTGTCGAAGTCCGGCAACCGCATGCGTCCCGCACGCCAGTCGGCTTTCGCTTGGCTTATGCGCGCCTGCGACGATGAGACGAAGTTCCAGTCGATGCAGCGCTCGCCGACCGGCTCGCCCCCGAGCGCCATCACGACCGCCGGCGTGGCCGCGCGCACGATAGCGTGCGCGCCTCGAGCAAACACGAGCATCTGACCTGTGTTGAACAACTGGCCCGCCGCTTCGACACGTCCGGAGACGATGTAGGCGGCCCGCTCGGAATATCCTGCGGGGAGCTGCGCCCGCGCACCGGCAGCCAACACCCAATGCAAGTAGAATAACGGTGAGTGACTGTCGACCGGCGACTTGGCGCCGAATGACTCTCCCGCGAGCAGCCGCGTCCACGTGCCGTCGTCTTCCAACGTTGGCAGATCGTCGCGGCCGTAATGCGCGAAGCTTGGGGCGCACTCCTCCTGCTCTGCGGGCAGTGCGACCCAGGACTGAATGCCGTGGATGGCGTCGCCGCGGGCGCGGGCCTTCTCGAATCGCTCCGAATGCGTGACGCCGCGGCCCGCGACCATCCAATTGACCTCGCCGGGGTGGATCGGCGCCTGGGAGCCGACGCTGTCCCGATGCATGATCTCGCCGTCAAACAGATAGGTGACCGTAGCGAGCCCGATGTGCGGGTGAGGGCGGATATCCACGCTTGTTGGAATGCCCGGCGGCAGGCTCACCGGGCCGAGGTGATCGAAGAAGATGAAGGGGCCGACCATGCGCCGCTTCGCGAAGGGCAGCACACGACCGACCTCGAAGCCGCCCAGGTCGCGGCGGCGCTGATCGATGACCAGATCGAGCATAGAGGTAAGCTCTCCTCACGCCTTGAGCCGGTAGCCGGTGCGGAAGATCCAGCGCACCGCCACCAGGCACAGAATCAGGAACAGCAGCGTCATCCCGAAGCTGATGACGACGTTGACATCGGCTACTCCGTAGAAGCTCCAGCGGAAGCCGCTGACGAGATAGACGACCGGATTGAAGAGCGCAATTTTCTGCCACAGCGGCGGCAGCATGTTGATGGAGTAGAAGCTGCCCCCCAGGAACGTGAGGGGCGTGACGATCAGCATCGGCACCATCTGCAGCTTCTCCCAGCCGTCGGCCCAGACGCCGATGATGAAGCCGAAGAAACTGAACGCCACTGATGTCAGGATCAGAAAGGCCGTCATCCACACAGGGTGCAGGATCGTGAAATCCACGAACAGCCTCGCCGTGAGCAGAATGATCGTGCCGAGGATCACCGATTTGGTCGCCGCGGCGCCCACGTAACCGAGCACGATCTCCAGCACCGAGATGGGCGCGGACAGCACCTCGTAGATCGTGCCCGCGAAGCGCGGCATGTAGATGCCGAACGAGGCGTTGGAAATGCTCTCCGTGAGAATGGACAGCATGATCAGGCCCGGCACGATGAAGGCGCCGTAGCTGACGCCGTCGATTGCCGTCATGCGCGAGCCGATGGCGGCGCCGAACACGATGAAATAGAGGGACGTCGAGATTACCGGCGAGGCGATGCTCTGCAGCAGGGTGCGCCAGGTGCGCGCCAGCTCGAACGTGTAGATCGCCCGAATGGCATGCACGTTCACGCGCATGGCGCGGGTGCTCAACTGCAGAGCGGCCACGCTCACGACCGCGACCTCACCAGGCTGACGAAGATCTCCTCGAGTGAAGTCTCGGTGGTCTGCAGATCCTTGAAATCGATCCCGTGCTCACCCAGCCGGCGCAGCAGGCCGGCGATGCCGGTGCGTTTGCCCTGCGCGTCGAAGGTGTAGACCAGCTCGTGCCCGTCCGCAGACAGCTCGAGCTCGGTGCCGGTCAGCTCCGGCGGGATGCTTGCGAGCGGCTGCCGCAAGTGCAGCGTGAGCTTCTTCCTGCCGAGCTGGTCCATCAAGGCCGTTTTTTCCTCGACCAGTATGATCTCGCCTTTGCTGATCACCCCGATGCGGTCGGCCATCTCCTCGGCCTCTTCGATGTAGTGAGTGGTCAGGATGATGGTGACGCCGCTCTGGCGCAAGGAGCGCACCATGTCCCACATGGCGCGCCGTAACTCCACGTCGACACCGGCGGTGGGCTCGTCGAGGAACAGGATCTGTGGCTCGTGCGCCAGCGCCTTGGCGATCAGCACGCGGCGCTTCATGCCGCCGGAGAGCGTCATGATCTTGGAGTCCCGTTTGTCCCACAGCGACAAGTCTCGCAGGACCTTCTCAAGATGGGCTGGGTTGGGAGGCTTTCCGAACAGCCCGCGGCTGAACCTCACGGTATCCCAGACGGTCTCGAACATGTCCGTGGACAGCTCCTGCGGCACCAGGCCTATTTTGTAGCGGGCCGCCCGATAGTCGCGCACGATGTCGTGCCCGTCGGCCAGGACGAGCCCGCCGCTCGGATTGACGATCCCACAGATGATGTTGATCAGCGTCGTCTTGCCGGCGCCGTTCGGTCCGAGGAGGGCGAAGATCTCGCCGCGACGGATTTCCAGGTCCACGCTCTTCAGGGCGTGCAAGCCGGACGCATAGGTTTTGGTAAGTCCCGATACGGAGATGATCGACTGCAAAGGCCTCTCCTGGCTCAGGCGGCGCAGCGTACTCGGTCGCCATTCTGCCGTGCACACGGCAAGCCCGCCAAAACGGCGCTCAGCGTGCGCCGACAAGTGCGCTGTACCCGTTCCAGATGATTTCAATTCCGATGCACATGAGTATGAACGCGGACAGCCGCACGAGCACCTCGAGGCCGGTTGCGCCCAGGAGCCGCGCAATGTTCTCGGCAAACCGGTAGGCGAGGTAGATCGTCAAGGCGATCGCGATGAGTCCGGCCAGTGCGCCGATCGCGTGCAGTGCCAGGTCCGCGACGTGCAGAGGACCTGCAGGTTTGCGACTGCCGATCGTGATTGCGACGGACATCGACCCGGGACCCACGGTGAGCGGCATGGTCAGAGGATAGAAACTGCCCACCTTCCTCGCCCCGTCCCGGCGCAAGTCCGCCGACCCGTGATCGGACCACTCCTCCTGCGTGAGCAGTTTCCACCCCAGCGCCGTGACGACCAGACCGCCGGCGATGCGCAGTACCGGCAGCTCGATGCCGAAGAATTCGAGCAACCAGGGGCCCAGCAGCATCGATCCCAGCAACAGCGCGAAGCCGTTGGTGGCGGCCTTGCGCGCCAGAGCGCGCCGCTCCGCGGTCGGCATCCCGGCCGTGAGGCCGAGGAAGAATGGAGCCGCCTCCAGGGGGTTGACGATCGGAAACAGTCCCGCGAACGTCAGCAGGAATGCGCCGAGCACGCTGTTCATGCCGGCATTCTAGATTCTAAGAGGCCCGCGTGCCGTCGCGCGGCACGCTGTCCTTCGCGAGTCGATCCAGGTGCAGCCTGATGTGAGCCGCTTCCGCCGCGGTATCGGCGAGGGCGATGGCGCGATCAAAGGCGGCGCGGGCCTCCTCGGCGCGGCCGAGCTGCATGAGGAACGCGCCCTTGAGGCCGAAGAAGTGGAAGTAGCCCCCGAGCCGCGCAGCCAGCGGCTCGATCATGGAAAGTGCCTGCGCAGGGCCGCGCAGCTTGGCGATGGCGACGGCACGGTTGAGCGTGACGACGGGTGATGGCTGCAGGGCCTCCAGTATCTCGTACAGCCGATCGATCTCCGCCCAGTCGGTGTCCTCGGGCGCCGCGGCCTGCGCATGGACCGCGGCGATTGCCGCCTGCACCTGATAAGGTCCAGCGTGCTGGTGACGCAGCGCCTTTTCCACCAGCGCCGACCCTTCGGCGATCAGTTCGCGGTTCCACAGGCGCCGATCCTGATCCTCCAGCAGCACGATGTTGTTGTCGGCATCGAGCCTTGCGGCTGAGCGCGAATGTTGCAGCAG
>WNFO01010010.1_pt1 | contig 12493 bp, 13 predicted proteins | sample 5400251 | NCBI WGS metagenome assembly WNFO01 (sample SAMN13153354, study PRJNA577476) | soil metagenome | isolation source: 100 cm saprolite under Madrone tree | place: USA:California | collected 2016-06-14
AACTGAAAGAAAATGAAGACACCGGTAACGACTGGATGCGCAAGGCGGAGCGCGCCGTGGACAAGGGCGAAGATGACTTGGCCCGCGCCGCGCTGGACCGCTACCAGACTTCGCTGCGCCTGGCGCAAAGCTATCGCGAGCAGGTCGACGATCAGAAAGCGCAGGTCGATACGCTGAAAGGCGCCCTGCAGAAACTGGAGCAGAAATTGGACGAAGCAAAGTCAAAGCGTGATTTGTTGCTGGCGCGGCATCGGCGGAGCATTGCGCTCGGCAAGGTGGCGCACGCGCAAACCGCCATTGGCGACCAGTCAAAGAGCGCCACCTTCGACTGGCTCAAAGATCGCGTGCATCACAGTGAGGCAGTTGCTACAGCGGAGATCGAACTGGCTGGCGATGATACCGGCGAGCGGCTGACGCGGATGGACCGTGACGTCGAGATCGACCGCCTATTGGCGGATTTGAAAGAGCGGCGTCGTTTGCCGGGATGAGGCGCTTCGGACACCTCCCGGATTGACGCCACCCGCTACGGAGGTATGACACGCGCCTGTTGGCGTGCGAGAATGGCGCGGTGAATCCATGGCTGATAGGAGCGCCGGCGGTTGCGGCTGCAGCGGCGGGAGTTGCCGCTTATGGCGGCATCCACCCGCGCGCGCAGCTTTTTGGCCCCACGGTTTGCCGCACCAACTCGCCTCGCAAGCTGGCCATCACCTTCGATGACGGACCTAACCCGGCGATCACGCCAAAGCTGCTTGATCTGCTCGATCGTTACAAAGCGCCGGCGACCTTTTTCCTGATTGGTCGCTATATCCGCGAGTGTCCGGAATTAGTTAGCGGGATTTCCGCGCGCGGCCATGTCGTCGGGAACCACACGGAGTCGCACCCGAATCTGTTTTGGAAGGGGTCGGCGGAAATACGCGTGGAGCTGCGCTTGACGCATTCGGCCATCAAGAACGTGCTCGGTGCGGCGCCGAAATGGTTTCGTCCGCCGTTCGGCTTGCGCAATCCATGGCTTGCGGCGGAGGCACGCGAGCTCAACATGCGCGTGGTGATGTGGACCTTGCTGCCCGGGGACTGGCGCGCACCCTCGGCGGAATGGCTGATTCATCGCATGCAGCCCATCGCATCGCGCACCCAGCGCGCGTTAGCACACGCGTCAGGCACGGGCGAGATCCTATGCCTCCATGACGGTAATCACCGCGAGCAGAACGCAGATCGGACGCGCACGCTGGCGGCACTCGAGCATTGGCTGCCGCGCTGGCGTGACCTCGGGCTTGAATTTGTTACAATCGACGGCGCGGTGGGTGCGCCCGCACCGTGAATATGGACGAGAGAGCCTATTACACAGAGAAGGAAGAGACGCGGAAGGTCAAGCTGGTATGCCCGAGCTGCCGCGGCGAGTTTGAAGCGCCGGTGCGCTGGAAAGTGTGCAGGAAAAGGAAAGAACTTCCGCGCGGCGCGGGCGAAGAGGACCGGAAGAAGTTTGCCAAAGCCACTTCGTACATGGTGCGTCTTGATGATTTAGTGGCTTGCTATAAATGCCGCAAACGCTTCGAGCTGACCGGACAATCGACGGTGCTCATTTCCGACGCGCTCGGCGATCCGAGCGCCGACCCGGAAAATTTCGGGAATCGTTGAAACAAACGCAACCTTTCAAATCTCCGGATACATATCGAAGAAAGCTTCGATCGACTGGCGAAAGGTCGACTCGATTTCTTCCTTGCTGCCCGCAATCAAGTGCATCGTGACGCGGGCCGTGCGCCCGTTCTTCAGCACGACCGAGGCGTCTTTCACTTCGCCGAGGTCTTCCTCCGGCAGCAATCGCATCCCGTAGACGAGCGCCAGTTTCGCCATTTCGTCCTCCTGCCACTCCCATCAGCGTAGACTGCGCGAATCGGGTGGTCAAATGCGAGCGGCTGAATGGATTTGCGCGCTCGTGCGCGCCGCAAGGGTATACTACGGGCATCCGTAGCTTCGTCCACCGCATCGCATGACAGCATGGAGGATCGCCGTGAACCGCACGCGCACGCTTTTGGCTCTCCCCCTTTTGATGCTTGCCTCGTCCAGTCTGGCCTTCGCGCAGCAGCCTGAAGGGCCGCAAACATCGGCGCCGCCGCCGGTTGCTCGGGAAGCGCGGCCTGCGCCGGAAAGGCGCGGGGGAACGAATGACAAAATCGCGGTCCCCGCCGGCACGCGCGTTGCGGTTGTTCTGGAAAACGGCATTTCCACGCGCAGCGCCAAAGCCGGCGATTCTCTCTATTTCCGGACTGCGTTTCCCATTACGCAGAGCAATCGCGTGATTATTCCCGTCGGTTCCTATCTTCGGGGCGAGTTAATCGAATCCAAGCGGCCAGGGCGGATTAAAGGGCGCGGCGAGTTTCGCATGCGGCTGAACACCTTGATTTTTCCGAACGGGTACACCGTGGACCTGGCCGCGGTGCCGCGCAGCGCGGACTCAGGCGGCAAAGAAACCATGGATCCCGAGGGCAAAGTGACTGGACCCGGCGGCAAGGGAAAAGACGTCGGCACGGTTGCGACGACGACAGTAACTGGCGCGGGCATCGGAGCGATCGCCGCTGGAGCTAAGGGTGCCGGCATTGGCGCCGGCATCGGAGGGCTTGCGGGCCTGGGTGCGGTGCTCCTCACGCGCGGGCCGGAGGCGGAACTGCCGCGCGGCTCAACGCTGGACATTGTGCTGGAGCACGCCCTTGCTCTGGACGCCGACCAGATTCAATACAGGAGCGTGGGTGATTCATCGCCGATTACGCCGCCGCCCGCTCGACCGGAATAAATCCCTGTCACGCTTTCTTACGCGGTGGTTTCCTTGCGGGCTTCCACGAAGCGAAGAGGACTGAAGCGCTCCCAATCGACGGAGACGCGCTGCTCGGTCACCCATTCGCAAACGAGCCGCGCGGTGATGGGCGTCAACAAAATGCCGCTGCGGAAATGGCCTGTGGCGATCAGCAGGCCATCGATGTCCGTCGGTCCCAAAATCGGCAGGTGATCGGGAGAGTCAGGGCGAAGTCCGGCCCAAGTTTCCTCGACTCGAGCGTGGGCCAGCTCCGGCGCAAGCTCGATGGCGCTGCCCAGCAGCTTTTCCAATGCGCCCGCGGTCACTTTTCTATCGAAGCCGGCATACTCGACCGTGGCGCCGGCTAAAATCCGGCCGTCATTTCGGGGCACCAAATAAATCTTGTCTGACCAGAGCACGCGCTCGATTTTTAGTCGCTCGGCGCGCAAGGAGACCATTTGGCCCTTGGCGGGACGCACAGGCGCATACGCGTCCGCTCCCGCGATGCTTGCAGAGAACGAGCCGGCGGCGATAATTGTCCACTGCGCGGGAACTTTCTCGTTCTCGAGCAGCAAACCCGCGCAGTGCTGCTTTTCCCGCCAAATTCCTCGCACTTCGCGGTGCGCGAAGATCTCCACGCCACTTTTCCGCCCTGCATGCAGCACCGCCCGCGTCAACGCGCGGTTGTCCACCGACGCTTCGTCAGGCCGGAGCACCGCAGCTTCCAGTTCGGGGCTGAGCGCAGGCTCCAATTCGCGGGCCTCGTCGGCGCTAATCGCCTCGGCGGTCAGGCCCCATCCGTGAAGGAGCGCGACGTGTGTGCTCAGCTCGCGCGCGGTATCCCGTGAAAATAAAGCCTCCAGAGTCCCTTTGGCGCGGAAGCCAACGTCTTGGCCGGAAATTTCCTCAACGCGCGCAACAAACTCCGGATAGAGCGCCATGCTGGCCTTGCCAAGCGGCACCAGCGGAATCGTCGCGGGATTTTCCGGAGCAGGCGACAAGATTCCCGCGCCAGCCCACGAAGCCTCCCGCCCGGGTTCGCCTTGATCAAAAACGGCAACGCGCACGCCGGCGCGCGCAAGTTCCAGCGCGATGGCTCCGCCGATGAGCCCTGCTCCGGCGATAACCGCCTCAAAGTTTTTTGTCATTTTCTCCTGGCAGGCTTCTCAACTTTGGCGCGGCAAATCGAATCGCCTCAGAGCGAGCTGGCCAGCTCCTGCGACAGAACTTCGGCCTTCTTTGCTGCGTTCTTCGCGCGCGTCCAATCTCCGCTGTTGGCGGCCTCGCGGGCTTCGGCCATGAAGCTGCGCACTTTCGACGCGAGGTCTTGCTGCGTGGCGTTTAGCGTCTTCCCGTCGGCGGCGCCGATGTTGCGCTCCGCGACGTGCAAGCTCTGGCTGGTTTGCCGCTGTGCAGCGCTGGTCTCCGCGGCGGTCAATTGCGGTGCGATCTGGGGCACATCGCGCTTATTGGCTGCATCATTTTGCGAAGAATTGCTGGCTGGTAGGCGGGGCCGCGCAGGGACGCTGCGCGCGATGACCAGCGCTGAAGGAGGCGGCTGAATATCGAGCGTCGCGCCCGCGAGAGGATCTTCGCTTTCTTCGATCTGCGCCGGCGTGCCAGTCGGTGCCAAAGGACGTGCGTATGCAAGCATACTCCATGGAAATGGAGTGGTTTTTAGGTGCCGCCCGGCGCATCCGCTCACAAACAGCATGCAGGCGCACGAGGCCGCAACGCCAAATCGCGCGCACCAGTGCGGTGAATGCAGGCAGAGCTGAGTAGTTCCCGTCATTCTTAGGCCGCGAGCGGCAGCTCGATGCGGAAAGTCGTTCCCCGGCCAACCTCCGTCGTAAAGTCTATCGAACCGTTGTGAAGCTGTACAATTCGGAACGTGCTGGCCAGTCCGATGCCGCTGCCGCCGGGCCGTGTTGTAAAGAAAAGTTGGAAAATTTTCTGGCGATTTTCCGCCGGGATTCCTTTACCGGTATCGCCCACGGTAATCTCGGCCATTTCGCCGCGGCGGCTGAGCATCAGGCGCAACTGCCCGCCCGTGGGCATGGCCTCGACGGCGTTGAGCACAAGATTCAGCACCGCTTGCTTCAACAGTGCGCGATCTACGTAGACTTCCGGCACATCAATGGGCAAAAGCTGCGCTACATGTATCTTCGCTTTCTGCAGCTGCGGCTTGGCGATCTCGATCACTTCCTTTAAGACATCGGCAAGCTGCGTGGCTTCGAGCCGGACGTCCATGGGGCGCGTAAAATCAAGGAAACGCTTGACCACCGCGTCGAGACGGTCGATCTCTTTGTCCAGAACCTGCACGGCTTGCTGCGCACCGCTGTCCGGTTCCCCGCGTAAAGACTCTTTTAAATTTTCGAGCCACAAGCGCATGGAGTTCAGCGGGTTCTTCACCTCATGCGCAACGCCCGCGGTGATGCGCCCCAGCGCCGCGAGCCGCTCGCTGACTTGCAACTGCGTGTTGATGCTTTCGATGGAGTCGAGGTCGCGCAAGGTAACCAGCGCGCCCATGCGCTCGCCGTCTTCCTGAATCGCCTGCACGCTGACGCCAACTCGCCTTGTTCCACCGATGGTGTCCAGGTCCGTTTCTGCGGCGATCTCGCTTAGTTCGTCGCCCTGCACGTGCAGGACTTCATGCAAAGGATGTCCCGGCGGGAAAATTTCGTTCACACGTCGCCCCAAAAAGTGTCCAGCGGGCGCGCCGAGAAATTTCTCCGCCGCAGGGCTGACCATCACGGCGCGCGCATCACGGGTGAAGAGCAGCAGGCCGTCCTCCAGCCCAGCCATTACCGAATCCATGTTCTCGCGCAATGTACTGAAGATTTCGTGCACGCCGCGCAATTGCTGCCCGACTTGCGTAATTTTTCGGCTCACCTGCCCAAGCTCGTCGGTGCCGCCGGCGAATCCCTTCGCGTTCGCCACCGGCGCATCGTATTGTCCGGCGGAAATGCGATCCAATTGCGCGGAGATATCGCTGAGCGGCGCGAGCGTTGCCCGGCTGACCACCGCGGCGAGCACCGTCGAAATCACCAGCGCCAGCAAAACGATGGTTCCGAATTTGCTCACGTTGCCGGAAATTTCATTGAGCAGAAGGCCGGAAGACACCACCACGCGCACTTCGCCAAAGGGCTGATCGCCGTTGTTAAATGGAAAATCCAGCTCGTACACGTGCGGCGGCCCAGCCAGCACCCTGGCCTGGTGCAGATAACCGCGCCGCGTGAGTTGCGAGATGTTGGTTCGCCGCGCGAGAAATTTTCCGCGCAAGGATTCGTCCGTCGAAATCAGGACTTTCCCCTCGTTGTTCGTAATCGAAACCTCGTAGATGGATTGCGTATCCAGCTTGGCGGCTTTCAGCTGGGCGTTCAGTCCCTCGCTCATTCGGAACGCCTTCTCGACGTAGTCGTTGATGTCGGCAGGGTTGTTCGAAGCGGGACGCAGTCCGCGCTCCGCGGCTTCCGCCAGGGCGCGCCTGGCTTGCTCGAACACCTGGTTTGCAATCTCCAGCGTGCGTTTATCGGTCTGCTGTAGAACTTGCTCGAATAGTTGCGCGACAAAGACCGCGGACAGCACTGCCACCACGAGCAGCACCAAGCCCGTCATAATCAGCGTGAGTTTCGTGCGCAGCCGCAGCTGCATCGAGCGTATCTACACCGTTTCGGCGCGTTCGCCGCCGTATTCTTTTAATTTGTTGTGCAATGTCTTCAGGCTGATGCCCAACAAATCCGCGGCGCGCGTCTTGTTGTTTCCCGTGGCATTCAACGTTTGCAGGATGAGCTCGCGTTCCATGGCATCCACCGTAGTGCCCACGGGGAATTTGATCCCCGACAAATCGCTAGGTCCCTTGCCTTGCGATTTTCCGAATTCATCGGGCAGGCAGCTCCGCGTGATCAGATCCTTTTCACACATGATCGTCGAGCGTTCCAGCGCGTTGCGCAGCTCTCGGATGTTGCCGGGCCAGGTATGGCTCATGAAAATGTCCATCACTTCCGCGCCGATGCCGCGGACGTGCTTGCCGTGTTTTTCATTCACGTCGTGGAGGATATATTCCACCAGCAGGGGGATGTCGTCTTTGTGATCGCGCAGCGGTGGCAAGTGAATGTGAAACACATTCAGACGAAAGAAAAGATCCTGGCGCATTTGCCCTTGTCCGACGGCGCTCTCCGGGTCCTTGTTTGTCGCGGCAAGCACGCGCACGTCGACGGGAGTTTCGCTTTTGCTGCCCAGCCGCCGCACCTTGCGGTCTTCCAGCACGCGCAGCAGCTTGGCTTGCGTCGGCGCGGGCATTTCTCCGATTTCGTCGAGCAGCAGTGTTCCGCCATCGGCCAGTTCGAAGCAACCGATGCGGCGCTCCGCCGCGCCGGTGAAAGCCCCGCGTTCGTGCCCGAAAATTTCGCTCTCCATCAAGGTTTCGGGAATCGCGGAGCAGTTGATGGCCACGAACGGCCCGCCCGCACGCGGCGAAAGCTTGTGAATGGTCCGCGCAACGATCTCCTTGCCGGAGCCAGTCTCGCCGGTAATCAGTACCGATGCTGAACTGGGTGCCGCCATCTCCACGATGCGCATCACATCCTGCATCGACTTAGACCCACCGACCAAATCGCCGAGCCGCCCGGTTTCGCGCAACTGCCTCTGCAGTACCGCCAGTTGCCGCGCATCGCGCGCTTTGCTCAGAGCGCGGTCCAGCAGCGCCCGCAGCACCGGCCCCTTCAGCGGCTTTTCGATGTACCAGAAGGCGCCCGCTTCAATGGCCGCCACGGCGCGCTCGTCGTTTCCTTTTCCGGTAATGATGATCGCCGGCACATCGTGCAGGTCCGCGCCTAACTGCTTCAGCAGGTCCAGCCCGTTCATTCCGGGCAGCTCAACGTCGGCAATCAGCGTGTCCGGTTGGTAGCTGGCAAATTTTGCCAGCACGTCTTCGGCGCTGGGTACGCCTAGAACGTCATAGCCCCATTTTTGCAGCAGTTGCTCGTAGCCCTTTCGCGCGTTGTCTTCGTCTTCGACAATCAGGACGCGGTCTTTTCGCTCTCCGGTCTCCACCGCGCGCACTGCCATCTTCGTATCGTCGCCCATGCGGCTCTGCCTCTCCTTGAGTACACCTGGCGTATTTGATTTCTGCATAGGCTGGATACTTTGACTGTAACAAGCTGCGTAGCCGCTTGCCAAGCATAGGAAACACGTAGGGGCGCAGCCCGCCTGCGGCAGGCAGGCAACGCTGCGCCCCAGCTTGGCGAGATGTCTAATAACCGGACGTCCCCGCGTAAGCTCTTTCGAAACCGCGGCTTCATTCCATCAATAAATACAACGCTCGCTCCAGCTCCAACTCCAGCTTGGCGCCTTTCGGCAGATCGATTTCATGACCGCGGCCCGATTCCATCAGATACGCCGCGATCGCGCCCACCGCTGCTCCTTCCGCGACTTCCTTCTTATTTTTGTCCTTCACGCCCTTGACCGCGCCGATTGCCGCGCCCGCTGCCGCTGCTTCCGCTGCCGCTTGCTGCGTGCTGGTGCGCCCCTCGATCAATCCTTCCTGCTGCGCCGTTCCGGTTTTCACACTGTGATCGCCCGGCACGCTCACCACTTCCGCCACGATGGGCAACGTCGCGAATTTGGTGCGGATCTCGTCAAACGTAAGCCAGATCTTCGCCCGCCCGGCAATTCCCGCCGACTCGACGCGGCTCACATGCCCCCGAATCTCCGCGCCGGGCGGAAGATAGATTCCGCTGCCCGCTTCCAGCGGCTCCAAAGTTGTCACCAGATTGGCGTGACGGTGCCCGTCCGCTGGGCGCCCGGGTTGCTCTGGCGTTGGTGCAACCGCTGATGAATCCTGCGCCTGGTCCTGTGCGATTGCCGTCGCCGCCGAGCCAAATCCGAACAATGCGATGACGCCCGCGGCGCCAAAAAACTCAATACTCCTGCGCTTCATTTCTGCCTCCTCATGCGAAACACACCTGCACCGATGCACCCCGGCAGCCAATGCCGACATCTTCGGGCAGCTGCTATGTCCTTGAATTAATTGGGCATACTGCGCCGTCGCAACACACCTTGTTGCACCTCGTGAGGGTCTGTCGGCCCGCGCCGCCAACCCTGCCAGCCAATCCAGACACTTCTACCCGGCGCAACTTAACTCCCTCTGCGTCTCTGCGTCAGCGTCTCCTTCCTCTTCTCTGTGTGCTCTGTGCTCTCCGTGAGCTCCGTGTTTAGTCTTGGCGCTTACTCGAGAAATCGCCGGACGCGCCGCAGCACCTTCGCATACATGGTCGGCGTCAGCAGTCCCGTCTGCGTATTCTGCTGGCTTGGATGATAAACGCCAAACAGCCGCATTCCCGCTTCGGGAAAATCCACTTCCGCACCGTGCGTGAATCGATACGCCACCCGCGCCGGAATCGTTCCGCGATGTTTCAGTATTCCCAGAAAGACATCCCACCCGATCTTTCCGAGCGCAAGCACAGCCCTGGGCCGCAAAATCTCGATCTCGCGTTCCAAGTATCCGCGGCAGTTTAGAATTTCCGACGGCAGCGGCTTGTTTTTCGGCGGAGCACAGCGCGCCGCCGCTGTGATATAAGCATTCTTCAGCCGCAAGCCGTCGTCGCGATTCACCGCAGTCGGCTGGTTTGCAAATCCCGCGTCGTACAGCGCCCGATACAAAAAGACGCCCGAGCGATCGCCGGTAAACATCCGTCCGGTGCGATTCGAACCGTGCGCACCCGGCGCCAGCCCCACTATGAGTAGTTGCGCGCGCGGGTCGCCGAATCCGGGAACCGGCTTGCCCCAGTACGTGCAATCCCGATACGCCAGCCGCTTTTCCCGCGCGACTTTTTCGCGGTACGCCACAAGACGCGGACATTTCCGGCAAGCCACAATCACGTTGTCCAAGACGCGAAGTAACTCTGAATTTTCGGGCATGTTGAGTTCACCGCGCTAGGCTTCCAGCTGCACGCGGGTGAAAGTTAGGGGCGAGAGGTTCTTTTCATGACGGGCGCGCTCCGCTCCAGCAAAGCGTTAACCTCCGCAAATGGGATGGCTCCCTCGAACACCGTCGAATACGTCCCCGTTTCCAGCAGTTCTTTCCCGATGCGTCGCACCAACCCCAGCGTCGAACGCATCACGCCTGAGCCGACGCTTGCCCGTGCGACGCCGATTTTCTGCAATTCCGGAATCGAGGGGCATCCCGGCGTCAGGAGAATGTTCAATGGCGCACCGACGGCCTTCACTAATTTTTCGATCAGGTCACGCTCCTTCACTCCCGGAGCGAACACGCAATCCGCCCCCGCTGCGCGATACGCTCGCAGCCGCTGCACCGTTCGCTCGAAGCGCGTACTTTCTGGACCGATCGGCATCAAGTAAACATCCGTGCGCGCGTTGATCACCAGCGAAACGCCTAACGACGCGGACACCTCGCGAATCGTTCGAATCTTCTCTGTCTGCACCGACGTCTCCACCTGCGAGCTCTCTGTGTCGCCAGTGACATCTTCCAGGTTCAATCCCACAGCACCAGCCGCGACAATCGCTTTCGCTGTCTCCGCCATGTCCTTGGGCGTGATTCCGTATCCTGCCTCCATGTCCGCGGTTACCGGCACGCGCACCGCTCGCGCGATGCGTGCCACCACCTCAAGCATTTGGTCGCGCGTGACCCGCTGCCCGTCCGCGTATCCCAGTGCAAACGCCACGCCCGCACTCGTGGTGGCAATCGCCGGATAGCCCAATTCCTCCAGCACCCGCGCGCTCGCCACGTCCCAAGCGTTCGGCAGCACCAGCACGCGCGCTCCGCTGTGCAGCTTCCTTAGTTCCTCTGCCTTCTGCCCCTGCGCTGTCATGTCCATAAGAGTCCTTTTGGAGTGCGGCGGTCTTGCTTACCCTGAGCCACGAAGGGCCGCCGCTTTTACGGTTTAAACCCGAAGTAAGACTAAAATCTCACTGCAACAGCTTCAACGCTTCGTCGTGAATCTTCCCGTTCGTGCTCAGAAGAGTCCCCGTGTAAATCGTCCGCTCGCCGCGCACGTTCGTCGACCTTCCGCCGGCCTCCTCGACAATGATCCCCAGCGGCGCCAAGTCCCACGGCTTGGACGTCCAGTCCAGCGCCGCTTCCGTGGCTCCTTCCGCGACCAGCATGTGCTGCCAGAATCCTCCTAAAGCGCGCCCGCTGCGAGCGGCATCGGGCACACGCCGGATTTTTTCTTGAGCCAATTTGTCCTTACTTGGTCCCGTCCCTGTAGTGAACACCATCGCTTCGCTCAGTTTCACTACGTTTGAGACATGAATCCTCTTCCCATTGCGATACGCGCCCTCTCCGCGAAACGCCCACCAGCGGCTCGCCAGTCCCGGCGCGCTCGCCATCCCCGCCACGATTTCGCCATCGCGCTCGATCGCCAGCAGCGTGCCAAACGTGGGAATGCCGCGTGAAAATTCCTCAGTCCCGTCGATGGGATCGATAATTAATCGTGCGCCCTTTCCGATTCGTGGGTTCTTTTCCGCGCCTCCACTCATTTCTTCGCCCAACACATCGAGCACAAGACCGCTCGCAGTGACTTTCGCCCGCGCCATCTCCTCCACGGCGCGATCCGCTTGAGTAATCGCCGTTCCGTCACCCTTTCTTTCCACGCGCATGCCATCCGCGCGGAAATATTTCATCGCAATGGCATCCGCTTCCTTCGCAATGTCGTCCAGCAGCGACCCGTACTCCGCTCGATAGCTCATCATCTCCCCTGCGTTTCAGTCGGCCGCCGCTCCTTGACCAAATCCGCTCGCGCCCCCTAGCATACAAAGTTACCGCAATGTCCGCTCAAGCCAACACCGGAACGGTGCTCGACCGCATTCTCGATGCGCGCCGCGCCGCAGTCGACCATCGCAAGAAGGTCCTGCCAGAAACCGCGCTGAAGTACGGCGTGAAAGCAGCCACTCCGTTGCGCGACTTCGCCGCGGCGCTCTCCCGCGATGGCGTCAATATTATTGCGGAACTGAAGCCCGCGTCGCCTTCACGCGGCGTTCTGCGTGATCCCTTCGACGCCGTGGCGCTTGCTAGTTCGCTCGAAGCTGCCGGCGCTGCCGGTCTTTCCATCCTCACCGAGGAAGAATTCTTTCATGGCTCGCTCAAGAATCTTCGTGAAGCCCGAAAAACCATCTCTCTCCCTGTCCTTCGCAAGGACTTTATTTTCGACCCCTGGCAAGTTTGGGAAACCCGCGCCAACGACGCCGACAGCTTTCTCCTCATCGTGGCAACACTGTACGATGCGCAACTCCGCGAACTCATCGCCCTCGGCCGCGAACTCGGCATGGAGCCGCTCGTCGAAGTACACACCAGCGCCGAGCTCGACCGCGCGCTGGCCGCGAACGCCCGCATTCTCGGCGTAAACAATCGCGACCTGAAGACGCTCACCGTGCGGGCGGAAACTTCCTTCGAGCTGATCGGCCAAATTCCCGATCATTGTATCGCGGTAAGCGAATCCGGCTTGCGCACGCAAGATGCTCTCGTTCAGCTGCGCTCTGCCGGCTTCGATGCCTTCCTGATCGGCGAACATCTCATGCTAGCGCCCGATCCCGCCGCCGCTCTGGCGAATCTTCTCGGCGCGGAGCCGCCGCGAGGCTAGACGCTATGATTCGCATCAAAATCTGCGGCATCACCAATCTCGCCGACGCCAAAGCCGCCATCGACGCCGGCGCCAACTCCCTCGGCTTCAACTTCTACGAAAA